>Ga0315907_10000118_pt1 | contig 113539 bp, 111 predicted proteins | sample LakEriMetagenome_3_FD_203525 | JGI IMG/M metagenome (GOLD analysis project Ga0315907, IMG submission 203525) | Freshwater fungal communities from buoy surface, Lake Erie, Ohio, United States - Buoy 12 MA123 | ecosystem: Environmental > Aquatic > Freshwater > Lake > Lake biofilm | place: USA...
GTCCTGTAAAGAACCAACGCTGCCAACCGCCTGCATCGGCCAAGAAAGAAAACGCAGCACCTGCGTTGTGCACGCGGACCAAATTAAAGAAGGAAGTGATGGGCAAAGATTCGCCCAACTGGAAAGCACCCACGATGGCAATTTTGGTAAGCTGGTCCAGCAAAAAAATGACCAGCGCAACGCCCAACCAGAGCCAAACGCCCGCCCCTGATTTGAATGCGCTTTTACTTTTAGCCATATTGCTGGAGGTTTGCGCCTGCTGGCTTAAGCAAATAAACGCTTCTCACCCGAGCCATGCAGGTTGCTGTCACAACGTCCGCACAGTGTGGGATGTGCGGGGTTCACGCCCACATCGGGCGAGTAATGCCAGCAGCGGTCGCACTTGGTGTCTTGGCTGACAGAAACCTTGGCGACCAATTCGGAACCTTCTTCCAGGTTGAGTTGCGACGTGATGAATACAAACTTCAAGTCATTTCCCAAACTGGCCAACAAGGCATGGTCTTCAGGTCCAACTTGCAAGTTGACAGAAGCTTGCAATGAAGCGCCCACTTGGCCATCGGCGCGCAAGGCTTCAATGTCTTTGTTCACTTGATCGCGAATTTCGCGAATGCGTGACCACTTGGCCAGCAGCGCTTCATTGGGTGTACCCAAGTCGCTGAAGGTTTCCATGAAGATCGATTCAGAACTGCCAAAGCTTTGCCACGCTTCTTCGGCGGTAAAACTTAAGAACGGCGCCATCAAGCGCAGCATGGCATGTGTGATGCGGTACAGGACTGTTTGAGCAGATCGGCGCGCCAAGGATTTCGGAGCACTGGTGTAGAGGCGGTCTTTCAACACGTCTAAGTAGAATGCGCCCAAATCTTCCGAGCAATAGATTTGTAATTTGGACACCACCGGGTGGAATTCATAGGCCTTGAAGTGCACCAAAATATCGGCTTGCAATTGAGCTGCGCGGCTCAATGCAAAGCGATCAATTTCCAACAAATCGGCATCGGCTACGGCGTCTTTGGCAGGATCGAAGTCGCTGACGTTGGCCAACAAGAAGCGCATGGTGTTGCGAATTCGGCGATAGGCATCGACCACGCGCGCCAAAATTTTGTCGTCGATGTTGAGATCGCCGGAATAGTCGGTAGAGGCCACCCACAAGCGCACAATTTCTGCGCCCATCTTGTCGCTGATCTCTTGAGGCGCCATCACATTGCCCAAGCTCTTGCTCATCTTGCGGCCTTGACCGTCGGTGGCAAAACCGTGTGTGAGCAAACCGCGGTAAGGCGCACGATCGTAGAGCGCACAGCCCAACAACAGAGAGCTGTGGAACCATCCTCGGTGTTGGTCGTGGCCTTCTAAGTACAAGTCTGCTTCAGGGCCAACGTCGTGGAAGGGTGCGCGATCGTATGCCGCTTTGTGGCTGCCGCGAAGAACGTGTTGGAAGGTAGAGCCCGAGTCAAACCACACTTCTAAGATGTCGGTGCTCTTGGTGTAGCTAGGGGCATCGACCGAACCTAAAATTTCTTCTGCTGTGGCACGGCTCCAAGCTTCAATGCCGCCTTTTTCAACGATGTCGGCCGCTTGGTCCAAAATTTCCATGGTGCGGGGATGCAACTCGCCAGAGTCTTTGTGCAAGAAGAAGGGCACGGGAACGCCCCAACTGCGCTGACGCGAAATGCACCAGTCAGGCCGGTAGGCAATCATGTCGCGCAAACGGGTCTTGCCGTTTTCGGGATAGAAATTGGTTTGGTCGATGGCATCTAGTGCCAACTGACGCAAGGTTTTGGGTGCTTTGTCTTTGGTGAAAACGCCAGAGCCTTCGTCCATGCGCACAAACCACTGCGCTGCCGCTCGGTAAATGACAGGTGTTTTGTGGCGCCAGCAATGTGGGTAGCTGTGCGTGATGCCGTAGGTGGCCATTAGGCGATTGCTTTCGCCCAGCACTTCAATGATGCGGGGGCAAGCTTTCCAAATGTTCATGCCGCCAAACAAAGGCAAGTCTTCTGCATAGCTACCGTTGCCTTGAACAGGGTTCAAGATGTCGTCATAGGCCAGACCATTGGCCACGCAAGAATTAAAGTCATCGACACCATAAGCGGGTGAAGAGTGAACGATGCCCGTGCCATCTTGCGCACTGACGTACTCGGCCACATAGACTGGCGAGAAGCGTTTGTAGCCTTCGTGAACATCGTACAAGGGGTGTTTGAAATTCAAGCCGCCCAGTTTGTCGCCGGTGGTGGTGGCCACCACTTGGCCTTCTAACTTGTAGCGCTCCAAACATTTTTCGACCAAAGACTCGGCCAAGACCAAGAGGCCTTTGTCGGTGTTGACCAAGGCGTAAACCAATTCGGGGTTGACATTCAATGCTTGGTTGGCAGGCAAGGTCCAAGCGGTGGTCGTCCAAATGACCGCGAAGGCCGATTTGGACGAGTCGGGCAGGGCGCTAAGGCCAAACGCCTTGGCCAGTGCTGCGTTGTCGGCCGCTTCAAAGGCAACATCCAGGGTGTCGCTTTTTTTGTCGGCGTATTCAATTTCAAATTCGGCCAAGGATGAGCCACAGTCGAAACACCAGTAAACAGGCTTCAAGCCGCGGTACACAAAGCCACGTTCAATGACGCGTTTGAAAGCGCGAATTTCGCCGGCTTCGTTGGCAAAATCCATGGTGCGATAAGGACGCTCCCAATCTCCCAACACGCCCAAGCGTTTGAAGTCTTCGCGCTGCTGATCAATTTGCTCGGAGGCAAAGGCGCGGCTCTTGGCCTGCATGTCGTCGCGACTCAGTTTGCGGCCATGCAATTTTTCAATGGCGTTTTCAATGGGCAAGCCGTGGCAGTCCCAGCCGGGAATGTATTGCGCGTCAAAGCCCGCCAATTGCTTGGACTTGACGATCATGTCTTTGAGCACTTTGTTCAGGGCGTGACCAATGTGCAATTTGCCATTGGCATACGGCGGTCCATCGTGCAAAACAAACAAGGGGGCGCCTTGGCGGGCAAGACGCAGTTTTTTGTACAGGCCTTGATCGCTCCAAGCTTTGGCCCAAGCAGGCTCACGTTTAGGCAAATCGCCGCGCATTGCAAACGCGGTGTCGGGCATGTTCAGAGTGGCACGGTAATTTGTTTTTTGTTCGGACATTGTTCAAAGCGTCATGGTGTGGGGACTTGCAAAGTCGCATTTCTAGCGGCGAAAAATGCACGCGCATCGTCACAGTCCTTGGCAATGCCCAAAGTAAGGGCTTCCAAGCTGTCGTACTTGAGTTCGTCGTGTAATTTGTGCAGCAAGTCAACTCGGATGATTTTACTGTAGCCACCTTCGGCCCCCAGATGGTTTGGCCAGTCTAAGCAATGGGTTTCTAAAAGTACGCGGCCACCATTGACATCGTTGGGGTCTAAAGAGGGGCGAATGCCCAAATTGGCTACCCCTGCCAAGGCTTGTGGGCCTAAGCCATGAACTTCCACAATGAAAATACCGCTGGCTGCGGGTTGCTGGTGGCTAAATCGCAAATTGAGGGTCCTGAAGCCGTCCTGAGCGCCTTCATGAGAGGCGCCTAGGCCGCGCCCTAGCTTCCTGCCATGCACCACATGGCCGCTGATGCTGTAGGGCCGTCCCAAAAGACGGGTGACGCCGTGCATATCGCCTTTGGCTAGGGCTTCTCTGACGGCAGAGCTTGAAACTCTGAGGCCATGCACTTCGTAGCTGTTCATCCGGGCCACATCAAAACCCAGGCGCTGACCCGCGGCATCCAGCATGCTGTAGTCGCCGGCCCGCTTGGCGCCAAATCGAAAATCATCGCCCACCAGCAAATATTTAACACCCAGACCCTTGACCAAGACAGACTGAATGAAGTCCTCTGGTGTTTGACTTGCCAAGCGTGCATCAAAGGGCAGTACCACCACTTGGTCAATGCCGCAGCGATCGAGTTCTAGCAGTTTGTCGCGCAGGTTTGCAATCCGTGCAGGTGCTAATGCTGGCTTGTTGTGCAGCTTGGCAAAAAAATCTCTGGGGTGTGGCTCGAAGGTCATCACGCAACTGGGTACCCCGCGGTGCGCAGCTTCGTTTTTCAAGAGCGCGAGCATGGCTTGGTGGCCGCGGTGGACACCGTCAAAGTTACCGATCGTCAAGGCGCATTGATGGGCCCTGTCTGGGTGGTTGAATCCGCGAAATACCTTCATGCTGCTTGCGTCATAAAAATGAATTGATTACAGGGTATATTGTGACTGACCAGAAAGACTGGCCTGTTCTCGTTTCATGTCATGGTTTTACCGTTGAATGGAGTCGCTTGTGAAGGTCTTGAAATTGTCTGCCCAAGGGCTTCCGCAGTCTTGGATTACTTTGGAACAAGCTGTGGTCTATTACGCAGCCGAAGATGTCCGCTGGGAAGCGGGTCAAGAAATTGCTGTTTTTCACGGTGGCCACAATGCCATCACGGGCGAGCAGTCCATCATCAAGGTCAACAGCATCATTGGCACCCGCGGCGTTCATGGCATCAACCCTTTCGAACTTCGCCCCGGCCTGACCAATGGCAAATTGTTCATTCGAGATCGCAATGTGTGTGCTTATTGCGGCCAGCGGTTTCATGAAACAGAGCTCACCCGCGAGCACATCGTGCCCTTTGCACAAAATGGCATCGACAATTGGATGAATGTGGTCACGGCGTGTCGCTCATGCAACCATCGCAAAAGCAGCAGGACACCTGAGCAAGCAGGCATGCCATTGCTCTACGCCCCTTACGTGCCCAGCCTGTGGGAAGATTTCATTTTGCGAAACCGCAGAATCTTGACCGATCAAATGGCTTTTTTGATGGCACATGTGCCTCAAAATTCCAGATTGATCGATTAGATCTTTAGCTTCCCTTAAGCGAAAACGCCAGCTGTTTCTTGCATACTGGCAGACACTTCCCCCAAGTGGTGCAGGGTGTCGCCGAAAGTCATTTCAAGCTGCGTCAATTTCTTGAAGTAGTGGCTCACAATGTACTCGTCAGTCACGCCAATACCACCATGCAATTGCACAGATTGTTGTCCCACATAGCGCATGGAATTGCCCAATTGGTATTTGGCACGGGCCATGGCTTGGTGGCGCTCAGATGCAGGTGTATTCAGCTTCAAGCTGGCGTAATAGCTCATTGAGCGGCCCAACTCCAATTGCATTTTCATATCGGCCACGCGGTGACGCAGGGCCTGGAAGGTGGCAATGGTGGTGTTGAACTGCTTGCGGGTGTTCATGTAGTCCACGGTGATGGCCATGGTTTTGTCCATCACGCCGACGCCTTCAGCGCAGGCACACGCAATGCCAATGTCCACGGCGTGGCTCAATGCGGTTTGGCCATCGAGGGTTAGCAAACTTGCGGGGCTTTGATTGAGTTGGAGTTCGGCAGCGCGGCCACCGTCTTGGGTACCGTAGCCCGACGTGGTGCAGCCCTTGGCTTCTTTGGCCACCAAGAACAAAGCCAGCTTGCCGGATGCCATGGCTGGCACTAAAAAGGCATCTGCATGGTCACCCACGGCCACCATGCTTTTGGTGCCGGTAATGTGCCATTGACCATCTTGTTGCTGTGCTTGCGCATCGCATTTGTGGGTGTTGTAACGTGATTTGCGTTCTTGGTGAGCCAACACCACAATGGCTTCGCCGCCTGCAATTTTGGGCAGCCATGCGGCCTTCAAAGCATCGGGTGCATAGCCTTCTAAAACGGCGCCAGCAATGAAAGCATGCTGTATGGGTTCGAGCACAATGCCGCGGCCCAATTCTTCCATCACCACCATGCCTTCAACGGGCCCCATGCCCATACCGCCTTGATCTTCGCTGACATACAGGCCGCACAGGCCCAGCTCTGCCAGCTCGGTATAGGCGGCGCGGTCAAAGCCGCCCGCATGCGTAATTTCGCGGCGGCGGTCAAAGGTGTAGCCCTTGTCGACCCATTTGCGAACAGCGTCGCGCAATTGTTCTTGATCGTCTGAAAAATCGAAATCCATGATGTGTCCTTTAGGGGTTAAGTCATTAACCCAAAACTACCTGAGCCACGATGTTGCGCTGCACTTCATTGCTGCCGCCGTAGATCGTGGTTTTGCGCATGTTGAAATAGTTGGCTGCAAGCGGTGCGTTGGAAACTTCGTGTCCGGGAAAGTCGCCTTGCCAACCTGCATCCATGGCTTCGAAGATGAAGGGCAGGCTGAAGGGGCCGGCAGCCAGCATCATGAGTTCGGTGTAACGCTGTTGAATTTCGCTGCCCTTGATTTTCAAAAGGCCTGCAATGTCGAGTGAGTTTTTGCCAGACTTTTCTGCCGACAAAACACGCAAGACCAACATCTCCAAAGCAACGATGTCCACTTCCAGCTTAGAAATTTCATCGCGAAAACGCATGTCTTCGTAAACACCTTCGGTTTTGGCAATGCGCTTGAGACGCTCGAGTTCGCGTTTGGCACGGTTCACGTCGGCAATGTTGGTGCGCTCGTGTGCCAACAAATGCTTGGCGTAATTCCAACCTTTGTTTTCTTCACCCACCAGGTTTTCTGCGGGCACTTCCACATTGTCAAACCACACTTCATTGACTTCGCATTCGCCATCAAGCAACTTGATGGGACGTACCGTAATGCCGGGCGTCTTCATGTCGATCAGCAAAAAGGAGATGCCTGTTTGTGGTTTGCCTTCGTTGCTGGTGCGCACCAAGCAGAAAATCCATTCGCCGTATTGGCCCAAGGTGGTCCAGGTTTTTTGGCCATTGACAATGTACTTGTTGCCCACGCGTTCAGCACGGGTTTTGAGAGACGCCAAGTCAGAGCCTGAACCCGGCTCGCTGTAGCCTTGGCTCCACCACACGTCACCGCTGGCGATACCCGGTAAGAAACGCTTTTGTTGTTCAGCATTGCCAAAAGCCATGATCACAGGCGCCACCATGACGGGGCCGAAAGGCACCACGCGCGGGGCACCGGCCAATGCGCATTCTTCTTCGAACAAATGCTTTTGCACAGCTGTCCACCCAGGTCCGCCAAACTCTTCAGGCCAGCCCCAACCGAGCCAACCTTTCTTGCCCAAAATTTTGGCCCAACGCTGTAGGTCGTCACGCGAGAGACGCATGGCGCTGTGAACTTTTTGCGAAATTTCGGAAGGTAAGTTTGCTTTTACCCAAGCGCGAATTTCTTCGCGAAATGCGAGTTCTTCGGGAGTGAATGCCAAATCCATGAGGTGTGTCTCCGGTCAATGCCAGTAAAAAAGAGGGAAAGAGCGTTTTTAGCACGACCGTGCGCAAATCCGGTGTCTTGGCTGCGACAAAATGCAATTTAGATACCCGCTGCAGGGATAATACGGAGTCTTGCTTGACGGTTCATTTGTGAAAAACATTGTTATTTTGATTTCTGGCGCTGGGTCCAACATGGCAGCCATTGTGAAAACCGCGCATGAAGAGGCTTGGTCCAAGAAATGGGGCGTGAAGGTGGCCGCTGTGATCAGCAACAAGCCTGAAGCGTCAGGCCTCACTTGGTTGCAAGATCGCTCTGAATTTGCCAACATCAAAACTCAAACCCTAGACCACACGCTGTTTGACTCTAGGGAGGCTTTTGACCAATCCCTGATGGTGAAAATTGATGCGCATGATCCCGCTTTGGTCGTGCTGGCGGGTTTCATGCGAATTTTGACGCCTGCTTTCGTGGCGCACTATCAAGGCCGCCTGCTCAACATTCACCCCTCACTGTTACCCGCATTTGCCGGATTGAACACGCACCAGCGCGCCATTGATGCGGGTTCCAAGTTTGCTGGCGCCACAGTTCACCAAGTTTCTGTCGAGGTGGATCAAGGGCAAATTTTGGCCCAAGCCGTGGTGCCTGTTCTTGAGGGCGACACGGCCGAAACGCTGGCCGCCAGAGTGCTCACGCAAGAGCACCTTATTTTTCCTGCCGCTGTGGCAGCGTTTTTCAAGACTCCGGCAGTTCCTCGCCCAACCAAGTAAAACGCGGTTGAATCACGCCCTTGATGTCCACCGTTTCATTGAACATGGCGGCGGGCCTGACCCACAGGCCTTGCTCGCCGTAAAGCGCTTTGTACAAAGTCATAGGCTCAAGAGACTCACTGTGCCTCACGGTGCCTAACACTTGGTACAGCAAATTTTTGTAGTGACGGTAGTAGCCAGGTCGGGTGATGATCAGTGGCGGTAAGGTTTCTTCTTGCATGAAATCGCTCTTGCGTGTTGTGCGGTGGGACAATAGAGCTTATGCATCCAAAAGCCCTGTTAGACGCCTGCGCCGAATTGGTCAGGCTGACCCTCCAATTTAACCATCCCGCTGATGCGGTGGTTTCTCGTTTTTTCCGTGACAACCGCAATTTGGGTCCGCGAGAGCGGGCCACCCTGTCTGAAACGGTTTTTCAAGTTTTGCGACAAAAACTCTTGTTTGAGCACATGGCCCGGTCTGGCAGCGGTGCCAAAGAAAAACGCTTGGCCATTTTGGGTTTTGCGGGCCCCAGAGATTTCGTCAAAAGTGCCTTGAACGACACCGAAAAAAAATGGCTCGACATGTGCGACAGCATTCAGCCCTCAGACTTGATGTCGCAGCACATTCACAATTTGCCCGATTGGTTGGCGCAGCCCCTCAAAGAGCAACTGGGCGATGAGTTTGGTGCCTTGGCCAAGAGCTTGCAGCAATCGGGTAGCTTGGATTTGCGTGTCAACGACTTGAACGAAAAACGCGCTGAAGTGCAGAAAGAATTAACCGCGGCAGGCATTGTTTGCGAGCTCACTCCTTATTCGCCTTGGGGTCTGCGTTTGCAAGGCAAACCGTCTTTGGCCAAGGTCAAAGCCTTTGAGCGCGGTGCGGTTGAAGTGCAAGACGAAGGATCGCAGTTGCTGGCGCTGCTGCTGGATGCGCACCGCGGTGAAATGGTGGTGGATTTTTGTGCAGGAGCGGGCGGCAAAACTTTGGCCATTGGCGCCGCCATGCGCAACACAGGGCGCTTGTATGCCATGGACACCTCAGCTCACCGTTTAGATGCTTTGAAGCCCCGTTTGGCGCGCAGCCAGTTGTCCAACGTGCATCCTGCGGCTATTGCGCATGAGCGCGATGACCGTGTGAAGCGCTTGGCCGGCAAGATTGATCGGGTTTTGGTGGATGCGCCTTGCTCTGGGCTGGGCACCCTTAGGCGCAATCCAGATTTGAAATGGCGCCAAAAGCCTGAAGGCATTGCCGAAGTCACGGCAACTCAAACTGCTATTTTGGAAAGTGCAGCGCGTTTGTTGAAGCCGGGTGGCCGTTTGGTCTATGCCACCTGCAGCATGCTGCCGCAAGAGAACGAAGAGATCGCTGAAGCGTTTTCTAAGGCGCATCCCGATTTTGCAGTTTTGCCTGTGGCCGAAGAACTGACACGCTTGAAAGTGGCCAATGCCGACAAGCTGTGCAATGGCCAATTTTTACGCCTGTGGCCCCATAGGCATGGCACAGACGGTTTCTTTGCCGCTATTTGGATTCGAAAGTGAATCCTAAAGCGCTAACTTTGGTGCTTGCTTGTTGAAATCACTGTCAATTTGAATTCGAAAATCTTAAAATATTAGGATAGCCTTTACGGGCACCTCTACACAGAAAGCGATTGCATGTTGTTACTCGACTCGGCTGTATTTGACGCGGTCATTGACTGGATGGCCAACGGAATCATGGGATTTTCGGGTTGGCAAATTTTCTTTGTCATTCTGGGTCTTACCCACATCACGATTGCCAGCGTGACCATCTTCTTGCACCGCCATCAGGCTCACCGTGCCTTAGATTTGCACCCCATCGCATCGCATTTCTTCCGTTTTTGGTTGTGGATGACCACCGGTCAGGTGACCAAAGAGTGGGCCGCCATTCACCGTAAGCACCACGCCAAGTGCGAGCAAGCTGAAGACCCGCACAGCCCGCATGTGCACGGCATTCGCACGGTGTTGTTCACCGGTGCCGAGTTGTACCGCAAAGAATCTAAAAACAAAGAAACCCTCAGCCGCTATGGCCATGGCACCCCCGACGACTGGATAGAGCGCAATCTGTATTCGCGCTTTTCCTGGCAAGGTGTGGCACTGATGTTGATCATCGATGTGGCCTTGTTTGGCGCATTGGGCCTTACTGTGTGGGCCGTTCAAATGGCTTGGATTCCAATCACTGCGGCAGGCATCATCAATGGTGCTGCCCACTATTGGGGCTACCGCAACTTCGAGGCACACGACGCCAGCACCAACATCTCGCCTTGGGGCATCTTGATTGGTGGTGAAGAGCTGCACAACAACCATCACACCTACCCAACGTCTGCCAAGTTGTCGGTCAAGCCCTATGAAATTGATCTGGGCTGGGCGTACATCTGCATCTTGCAAGCTGTAGGTTTGGCCACTGTGAAAAAGACCCCGCCTGTCTTGGCCTTTGGCGAATTACGCCCTGTGGCTGATGAGAAAACTTTGGAAGCTTTGATCACCAACCGATATGCAGTCATGGCCGGTTACGCCCGTCAAATGCGCACTGTCTTCCGCCAAGAAGTGGCCAATGCCAAACTTGACGCCAGTGTTTTAAAAGTAGCCAAGCGTTGGATTCACCGCGATGGCGACAAAATACCGGCCGAAGCACGCGCCCCTTTGAGCGCCACCCTTGCAGCCTATCCCGTGCTAGACAAAATGTTGGCTATGCGCGAAGAGCTGCGCCAAATTTGGCTCAACACCTCCCACAACCGCGAACAGTTGGCGCTTGATTTACAAGCTTGGTGTAAACGCGCAGAAGAAAGCGGCATTGCTGCACTTCGCGACTTCTCCACCCAACTTCGCGCTGCTCGCGCTTGATCGATTGGGGCGGCCAATTTAAATGGGGCAAACAATTGGGGTCAGAGCAACATTAATTTCCAATCTGTTTGGGGCAGAGGCTAATGGGGGCTGACGATTTGTGGTACTCCACCATGAGGAAGCCCCCATTAGCCTCTGCCCCAAACAGATTGACCAAATTAAAGTCGATCTGACCCCAATTGTTTGCCCCATTTAAATTTCTCCAGAAACAAAAAAGCCCGCTGATGCGGGCTTTTTCTATGGCGTCAAGCTGAATTACTTCAGTTTGATTTCCTTGTACTCAACGTGCTTGCGAGCTTTTGGGTCGAACTTCATGATCGACATTTTCTCGGGCATTGTTTTCTTGTTCTTGCTGGTCGTGTAAAAGTGACCAGTTCCAGCTGTAGATTCCAGCTTGATTTTTTCGCGTCCGCCTTTGCTTGCCATGATGGTGCTCCTGTAGGGGGTTTAAGCTTGACCGCGTTCGCGCAAGTCTGCGAGAACAGCATCAATGCCATTTTTGTCGATCAGGCGCAAAGCGGCGCTGGAAACGCGCAGGCGCACCCAACGGTTTTCGCTCTCAACCCAGAAACGGCGATATTGCAGGTTCGGCAAGAACCGGCGCTTGGTTTTGTTGTTGGCGTGGGAAACATTGTTTCCGACCATGGGGCCTTTGCCCGTTACGTCGCAGACGCGTGCCATGTGGACACTCCGATACTTTTATAAACAGCTGGTGCCAGATGAGTTTTGCGAAATCAACAAAGGCTTGCATGGATGCAAGTGAAGTGTTGTTTGCAAAACTTAAGGCGGTCCAGCCTCACCTCGCCAGAAGGGTGGCGGTAACCCATTTTGTTGGACCCCCATAGGGAGTGAACAACAAAGCCTTGGATTATAGCCAGCTTTTTGGGTCAGAGCCAAGCAAAATGGCCTAAAAAATGCCCCAAGGGCTGGCAACCAGCCCTTGGCATGTTGCAAATTCACCCCAAGGAACGGGGTATCAGGCGCCTTCTTGCTCCAAAAAGCGCTGGGCATCTAAGGCAGCCATACAGCCTGTTCCCGCACTGGTAATGGCCTGCCGGTAGACGTGATCTTGGACGTCGCCAGCCGCAAAAACACCAGGCACGCTGGTCATGGTGGCAAAGCCTTTCAGTCCGCTTTGCGTCACGATGTAGCCGTTTTCCATTTGCAATTGGTTTTGAAAAATATCGGTATTGGGCGAATGACCAATGGCAATGAAGCAGCCTTTGAGTTCTAAATCTTGCAAAGAGCCGTCTTTGGTGGACTTCAAGCGAACCCCGGTGACGCCAGTGTTGTCTCCCAAGACTTCTTCTAAAGTTTGGAAAGTTTGCAAAACAATTTTGCCAGCTGCCACTTTGTCCATCAATTTGTCGACCAAGATGGGCTCGGCTTTGAATTTGTCGCGGCGGTGAATGAGGTAGACCTTGCTGGCAATGTTGGACAGGTACAAGGCTTCTTCGACGGCGGTGTTGCCACCGCCCACCACGCAGCACACTTGCTCTTTGTAAAAGAAACCATCGCAGGTGGCGCAGCCAGAAACGCCGCGGCCCATGAAAGCCGTTTCAGAGTCAATGCCAAGGTATTTGGCGGATGCGCCCGTTGCAATGATCAAAGAATCGCAGGTGTAAACACCGCTGTCGCCCGTCAAAGTAAAGGGGCGTTTGCTGAAATCGACCTTGTTGATGTGGTCAAACACAATTTGCGTATTGAAGCGCTCGGCATGCTCCAAAAAGCGTTGCATGAGCTCAGGGCCTTGCACGCCATGCACGTCGGCAGGCCAGTTGTCCACCTCGGTGGTGGTCATCAGCTGGCCACCCTGGGCAATGCCCGTGATGAGCAAGGGCTTGAGGTTGGCGCGGGCCGCATAAACGGCTGCCGTATAGCCGGCAGGGCCTGACCCGAGAATTAAAACTTGGGCATGTTGGGTGTGAAGGGTGTTGGACATGAGGTGCAATCTGGCAGGATTGGGGTTAACGCTAAACCTCCATTGTAAGAAGCTTGTGAAACACCTGTTTTGGGGGGTCTATCGGGTAAGCTTGAGGGTCAGACCATGACTTATTCACTTCGCACCCTTACCAATCCAACCGCCAGCCCTGAAGCTGACTCACCCAGAGTGCTCAATGAGGGCGTTGGCTTGATGCGCTTCACTCAGGAAATCGTTCTTTTCTTGGGTGCTGCCGTTCTCATTTTATTGGCCTTGGCCATGTTCAGTTTCAGTCCCAAAGATCCATCTTGGTCTGGTTCAGGCCTGGGCGGCGGCGTGCACAACTGGATGGGCTTGGTCGGCTCTTGGTTGGCTGATGGCATGTATTTTTGCTTTGGCTACTCTGCGTGGTGGTTGGTGGCTATCTTGGGACGCGTGTGGCTGAATGCTTGGGCCGACTGGCTCAGAACGGACGAAACTGCGTCCAAGGCATTCGACAAAGAATCGGAATCGACTTGGAAAACTCGTTTGATTTTTTGGATCGGCTTGTTTGTCCTCATGTCTTCTAGCAGTGCGCTGGAATGGGCGCGACTGACACGTTGGGATGTCATGCTGCCTGGCACCAGTGGTGGGGCTTTAGGGTATGCCGTCGGACATTTTTCTTTGAAATGGTTGGGCTTTAATGGCTCTAGTTTGATTGAAATTGTTTGCCTCGCTCTGGGGATGGGGTGGGCCTTTGGATTTTCTTGGGGTCAAGTGTGTGAAGCATTGGGCGGCAAGATCGACGGCTTGATGCAGTCGCGTCAAGTCAAGCGCGAAATGGAAGAAGACTTGGCCATGGGCCAGCAAGCTTTGCGCGAACGCGAACAGCTTCAATCCAAATTGCCCGCAGAACCTCAACTGCACCCCTTCGGAAACGAATTTGAAGAGAAGCCTCTGTTTGCAGCGGCAGGCGTGTCCGCGCCAGTCTTCGCTGAGCCAGTTGCCCCCATGGTCATTGAATCTCCCGTGACTGCCGTCCCTCGCAGCGAGCGTGTGGTGAAAGAGCGTCAGAAGCCTTTGTTCAATGAATTGCCTGACAGCAAATTGCCGCAGGTTGATTTACTCGACAGTTTGACCTTGCGCCAAGAGGGCGTCGCGCCAGAAACGCTTGAGATGACCAGTCGCATGATTGAAAAACGCCTCAAAGATTTTGGCGTTGAAGTGCGTGTGGTGGCTGCAGCACCCGGCCCTGTCATCACGCGTTATGAAATCGAACCCGCAACAGGTGTCAAAGGATCGCAAGTGGTCAACTTGGCCAAAGACTTGGCAAGATCACTCAGCCTCATTTCCATTCGTGTGGTGGAAACCATTCCTGGCAAAAACTACATGGCCTTGGAATTGCCCAATGCCAAACGCCAATCCATCAAGCTCAGCGAAATTTTAGGATCGCAGGTTTACAACGAAGCCAAGTCCATGCTCACCATGGGCTTGGGCAAAGACATTGTGGGCAATCCGGTGGTGGTGGATCTGGCCAAAATGCCTCACGTCTTGGTGGCGGGTACCACAGGCTCTGGTAAGTCTGTGGGCATCAACGCCATGATTTTGTCTTTGCTTTACAAAGCCGAAGCGCGTGATGTTCGACTGCTCATGATCGACCCCAAAATGTTGGAGATGTCGGTGTATGAAGGCATTCCGCATTTGCTGGCACCCGTGGTGACCGACATGCGGCAAGCCGCGCATGGCCTCAATTGGTGTGTCGGCGAAATGGAGCGCCGCTATAAGCTGATGAGCAAAATGGGCGTTCGCAACTTGGCTGGTTACAACACCAAAATCGACGACGCAACCGAGCGCGAAGAATTTATCTTGAATCCCTTCAGCCTCACGCCTGATGATCCCGAACCACTGAAGCGCTTGCCGCACATCGTGGTGGTGATTGATGAGTTGGCCGACCTCATGATGGTGGTGGGTAAAAAAATTGAAGAGCTCATTGCTCGCTTGGCGCAAAAGGCGCGTGCTGCTGGCATTCACTTGATCTTGGCCACACAGCGTCCCAGTGTCGATGTGATCACTGGCTTGATCAAAGCCAATATTCCCACACGCATTGCTTTCCAAGTCTCTAGCAAAATTGACAGCCGAACCATCCTAGACCAAATGGGTGCTGAGGCTTTGCTGGGTATGGGCGACATGCTTTACATGCCTTCTGGCACTGGCTTTCCCATCCGTGTTCATGGCGCTTTTGTGAGTGACGAAGAAGTTCACCGCGTGGTGAGCTATTTGAAAACACAAGGCGAGCCTGATTACATTGAGGGCGTGCTGGAAGGTGGCACCACCGATGGCGAAGACACTGGCTATGGCGACAGTGGCGATGCTGAAAAAGATCCTATGTACGACCAAGCCGTTGAAGTGGTTTTGAAAAATCGCAAGGCCAGTATTTCTTTGGTCCAACGACATTTGAAGATTGGTTATAACCGTGCAGCACGTTTGGTGGAAGAGATGGAGAAGGCGGGCTTGGTCAGTTCTATGAGCAGCAACGGGCAGCGCGAAATTTTGGTGCCTGCGCGCGCTGAATAATCAATAAGCGTCCTTTTTCAAACTGTCTTATCAAGATGAAAGCCAAACTCCATCTGCTCTGGCTGTCCATCGCTTTGCTTTGCCTGATGCCGAGTGCATGGGCGCAAACTTCGCCTGATGCTATCGAGTCTTTGAGTCAATTTTTGAAGCACACACAAAGCGGACGTGCTCAGTTTTCGCAGGTGGTGATGGGCCCCTCTAAAGCCGATCAAGCACCTCGCAGAAAAACGTCTTCGGGTACTTTTGAATTTCAAAGACCTCAGCAATTTCGATTTACCTATCAAAAACCATTTGTGCAAGCCATGGTTTCCGATGGTCAGTGGTTGTGGCTATTTGACGCCGACTTAAACCAAGTCACCATGCGCAAACAAAACCAATTGCTGGGCCAAACGCCAGCTGCGTTCATCTCCTCGTCTGGCGATTTGAAAGCGCTGCAAGCTGAATTCAATTTGAAAGCAGAGCCAGACTCAGAAGGTTTGCAATGGGTTAGAGCCACACCCAAACAGTCCGATGGCGCCGTCCAAGTCATCCGAGTGGGCTTGAAGTTGGGTGCGGCCGGGGCCAGCACAGCCACCAATGTGCCTGTGTTGACGGTCTTGGAAATTGTGGATGGTTTAGGTCAAACATCGCGTTTGAATTTTCAGAATTTTGAAGCCAATGTGAAGTTGCCGCCAGAGACTTTTCAGTTCAAAGCACCTGCGGGCGTGCAGGTCATTCGGCCATGAACGCCAGCGTTCACTTACAGCAGCCTTTGGCAGAGCGCTTGCGTCCCAAGCATTTGGGTGAGGTCATTGGTCAGCAACATCTAATTGGTGAGGGCTTGGCCCTTCGCTTGGCATTTGAATCTGGACAGCCACACAGTTGCATTTTGTGGGGGCCGCCGGGAGTCGGCAAAACCACCATTGCTCGGCTCATGGCGGATGCATTTGATGCGCAATTTATCAGCATCAGTGCGGTGCTTGGTGGCGTCAAAGACATTCGAGAAGCGGTCGACAAAGCCGAGGCCGCATTGAATGGGCTGCAGCCGCAAAGAACCATTGTGTTTGTGGACGAAGTTCATCGTTTCAACAAAAGCCAGCAAGACGCCTTCTTGCCACATGTTGAAAGTGGCTTATTCACTTTCATTGGAGCAACCACCGAGAACCCCTCCTTTGAGGTCAACTCTGCCTTGCTTTCTAGAGCGGCTGTCTATGTTCTGCAAGCTCTCAACGAAGAAGATTTGAAACACATTGTGAAACGCGCGCATGCCATTGGTGCGGTGCCGCCATTGGCGGCAGAAGCAGAGCAACGACTCATTGCTTATGCCGATGGTGATGCACGTCGTTTGCTCAACACCCTTGAAACTTTGGCTGTCGCAGCGCAAACTGAGAAACTCGAAGCTATTTCAGATACATGGCTGATGAAAGTTTTGGGCGAGCGCATGCGCCGATACGACAAGGGCGGCGAGCAGTTTTATGACACCATCAGTGCGTTGCACAAATCTGTCAGGGGCTCAGACCCAGACGCTTCCTTGTACTGGTTCACGCGCATGTTGGATGGCGGTGCAGACCCTCGTTACATGGCCAGACGACTTATTCGCATGGCTGCAGAAGACATTGGCTTGGCCGATCCGCGCGCCCTTCGTTTGGCACTTGACGCTGCAGAAGTCTACGAGCGCTTAGGCAGTCCAGAGGGTGAGTTGGCCTTAGCAGAATGCGTCATTTATTTGGCAGTGGCAGCCAAATCGAATGCCGTCTACAAAGCCTTCAATGAAGCCAAGGCCTGGGTGAAAAAAGACGGCACACGACCTGTTCCCATGCACTTGCGCAATGCACCGACTCAGCTCATGAAAAGCTTGGATTATGGTCAGGGCTATCGTTATGCCCATGACGAAGCGGGCGGCTTTGCGGCAGGCGAAAATTACCTGCCTGAGGGCATGCCGGCGCCAGGTTTTTACCGACCTGTCAATCGTGGGTTAGAGTTAAAGATTGCAGAAAAAATGGCAAGCTTGAATGAACTGAATCAAGCAAAAGCAACAAAAAAATAGGAGTTTGGTATGGATGTCTTTCTTCAGCAGGTGATCAATGGTTTGGTCCAAGGCAGCATGTATGCCCTGATAGCCTTGGGTTACACCATGGTCTACGGCATCATCAATTTGATCAACTTTGCCCACGGCGAGGTGCTGATGGTGGCTGCCCTGACCAGTTGGTCTGTGATTGCACTCATGCAAGATGCCACGCCTGGCATGCCCGGCTGGTTGATGCTCGTCGTCTCTTTGGTCATAGCCAGTGTTGTGGCTGCTTCACTCAATTTTGCAATTGAAAAAATTGCTTATCGTCCTTTGCGCAACAGTCCCAAATTGGCGCCACTGATTACCGCCATCGGTGTCAGCATCTTGCTTCAAACCTTGGCCATGATCATTTGGAAGCCCAACTACAAACCATTTCCAACCTTGTTGTCGACCACTCCCATCAATGTCGGTGGCGCCGTAATTTCCACCACGCAAATCATGATTTTGGGTGTCACCGCTATTTCCTTGGCGTTACTCATGTGGTTGGTCAATGCCACCAAGTTGGGCAGGGCCATGCGCGCAACTTCTGAGAACCCACGTGTCGCTGCCTTGATGGGTGTGAAACCCGACATGGTCATTTCTGCCACCTTCATCATTGGTGCCGTTTTGGCGGCCATTGCGGGGGTCATGTTTGCATCCAACTATGGCACTGTGCACCACAGCATGGGCTTTTTGCCAGGCTTGAAAGCGTTTACGGCGGCGGTGTTTGGTGGCATTGGTAACTTAGGGGGGGCGGTGGTGGGCGGTATTTTGTTGGGCCTCATTGAATCCATCGGTTCGGGCTATATCGGCATTCTCACGGGGGGTGTTCTGGGCAGCCATTACGCCGATATTTTTGCCTTCATCGTGCTCATCATTGTGCTCACATTGCGGCCCTCAGGCCTGATGGGCGAGCGTGTAGCCGATCGCGCGTGATAGAAAAGGTAAATCTGCAATGAACAATTCAAAGATTCTCAAAACCCTGGCCATCGGTGTGCTGCTGCTGATCTTGCCCTTGGTGTTACAGCAATTTGGCAACGCATGGGTGCGGATTGCTGACATGGCCTTGCTCTATGTTTTGCTGGCAGTGGGTCTGAATATCGTGGTGGGCTATGCGGGCTTGCTCGATCTGGGATACGTGGCCTTCTTCGCTGTCGGCGCTTACATGTATGGGCTACTGGCTTCACCCCATTTGTTTGAAACATTTCCTGCCATTGCCGCCCTGTTTCCTGGTGGGCTCCACATGCCTTTGTGGGTCATTGTGCCTGTGGCGGCGGCCTTGGCAGGCCTGTTTGGCATGTTGCTTGGCGCGCCCACTTTGAAGTTGCGCGGCGATTATTTGGCCATTGTCACATTGGGCTTTGGTGAAATCATTCGGGTCTTTTTGAATAATTTGGATCAGCCAGTCAATATCACCAATGGTCCCAAGGGTTTGAACCAAATTGATCCGATTCATTTTTTCGGCATCAATTTAGGCAAACCCCTTAACCTGTTTGGGATTGAGTTCGCCTCAGTGAGTTTGTACTACTACCTGTTCTTGGCCTTGGTGCTCGTGACTCTTTTGATTTCTTACCGCTTGGAAGTCTCACGCATTGGCCGCGCATGGATGGCCATTCGCGAAGACGAAATTGCGGCCAAAGCCATGGGCTTGAACACGCGCAATTTAAAGCTCATGGCATTTGGCATGGGCGCTACTTTTGGCGGCATTTCTGGCGCCATGTTTGCAGGCTTTCAGGGATTTATTTCACCCGAGTCGTTTAGCCTCATGGAGTCCGTCATGATTGTGGCCATGGTCGTGTTGGGCGGCTTGGGGCACTTGCCCGGCGTTGTGTTGGGTGCCGTCTTGTTGTCTGCCTTGCCAGAAATTTTGCGCTACATAGCGGGGCCCTTGCAGTCTATGACAGACGGCCGCATTGATGCCGCCATTCTGCGTCAATTGCTCATTGCCCTTGCCATGATTGTCATCATGCTTATGCGCCCAAGGGGCTTGTGGCCTTCTCGAGAGCATGGCAAAGCGCTGCCAGTGAAAGAGGGCGCTTAACATGAACACGATCACCAGCCATCCTGAAACTCAAGCTGTTTTAAAAGTCGCCGGTATTTCCAAACGCTTTGGTGGATTGCAGGCCTTGTCCGATGTCGGCATGACCATTGAGCGAGGTCAGGTCTACGGCCTCATTGGCCCCAATGGCGCAGGCAAGACCACCTTCTTCAATGTGATCACGGGCCTCTACACGCCAGACAGTGGCAGTTTTGAATTGGCAGGCAAGCCGTATCAGCCCACAGCAGTCCATGAAGTGGCGCAGGCAGGCATTGCACGTACTTTTCAAAACATTCGTTTGTTCGCAGAAATGACGGCCTTAGAAAACGTCATGGTGGGTCGACATGTTCGCACCTCTTCGGGTTTGTTGGGGGCTATTTTTAGAACACCCAAATTCAAACAAGAGGAAGCCGAAATTGCGCAACGTGCGCAAGAATTGTTGGACTATGTGGGCATTGGTCAATATGCCGATTACCGTGCACGCACTTTGTCTTATGGCGATCAGCGCCGTTTAGAAATTGCCCGTGCGCTTGCCACCGATCCACAGCTCATTGCGCTAGATGAGCCCGCTGCGGGTATGAACGCCACAGAAAAAGTTCAGTTGCGAGAGTTGATCGACCAGATCCGAAAAGACAACCGCACCATTTTGCTTATTGAGCACGATGTGAAGCTGGTGATGGGTCTTTGCGATCGCGTCACAGTGCTCGATTACGGCAAACAAATTGCCGAGGGCACGCCAGCTGAAGTCCAAAAAAATGAAAAAGTAATTGAGGCCTACTTGGGCACCGGAGGGCATTGAAATGACAGCCACATTGTTAAAAGTCAAAGGCCTGCAAGTAGCCTACGGTGGAATTCAGGCCGTGAAAGGCATTGATTTTGAAGTGCATGAGGGTGAATTGGTGTCACTCATTGGGTCTAACGGCGCGGGCAAAACAAGTACCATGAAAGCCATCACGGGTACCTTGCCTATCCATGCGGGTGACATTGAGTATTTGGGCAAAAGCATTGTGGGCCAAGGCCCCTGGGATTTGGTCAAGCAGGGCTTGGCCATGGTGCCAGAAGGTCGCGGTGTGTTTACCCGGATGACCATCATTGAGAACTTGCTCATGGGTGCCTACATTCGCAACGACACTGCCGCCATTCAAGACGATATGGAAAAAGTGTTTCACACCTTTCCAAGATTGCGTGAACGCAAAGACCAACTGGCCGGCACCATGTCCGGTGGCGAGCAGCAAATGCTGGCCATGGGCCGGGCCCTTATGAGCCGCCCTAAAGTGTTGCTGCTTGATGAGCCCTCGATGGGTCTGTCGCCCCTCATGGTGGACAAAGTTTTCGAAGTGGTGCGCGATGTGTTTGCCCAGGGCGTGACCGTTTTGTTGGTCGAACAAAACGCCAGCCGTGCGTTAGCCATTGCCAATCGGGGCTATGTCATGGAGTCGGGCTTGATCTCCATGACGGGCCTTGGCCAAGACTTGTTGAACGACCCCAAAGTGCGCGCTGCCTATTTGGGTGAATAAACAGGTCAGTCGACTTTTGCGCCGCTGGCTTTGACAACCGGCTCGTATTTCGTCAGTTCACGCTTCATGAAGGCGGCAAATTGATCGGGTGTGCTGCTCACGGGCTCGATCATCATCATGCCAAAACGAGTTTTGGTCTCGGGCGCTGCAAGCGCTGCTGAGAAAGCCTGGTGCAAGCGCGCCACCATGGCAGGCGGCGTATTGGCTGGCGCTACCAAGCCCCACCACGTGTCTACTTCAAATCCTTTGAGGGTTTCTGACATGGCTGGAATATCTGGCAATGCACTGCTGCGTTGTGCCGTAGTGACGGCCAATGCCTTGAGCTTGCCAGCCCTGATGTTGGGTGCAGCTGTCGCCAAATTGTCGAAGTTGAAATCGACTTGGCCAGACAACAAGGCCAACTGCGCAGGATTGCCGCCATTGTAGGGAATGTGAACGGCATAAATGCCGGCATCGCGCTTGAACATTTCTGCAGCCAAGTGGCCTGCGCTGCCGTTGCCACCAGAGCCGATGTTGAGCTTGCCTGGGTTGGCTTTGCCGTAGGCAATTAAATCGGCCACTGTATTGATTTTTAAGCGCTGTGCGGTGTCGGCATTCATGACCAACACGTTGGGTACGCGAACCATTTGCGTGATGGCTGCAAAGTCTGTGGCCGCGTTGAACGGCATCTTGCTAAAGAGCCAAGGGTTGATGGCATGTGTTGCTACAGCGGAAATGCCAATGGTGTAGCCATCGGCAGGTGCCTTGGCCACGATGTCAACGCCCAAGTTGCCACCGGCGCCGGGCTTGTTGTCAATGATGACAACGCCCAATGTGTCTTTCACACGCTCTGCCAAGGCGCGGGCTGTGACATCAATGGGGCCACCAGGTGCATAGGGTACGACCAGGCGAATGGGCTTGTCCAAGGGCTGCGCGTGGAGGGCGTTGGCGCCGATCAAAGTTAGCAATGCGATGCCAGTATGGAGACACAGGCGTTTTGTCAAAATGAGAGATGTGCGCATCAGTTGGACTCCTTGGCCTTGTCGGCTTCAGTGGTGAATGAATCGGCGAAGAAGGCTTCTTCAGGTAATCCTGCTTTGCCTAGATAGTCTGCGCGTGCAGAGTCCACCACAATGGGGGCGCCGCAGGCATAGACCTGGAAGCCACTCAGATCTGGGTGATCTTGCAAGACAGCTTGGTGCACAAAACCTGTGCGGCCAGCCCATGCGTCTTCTGGCAATGCATCGGACACCACCGGAACGTAACTTAAGTTGGGCATGGCTTTGACGTGCTCTTCAACCCAGTCGTTCATGTACAAATCGGAAGGTCGGCGACCGCCCCAGTAAAGCGTGGCAGGCCTTGTGATGCCTTTGTGTTGCATGTGCTCAATCAAGGCTTTGATGGGCGCAAAACCGGTGCCCGAAGCCAACAAAATCATGGGTGCTTGAGAGTCTTCGCGCAAGTAGAAACTGCCATAGGGGCCTTCAATGCGCAAGATGTCTTTTTCTTTCATGGTGCTGAACACCACGTCGGTGAACTTGCCGCCAGGCATGTGACGAATGTGCAACTCTACTTTGGGTGCAGCGGGGTCTAGCGTGTGAGGTGCATTGCCCATGCTGTAACTCCGGCGCGAGCCATCACGCAATAAAAACTCGACATACTGGCCCGCATGAAACTGCATGACGTCGGTAGCGGGGAGTTGCATGATGATGGACATCACGTCGTGTGATTTTTTTTCTAAGCTGACCACGCGCACAGGCATTTTCTTAATGGGGAAACTGCCTGCTTCCGTCACTTGTCGCGATTCCAGCACCAAGTCGCTTTGCGCGGTCGAGCAGCAGGTCAAGATCAGGCCTTGGGCTTCTTCTTCTGCGCTCAAAGCTTTGGCTTGGTGCTCACCATGCACCACCGTGCCAGAAATCTTCTTGCATTTGCAGGAACCGCAAGCCCCATCTTTGCAGCCATAGGGAAGGCCTATGCCTTGGCGAATGCCGGCCGCCAACAAAGTTTCGCTGCTATCTGCACTAAAAGTACGGCCACTTGGCTCGACGGTAATTTGGAAGCTCATGTTTTCGTTATCCTAGGGGGGTCTTAAATTCCACAACCCCCCGATTTTGCCTTCAAACCAAACCCCTTTAGGTGCTTTACCTGCCCGCTTTCGAAAAGAGCGTGTTTTGATCATCGGATGTGGTGATGTAGGTCAACGCGCAGCCAAACAGTTGGTTGGCCGAACTCGGGTCTTGGCATTGACCTCCAGTCCCGAAAAGGCAGTGGGTTTGAGGGCTCAAGGCATCACGCCTCTTGTTGGCAATTTGGACCATTCTGAGTCATTGCAACGATTGTCCGGGTGGGCTACCCGAGTACTTCATTTAGCCCCACCCCCCTCAGACCGAGTGGGGACCTGGTCGACCGATTCGCGCACTTTGAATTTGGTGCGTGCGCTTCACAAAAGGGCTTTGCCCAGAGCGCTTGTTTATGGGTCTACCAGTGGCGTATATGGCGATTGCCAAGGGCAGTGGGTGCCTGAATCTAGGCCCGTTAAGCCGCATACGCCAAGAGCCATTCGGCGAGTTGATGCAGAAAACACCATTCGATTCTTTGGTAAATCGGGTGTCCGCAGCAGCATTTTGCGCATACCCGGTATCTACGCGCCCGATCGCCCTAATGGCACCCCGCGTGAAAGGCTTTTGAAGGGGACGCCGGTTCTCTTGAAAAAAGACGATGTGTATACCAATCACATTCATTCTGATGATTTAGCAAGGGCCTGCGTGGCTGCGTTGTGGCGAGGCAAGCCGCAGCGTGTTTTTCACGTGTGCGATGACAGCCAAATGAAGATGGGTGATTATTTCGATTTGGCAGCCGACCTAATGGGTCTGAAGCGCCCTCCGCGTGTGCCCAGAAGTCAAGCACAAGATACCTTGCCCCTCATGCTGTTGAGCTTCATGAGTGAGTCAAGGCGTTTGAACAATAACCGGCTGAAAAAAGAGCTGAGGGTTCGCTTGCTGTATCCCACCATTGCGCAAGGGTTGAAAAGCACAGCAGCTCAAATGACTGATGGCAAGTAGAAGTGAGCCGTTGGTTTTTGGGCAGCTAAAAGCCTGAAAACTTAACGCCTTTTTTCTCAAGATAATCGAGCATGGCTTTCATCAGATAGGCGCCTAGCAGTGCGCCATTGAGATCGCCCAAAAACATCCAAAAGACCTCAGTCAACTCAAGTGCTTCAGATTCACCAATGAGCACCCAGGCGGCGTGATGAATGATCGTATTGCAGACACAATAAATGAGGGTGAGGGTGGCCAAGTCTTGCAGGGAGGTGAGTTTCACTTCCCTTTTCCAGTAAATCTTGAATCCAATGAGTGCGATCAAAGGACCAGCGCTTGAACAGGCAACGTTGAGCAACTCAAGCTCTATGGGTTCATTAAATTGCTGCAGGAGCAAAAGGCAGCCCAAGATGGTTGACAAGGTGCCGAATACCGGCCCCAAGATGAGCAAGTTGAACAGGCGCAGAAACGCCGGCAAATATATTAGCGAGATATGGTCGTTAATGGCGGCAAAGTCAAACAGCCATCCACTTAGGATGTGTGTTGCAGGAAACAACACAGCTAATGCGAGTATCAAGAGGATGTGCATTACGCAATAGAGTCTAATCGATTTGATGCAAATCGATGGTGCCCGAGGCCGGAATCGAACCGGCACGCCTTGCGGCGGGGGATTTTGAGTCCCCTGCGTCTACCAATTTCACCACCCGGGCGGATTGCGAAGTCGTAGATTATGACATATTTCTTTCGGGTTTTGGAGGGGGTAAAGTGATTTTTAAAGTGCCCATCACTCGTGCAAACATTGGAAAATGTTGGAATCTTTGATTGACTAGGAAACAAGATGACATCCCTTCAGCGAACTTTCATTTCGTGCTTCGTAGGCCTGTGTTTTTCATTCACTGCGTTCGCGCAAACTTGGCCACAACGCGCTATTAAAGTCATTGCGCCCTATCCGCCGGGCGGGCCCAGTGACATTGTGATTCGCACCGTGTCAGACAAGGTCCAAGCTGCGTTGAAGCAAGCCGTTATCATCGAAAATATACCGGGAGCCGGCGGCAACATTGGCAGTGCTGCTGCATCAAGGGCCCCTGCCGATGGGTACACATGGCTCATCACAACAGACACGGTCATGACGGTGAATCCGCATGTTTACAAAAGCATGGGTTTTAAGTTGGATGATTTAAAGCCAGTGAGCGTCTTGACCTCCTTCAGCCAAACCTTGGTTTGCAATCCAGCATTGGGCGTGAAAAACTTGAGCGAGCTCATTGCCAAATCCAAAACACAGTCCTTGAGTTATGCCTCCGGTGGTGCGGGTGTGCCAGGCCACTTGTCGATGGAGTTGTTGCTGAACATGACGGGCATGCAGATGGTGCATATTCCCTACAAGGGGCCAGCGCCTGCAGCCCAAGACGTGCTAGCCAACCAAGTGCCATGTGGCTTGTTGGCGGGCCCAACTGTCTTGCCACATGTTCGTTCAGGCAGGTTGATCGCTTTGGCGGTATCGGGGCAAACCAGGTCGCCCACACTGCCAGACACGCCCACCATTTCTGAGGCTGGTGTGAAGGGCTATGACGCCGACTTCAGTTTGGTCATGTGGGCTCCCAAGCAAGTGCCCGATGAGTTGGTTCAAAAATTCAGGCAAGCCTTGTTGGATGGCTTGAAACTGCCAGAGACTGCTGAGCGTTTAAAGGCCACCGATCAATTGGTCATTGGCAGTACGCCTGAAGAGGCCGCTGCGCGCATTGCCAAGGATTATGCAAAGTGGGGCGCCGTTACTAAAAAAATTGGTTTGAGTTTGGAGTGATAAGCCACTTAGAAAACGATTCGAAGCATAATCCCTTGAGACTCTCACTCAATGATGATTTAAATCCGATCCCAGACTTGTCTTTGTAAATCGAAAAATGAACTATCCCACGCTTGAAGATGCCATTGGCAAAACGCCATTGGTCAGATTGCAAAGAATTGCAGCCGAATTTACGAAGCCCAAGGGCAATGTTATTTTGGGCAAACTTGAAGGCAATAACCCAGCTGGTTCTGTCAAGGATCGGCCGGCGCTTTCCATGATTCAGCGTGCTGAAGAGCGTGGCGAAATCAAGCCAGGTGACACCCTGATTGAGGCCACTTCAGGCAACACGGGCATTGCACTGGCCATGGTTGCTGCCATCAAGGGCTACCGAATGATTTTGATCATGCCGGAAGACTTGTCCATTGAGCGAGCGCAAACCATGAAGGCTTTCGGCGCAGAACTCATTTTGACACCCAAAAGTGGCGGCATGGAATACGCACGCGACCTTTCTGACAACATGGCGGCGCAGGGCAAGGGCCGTATCCTTGATCAATTTTCAAACCCCGACAACCCCCGCGTCCATTACGAGACCACAGGACCCGAAATCTGGGCTCAAACAGAGGGCCGTGTCACCCATTTTGTGAGTGCCATGGGTACGACTGGCACCATTACAGGTGTGTCGCAATTCTTAAAAGAAAAGAACCCATCCATTCAAATTGTTGGCGCACAACCCAGTGAAGGCTCTCGCATTCCAGGGATTCGCAAATGGCCTGAAGAATATTTGCCCAAAATTTACAACCCCTCGAATGTCGACGAACTGATCTATGTCAGTCAAGACGATGCAGAAGACACCTGCCGTCAAATGGCCAGAGAAGAGGGCTTGTTTGCAGGCGTTTCGGCCGCTGGCGCCTGCTGGGTCGCCCAACAAATTGCAGCGCGTGAAGCCAATGCCACCATCGTGTTCATTGTCTGTGATCGCGGTGATCGCTATCTTTCCACAGGAGTGTTTCCAGCATGACCGAATATCGTTTTTGCCCATCCTGTGGATCGCCTTTGTCTTGGGTGCCGCAGATGGAAGATGGGGGTGAAAAACTCCGCTTGCGCTGCACACAATGCGACTTCACTCATTGGAACAATCCCACCCCTGTGTTGGCTGGCATTGTGCAAGTCGGCGATCAAATTTTGTTGGCCCGCAATGCGGCATGGACTGGCCGAAAATTCGCATTGATCACGGGTTTCATGGAAGCAGGTGAATCGCCAGAAGATGGCATTGCCCGAGAAATTGCTGAGGAAACCAATTTGCAGGTCAGCGCCTTGAAACTGATCGGTGCCTATGATTTCCAGCGCATGAACCAAGTGATCATTGCATACCACGCTGTTGCTTCGGGCACGGTTAAGTTATCGCCTGAATTGGCTGAGTACAAGATGTTCAATTTTGATGAGTTGGTTTGCTGGCCGGCGGGTACGGGTTATGCACTCGGCGATTGGTTGCGCACGCAAGGCATTGAGCCTAAGTTCATGACCTGGGAAGAGCGCGACGCACAAGGCCGCGCTTCAGAGTAAGACAGTTTTTTGAAGAAATTTTGGAGACGACATGAGCCTCGCATTTGACATTGAGCTTGACACTTGCGGCCTCAATTGCCCCTTGCCTATTTTGAAAGCCAAGAAATCACTGACAACCATGCAATCGGGACAGGTGCTTAAAGTCATGTCCACAGACCCTGGTGCACAACGCGATTTTGCAGCCTTTGCCAAGCAAACGGGCAATGAGTTGTTGTTGCAACAAACCGATGGTGATCGCTTCCTTATTTGGATGAAGCGACGTTGATCAAAAAAGCTTCATTCAAAACATGAAGCTTTTTTGACGATGGACTCAAAGCTGTCTTAGAGCTTGAGTGTTTTGAGATAGGCCCTGAACGATTCACCCACTTGCGGATGCTCCAAGGCCAATTCAACAGTAGCCTCTAGGAAGCCTTCTTTGCTGCCGCAATCGTATCGCTTGCCTTCGTACTGAAAAGCGTAAACAGCTTCGCGAGACTTCAATCTGGCGATAGCGTCGGTGAGTTGAATCTCGCCGCCCACACCTGTGGGTTGGTTTCTAATTTCTTCGAAGATGCCTGGCGTGAGAATGTAACGGCCAGCAACGCCCATTCGCGAAGGCGCTTTTTCGGGCGATGGTTTTTCGACAATTTGCTCAACACGAATCAATTGTTTGCCAGCTGATTCACCAGCGACGATGCCATAGCGCTTGACGTGGTCAAGCGGCACTTCTTGCACAGCCAAAATAGAGCGACCTTGCTGCTCATAGGCCTTGACCATTTGCGCCAGGATGGAAGGGCCACCTTTGAGTCCCACCATGAGGTCGTCTGCCAGCAGAACGGCAAATGGCTCTTGGCCCACCATGGCTTCTGCGCACAGCACGGCATGGCCTAAACCCAAAGAGCGGGGTTGGCGAACGTATGCACAAACCATGTCGTCGGGCTGTACAGAACGTACCAACTTCAAGAGCTCTTCTTTGTGCGCACTTTCCAGCTCTGTTTCCAGTTCATAGGCTGTGTCAAAGTGGTCTTCAATGGCGCGTTTGCTACGGCCTGTGACAAAGATCATATGACGAACGCCAGCCGAGTAAGCCTCTTCAACGGCATATTGAATGAGAGGCTTGTCAACGATGGGTAGCATCTCCTTGGGGGCGGCTTTGGTGGCAGGCAGGAACCGAGTTCCCAATCCGGCAACAGGGAACACTGCTTTTCTAATACTGGGTTGTGCGCTCATTTGAAGTTTCTTTTTAAGTTCAAATTAATCGATGACCAAATTACCACAATTGAGTGACACCTGCGTGTCAAGATTTTGAAGATGCCGCTTCTAACTGCAAAAGTTGAGACTTCATTTTGCTCAAGTTGGCTTCAAAATCTGCGACGCGTTTGCGCTCTTGATCGATCACTGCAGGCGGTGCTTTGGCCACAAAGGCTTCGTTGCTGAGCTTGCCATTGGCTTTGCCAATTTCGCTTTCTAAGCGGGTAACTTCTTTGCCTAAGCGAATTTTTTCTGCCGCCACATCGACTTCCATGAACAAGCACAAGCGCGCTTCGCCCACCACCGCAACGGGAGCTGCTGCGGCTGCTTTTGTCCAATCAGCTTCGCTGTCAAACACCCTGACTTCGTTCAACTTGGCCAACGCTTGCAGCACAGGGCCTGCTGCTTTCATGAACTCAGAATCGCCCAAGACATACAAAGGCAACTTGGTAGCAGGTGAGACATTCATTTCACCGCGCAAATTGCGACACGCATCGACCAGTGTTTTCAGCTTGACCACATGGGCTTCGGCGGGTTCGTCAATGCGCTCGGGTTGTGAAACAGGGTAGGCTGCGATGCTGACAGAAGGGCCCGCACGGCCCGCTACAGGCGCCACTTTTTGCCACAATTCTTCGGAAATAAAGGGCGTGATGGGGTGAACCAATCGCAGAATGGTTTCTAAGGTGCGAATGAGTGTGCGGCGTGTGGCGCGCTGTTGCGAAGCGTCACCCGTGTTGATTTGAACCTTGGCAATTTCCAAATACCAATCGCAGAACTCGTTCCAGACAAAGTCATAAATGACGTTGGCCACGTTGTCTAGGCGGTATTCGGCAAAGCCCTTGGCCACATCGGCTTCCACGCGCTGAATTTTGGAAGAAATCCAACGGTCGGCTTGGCTGAAACTCATGTAGCCATGAGCTGGGCCACCCACAGCGCACTCAGCTTTGGTGTGCTCTTTCAGGCCGCAATCTTGGCCTTCGCAGTTCATCAAGACAAAGCGTGTGGCATTCCAAAGTTTGTTGCAGAAGTTGCGATAGCCTTCGCAACGCTTGCTGTCAAAGTTGATGCTGCGGCCTAATGACGCCAAGGCAGCAAAAGTGAAGCGCAGCGCGTCAGCACCGTAGGCGGGAATGCCCTCGGGAAATTCTTTTTGCGTGTTCTTGCGCACTTGCGGAGCGGTCTCGGGCTTGCGCAAACCTTGCGAGCGTTTTTCCAACAAGGGCTCTAAAGAAATACCGTCAATCAGGTCCACTGGGTCAAGCACATTGCCTTCTGACTTGCTCATCTTCTTGCCTTGTGCATCGCGCACCAGGCCGTGGATGTAAACATGTTTAAACGGCACGCGTCCCGTGAAGTGCGTGGTCATCATGATCATTCTGGCAACCCAGAAAAAGATGATGTCGTACCCTGTGACCAACACAGAAGAGGGCAGGTACAAGTCGTAGTCTTGTGTTTGATGTGTGCCTGATGTGGCCACTGCTTCTGGCCAACCCATGGTGGAGAAGGGCACAAGCGCAGAGGAATACCAAGTGTCTAAAACATCTTCGTCACGTTTGAGTTTTTTGCCAGGGCCTTTGGCGTCGGCTTGTGCTTGCGCTTCGGCTTCCGACTTGGCCACGTAAACGTTGCCTTCTTCATCGTACCAAGCGGGAATTTGATGGCCCCACCAAAGCTGGCGAGAAATGCACCAGTCTTGAATGTTGTTCATCCACTGGTCATACGTGTTGACCCAATTTTCGGGGACAAAACTCACTTGACCGGAGTGCACAGCGTCAATCGCTTTTTGTGCAATGCTCTTGCCAGTGGGGTCTTGCGGGCTGACTTTGTTGACCGCCACAAACCACTGGTCTGTGAGCATGGGTTCCACCACTTGGCCTGTACGAGCGCAAATGGGCAGCATCAGTTTGTGCGGCTTGATTTCAATCAGTAAGCCTTGTGCTTCCAAATCTTTGATCACGGCCTTGCGGGCTACAAAACGATCCATGCCTTGGTAGGCTTTGGGACCGTTTTCATTCACAGCGGCCGTCAATGTAAAGATGGTGATGAGGGGCAGGTTGTGACGCATGGAACATGCGTAGTCATTGGCATCGTGTGCTCCCGTGATCTTCACGCAACCGGAGCCAAATTCACGATCGACAAAGTCGTCGGCAATGATGGGAATCTGACGATCGCACAAAGGCAAGTCAACTTTTTTACCCACCAAATGTTTGTAGCGATCGTCTTCTGGGTGGACAGCCAACGCGCCGTCGGCCATCATGGTTTCGGGGCGTGTGGTGGCAATGGTCATGCCTTTTTGCATCACGCCGTCAATCAGTTGAGGGCCATCGGCAAACGGATACAAGATGTAGTGCATCTTGCCATCGGCTTCGGTGTTTTCCACTTCCAAATCGGACACAGCGCTTTGCAGCACAGGGTCCCAACTGACCAAGCGTTTGCCGCGGTAAATGAGTCCTTGCTCGTACAACTTCACAAAGGTTTCGGACACCACTTTGGACAACTTGTCGTCCATGGTGAAATACTCTCGCGTCCAGTCCACACTGTCGCCCATGCGGCGCATTTGCTGCGTGATGGTGTTACCCGATTGTTCTTTCCACTCCCAGACTTTGGACACAAAGTTTTTGCGTGCTTCGGCGGGTGTGGGGCCCATGTCGTGGCGGCTGATGCCTTGGCCTTGCAACTGGCGCTCCACCACAATTTGTGTGGCAATGCCGGCGTGGTCGGTGCCTGGAATCCAAGCGGTGTTGTAGCCCATCATGCGGTGGTAGCGGGTGAGGCTGTCCATGATGGTTTGGTTGAAGGCATGGCCCATGTGAAGGGTGCCTGTCACATTGGGCGGCGGCAACTGGATGGCAAAGTTGGGCGAGTCTGCATGTGGCGCCTGGCTGCCTCGGTGCCCTGCTACGCCATAGCCACGTTTTTCCCACTCTGGGCCCCAATGGGCTTCAAGTGCGGCAGGCTCAAAAGACTTGGACAGGCTCTCAAGGCCGGGTTGCTGGATGGCGGGGGTGATCTCGTTGCTCATGGGCTGGGTATTTAGAGATTGCCAAGAGGCAATGTCAGGAATGGACTAAAGCCATGATTTTACTGGGCTACCGCCAAGTTTTGGAGAGCCCTTGCAGGATCTGGCTCAGTTCTTGGCCGATTCAATGCAATCTCGGAGGATTGAAGCATCGCCCACTTGATTGGCCAGCAGCAAAATCAAGCGCATGTTGAGCTGCTCTGATTGTTCTGAGCTCAAACCCTCGTGTGCATTCAGCAGTTGCTCATAAAAGCCATCGGCGTCTTGCAGGTTCAGTTCTGTTTTCATCATGGTCAGTCCGAATTGAATCAAAGGCACAAAGAGGTGGCTACCGCGGCAATCAAATCGCCGTTCACACTTTTGCCAGTGTCGGCCAAATAGCCATCAGGTCGAATCACGGCCCAACCGCCAGCAGGGACTGAAACACACGCGCTTTGCAAATGGCCTTGTGGGTCCCAAATGTGTTCCCGGGCTTGGGCGCTATCTCCTTTGGTAAGGACTTGAACACATCGAACGGGCAGGCCAGAAACGCTGAGCTCTTGTAGTCTTTTGAGGGATGCTTTGGATTGCTCGCCAAACACCAAAATGAGCAAACGGCCGTCGGCCCATTGCAACAGGTCGTTCAGTGCGCCAGTTTTGCCAGGACGCCATTGAATCTTGACGTTTTGCACAGATGTTCCGCCAGTCTCGCCGCAGACGCGCGAGCCGCGATAGGTGTTGGCTACAGCCATGCGCCCAGTGTTGATCAGTGAGCGAGCGAAAGGAAATTGCTTGGCCAAGCTGATGGTGGCATTTCGAAAGGCGCGCTCGATGCCATCTGCGGGTCGTAAAAACCGAGCTGTGCGTCGCGTGACTTTCACGTTTTCTTGCGCAGCCTCAAGTCGCTCATCGTTGTAACTTTCCAGCAGAGCTTCATCAGCATGGCCACGTAACACCGCCGCTAATTTCCAGGCTAAGTTGTCGGCATCGGCTACACCTGTATTGCCACCCCGCGCGCCAAAGGGATTCACAATTTTGGCGGTGTCGCCCATGAAAAACACCCGGCCCATGCGCAAGGTGGTGAGGCACTGGCTCTTGTAGGCATAAGGGCCCACCCACACAATGTCAACCTTCACCTTCTTGCCAAATTGACGCTCTAAGCGCTCGCGCACCACGTCTTCACGGCTGATGTAAGCCGCATCGGCATTGGGCGCCATCTGGTAATCAATGCGCCAGACATCGTCGGCCATCAGGTGTTGCCAGACCGCACGGTTTTCATTGAAGGGCGCTTCAATCCACGTATGGCGCTCGGTAGGCGGGTGTGTGTCAAAGCGCACATCGGCAATGCACCAACGGTCATCGCCCTTTTTGCTTTCCATGCCGACGCCAGTCCAAGCGTGAAACGGGGTGTGCGATCCCGTGGCATCGATCACATGGTCGGCTTGAAGTTGGTAAGTGCCTTCGGGAGTTTCAATGCTGAGTGTTGCAAAGTCTTTGTTTTGCTTGAAGGCTGTGACACGCGATTGCCAGCGCAAATCGACAGACCCCAGTTCTTGAATTCGCTCTACCAAGTAGCCTTCAATGTAGAACTGTTGGATGTTGATAAAAGCGGGTTGCTGTGAAAGACTGAAATTGCTTTGTTGTTTGAGGTCAAAGTTGTAGACCTCATCATTGCCTGCAAATGTCCGCCCCACACTCCACTGAATGCCTTTTTTAGCAATGCGATCGAATATGCCCAGTTTTTGAAAAATCTCCAGTGATTTTTGGGTATAACAAATGCCGCGCGAGGAGGCACCCTTGACCCCCACTGTGTTGTCTTCGTCCAAGAGAACCGCCTTGATGCCCAGGTTGGCCAAGCCGCAGGCCAATGTCAGTCCTGAGATGCCGCCTCCCACAATGACCACAGCATGTCGCAAAGTTTTGTTTTGAACCAACTCTGGCGGTGTCACAAAAGCATATTCGGGCAGTGTGTAACCCGTGCCTTGAGTGAACTCATAGCCATTGGTGAATTGAACGTCTTGAAAGGAGGGGGTATTCATGGCTTCAACGCATTCCTATTTTCACATTGCCAAAAACCGATTGCGCTTCACGAGGCAAGCAGCGCCAGTATTGTTCGCTGGCTTGCACCACACCTCCCAATTCGGCGGCCGCTTGCCATGCCCATCGGGGGTTGAACAAGAAGGCTCGGGCAAAGGCAATCAGGTTGGCATCACCGCGCTGCAAAATGGCCTCGGCTTGCTGAGCTTGCGTAATCAGGCCCACTGCAATGGTGGGCAGACCAGATTTGTCTTTGACTGTTTTGGCAAAAGGCACTTGGTATTCAGGACCGAGTGCAATTTTTTGTTGAGCCGAAACACCGCCTGAGGAGATATGGACAAAGTTAGCACCTGCGCTTTGGAGGCGCACAGACAAATCGGCCGTCTCATCAGGGTTCCAGCCGTCTTCGACCCAATCGGTGGCCGATAGGCGAATGCCTAAAACACCATTGAACTTAGCCCGCACAGCGTCAAAAATTTCGCGAATAAATCGTGTCCGGTTTTCAAAAGAGCCCCCATAGGCATCGCTGCGCTTGTTTGAGATGGGCGATAAAAACTGGTGCAGCAAATAACCATGCGCTGCATGAAGTTCCACCATTTCAATGCCCATGTCTTGCGCACGCTCGGCTGTTTTCACAAAGGCATTTTTGATGCGTTCAAGCCCCGCAGCATCCAATTCTGTGGGAGGTATTTCGGTGCTCAGATGTGGCAAAGCACTGGGCGCCAACGCTTGCCAGCCGCCATGTGCCGAATCGAGAAGTTGCCCCCCATGCCAAGGGGCAGCGCTGGAAGCTTTTCGGCCTGCGTGGCTAATTTGAATGGCAACGGGCACGTGGGGAGCCAGTTTTCGAGCCCGACCTAATTTGTCTTCCAAAGCTTCGGCCGTAGCGTCATTCCACAAACCCAAACAACCCGGGCTGATGCGGCCTTCTTCGGTCACGGCGGTGGCTTCCAGAATGACCAAGCCTGCGCCGCTGTTGAGCAAAGAGGTCCAGTGGGCCAAATGCCAATCGGTGGCTCGGCCATGATCAGCCGAATATTGGCACATCGGTGCAACCACGATGCGATTGGCCAAAGTGAGGGGGCCGTTGGGGGCGGGGAGTTGGTACTCGGAAAAAAGAAGACTCATGATGGTTTGCTTTGAGTTGACTGTCTTGAATACTTTGCGATGAAAATAGATGCAATTTAAGGCTAATGCCTTTGCCTGCAAGGTACTGTCACCTGCAAGATAATTGAGGCATTAAAGGATTTTGCGCATGTTGCTTCTATTGTCTCCTGCTAAATCGTTAGATTACGACTCTCCGGCTGAGGGGGTTCCTCATACCTTGCCCCAATTTGTCTCGCAATCTGCCGAATTGATAGAGGTATTGAAACATAAAACGCCAGCTCAAATCTCTGAACTCATGGATTTGAGCGACAACTTGGCGGCTCTTAACGTGGCCAGATATGAGGCTTGGCGCCCTAAATTTACAGCTAAAAACTCAAAACAAGCGGTGTTGGCTTTCAACGGTGATGTCTATGACGGCTTGGAAGCCAAATCTTTGAAGCCCAAAGACCTAGAGTGGGCGCAAGACCACGTTTGTATTCTGAGTGGTTTGTATGGCGTTTTGCGTCCCTTAGATTGGATGCAGCCGTATCGCTTGGAAATGGGAACAGCCCTGACCAATTTGCGCGGCAAAAATTTGTACCAATTTTGGGGCGCGAGCATTGCGCAGCATCTCAATGCGCAGTTGGCCAAGGACAAAACACCTGTGGTCATCAATTTGGCGTCACAAGAGTATTTCAAGGCGGTTGATCAAAAGATTTTGAAGGCGCGAGTCATTGAATGCGTGTTTGAAGAATACAAAGGCGGCAAGTACAAAGTGATCAGTTTCTTTGCCAAGCGCGCGCGTGGTTTGCTGGCGCGTTATGCCATTCAGAAACACATTCAAAATCCAGAAAAGTTGAAGGCGTTCAATCTGGAAGGCTATGCCTATGAGGACTCTGAGTCGGATGTCAATCGGTGGGTTTTCCGTCGACGCGAAAAGGGTGCGGTATGAACCAGCCAGAGCAATCGCAGCTGGGTAAAAACAGCGCCTATGTCGATCAATACGATGCCTCCTTGTTGTTTCCTATTCCCCGTGCTGTGAAGCGCGAAGAGTTGGGCATTCTAGGCTCGCCTGTATTTTTTGGCGCAGATTTGTGGACGGCGTTTGAACTCTCGTGGTTGAACCTGAAGGGCAAGCCTCAAGTGGCCATTGCACACATCACGGTGCCCGCCGAAAGCACTCACATCATTGAAAGTAAATCGTTGAAGCTGTACTTGAACAGTTTCAATGCCTCGCGCTTTGTCGATGTGCAAGCGGTGCGTGATTGCATGCGAGACGACCTGGATACAGCTTTGTGGCATGGCGGAAAAATTCTGGCACGTTGTGGCGTCAAAATCATTCTGCCCGAAGAGTTTGACAAAGAGCCCGTGCATGAATTGGATGGCCTTAATTTGGACCGCATGGACATTGAGTGCACACACTATCAGCCTGCGCCAGAATTACTCAAGGCGCAACAAGATGAAGCCCCAGTGACCGAAACATTCGTGAGTCACTTGCTTAAAAGCAATTGTTTGGTGACGGGGCAGCCCGATTGGGGAAGTGTTCAAATTTCATACTCGGGCGATCAAATTGATCAGGCCGGATTGCTTGAATACATTGTGAGTTTTCGAAATCACAATGAGTTCCATGAGCAATGCGTAGAGCGCATCTTCATGGACATTTGGGCGCGGTGCAAACCTTTGAAGCTGTCGGTGTATGCCCGTTACACAAGGCGTGGCGGCTTGGACATCAACCCTTGGCGCACCAGTCACCCCCAATCACCGCCCAAAAATATTCGCACAGCGCGCCAATAATTTCATGCTAGCGCAAGCTTGCTTTAGCCCAGCGTTTTAAAGCCTTTGAGCGGGGCAAGTGGCGGGAACTTCGCGGGTCTTTTTTCTTTGGCCGCTGCAATGGCTTCACGGATATGCGGGTTGCTCCAAATGGCGCCTTGCAACCAGCCCATTTGGCGCAGACTGTCTTCTACGCTGTGATCTCGAGCATAGTTCAGTGCTTGTTTGGTGCCCCAAATGGCCACGGGCGGCTTGTTGGCCATTTCTTTGGCGCAAGCCAAGGCGCCAGCCACCATGGCCTCTTGTGTCTCAAACACCTGCGTGACCAAGCCGTGTTTCAAAGCATTCTCAGCACTTAAGCGGCGGCCAGTGTAGGCCAATTCTTTGACCAAACCCATGGGCAATAATTTGGGCAAACGCTGCAGTGTGCCCACATCGGCCACCATGCCAATGTTGATTTCTTGAATACAGAAAAATGCGTCTTGCGAGGCATAGCGAATGCAGCAAGCCGTGACCATGTCGACCGCACCGCCAATACAGCCGCCCTGAATGGCTGCAATCACAGGAATGCGCATGCTCTCAAGCAATGTGAAGGTGGACTGCATGTCGGTGAGTGAGTCGTAGATGGCCGCACGGCCCTCTGCGCTGTCTGCGTCCATGGAGATGGCACCAGAGAAGGTTTCCAGAGCCATGCCCGCAGAAAAATGCTTGCCAGTGCTAGAAATGACCAAGGCCCTTGCCTGGCCAGCATCGTTCAATTGGTGCAGCACCGTATCCAGCTCGCGCCAAAATGTAGGGTGCATGGTGTTGAGCGACTCGGGCTTGTTCAGCACCAAATGTGCAACATGGTCATTCGTCGTCAAAGAAAAGCAATTGAGTTTGTCCATCGGGGCTGGCCTCGTTGAGTTCGGTGTTTGGAGATTGTTGCAAACTGTAGCTTGCGTTGGGTTCGGGTGCTGTCCCGTGTTTGACCAAAGACCCAACGCGTACGCCCAGCAATCTGAGTTTGCGCGATAAATCCACCCGCTTTAAACACAGGCCCGCAAACTTGCGAATCTCTTTGGCATCTTGTGTGTAAAAGCTAAGGGTTTGATCGCGTGTCACGCTTTTGAAATTGTCATATCGCAGCTTGATACCGATGGTTTTGCCGTCGTAGCCCTTGCGCTTTAAATCGGCGGCCAATTGTTGGCAAAGCCTGGTAAACACCTTGCCTAATTCTTCTTTGTCTCGGACAGCATGCAAGTCGGTTTCGAAGGTGGTTTCTCGGCTGATGCTGACGGGCTCGCTTTCGGTGCTGATGGGTCGGTCGTCTCGGCCCCAAGCTGCCTCGTGCAACCATGCGCCATACACTTTGCCAAAGTGCGATTGCAGCCACTGAAGTTCGCAGGCTGCCAATTGGCCAATGCTCTCAATACCCTGCTGTTTGAGTTTCTCATCTGCTTTGGGGCCCACGCCATTGATCTTGCGGCAACTCAAGGGCCAGATGGCCGATTGCAAGTCTTCTTCATGAACGATGGAAATGCCATTGGGCTTGTTGAACTCGCTGGCCATTTTGGCGATCAGTTTGTTGGGTGCAACGCCCACAGAGCAGGTCAGGCCAGTGGCTTCAAAAATGCATTTTTGGATAAGCCGTGCCAACACCCTGCCGCCTTCACGCTGACCGCCAGGTACTTCTGTGAAATCAATGTAGACCTCATCTACGCCGCGGTCTTCCATGAGTGGGGCTATTTCCGTGATGATGCCTTTGAAGACTTTCGAGTAATGCCTGTATTGATCGAAATCCACCGGCAACAAAATAGCTTGAGGGCAGAGTTTGGCGGCTTTCATGAGTCCCATGGCCGAGCCAATGCCAAATTGCCTGGCCGCATAGGTGGCCGTGGTGATCACGCCGCGGCCGGTATAGCCCTCAATGCGCGGGAAAAAATCCAAGGGTATTTCAGACAGATTGTCGGCAGACCATTCGAAGTCTGGATGGGCTACACGCAAGCGCCCCAACAGGTCATCTTCTTTGCGTCTGCCACCGCCGATGACCACGGGTAGGCCTTTGAGTTGGGGGTAACGCAACAACTCGACGGACGCATAAAAAGCGTCCATGTCAAGGTGGGCAATGCGCCGTGTGAGCGGCACTTTATTGAGGAAAAGTGCCTGGTAACAAGATGCTTTTGTCAACCGTGTCCATTTGTGTGCGGCCGCAAAAGGCCATGGTCAAATTCAATTCGTTGTGAATGATTTGAAGTGCTTTTTCCACACCTGGCTGGCCCATGGCGCCTAGGCCGTACAAAAAAGCGCGGCCAATGTACGTGCCTTGTGCGCCCAATGCGCGAGCTTTCAACACATCCTGACCGCTGCGAATGCCACCATCCATGTGCACTTCAATTTGTTTGCCCACGGCATCCACAATGGCGGGCAAGGCTTCAATGCTGCTTTGGGCGCCGTCAAGTTGTCGGCCGCCGTGGTTGCTCACAATCATGGCATCGGCACCACTTTCAACAGCCAGGCGAGCATCTTCAACATCTTGAATGCCTTTCAAAATGATTTTTCCGCCCCAGCGTTTTTTGATCCATTCCACATCACCCCAGTTGAGGCGCGGATCAAACTGCTGAGCAGTCCAAGCTGACAGTGAACCCATGTTCTCAACGCCTTTCACGTGCCCCACAATGTTGCCAAACTCGCGGCGTGATGTGCCTAACATGCCCAAAGCCCAGCGCGGCTTGCTTGCTATATTGATCAAGTTGGCAATGGTTAACTTGGGCGGCGCCGACAAACCGTTCTTCAAGTCTTTGTGGCGTTGACCCAAAATTTGCAAATCCAAGGTGATGACCAAAGCTGAGCAATTGGCAGCGCGCGCACGCTCTATCAGGCGCTCAATGAAATCGCGATCACGCATGACATACAGCTGAAACCAGAAGGGGTGGCCATCCGTGCCTTTGGAAACATCTTCAATGGAGCAAATGCTCATGGTTGAAAGCGTGAAGGGAATGCCAAATTTTTTGGCGGCTCTAGCGGCCAAAATTTCGCCATCGGCGTGTTGCATGCCTGTGAGGCCAGTGGGCGCAATGGCGACCGGCATGGCCACCTGCTGCCCAATCATGGTGCTTGCTGTGCTGCGGCCTTCCATGTTGACTGCCACACGTTGGCGGAATTTGATTTTTTGGAAATCGCTTTCGTTGGCGCGGTAAGTGCTTTCTGTCCAGGAACCGCTGTCGGCGTAGTCGTAAAACATGCGTGGTACACGTTTTTGTGCCAATACACGCAACTCTTCAATGGTGGTGATCACAGACATTTTTGATTTCCAATTCTTGGTGTTCTACTGAATAGGCTTGGCATTCAAGCTGATGAGCTGACGCTACCGCAGCCCGACATGGTGACATTTTGGATGACGGAGGGATCGGCCAATGTTTCTGTTTCGCTGTCAAAGTTCACAGATTTCAAATGCAGGGCCAAGCCAGCGTCCATGGATGCGGCGTGTTGCGGAAACCATTCAGCCAAAGCCTCAGCCAAGCGAGAAATGATCTCTGGGTCGCCTTGCACATAGTGCGTTTCTACCGCGCGCATGGTTTCCAAAATGGTGGCGTGCTGACCTGCATGACAGTTGTCTGCGGTAAATCCAGTAGCCAACATCCAGCGGTCTTCTTGGGCGAAATGTTCAACCGTGTGATTTAAAAATTCACGGTACAAATTCAGTTGGTCAGTTTGGGGCGTGAGCAACAAGGCGTTGAGCAGGGTCACAAACTCTTCGTGTGTGTGGTCCATGCGGCCATCGCCTGTGTGCAAATCAGCAGACCAATGTAGACCGGCAGCATAGGGCGAAACCGCTGATTGTTCAGTTTGATTGGTTTCCATCTCGACCTCTGTTTAAAAGCCCAAGCGCGCATGATGACGCGCAATTTGTTGTCTGACTTGATCTGGCGCAGTGCCACCTAAAGTATTGCGAGCATTCAAGGACCCTTCCAAGCTGAGGCATTCAAATACATCAGCTTGAATGCCAGCGTTGAACTGTTGCAACGTGCTCAGGGGCAGTTCGCTCAAGTCCAAGTTTTGGATTTGCGCTGTTTTAACCGCATGTGCAACCACCTCATGTGCGTCTCTGAAGGGCAGTCCCTTCTTGACCAAATAATCGGCCAAATCGGTGGCCGTGGCATAGCCTTTTTTAGTTGCAGCTTGCATGGCTGCAGCATTGACGCTGATGCCGCCCTCTTTTTGACCCGTTTCTGAATTCAATTGACCACCGATCATCTCGCTGAAGATTCGCAAGGTGTCTTTGAGAGTGTCCACGGTGTCGAACAAAGGTTCTTTGTCCTCTTGATTGTCTTTGTTGTACGCCAGAGGCTGGCCTTTCATGAGCGTGATGAGTCCCATGAGGTGGCCCACCACACGGCCTGTTTTGCCACGCGCCAATTCGGGTACGTCGGGGTTTTTCTTCTGCGGCATGATGGAACTGCCTGTGGTGAAGCGGTCCGCGATTTTCACGAAGCCAAAATTTTGGCTCATCCATAAAATCAGTTCTTCGCTCAAGCGGCTGATGTGCACCATGCACAGTGAAGCCGCCGCTGTAAACTCAATGGCAAAGTCGCGGTCGCTGACGCCATCAAGGCTGTTTTGGCACACACAAGCTTGGCCCTGTTCATCTACCATGCCTAAACTGCGAGCCACACGCTCGCGGTCAAGCGGATAAGTGGTACCAGCCAATGCGGCAGAACCCAAGGGCAAGCGGTTGGTGCGTCGACGCACATCGGTCATGCGTTCAGCATCACGCGCAAACATTTCGACATAAGCCAACAGATGATGGGCAAAGCTCACGGGTTGCGCCACTTGCAAATGCGTGAAGCCAGGCAAGATAACTTCTACATTTCGCTCAGCCACTTCAATCAATGATTTTTGCAAATCGTTTAAAAGCGCGCTGATAAGGTCTATTTCGCTGACCAACCACAAGCGCACATCGGTGGCCACTTGGTCATTGCGGCTTCGGCCTGTGTGCAGACGTTTTCCTGCATCTCCCACAATTTGCGTGAGGCGAGCTTCGATGTTGAGGTGGACGTCTTCCAGGTCCAGTTTCCAGTCAAACTGACCCTTGGTAATTTCGTCGGTAATCTGCGCCATGCCGCGCTGAATCTCGGCCAGATCTTGGGCGCTGATGATTTTTTGGGCCGACAGCATTTCGGCGTGAGCCAGGCTGCCCTGAATGTCCGATTGCCAAAGTCGCTTGTCGAAAAACACGCTCGAGGTATAGCGCTTGACCAGGTCGCTCATGGGCTCGGAAAACAAGGCCGACCAGGCCTGGGACTTTTGATCGAGTTGGTTTTTAGACATTTCCAGATTTTATCGGTTTGCGGGGCTTGTGATGCCTGTGGGCAACTTAACAGGTCTTTTGTCGTGCTAGCATTTGATTTAATTGAAAAATTACGAACAAGTCACTGCTTCATACACCTTATGTCCTCCACTTTACAGCGCCCCATCGTCATTGCCACGCGTGAAAGCCGTTTAGCCTTATGGCAAGCCGAGCATGTCCAGGCCATTCTTCAGTCTCGCGGTCACACCGTCAGGCTCCTTGGAATGACCACACTCGGGGACCAAATTTTGGATCGAAGCTTAAGCAAAGTGGGCGGAAAAGGCCTCTTTGTGAAGGAGTTGGAAGTGGCGCTTTCAGAGGGTCGGGCCGACATAGCCGTGCACTCCCTCAAGGACGTTCCCATGGACATGCCCGAGGGCTTCGAGTTGGCCTGTGTCATGGAACGAGAGGACCCCCGTGATGCCTGGGTGTCTGGCCAATACGCCACTTTGATGGACTTACCGCAAGGTGCCGTGGTGGGTACGTCCAGTCTTCGCAGAACCGTTTTGCTCCGAGCACTGCGCCCTGATTTGAAAATTGAGCCTTTGCGTGGCAATTTAGACACGCGTTTGCGCAAATTGGACGAGGGCCACTATGCAGGCATTATTTTGGCTGCAGCGGGTTTGAAGCGTTTGGCATTGTCCAGTCGAATTCGCCATGTCTTTGACACTGACCAAATGTTACCAGCGGCAGGGCAGGGAGCCTTGGGCATTGAAATTTGTACTGGCCGAGCCGACTTGATCGATGCTTTGAAGCCCCTGGTCCACTCAACTTCTTGGTTGGCCGTAGCGGCAGAGCGTGCCGTCAGCCGCGCTATGGGCGGCAGTTGCTCTATGCCTTTGGCGGCGCATGCCACATTGTCTGGCGCCACACTCAGCCTGCGTGCTGCTTGGGGTGACCCGGAAGGCGCAAGCACCTTGGTCACGGCTCAAACTGTTGCTGATGTGGGCAGCCTTGAACAAGCTGAAAGCTTAGGGACTCAAGTGGCGGCAGAGCTGAGGCGTGGCGGTGCCCACTGATTCATCCCGCCACAAGGCCATGACGCAAGTTGTGGTGACACGCCCTGAGCAAGATGCAAGCGCTTGGATTGATTCATTGAATGAAGCTGGTTTCAAAACCTCTAGATTTCCACTGCTCCAATTGACTGAGTTCTTAACGACTCAAACTGCCTTAGAAGCTTTGGCGCTTTTAAAACGTAGCCAGGCGGTCATGTTTGTCAGTGCCAATGCCGTTCGATTTTTGGCGCACGCACTTCGCCATCACCCCGATTGGGTTGATCACTTTCAGGTGGCGCGCGCTTGGTGCACGGGTCCGGGTACAGCGGCCGCTTTGGCGCAGTGTGGTATCGCTGCCAGCCAGATTGATCAACCTGCATCGCAGTCACAACAACTCGATTCAGAGGCCTTGTGGGATGTCGTGGCTTCACAAGTGGTTCAAGGCATGAATGTGCTGTTTGTTCGCGGTGCTGATGAGTCGGGAGCGACAGCTGGCCGAGACTGGTTGGCCTTAGAACTTGAAAAAGCGCACGTCAAGGTTTTTGCCGTTGCTGCCTATCAACGTACCCCCACTCAATTGACAGAGTCTCAAAAGGCCCAAGTTCAAAAATTCATTGCTGACGGTGCCATCTGGGTCTTCAGCAGTTCAGCAGCCCTTCAAGCCCTTGTCGCTCAATGTCCGCAAGCCAATTGGTCCATGGCCAAAGCCACGGTCACCCATCCCCGAATGGCTGACTTAGCTCAAAAAATAGGTTGGGGCGCTGTTGCTATTGCCCCACCAGGGCTCAGATCATTGCAGGCCTCTATAAAATCCCTAGCATGAGCACTGAAAATTCCAAGGAACCCACTGAGCAGCCTGCCACCACACCGATGCAGGATGCAAGGGCGCAAAAACGGCCCTTGATATTTTGGTTGCCTGTGCTGTTGGCTGTCGTGGCGGTTCTTTTCAGTGGCCTGCTTTGGGAAAAGCTTTCGCGCATTCAAGGCCAACTGGCAAGGCAAAGTGCAGATGCAGGTCAACAATCTCTGGAAGCCAAAGCTTGGGCCAAGCAAGCGCAAGACAGCGTCAAAGACAGTGCCGCCCGAATGGCATTGGTTGAATCTCGGTTGGGCGAGGCTAGCTTGCAGCGAGCTCAACTGGAGGAGCTGATTCAAACTTTGTCGCGTTCACGTGATGAAAACTTGATTTTGGACATTGAATCTTCTCTGCGACTGGCTCAACAGCAGGCTCAATTAACCAGTAGCTTGGAGCCTTTGTTGGGCGTTCTCAAAACCGCCCAATCGCGCCTTCAAAGAGCATCCAATCCGCGCTTGATTGGCATTCAAAGAGCCATTGACCGCGACCTTGAGCTTGTCAAATCAGTTCAAATTACAGACCTGCCCGGCATGTTGTTGGTGTTAGACGAAATTGTGGCCTTGGCCGATGAGTTGCCCTTGGCCAATGAAATGAACCGAACTTCATTGACCTCCTCCAAATCGGCTGATGCCAATCCGGCCACCCCTCAGAATTCGGCTTGGTGGCAAACAGTGCTAGATCGTTTCATGCTTGAAGCGCGTGGCTTATTAAGGGTGAGTCGCATCGACAGTCCTGAGGCAGCGCTCTTGGCCCCTGAGCAAGGATTTTTTCTGCGTGAGAATTTGAAACTCAAACTGCTCAATGCACGACTGGGGTTGTTGGCCAGACAAAACGATGCTGCCCGCGCAGACATGCAAGCAGTCGCCATTGTCTTGAAAAAATATTTCGACTCAGGCGCTCGCAAAACACAACATGCATTGCAATTGTTGGAGAAAGCACAAGCATTAAGCAAAGGCAATGCCATTCCAAGACTCGATGCCACGATGGCTGCATTGGCCACGGCCTCCTCTGGAAAGTAAAACGGCATGCGTGCAGCACTTTGGCTTGTGAGTTTGTTTGCGGTGGCTGTTGCCACGGCCTTGCTGGCTTCAAACAACGTGGGTACGGTTGCTATTTTCTGGGCTCCCTACCGCGTCGATCTCTCCCTGAATTTGGTTTTGTTTGGGCTGGTCATGATTTTATTGACCTTGCATTGGGCGCAACGGGCACTCACAGCCTTGTTTGAGTTGCCTCGGCAAGCCAAGCGCTGGCGCTTGCAACAGAAGGAACGTGCAGCACACGGTGCCTTGCTTGATGCCATGGCCCAGTTTATGGAAGGCAGATTTTTGCGTGCGCGCAAATCTGCCGAGCTGGTGCTTGTCAGAGAAAAGTCTTTGTCCGACAGTGGCGAAATTTTGGAGCACGCAGGCGCCTTGCGATGTGTCGCTCATATTTTGGCGGCCGAATCTGCCCATGCATTGCATGACAAAGTCACACGTCAGTCTCATTTGGATCAAGCCTTGCAAGAGCCCGCTGGCGGCTTTGCCAAACTGCGTCAATCGCTGATGGAAGGTAGCATGCTGCGTGCCGCACGGTGGGCGCTGGATGACAGAGATGCTGCAGAGAGTTTGCTTTGGTTAGATCGATTGCCACTTGGTGTCTCACGTCGAACATTGGCCATGCGATTGCGACTGAAGGCTGCGCGCTTGGCGGGTGAGTCGTCACAGGCTTTAGACACCGCGTTGCTGCTTATCAAACACCGCGCCTTTGCGACTGAAGCTGCCGAAAGCATGATTCGCAGCTTGGTTTTTGAATTGATTTCAAAAACGCATGAGTCAGGACAAATGCAGCGACTTTGGACCCGGTTGGGTGAAGCGCAGCGTCAATCACCCGATTTGGCTATTCAAGCCGCACTGCACTGGCTAAGCCTCAAGGGAGACCCAGTTGTGATGAGGGCTTGGTTAAAGCCCATTTGGGTCAGGTGGCAGGCAAGCCCTCAGACCCTGTCCAAGGCGCAACAATTGAAGTTGACCCAGGCTTTAGAGAAAAGCTTCACAGGACAAGATACAAGCGAAGAGCGTGAGTGGTTGGCGCTCATTGAGTCGGCTCAAAAAAGCAATCCTCGTGAACCTCTTTTGCAGTTTTTAGCCGGACGCCTGTGTCAAAAAGGGCAGTTGTGGGGAAAGGCTCAATTGCTTCTTTCCCAAGCTGCACCCTCGTTAGAAGATCCTGTCATACGCAGACAGGCATGGCGCTCATTGGCAGAGCTTGCCGAACAACGTGAAGATTTGCCGGCGGCTTTAGCGGCCTTGAAGAAAGCGGCAATGGAATAAAAAAAGGGACCCTCAGGTCCCTTTTTTGGCAGAAGCAAGAACCTCAGGTTCTGTGCATCTTTTGGCCACTGGCTGCCATTAGAAAGGCAATTTCATGTCGCTTAAGTCTTTGCGAGTTTCCACCAAGACCAAAGGTCCTTCGTCAACCACCACTGCAGGCGGTCGAACGCGAGGGACATGCACGGCTTTGGGTTCGGCTGCGATGGCAGCTTGGACTTGTGCAATTTTTTCTGGATCAGAGTTGACCCACTGCAGACCTGAGCTTTGGGCGACTTGTACCAGACTTGCCATGGGCAATTCGTAGGCTTGAACCTTGGGCAAGCCTGCAGACGGCGCCGCAGTTGGCGTGGGGGCTGATACTGCGACTGGCGCTGGGGATGCAACTGACACCGCTTTGGTCGTTCCGTCCACGGGTGCAGCGGTGCTTGCGGCACGGTCAAAGTAAGAGCGCGCTGCTGGTGCGTCTTCTTGAGCTTGAACATCTTGCGAAGCTTGATCGGCTTGTAAATTTTCCGAGTTGTTACCGTCACCGTTGGTGTTGCGTTCTCTGCGATCACGTCCATAACGATCGCGTGAGCGCCGTTCTCTGCGTTCTGGTGTTCCATTTGCAGAATCTTGACGCTCTTCACCTTGAGAATTTGACTCTGAAGCGCCATTGGGCTGGCTGTCATTGTTGTAGTTCAACTCAGCTTGGGCTGGTCCGAGATTCTCTGTGTTTTCAGTGCCGCTGTTTTGGCGCGTATTCTCGTTGTTGCGACGTTCACCACGTTCACCACGTTCTCTGCGGCCTTCGCCGCGCTCGCGTCTGCCCTCTCCGCGAGGGGCTCTTTCTGGGCGTGCTTCATTGCGCGTGTCTGCTTGGCTTGAATCAGTGGCTTCAGCGTTGACATTTTGGGTGTCGACGGCATTGTTGCCATTGGGGTTGGCGTTTTCACGGCGTTCGCCGCGATCAGCGCGGTCGCCACGTTGACCATTGCGATCGCTGCGTTCTGCACCTCGGCGGTTACCGCCATTTTCGCGCGGAGCGCGTGTTTCAGTGCTCTCGTTGCGCTCGGTTGCGCCTTCAGTGCGTTCACCGCGATCATTTCGATCCCCACGCCGGCCGCCACGGCCACCGCGCCCACCCCGGCGATCGCCGTTGCGGTCGCCGCGATCATTGCGCTCGCCATCTTTGGGGGTGCGTTCGCCACGCTTGCCCACATTTTTGGCCGGCTCTTCCTGAGCTTCTGTTGTACCGCCAAACAAGCGCTTGAGCCAACCAAAGAAGCCACCTGTGCTTTCAGCCTTTGCAACGGCTTGACGGGCTTGAGTTGGGGCTGGCTTTGTAGGTTCAGGCTTAGGCACCGAAGCTGGCGCAGGTGCGTCAGGCAAAACGCCTTTGATAACAGGTGTTTGACGGTTTGTGGGCTCTTGCGAGCGACGCGTCACAGTGGTGGGATCTTCCATCACTTCAGCCATGGAGTAGCTGGCTTCAATGTTGTCCAAGCGAGGGTCATCGTGCTTCAAACGCTCTAACTTGTAGTGAGGCGTTTCCAAAGACTTGTTAGGAACCAGCAGCACATTGATGCGCTGTTTCAATTCAATCTTGGCAATTTCTGGACGTTTTTCGTTCAACAAGAAAGAAGCCACTTCCACAGGCACTTGGGCGTGCACTGCGGCCGTGTTGTCCTTCATGGACTCTTCTTGGATGATGCGCAAAATTTGCAAAGCCGAGCTCTCGGTGTCGCGAACATGGCCGGAGCCGCCGCAACGTGGGCATGGAATAGAGGAGCCTTCAGCAAGCGCAGGCTTCAAGCGTTGGCGACTCATTTCTAAGAGACCAAACTTGCTGATAGAGCCAAACTGAACACGTGCGCGGTCTTGACGCAAGGCATCGCGCAGACGATTTTCGACATCACGGCGGTTGCGCGACTCTTCCATGTCAATGAAGTCAATGACGATCAGGCCACCCAAATCGCGCAAGCGCATTTGGCGGGCCACTTCGTCGGCGGCTTCTAGGTTGGTGCGGGTGGCGGTTTCTTCAATGTCGCCGCCTTTGATGGCACGTGCAGAGTTCACGTCCACCGACACCAAGGCTTCAGTGTGGTCAATGACGATGGCGCCGCCTGATGGCAACTGCACAGTGCGCGCATAAGCCGATTCAATTTGGTGCTCAATTTGGAAACGACTGAAGAGCGGTGCATCGTCGCGGTAACGCTTCACACGCGGTGCAAACTCGGGCATGACGTGGCTCATAAACTGCTGAGCTTGATCGTAGATGTCGTCGGTGTCGATCAGGATGTCGCCGATGTCGCTGTTGAAGTAATCGCGAATGGCACGAATGACCAAGCTGGATTCTTGGTAAATCAGGAAGGCGCCTTTGGCACCTTGCGTGGCGCCGTCTATGGCGGCCCACAGCTTGAGCAAATAGTTCAAGTCCCATTGCAATTCAGGTGCGCTGCGACCAATACCAGCAGTGCGGGCAATGATGGACATCCCTTTGGGATATTCCAACTGGTCCATGGCTTCTTTGAGTTCGGCGCGGTCATCGCCTTCAATGCGACGGCTAACGCCACCGCCGCGTGGGTTGTTGGGCATGAGGACCACATAGCGTCCGGCCAAACTGATGAAGGTGGTGAGAGCGGCGCCTTTGTTGCCACGTTCTTCTTTTTCTACCTGTACCAAAAGCTCTTGGCCTTCGCGAATCACATCGTTGATGCGCGCTTGGCTAACAGGCACGCCTTCGGCAAAGTATTGGCGTGAGATTTCTTTGAAAGGCAAGAAGCCGTGGCGCTCTTCGCCGTAGTCGACGAAGCAGGCTTCAAGCGAGGGCTCGACACGCGTGACAACCGCCTTGTAGATGTTGCCTTTACGTTGTTCGCGGCCTTCAATTTCAATTTCGTAGTCGAGGAGTTTTTGTCCATCGACGATGGCCAAGCGGCGTTCTTCAGCCTGTGTGGCGTTGATCAGCATCCGTTTCATGATGCGTCCCTTCTTTTCAATGTGTCAGCAAAACAAGCCCCGCCAAATTTGACGTTGGGGCCGGATCACCTGTTTAGCAACCAGCTCTTAAAGAGCCAACGGTGCCGAGACTGACGTTCGAAACGAAGGGAATTGCCAAAAGATTCCGACATTCATGGGCGCAAGTTTGTCGCTGGAATGTGAAAAGGGGCGCGTGGAAGAATCGAGGCTGTGAGCGCGCGCAGGCAATGGTGTCTCGAGCGGCGCAAATAGCCACTGCAAGAAAGACAGCAAAGATCCAAACAACACACTCATTTCGATTCAATCCGTTCAGTAGCTGAAAAGCTGCTGACTAAAAATATTCCGTATCTGGGTTTCAAAGCATCGGTCCAACCAAAAAGATCGTCTGCCACTGTTGGCCCTGGCCTTCAGTCTGCAGATTTCGCTCATGGCGGCATCGAACTTACGGCGCTTGTTGGTGGAGAGTGAACTAAACTCCTGTCATCAGGAATTCATTTCCATTCAAATCAACCACTTACAGCACAACGCCGGTGAATCGCATTATAGGGCCTCAAGCCGCACATTCAGACATTTCTGCGGCCACATATCCGGCCGTAGAGGTCAAATGGCTCACTGTGGACGAGGAGTCGACTGGCCAACGCTTGGACAACTTCCTCATTCGGCACCTCAAAGGGGTCCCCAAAACGCACATTTATCGAATCATTCGAAGTGGTGAAGTTCGAGTGAACAAGGGGCGTGCTTCGGCAGATACACGGATTGAGACGGGTGATGTTGTTCGGTTACCGCCTGTGAGAATTTCGGACAAAGTCGCTGAAAAGGCGGCCAGACCAGCGCCGGGACGAGAATTCCCCCTGTTGTTAGAAGACGACGCTTTGATGGCCATCGACAAGCCCTCAGGCATAGCGGTGCATGGGGGATCAGGTGTGAGTTTTGGGGTGATTGAGCAGCTGCGTCAGGCCAGGCCGCTGGCAAAACTGCTCGAATTGGTGCACCGATTGGACCGTGAAACCAGCGGCATCTTGTTGGTGGCCAAGAAAAGAAGTGCCCTCAAGCACCTTCAAGACCAATTCAGAGAGCGGGAAACAGGCAAGACCTACCTTGCCCTGGTGCAAGGCAGCTGGCCTGAAAAGTTAAAGGTCATAGACAGCGCGTTGCACAAATACCTTTTGCCAGACGGCGAGCGTCGTGTGAAGATCACATCCAACGAGGACCCTGATGGCATGCGGTCCATCACCTTGGTGAAAGTGGCAGAGCGCTTGGTGGGTTGCACCTTGTTAGAGGTCACCATCAAGACAGGTCGGACCCATCAAATTAGGGTGCACTTGGCATCTCAAGGGCACCCCATTGCCGGCGACGATAAATACGGTGATTTCGAGTGGAACAAAGTACTTCAAAAACAGGGCCTGAAGAGAATGTTTTTGCATGCCTGGCGTCTGCAGTTTTCGCACCCCGCTACCGGCAAGCGAGTCGAGTTGAAATCAAGCCTTCCTTCAGAACTCCAACTGTATGTCAACCATGCCAAACCCAAGTCTACGTCCCCGCCAGTTTGACCTGATCGCCTTCGATTGGGATGGCACGCTGTTCGATTCCACCGCCATCATCACGCGTTGCATTCAGCGTGCCGTGGTCGATGTCGGCGGGCAAGAGCCCAGCAAAGAAGCTGCGTCGTACGTCATCGGCTTGGGATTGATGCAAGCACTGGCGCACGCCGCCCCCGATGTGCCTGTTGAAAAATACCCAGAACTTGGACAGCGCTATCGGCACCACTACACGGCACACCAAAACGACATTGTTCTTTTTGACGGCGTCTTGCCCATGTTGGCTGACTTGAAATCGCGGCACCATTGGTTAACGGTGGCCACTGGCAAGAGCCGCAAAGGTTTGAACGAAGCCTTGCATGATGTTGACTTAAAGGGTGTGTTTGATGGCTCACGCACAGCAGATGAAACAGCAGGCAAGCCCAGCCCAATCATGTTGCATGAGTTGATGCGAGAATTTGGTGTGGAGGCTAATCGCACTCTGATGATTGGCGATACAACGCACGATTTGCAAATGGCTTTGAATGCGGGATGTGCCAGCGTTGGGGTCAGTTATGGCGCTCACGAGCCTTCTGCTTTCCACGATTTGAAGCCGAAGTTCATTGCGCATTCAGTGTCTGAACTTCATCAATGGTTATTTGAAAATGCTTGATAACACCGTCATACCTTTGTGCCATTCAAATGAACTGAGCGATGGGGGCTTGGCTGTTCCGTTTGATGTGATTTATGGCGGCCAAACTTGCAGGGCCTTTGCCATCCGTTTCAAAGGGGTGGCGCATGCTTACTTGAACCGTTGCAGCCATGTAGCCATGGAAATGGATTTCCAACCCAACCGATTTTTCGATACAACTGGACAATTCCTCATTTGCTCAACACATGGTGCTTTGTACCGACCTGATTCTGGCGCCTGCGCGGGCGGCCCTTGCAATGGCGGTTTGATCCCAATCACCTTGTCGGAGCAAGGCGGTGTGGTTCACTGGCATACTGATTTCAATTTAAAACCTTTTGAGTTCACATGAGTTCTGAAAATCCTGAGTCATCGATTCCACCCAACCAGACCTTGGATCGTCAGGCTTCCTTGGGTCCTTCTGCACAGTCTTCCGTTCAAAGCGCTGAGGCTCATTGGGAACGCAAGATCTTGTCAGACTTGGTTCAGTCCAATTTGAAAGAGCAACAAGCCTCGCGTCGATGGAAAGTGGGTTTGAGGCTGGGCTGGTTGTTGTTTTGGTTGGTGGTGTTGTGGCAGGTGTTTTCACACAACCAAACTTCTACCAGCATCACAAAGCCGCATACCGCCCTGGTCAATATCAAAGGTGAAATTGCCGATGGCGCAGATGCCAGTGCAGAAAATGTGGTGGCTTCAATGCGCGCCGCCTTGGAAGATTCTGGCTCGCAAGCCTTGATTTTGCTCATCAACTCTCCCGGTGGCAGTCCTGTTCAGGCCGGCATCATCAATGATGAAATCGTTCGACTCAAAGCGCTTCATCAGAAGCCCATTTATGCAGTGGTTGAAGAGTCATGTGCATCGGCGGCCTACTACATTGCTGCGGCAACTGACAAAATTTATGTCGACAAAGCCAGTATTGTGGGCAGCATTGGGGTGCTCATGGATGGCTTTGGTTTTACCGGCTTGATGGACAAACTCGGTGTCGAAAGACGGCTCATGACGGCGGGTGAAAACAAGGGATTTTTAGACCCCTTTAGCCCTCAGACTGAGGCGCAGCGAAAACACGCGCAGTTCATGCTGAACGACATTCATTCGCAGTTCATTGAGGTGGTTAAAAAAGGTCGAGGCGATCGTTTGAAAGACACACCAGGCATGTTCAGTGGGTTATTTTGGACGGGTCAGCAAGCGGTTGAGTTGGGTTTGGCCGATGAATTGGCCAGCATCGACCAAGTAGCGCGTGATGTGGTGAAAGCTGAAGATCTGGTTGACTATTCACGCCAAGACAATGTGGCTGAGCGTTTGGTAAAGCGCTTTGGCGCAGCCATGGGTGAAGGCGCATGGAAAGCCATGCGCTCTGGTACCGTCATTCGCTAATCGATTTTCTAAAAGCTTCAGTTGAGGCTTTTTTTTGAATGGGCCGCTTAAACGCCAATTGCAAAAACCGCTGGCGTCTGATTGTTCAGACCTTCAGGCATTTGTCCTAAGGGCAACTTTCGCCACTGTTGCGTTGTCGAACTTTGATTGACCGCACTCGTCAATGTCAAGCCGCTGCTAAACGCCAGTCGGCTACCGGGCTGCAAAGTTTGAACAAGTGAAGACCAAAGTGCCGCGTTGCGATAAGGGGTCTCAATGAAGAGTTGAGTTTGACCTGACTTCAAAGCGCATTGTTCTAACTCTTTAATTCTTCGGGCCCTATCTTGAGGCTCCTGCGGCAGGTACCCAACAAACGCAAAATTTTGTCCATTCAAGCCACTGCTGGCCAATGCCAAAAGCAATGAAACAGGCCCGACCAGGGGAATGACTCGAATGCCAAGTTCGTGCGCTGCACGAACCACTGAGCTACCAGGATCGGCGACCGCTGGCATGCCAGCTTCGCTGACCAAACCCATGTCCTCGCCTGCCAGTGCAGTTGCCAATAAGGGCTTGGCATCAAAGCTGCCCAGGTGATCGCCTTTCTTATGCACTTGCCTTGGCAACTCGACAATGGTTTGTGTTTGGATGCTTGCTTTCAAGGGGGTGCATGCATCGATTCGTTTCAGATAGGCGCGTGTGGTCTTGGCGTTCTCGCAAATCCAGTGTGTGATGTTGGCGGCTGCTGAGATGGTTCCCATGGGCATCACTTGTTGCAGATCAATGTCTTCGTCGCAACCAAAGTCAAGCGGGGCTGGGACTAAAAAAAGTTTGCCAAATTGGCGCTGTGCTTGTGTCATAACAATTTCACACCCGCTTCTCTAAGCATTTGACATGTTCTGATCAGTGGGAGGCCGATCAATGCGGTGGGATCGTCGTTGTCAATTGCATCCAAAAGCGCAATGCCCAGACCTTCGCTTTTGGCGCTACCTGCGCAGTCGTAAGGTTCCTCGGCCCGTAAATAAGTTTCAATTTCAGCGTCGCTTAAATCGCGAAACTTCACTTTCACTTCAGCCAAATCGGTGCGCTCATAACCTGTGGCAATACACACAACTGACAGCGCTGTTTGAAAAATAACCGTCTTGCCGCGCATGCGCTGCAATTGCAAGATGGCGTTGGCGTGGTTGCCAGGTTTGCCTAGGGGTGTTCCTTCTAAGTCTGCAACTTGGTCAGAGCCAATCACGACGGCCTCTGGATATTTGAGCGCAACGGCGCGAGCCTTGGCCAGCGCCAATCGGAGAGCCAAGTCTTTGGGCGACTCATTGCTGTGTGGCGTTTCATCCACATCTGGCGATGCAGTTTCAAATGGAATTCGCAGCCTAGTCAGCAATTCTTTGCGGTAACGAGAAGTCGAGCCCAAGATCAGAGGACGGCCTGACGAGGCCAATGTGGTTTGTTGATTGTCTTTGGACATCCCTCAATTCTCTTACACTGAAGGCATGGATAAAAAAATTGATTTGAATCGCCTCAATGTCAAGGCTTTTGCAAGAGAGGGCCTCGGTTTGCAAGGGCAAATGAGTCTGGCCCAGTTTGGTAGATTGGCTGAATTGGCTTTAAGCCCTGTTGAGTCCTCTTTGCAAGATTCAGGACCGCCGACCGAGGTTTCATGGGACATTCAAGCAGAGTTGGTGCCAATTTCGGGTGCCGATTCTCAAATTTGGATGTATTTGAAAGCCGAAGTAGATTTGCCCATGCAATGCCAAAGGTGTATGGGCCCGGTTCAATTGCTTGTGAAAGCCGACGCCACCTTTCGGTTTGTCACAGATGAAGCGACGGCAGAAACAGAAGACGACGAATCCGAGGAGGATTTGCTGGTTTTGGCACCTGAATTGAACGTTTTGGAACTCATTGAAGACGAGCTCATCATGTCTGCCCCCATTGTGCCGAAGCATGAAAAATGCCCCAATTTGGTGCCAATGTCGGCTGTTGATGAAGCCTTTGAAGAGGCTTTGGAGGCCCGACCGAACCCTTTTGCAACACTGGCCCAATTGAAGAATAAACCAAATTAAAGCGCTGGATTGACCGAAAAGTTTGGGCTATAATCAGCGGCTTCGTGCCTGTCAGGGCGCGTTAGTCCATACACTGTTTAACCCTAAGCCGCGTTGCGCTTTTTGCGCTTGGCCTGAAAAGGACGTTTGTCCTGATCTTCAATAACGCTGCTTCCAACGCATCCAAGGAGCCATCATGGCTGTACAACAAAATAAAAAGTCACCTTCTAAGCGTGGCATGCACCGTTCGCACAACGCGCTGAACGTGCCAGGTATCGCCGTCGAGCCAACGACTGGCGAAACTCATTTGCGTCACCATATCAGCCCCAACGGTTTTTACCGTGGCCGCCAAGTTCTGAAGAACAAATCAGAAGCCTAATTGACGCTTGAAATACAGGCCCGATGCTACATTCAAGGTAGCCTCGGGCCTTTGTATTTCTGTCTATTGACATCATGTCATCCAAAGAATTTTTCACCCTTGCTGTAGATTGCATGGGGGGAGATCACGGGCCACACATTACGCTGCCCGCTTGTCGTCATTTTTTAGACGCCCACCCTAACGCGCGCTTGCAATTGGTCGGTCAAGCAGACGCACTGGCTTCATTTCAGCACGAGCGAGCGGTCATCGTTGAAGCCACTGAGGTGGTTGGGATGGACGATTCTGTTGAGGTGGCCCTGCGCAGGAAAAAAGACTCATCCATGCGTGTCGCCATCGAGTTGGTGAAGGCGGGCCAGGCCGATGCCGCTGTATCGGCTGGGAATACGGGCGCATTGATGGCCATTGCGCGTTATGTTCTTAAAACCATGGATGGCATTGATCGGCCTGCCATTGCGGGCCAAATGCCTAATTTCAAGGGTGGTGGTACCACCATGCTGGATTTGGGTGCCAATGTCGATTGCACGCCAGAGCACCTTTTGCAGTTTGCTGTCATGGGGTCGGCTTTGGTTTCTGTCTTGCAAGACAATGAAAGCCCCAGTGTAGGCCTCTTAAATATTGGCGAAGAAGCCATTAAAGGCAACGAAATCATCAAGAAAACTGGCGAATTGTTGCGATCTGCTGGTAACTCCGGCGATTTGAACTTTTATGGCAATGTTGAAGGAAACGATATTTTCAAGGGAACTGTCGATATTGTGGTGTGCGATGGTTTCGTTGGAAATGTGGCCCTGAAGGCGAGTGAAGGCTTGGCCACCATGATGGGTGGATTTCTGAAATCTGAGTTTTCTCTCAACATCTTCACCAAAATCGCTGCTATCGTTGCTTATCCTGTTCTAAATTCGTTTAAAAACAGAGTTGATCATCGCCGTTACAACGGCGCTGCGCTGTTGGGTCTGCGAGGCTTGGTTTTTAAAAGCCATGGTTCGGCAGATGAACTGGCGTTCGGCGTCGCCTTAAACCGAGCGTATGATGCTGCAAGACATCAACTGCTTAGTCGCGTTGCTGCTCGAATTGCACATGCAGCCCCTTTGTTAAATGCACAAGGGCTTGCTGAAAATTCAGCCAACTCGGCCGCTATCGAATGACCATTTATTCTCGTATTTCTGGCACAGGCAGCTTTTTGCCGCCAAGAAGACTGACCAATGCCGACCTTGTGGCTGAATTAGCGGCCCAAGGCGTCGAAAGTTCTGACGATTGGATTGTTGAAAGAACAGGTATTCGCGCCCGTCATTTTGCAGACCCAGGCGTAGGCAGCAGTGATTTAGGGTTGCAAGCAGCGCAGCGTGCCATTCAGGCCGCTGGGTGCCAGCCATCTGACATTGATCTGATCATTGTGGCCACCTCAACCCCTGACATGGTGTTTCCCTCCACAGCCGCCTTGCTTCAAAGTAAATTAGGCATTGTGGGTTGCCCCGTTTTTGATGTGCAAGCGGTTTGCAGTGGCTTCATTTATGCCATGACGGTGGCTGACGCCATGATCAAAACCGGTACGGCCAAACGAGCCTTGGTGATTGGTGCAGAAGTCTTTAGCCGTATCCTTGATTTTAAAGACCGTACCACCTGCGTGTTGTTTGGCGATGGTGCTGGCGCCGTTGTGTTGGAGGCTTCTAGCACGCCAGGTATTTTGGCAACCGACATTCACGCCGACGGCAAATATTCAGATCTTTTGTGCGTACCGGGACACGTTTCTGGCGGTGCCATTTTGGGTGATCCCGTTTTGAAAATGGATGGACAGGCCGTCTTCAAACTGGCTGTTGGCGTTCTTGAAGAAACAGCCCTTGCATCTTTGAGTAAAGCTGGTTTGAGCGCCACTGACATTGATTGGTTGGTGCCCCACCAGGCCAATATTCGAATTATGCAAAGTACTGCGCGAAAACTCAAAATGCCAATGGAAAAGGTCATTGTCACAGTCGACCAACACGGCAACACGTCTGCTGCCTCAATTCCTTTGGCGCTTGATCACGGAGTGCGTTCTGGACAAATTACCAAAGGTCAAACCCTCATGCTTGAAGGCGTTGGGGGTGGATTTACTTGGGGCTCGGTCCTCTTAAAATATTGATTCACTGCGCATTGAAATCATGAGTTCATTTGCTTTCGTTTTTCCAGGTCAAGGCTCCCAATCGGTGGGCATGTTGGACGCTTGGGGTGATCATCCAGCTGTTGTGGAAACTTTAAAAGAAGCTTCTGATGCCATGGGCGAAGACTTGGGAGCGCTGATTCATCACGGCCCCAAAGAGGCCTTGGGCTTAACGACCAATACGCAGCCTGTCATGTTGGTTTCTGCCATAGCAGCCTATCGAGCTTGGTTGGCAGAAGGCGGAGCTCAACCAGCCGTGGTTGCTGGCCACTCATTGGGTGAGTATTCAGCTCTTGTGGCCGCCGGTGTTTTGACATTGGCCCAAGCCGCGCCTCTGGTTCGATTCCGTGCTGCCGCCATGCAAGATGCAGTGGCTGTAGGGGTGGGTGCTATGGCTGCTATTTTGGGAATGGATGCGGCGAAAGTCATTGAAGGGTGTGCTCAAGCAAAAGCCAGCTTCCCTTCTGACAGCGGTGAAGTCGTCGAGGCTGTGAATTTCAACGATCCTGCTCAAACAGTCATTGCGGGTAGCAAAGCTGCCGTTGAAAAAGCCTGTGAAGTTTTAAAAGCCATGGGTGCCAAGCGTGCTTTGAACTTGCCTGTGTCAGCGCCTTTTCATTCCAGCCTCATGAAGCCTGCGGCCGAAAAGCTGAAAGAAAAATTGGCGGCCACTCCATTTGCAGCGCCCCAAATTAAAGTCGTCAACAACATCGATGTTGCCATTGAGACCGACGCCGATCTCATTCGCGATGCCCTGTATCGACAAGCCTTTGGCCCAGTGCGTTGGGTGGAATGCGTTCAAGCCATCAAGGCCCAAGGCATCTCTATGGTTCTTGAATGTGGCCCAGGCAAAGTTTTGGCAGGCATGGTCAAACGAATTGATGCTGACATGACGGGCCTGCCCGTTTTTGACCCTGCCTCATTGGCAGAAGCCAAAGGAGCATTGGCATGACAGCGACACAATTCAAAGGCCAAGTTGCACTGGTCACGGGGGCTTCTAGGGGCATTGGCGCTGCCATTGCGCTGGAGTTGGCCAAACAAGGCTTGACAGTCATTGGCACGGCCACCACTGATGAAGGTGCCGCCCGTATTTCAGATGCGCTGGCTGCCTATTCAGGTTGTCGTGGTGCTAATTTGAATGTCAATGACGCTGCTGCAGGCGAAGCCCTGATCGATGAGATCGTCAAATCACAGGGTGGCTTGCATATTTTGGTGAACAACGCAGGGATTACCCGTGACACTTTGGCCATGCGCATGAAAGACGACGATTGGGATGCAGTTTTGGACACCAATTTGAAGGCTGTTTTTCGCATGAGCCGCGCTGTGATGAGGCCCATGATGAAACAGCGTTATGGCCGAATTATCAGTATCACCAGCGTCGTAGGCGCTGCTGGCAACCCAGGGCAAGCCAATTACGCTGCTGCCAAGGCCGGTGTGGCTGGCATGACCCGCGCTTTGGCCCGAGAACTGGGCAGTCGCAACATCACAGTCAATTGTGTGGCGCCAGGCTTCATTGCCACAGACATGACGGCCACTTTGCCGGAAGCGCAGCACCAAGCCCTGATGGCTCAAATTCCATTGGGAAAACTAGGTTTACCAGAGGACATTGCCCATGCAGTGTCCTATTTGGCCAGTCCGCTGGCAGCTTACGTGACGGGTCAGGAATTGCATGTCAATGGCGGCATGCATATGTCCTGATAAAATCTCCTTTTTTACAACCCTCAGAGGGAATCCATGAGCGATATCGAAGCACGTGTCAAAAAAATCATTGCTGAGCAACTCGGCGTTGAAGAGTCACAAGTCACACCCGAGAAAGCATTCGTTGCTGACCTGGGCGCAGACTCCCTGGACACCGTAGAACTGGTGATGGCTTTAGAAGATGAATTTGGCATTGAAATTCCAGATGAAGACGCTGAAAAGATCACCACCGTCAAAGCAGCCATTGACTACGCCCAAAGCAAAAAGGCTTGATCTGAGATGACCCGTCGCCGCGTTGTTGTTACGGGCCTGGGATGTATCAGCCCCGTTGGAAACACGGTGGCAGAGGCATGGGCCAATCTCTTAGCAGGCCAGTCGGGCATTGGTCTCATCTCCAAATTTGACACCTCCGCTTTCGCCTGCAGAATTGCAGGCGAGGTAAAAGGTTTCAATTTGGAGCAGTACATCAGCGCCAAAGAGGCGCGCACGATGGATTCCTTTATTCATTACGGCATCGCCGCAGCCGCGCAAGCTGTAGCAGATGCTGGCTTGCCCACGGGGGAAGCCTTGGACGACGAGTTGGCCACACGCATCGCTTGCGTGATTGGTTCTGGCATTGGCGGTTTGCCCATGATTGAGCAAACGCATGTCGAGTACACAGCGCGCGGTCCTCGCCGAATTTCGCCATTCTTTGTGCCAGCTTCTATCATCAACATGATTGCGGGTCATGTGTCTATGCGTTTTGGTTTCAAGGGTCCTAACTTGGCCGTTGTGACCGCTTGCACCACAGGCCTTCACTGCATTGGCGAAGCCAGTCGCATGATCGAATACGGCGATGCAGACGTGGTGGTAGCCGGGGGCTCTGAAGCCACCATTTCGCCACTGGGCTTGGGCGGCTTTGCAGCCATGCGCGCCTTGTCTACACGCAACGACGACCCCGCAGCAGCATCTCGCCCTTGGGATAAAGACCGTGACGGTTTTGTTTTGGGTGAAGGCGCTGGTGTGATGGTGGTTGAGGAATACGAACACGCTAAAGCACGTGGCGCCAAAATTTATGCCGAAATTTGTGGCTATGGCATGAGCGCAGATGCGGGCCACATGACTGCGCCCAGCATGGACGGACCCCGTCGAGCCATGGTGTCAGCCATGCGCAATGCCGGCATCAATGCCGATGAAGTCGGTTACTTAAACGCCCATGGCACTTCAACACCTCTGGGTGATTTGAATGAAACCAATGCCATCAAAGCGGCCTTGGGCGATCACGCCAAGAAAACTTTGATCAGCTCCACCAAGTCCATGACAGGACACCTGTTGGGTGGCGCGGGTGGCATTGAGAGCATTTTCACGGTCTTGGCTTTGCACCACCAAAAAGTGACGCCCACCATCAACTTGGACAACCAAGATCCAGAATGCGATTTGGATTACTGTGCCAACACCGCACGCGACGTCAATATTGAATACGCATTGAAAAATAACTTCGGTTTCGGTGGCACCAACGGCAGTTTGGTTTTCCGTCGGATCTAATTCCTTTGAATCAAAACGCACCATCGGTCGATTACCCGGTGGGGCGTTTTTTTGGGGCCACTTACGTACCCATTGGCCTTGCGATGCTCTCTTTTCTGGCGCTCAGCGCCAGTTTGTTAGCGGGCCTTTTTGAGGGCTGGCGAGCGGCGCTCTTGTTTGGCGCATGGGTGTTGCTGACGTTTTTTTCTGTCTACAGTTTGAAAAGTCGGTTGGCCCCAAGTTGGCTGTGCTGGGATGGACACGATTGGCAAGTTCAAACAGTGCTTTCACTGGCAACTCAGTCTGTTTCGGTGGCGCCTAGCCCAGCTCCAAGCACCCATTTAAATCAGACCCTCATTGACTCTCCTTGGGACAGAGGTTACGCAATTCGCGTCCATTTGGATTTTCAGCACTATCTGTTCGTCTCTTTGCTCAATTCAACATCCCGCACACATTGGTTTTGGGTTTCAAAGCGTTCATTCCCTGAGCGTTGGCATGGATTTCGTTGCGCTGTATATTCGCAATCAGATTAGGTTTTCTGTGCAGGGATTAAATTGGAGTTTGGGTAGCTTATGAAACTGATGAGTTTTAAATCGACGGGTGTTCTGCAGGCCTTGTTTTTGTCTGCAGGGCTTCTCACATTTGTTCTTGTCCCCAGTCATGCACTTGCGCAGCAAACCATCGTCAAGGGCTTGCCTGACTTCACGGAATTGGTCGAACAAGTGGGCCCGTCGGTGGTCAATATTCGCACGCTGGAAAAAGCCCGCAATCCAGCCAGCAGTGGCGGTGGCATGGACGAAGAAACCCAAGAATTGTTCCGTCGATTCTTTGGTATTCCAATGCCCAACACGCCCAATGCGCCCAATGCCCCAAGACAGGCGCCTCGCCAAGGCAGAACGCCAGCGCCCGAAGAGTCGCAACCCAGGGGCGTTGGTTCAGGATTTATTTTGACGTCTGATGGCTTCATCATGACCAATGCCCATGTGGTTGACGGTGCCGATGAGGTTCTGGTGACCTTGCCAGACAAACGCGAATTCAAAGCCAGAATCATTGGCGCCGATAAACGCACTGATGTGGCGGTTGTCAAAATCCAAGCCACCGGACTTCCTGCAGTGAAAGTGGGCGATGTGTCGCGCTTAAAAGTGGGCGAGTGGGTGATGGCCATTGGGTCACCATTTGGCCTCGACAACTCCGTCACGGCCGGCATTGTGAGCGCCAAGCAGCGCGACACCGGTGACTACTTGCCTTTTATCCAAACAGATGTTGCCATTAACCCAGGCAATTCAGGCGGGCCCCTCATCAACATGCGAGGGGAGGTGGTGGGTATCAACAGTCAAATTTACTCTCGCTCTGGCGGATTCATGGGCATCTCTTTTGCCATTCCCATGGACGAGGCCATGCGCGTCAGTGAGCAATTGCGCGCCAATGGCCGTGTGACACGTGGACGCATTGGCGTTCAAATTGAACAAGTGACCAAAGAGCTTGCTGAATCGATTGGTTTAGGCAAAGCGCAGGGCGCACTCATCAACCGAATTGAGCCAGGTGCACCAGCCGACAAGGCTGGGTTGGAGCCTGGCGATGTGATCATCAAGATTGATGGCAAGCCCATTGAGAAGTCTTCCGATCTGCCCCGATTGGTCGGTAATACAAAGCCCGGAACAAAAAGTAACTTGACCATTTTCAGGCGCGGCGCAACCAAAGAGTTGAGCATTGTGATCGCGGAGTTAGAGCCTGAAAAAGTGGCTAAAAAACCTGCTGAAGTGGAAGAAAAACCGAAGGCGGCTAATTCTGTGCAGGGCTTGGGATTGGTGGTTGCTGATTTGACCGATCTTCAAAAAGCAGAACTGAAAATCAAAGGGGGTGTCAGAGTCGAAAGCCTGTTGGAGCCTGCTGTCAGAGCAGGATTGAGAGAAGGCGATGTGATTTTGGCGGTGGGCAACATGGAGGTCAGCCAAGTCAAAGACTTTGCTGCGGCCTTGAGCAAATTGGACAAATCAAAACCAGTGAACGTGCTCTTTAGGCGGGGAGAGTTAACTCGCTTTGCCCTGATTCGCCCCATTTCTTGATCTTGTACTTGTCAAGAGTCCCTTTGGAATTGCAGGGTTTGCCACCTTTGAAAAATATTTTTATGTTTGTACTCGCTAACTTTTTGACGAGTTGATTTTCGAAAATGGTTAAAATATTTCATCTTGAACCAATATTCATGACAAAAAAGCAGGGGTGGCTTCACAATGTGGGATCTCCTACATCAGTCCACCGGTGATCCACAGAACACCCACAAGTTATTCATATTGAGCACTCCTTGTTTGTGAATAAGTTGTTGATAAGTTTTCTGTTGCAAGCTTGCAACGACCTGCAAAGTGCTGTTTTGGGGCTATACGTGTCTGGCTTTTTGCCTACAATGAAGTCCCAACTATCGCAGTTGCCATTGATTGTTGGTTCAGGGCGCGTCCTCATTCGACGCGCCCTTTTTTCTTGTCTTTCTTTGAATCTCAAACACTTGTAGCTGGTCCTTGATGAATCACATCAGAAATTTCTCCATCATTGCGCACATCGATCATGGCAAATCGACACTCGCCGATCGGTTGATTCAACGTTGCGGTGGTTTGCAAGAGCGCGAAATGCAATCGCAAGTTCTAGACTCCATGGACATTGAAAAAGAGCGTGGCATTACCATCAAAGCGCAAACAGCATCGCTGCAATACAAAGCCAAAGATGGGCAAATTTACAACCTCAATTTGATCGACACTCCTGGGCACGTTGACTTCTCTTATGAGGTTTCACGCTCATTGTCTGCTTGCGAAGGTGCATTGTTGGTGGTCGATGCCAGTCAAGGTGTTGAAGCACAAACGGTTGCCAATTGCTATACCGCACTTGATTTGGGTGTCGAGGTGGTACCCGTTCTCAATAAGATGGACTTGCCTCAAGCCGATCCCGAAAACGCCAAAGCCGAAGTCGAAGATGTCATTGGCATCGATGCCAGCGAAGCCATTCCCTGCTCTGCCAAAACAGGCATGGGCATTGATGAAATTTTGGAGGCCATCGTCGCCAAAATTCCTGCACCTAAAGGAAACCCCAACGCACCCCTTCGCGCCATGATCGTTGACAGCTGGTTCGATACGTATGTCGGCGTTGTCATGTTGGTTCGCGTGGTCGATGGCAGGTTGGGCAAAGGCGAACGGTTCAAAATGATGGCCACAGGCACTGTGTACAACGCAGACACCATGGGCGTATTTACCCCCGCCAACGAGTCGCGCAACAGCCTTGAGGCCGGTGAGGTGGGCTACATCATTGCAGGCATCAAAGAGCTGCAAGCCGCCAAAGTGGGCGACACCATCACTTTGGAAAAGAAGCTCCCCAACAATTTAGGTCCTGCCGAGAAGGCATTGCCAGGTTTCAAGGAAATTCAGCCGCAAGTTTTCGCTGGTTTGTACCCCACTGAAGCCAATCAGTACGACTCCCTGCGTGACGCACTTGAAAAACTGAAGCTCAACGATTCATCTTTGCATTACGAAGCTGAGGTTTCTCAAGCCCTTGGATTTGGCTTTCGCTGTGGCTTCTTGGGTTTGTTGCACATGGAAATTGTGCAGGAGCGACTTGAGCGTGAATTTGACCAAGATCTGATCACCACGGCACCCAGTGTGGTCTATCAAGTTGTCAAAGGCGATGGTGAGGTGGTGATGGTCGAGAATCCCGCCAAAATGCCCGACCAAGGCAAGATGCTAGAGATTCGCGAGCCCATTGTCACGGTGCATTTGTACATGCCCCAAGATTATGTGGGCCCCGTCATGACACTGGCCAACGTGAAGCGGGGCGTCCAGCTCAACATGTCCTATCACGGTCGACAGGTCATGCTCACTTATGAGATGCCCTTAGGTGAAATCGTTTTGGACTTTTTTGACAAATTGAAATCGGTCTCACGAGGCTATGCTTCAATGGATTACGAATTCAAAGAATACCGCGCCTCCGATGTGGTGAAGGTCGATATTTTGCTGAATGGCGAGAAGGTTGATGCACTTTCCATCATCGTCCACCGCTCGCAGTCGGCCTATCGCGGCCGTGCTGTAGTGGCCAAAATGCGAGAAATTATCAGCCGTCAAATGTTCGATGTGGCCATCCAGGCGGCCATTGGTGCCAACATCATTGCCCGTGAAACGGTCAAAGCCTTGCGTAAAAACGTGCTGGCCAAGTGCTATGGTGGTGATATCTCGCGCAAACGCAAATTGCTCGAGAAACAAAAAGCGGGTAAAAAACGCATGAAACAAATTGGCTCAGTTGAGGTGCCGCAAGAGGCATTCTTGGCTATTTTGCAGGTAGAAGATTGATGGAAGTCATAACGGGTTTTTTGCTGGCTGCCTTGCTAGGCTACGCAGGTGCTTGGTACAGCGGCATGATTGAAGGCAACTTTGCCTTGCTGATGCTCATGGCGGTCATCATTTCAGGTGTTTATTGGCTGGCTGAAAAGTTTTATTTTTGGCCGCAGCGACTTAAAGCAGTTGAACAACTTGACCAAGAAAAAGCCAAGCGCCAACAAGAATTGTCCAAAATGGGCATCGACAGACAAGACACCGATACGGGCGAAGCGCGCGATCGACTGCTCATGCAACCCTGGTGGTTGGACTGGACCGCCGGATTATTTCCTGTCATTTTGGTCGTTTTTGTGCTGCGCTCATTTTTATTTGAGCCCTTCAAAATTCCTTCGGGTTCCATGATTCCAACCCTGTGGATCGGCGACTTGATTTTGGTGAATAAATTTCACTACGGCGTTCGTTTGCCAGTGGTCAACTTCAAACTAACTCAAGGTACGCCCGTCGCTCGCGGTGATGTGATGGTTTTTCGTTACCCCCCACGCCCCAGTGTCGATTACATCAAACGGGTGGTGGCTATTCCGGGTGACCAAGTGGCCTACTTGAACAAAAAACTCACGATCAATGGTCAGCCTGTGCCAACCGAGGCGTTGCCAGAATTTTTTGATGAGTCTGTCATGCGCTACTTCAAACAATCGCAGGAAAAATTGGGTACCCAGCCGCACAATTTGATTGTGGATGACGAGCGGCCTGCCTTCATTCCTGGCGCCGACGATTTTCCTTTTAGAGATCAGTGCAACTACACCATAGAGGGTGTCGTTTGTAAGGTGCCTGAAGGACACTACTTCATGATGGGCGACAATCGAGACAATTCTCTTGATTCACGATATTGGGGTTTTGTACCCGACGCCAACATCGTCGGTCGGGCGTTTTTTGTTTGGATGAATTTTGGAAATCTGGGACGCATTGGCGCATTCAATTGAGCTTGCTGTCTTGAACTTGTCAACATTCATTGAAACTGCCACTTTTTAAATTCACTGTCAGGCTATCCGTTTGAACGACGATCTCAGTCAATTGCAAGTTCGCCTTCAGCACACTTTCAAAGATGCAAGTTTGCTAGAGCGTGCCGTCACGCACCGCAGTTACTCCGCCGATCACAACGAGCGCCTCGAGTTTTTGGGCGATTCAGTCTTAAACCTGGCCGTTGCTCATTTACTTTACGCCCAATTGAGTGATTTACCCGAGGGCGATTTGTCTCGCGTCAGAGCCAATTTGGTCAAGCAAGAAACGCTGCATCAATTGGCCCTCACGCTTCAAATTCCAGTTTGCCTTAAGTTGGGGGAGGGTGAGTTGAAATCGGGTGGACAGCGCCGACCCTCTATTTTGGCCGATACCTTGGAAGCCTTGCTAGGTGCTGTTTTCCTGGATGCAGGTTACGAAGTCGCAGAACAATTGGTGCACAGATTGTTTCAAAATGTTGAAATCAATCCGCAAATGCAGGCCGCTGCCAAAGACCCCAAAACAGAACTGCAAGAATGGCTTCAAGGCCGAAAATTGCAGCTCCCTCAGTATTCTGTGGTCGCCACATCAGGCGCGGCACACCGACAAATTTTTGATGTTGCTTGCGACATTCCCGAACTCAGTCTCTCACAGCACGGTAGCGGCCCCTCGCGACGTGCTGGTGAGCAAGCCGCGGCAGCTGCCATGCTTGAAATTTTGAAAGTCAAGGCCCGCGAATGAACACAGAAACCATCCCCGCCCAACGTTGCGGTTTGGTCGCCATTGTTGGCAAGCCCAATGTGGGCAAATCGACTTTGCTCAATGCGCTGGTGGGCCAAAAAATCAGCATCACTTCGCGCAAAGCGCAAACAACGCGCCATCGCATTACGGGCATTCGCACAGAAGGTTCCACCCAGTATGTGTTTGTTGACACCCCAGGGTTTCAAACACGCCACAACACGGCGCTCAACAAGTCTTTGAACAAAACAGTATTGGGCGCGGTGGGCGATGTCGATTTGGTGCTATTTGTGGTGGAGGCAGGCATGTTCAACACCGCCGACGCCAAAGTCTTGACATTGCTCAAACCCGATGTGCCTGTTTTGTTGATTGCCAATAAGTTGGACACCGTCAACCGACGCGAAGAGTTGGCGCCTTGGCTCAAAGAGATGCAAGAGCGACATCCGTTCACAGAATTTGTACCGATGTCGGCCAAAAATGCCAAAGACATTGAACGTCTGATGGGGTATTGCGAAAAATACTTGCCAGAACAGGCGTGGATGTACGGTGAAGACGAACTCACTGACCGAAGCGAAAAGTTTTTGGCCAGTGAAATTGTGCGTGAAAAATTGTTTCGTTTCACGGGGGATGAGTTGCCCTATACCTCCACCGTGGTCATTGATAAATTCGAAGAAGAACCCAGCCGTTCAGCCAATCGCATGATTCGCATTGCTGCCACCATTGTGGTTGAGCGCGAGGGCCATAAAGCCATGGTCATTGGCGACAAAGGTGAGCGCCTGAAGCGCATTGGCACTGAAGCACGCCAAGAGTTGGAAAAACTCATGGATGCCAAAGTCTTTATTGAGTTGTGGGTCAAGGTTCGCTCTGGCTGGGCCGACGACGAAGCGCGTGTTCGCTCCTTCGGTTACGAGTAAAAAGGGCAGCCCATGGCCGCTGTCTTGAAACGAATTTCGGATGAGCCTGCCTATGTGCTGCACCGCTATGACTGGAGCGAGTCCAGCCTTATTTTGGAAGTTTTCACTCGGCACCATGGGCGGATTGCCTTGGTTGCTAAAGGGGCCAAAAAACCAAGCTCCTCGTTCAGGCCTGTTTTATTGCCGCTTCAAGCCATTCAAGTTGCCTATGGTGGCGATGCCGATATTCGAACCTTGAAGTCAGTAGAGTGGATCGGTGGGCATGTCATGCCAACTGGAGATGCGCTGCTTTCGGGGTACTACCTGAATGAGTTGTTGCTGCGCCTCTTGGCGCGCGATGATCCTCACTCCAAATTGTTTGATGCCTACGCTGCCACCGTGCGTGTCATGGCCACAGAGCCAGGCGAATTGCTGCAGGCGTCTCTCAGAGTGTTTGAATTGCTCTTGCTTCGAGAAATTGGACTGCTGCCCAGTTTGAATTCTCAGACCCTCACCATGGCTGACTTGGATGAGGCGAGAGACTATTGTTTGGTGCCCGAAGGCGGCTTGCGATTGGCACACCGTGATGATCGTCACGCCTTGAGCGGCGGTCAATGGCTGGCGCTGCAAAACGCGTTGGATGGTGAATCTCCATTTGCAGACACACTTCGTTTGAGCTTAGACATGTTGACGCCACTTCGCACCCAACTTCGCACCTTACTCAATTACCATTGTGGTGTCGGCACTTTAAAGACCCGTCAAATGATGATCGACATTCAAAGTTTGTGAGACCTTCATGACCCCTGATTCTAAAACGGCGCTTTCCGTCAATGTCAACAAAGTAGCGTTGCTGCGCAATTCACGCCACTTGGGTATTCCCAGTGTCCTGAAAGCGGCTCAGATGTGCCTAGAAGCGGGTGCCCAGGGCATTACCATTCACCCCCGCCCCGATGAGCGTCACATTCGTGCCTCCGACGTGTTTGAACTGGCCGACTTGATGAAGCGTTGGCCAGACAGGGAATTCAACATTGAAGGCAATCCGTTTCACCAATTGATGGATTTTGTGCGGACTGTCCGGCCGCACCAAGTAACCTTCGTGCCCGACAGCGAGGGTCAACTCACCAGCGATCATGGCTGGTCATTTCCCAAAGATGCCGACACACTGAAGCCCTTGATTGACGAGTGCAAATCCTTGGGTGTTCGCGTCAGTTTGTTCATGGACCCTGATCCCAATCAAATGGTTTTTGTGAAGCAAGTGGGTGCCGATCGTGTGGAGTTGTACACCGAGCCCTATGCAGCAAGCTTTGGTACAGCCACCAACGATGCTTGTTTGGCAGAGTACGTTGGCACTGCTAATGCAGCCATTGAGCAAGGCTTGGGCGTGAACGCCGGACATGATTTGAACCAAGACAACCTGCCCAAATTCGCACAAGCCGTTCCGGGTTTGTTGGAGGTCTCTATTGGCCACGCCTTGATGGCCGACGCACTAGAGGTGGGATACGCTGCTACAGTGCGTGGCTACTTAAATGCCTTAGGCCGATGATCCAAGCCTTGGCCCATTTTTGAATTCAACGAGTAGACATCCAACATGATTTACGGCATCGGTACCGATCTGTGTGATGTCAGGCGCATCAGAGCCAGTTTGGAAAAGCATGGCGACCGCTTTGCTCAAAAGGTTTTGAGCGACCAGGAGTTTGCAACTTACAAAGCGCGCAGTGCCAGATGGCCAGAACGGGGTGTTCGTTATGTGGCCACACGATTCTCTGCCAAGGAAGCATTTAGCAAGGCCATTGGCATGGGCATGCGCATGCCCATGACATGGCGCTCGTGCGAAATTGGCAAACTGCCTTCTGGCCAACCCGTGATTGTTTTGCACGATGCCTTGAAAATCTGGTTTGAGTCCCAACATTTAAAAGCACACATCAGCGTCACTGACGAAGCAGATTACGCAGGAAGTTATTGCATCGTGGAAAAAACCGAATGAACATCCAAGCACCCCTCATCATCGACATTGAAGGCTTTGAGCTCACAGCTTCCGACAAAAAGCGCCTAAAAAACCCATTGACGGGTGGCCTCATTTTGTTTGGACGCAATTGGCAAAGCCGCGCGCAACTCACGGCTTTGTGTGCAGACATCAAGGCTGTTCGAAAAGATTTGTTGATTTGCGTCGACCACGAAGGCGGCAGGGTTCAGCGTTTTAAAAACGATGGCTTCACACATTTGCCTGCCATGCGACGATTGGGCGAAATGTGGGTCCAAGATGGCAAAGGTCTGGCTGGTGAAGGTGTTTTAAAGGCTTGCAAAGCCGCCACAGCCGTGGGCTACTTGTTGGCTGCAGAGTTGCGCGCCTGTGGTGTTGATTTGAGTTTCACACCCGTTCTTGATTTGGACTATGGCGAAAGCAGTGTCATTGGTGATCGCGCTTTCAGTCGCGATGCCCGCAATGTCAGTTTGCTGGCCAAAAGTCTGATGCATGGTTTGCAGCGTGCAGGCATGGGCAATTGCGGCAAGCATTTTCCAGGACACGGTTACGTCAAGGCCGATTCACATGTCGACATCCCCGTCGACAAGCGCAGCCTGAAAGCCATCCTTCAAGAGGATGCCAAGCCCTATGAGTGGTTGAGCAACGAGTTGAGTGCCGTCATGCCCGCCCACGTCATTTACCCCAAGGTGGACTCACGGCCTGCTGGGTTTTCCCAAAAATGGGTCCAAGAAATCTTGCGCGAACAATTGGAATTCACTGGCGCAGTGTTCAGTGACGATTTGTCGATGCTAGGCGCACGTGTGTTGGATGGCCAACCCATCAGCTTCACAAAAGGTGTCTTGGCGGCGCTCGAAGCTGGATGTGATGTGGCCTTGCTGTGCAATCAATCCTTGATGGGCAGCAAAGTCATTGACGAGGTCTTAGAAGGTCTTGCCGAAGCGCAAGTCAAGGGCTGGTGGCAGCCTAATGACTTGAGTGAAGCACGACGCTTGGCGCTGCTGCCCACCTTGCCCGCCTTGGCTTGGGATGATTTGGTGCGGTCTGTCCATTACCAACAAGCCTTGGCTTGCTTGCCCTGATATGCAATTGATTGCTTGGATTTTTAAAATCTTTTTCAGTTTGCTAGGACTGGTTTTTGTCTTAGGCACACTGTGCATCTTGCTATTGGCTTTAATTTCTGGCGCACTTTGGTCTTTGGTCCGTGGCCGAAAACCCGAAGTGGCCGTGGTCTGGCAGCGCTATCAAAAAATGGCTCGCAACAAAGCACCCTTTGGCGCTTGGCGCACAAGCTCTCAAAATACGCCCGAGGTGGTAGACGTTGAGGTTAAAGAAGTGACAGAAGCGCCTCGCTCGGATCGATTGCCCAAACAATAAGCCAAGGGAAGCATTCAGAACGTGCCTGTTCTGACGCTTAATCTTGCTCTCGCTTTAACGCGGGAAACAAAATCACATCGCGAATGCTGGGGCTGTCTGTCAGCAACATCATCAAACGGTCTATGCCAATGCCGCAACCGCCAGCGGGCGGCATGCCATATTCCAAGGCGCGCACAAAGTCGTGGTCAAAGAACATGGCTTCATCGTCGCCGCTGTCTTTGGCGTCCACTTGCGCTTGAAAGCGTGCCACTTGGTCTTCGGCGTCGTTCAATTCTGAAAAGCCATTGCCAAATTCACGGCCAGTGATGTAGAGCTCAAAGCGCTCTGTGACTTCGGGGCGAAGGTCGTTGGCGCGTGCCAAGGGTGAAATTTCGGTGGGGTGTTCCATGATGAACGTGGGCTCCCACAATTTGTCTTCGACAGTTTCTTCAAAGTACAAAACTTGCAAGCCGGCCAATGATTTTTGAGACAATTTGTTCTTGGCTTCGCTCATGCCCAGTTTTTGCAGGGCTTGAATGAGCCATGTTGCGTCGTCAACTTTATCGCCAGCGTCTGTGTGCTTCACAATGGCTTCTCGAATGGTGAGGCGCTCAAATGGCTTGGCCAAATCGACAGGTTTGCCACCATAGCTCAGTTGCAAATGACCTGCTGCATTCATGGCAGCGTCACGCACCAACTCTTCGGTAAAGCCCATCAAGTCTTGATAGTTCCAATAAGCCGCGTAGAACTCCATCATGGTGAATTCGGGGTTGTGGCGAACGGAAATGCCTTCGTTGCGGAAGTTGCGGTTGATTTCGAAGACCCTCTCAAACCCCCCCACCAACAAGCGTTTCAAGTACAACTCGGGGGCAATGCGCAAGTACATTTCTTGATCAAGCGCATTGTGGTGCGTGACAAAGGGGCGGGCGTTGGCACCGCCAGGAATAGGGTGCAACATGGGTGTTTCAACTTCTAAGAAGTCGTGTTTGACCATGAAATCGCGAAGACCGCTGACGGCTTTGCTGCGAGCAGTGAAACGTTTACGCGCCTCTTCGTCCATCATCAAATCAACATAGCGCTGACGGTACTTGATTTCTTGGTCCGCCACGCCATGAAACTTGTCGGGCATGGGGCGCAGGCTCTTGGTCAGCATTCGCACGCTGGTGGCATGCAGTGACAACTCGCCCATTTTGGTTTTGAACACATAGCCTTCGGCCGCCACGATGTCGCCCAGGTCCCAATGCTTGAAATCGTTGTAGGCTTCTTCGCCAATGTCGTCGCGTGTGACGTAAATTTGGAAGCGACCGGTTGCATCTTGCAAGGTGGCAAAGCTGGCCTTGCCCATCACACGCTTGAGCATCATGCGGCCTGCAATTTTGGCTGTGGTTGGCGCAATGCCTTCGCCTTTTAAAGTTTCAGGCGCCTTCTCACCATGGGCATGGGTCAGACCTGCGGCACGATCTTCGGGTTTGAAGTCATTGGGAAACGCAACGCCTTTACCCTCTTTTTGAGCTTCTCGCATGGCCTTGAGCTTGCTTCTGCGTTCGGCAATCAGTTGGTTCTCGTCAACGATGGGTGCGGTTTGATTTTCTGCTGGCGTATCTGACATGAGGAGCGCTTCTAAAGTGTGGGCCAAAAAGGCCTTTAATACGCTGAAATTCAGCGGGAACCCGTTATTTTACGATTGCTTCAGGCTCAAGCTATCATTTGAGGACTCGGAGGACTTCTGTGTTTCTACAAATTGTCAATTTGATCTTGGATGTTGCCACCGGTTTGGTGGGCGGCGCCTGCCTCATGCGATTGGTAATGCAATGGCAGCGTCTTCCTTTTCAGAACCCGATTGGGCGCTTTGTCTTTGCTGTCACCGACTGGATGGTGATGCCGCTCAGGCGCTTTTTGCCAGCCATTGGGCGCTTGGATACGGCCAGTCTGGTCGCAGCATGGTTGATGAAATTGAGCCATGTGACTGCCATGTGGGTGCTCACAGGCACACAAGCGGCTTTTCTGGGTATTTTGGTGGCCAGTCTGTTCGGTGTCTTGCACTGGCTGGTATCTGGCCTTAGCGTCATTATTTTGCTGTATGCCGTCTTGTCTTGGGTGCAGCCCAATAGCGGCAGCATGATGCTTTTGTCTCGATTGGTAGAGCCTTGGTTGGCGCCTATTCGAAATGCTTTGCCTCAGCCAGGCGGCATTGACTTGTCGCCCTTGGTGTTGCTGGTGATCTTGCAAATTGCCGGCATATTGCTGGCAGGTTTGCAACATGGTGGGTTCTAGACGCAGCGAACTTTTGTTCGCTGCTTGAAGTGAATCAGCTAACCGCGTCGGCCGATTGACGTGTGAGCATGGCCAAGGTATTGGCAATGCTCATTTTCAATTCGCGGCGGTCGCAAATGAAGTCGATGGCGCCTTTTTCTTGCAAGAACTCGGCGCGTTGGAAACCTTCTGGTAACGTCACGCGCACGGTGCTTTCAATCACCCTAGGGCCTGCAAAGCCAATCAGGGCCTTGGGTTCAGCAATGACTACATCGCCCATGAAAGCAAAGCCAGCCGACACGCCGCCCATGGTGGGGTCGGTTAAGACGCTGATGTAAGGCAAGCCTTTTTTGGCCAATCGGGTGAGGGCGGCATTGGTTTTGGCCATCTGCATCAAAGACAAAAGTCCTTCTTGCATGCGTGCGCCACCAGTTGCAGTGAAGCAAATGAAGGGCACTTTTTGCTCGATGGCAGTTTCAACGCCCCGCACGAAACGCTCTCCGACCACAGAGCCCATGCTGCCACCCATGAAATCAAATTCAAAACAAGCAGCAACCACATTGATGCTGTGAATCGCACCGCCCATGACCACCAAGGCATCGGTTTCACCGGTGTTGCTCATGGCTTCTTTGATGCGCTCGGGGTATTTGCGGCTGTCTTTGAATTTCAAGGCGTCAACGGGCACCACTTCTTGGCCAATTTCGTAGCGACCTTCATTGTCTAAAAAATTGTTCAAGCGAGCGCGAGCACCCATGCGGTGGTGGTGACTGCAGGTGGGGCAAACATTTTGGTTTTGCTCTAAGTCATTTTTGTAAAGCACGGACTCGCATTTGGGGCACTTGATCCATAAACCCTCGGGCACACTGCGGCGGTCGGCTGGGTCGGTGTGCAGAATTTTTGGGGGGAGCAGTTTTTCGAGCCAACTCATGTCGATGTCCTTGTGTGTTGATCAGGCGTCCATGGCCTGGCGAATTTCGCGCAAGAAAGTGCCCGCCACTGCGGCCACTTTATCGCGGGGTTCATTTTCGATCAATTGGATGATTTTGCTACCAATGACCACTGCATCTGCCACTTTGCCGATAGCCTTTGCTGTTTCGGCATCGCGGATACCAAAGCCAACGCCGACTGGGATGCTCACTTTTTGGCGAATGCGAGGCAACATGGCTTCAACTTCTGCCGTGTTCAAGGCGCCAGATCCTGTGACGCCCTTCAGAGAGACATAGTAGACATAACCACTGGCCACATCGGCCACCTGCTGCATGCGCTGATCGGTGCTGGTAGGAGCCAGTAAGAAGATCAAGTCCATTTTGTGTGCGCGCAATTTAGCGGCAAATTCAACGCATTCTTCGGGCGGGTAGTCCACCACCAAGACCCCATCGATGCCGGCTGCGGAGGCGTCGCGAATAAAGCTGTCTTTGCCGTGTTTCAAGTCATAGCGTTCTATTGGGTTGGCATAACCCATTAGCACCACGGGGGTGGCACGGTTCTTCTCGCGAAAGACTTTGACCATGTCAATCACATGCGAGGTGCCAATGCCAAAGGCTAAGGCCTTGTCGCCCGCTTTTTGAATGACGGGACCATCGGCTGAAGGGTCGCTAAAGGGTACGCCCAATTCAATGACATCTGCGCCTGCCTCCACCATGGCGTGCATGAGCTCGGGCGTGACGTCGGCAAAAGGATAGCCAGCTGTGACGTAGGGAATCAAGGCCTTGCGACCAGAGGCTTTCAGTTGTTGGAAGGTGGCTTCAATGCGGCTCATTTGAAAACTTTCACAGGCTGCTCACCCATTGCCAAGCCACCTTTAACGCCTTGACCTTGGCAGCTAGGTCGGCAGTAGAAGTCGGCGTTGCTGAGGTCGGCCACAGTGCCAATGTCTTTGTCACCTCGGCCAGACATGTTGATCAAAATGGACTGATCGGGCTTCATGGTGGCGGCGAGTTTTTTGGCATAAGCCACAGCGTGGCTAGATTCCAATGCAGGGATGATGCCTTCGGTACGACACAAATAGTGAAACGCATCCAAGGCTTCTTGGTCGGTGATGCCGACGTATTCAGCACGGCCAATGTCTTTCAAGAAAGCGTGCTCTGGTCCGACGCCGGGGTAGTCGAGGCCGGCGCTGATGCTGTGTGTCTCGGTAATTTGGCCGTTGTCATCTTGCAAGATGTAAGTGCGGTTGCCGTGCAGTACGCCAGGACTGCCGCGTTGCAAAGAGGCGGAGTGTTTGCCGCTCTCTAAGCCTTCGCCTGCAGCCTCTACGCCAATCAAACGTGTGTTCTTGTGGTTGATGTAGGGATAGAAAATACCCATGGCGTTAGAACCGCCGCCCACACACGCAATGACAGCGTCAGGTTGTTGGCTGTGCAAACCAGTTTGTGCCAACAGCTTGGGCATTTGCTCGATACATTCCGTGCCAATGACACTTTGGAAATCACGAACCATCATGGGGTAAGGGTGCGGGCCCGCAACCGTGCCAATGATGTAGAAGGTGTTGTCGACGTTGGCCACCCAATCGCGCATGGCCTCGTTCAAAGCATCTTTCAAGGTGCGGCTACCCGAGGTCACGGGGACCACGGTGGCGCCCAGCAGTTTCATGCGATAGACATTGGGGCTCTGGCGCTTCACGTCTTCTGAGCCCATGTAAACCACGCACTCCAGGCCATACCGCGCACAAATGGTGGCCGTGGCCACGCCGTGTTGTCCGGCGCCTGTTTCGGCAATGATGCGAGGCTTGCCCATGCGCTTGGCCAACATGGCTTGGCCAATGGTGTTGTTGATTTTGTGCGCGCCAGTGTGGTTGAGGTCTTCGCGCTTCAAATAAATTTGCGCACCACCCATTTCACGGCTCATGCGCGCTGCGTGATAGATGGGGGAAGGGCGTCCCACAAAGTGCGCCAGTTCGTAGTTGAACTCGGCTAAAAACGCAGGATCGTTTTGGTACTTGGCGTAGGCTTCGCGCAATTCCAAAATGGCATGTGTCAGGGTTTCGCTGACAAAACTGCCGCCATAAATTCCGAAGTGGCCAGAGGCATCGGGTTGCTGATATTCGTTCATGTGCTTACTCAATGGCATCGGCTGCTTTGACAGCAGCCACAAATTCTTGGATTTTCCGGACGTCTTTGAGGCCTTTTTGGCCATCAAGTTCTACGCCCGAGCTGACATCAACGGCCAAAGACAGGGCTTTGGGCCGAAGCGTTCGAATGCCATCGGTCACATTTGCAGGCGTCAATCCACCACTCAAAACGAGGTGAGCGTTGACGTTTGGAGGAAGCTGTGACCAATTGAATGTTTTCCCGCCACCACCGTATCCGTCAACATGAGCGTCGAGCAGAATGGCCTGGGCATTTGAGTAATCTTGGGCGAATTTTACCAAGTCAAACGAAGTGGTGTTTTCTGTGGGAATTCGGGCTGCGCGCCAGTAGGGGCGATTGACTGCGTGGGCCATACGCTCGCACTCAGAAGGCGATTCGTCGCCGTGAAACTGAAGCAGGGCGTCAGGGACGGCTTGACAGGCCGCTTGAACGTCTTCTAGGCTGGCATTGACAAACAAGAGAACCGGGGTGGTGCCCTGTGGCAGCAATTTGGCCAGAATGCCGGCACGTTCGGGTGAAACGTATCTGGCACTTGGGGGGTACATCACAAAACCAATGGCGTTGGCACCGGCTTGGACGCAGGCCAAGACATCGGCTTCTCGGGTGAGACCGCAAATTTTGATGAGGGTGTTGTGAACGTCAGAGCTCATGGCAACCAGTGAAAAGGGGGGGTGGTAGATGGCAGCCCCCATTTTGGCTCATAGACCGGACCTTGAAAATACAAACCATCTGGCGAAAATGTGGGAGCGGCTGCGTCGCGGCGTTTGCTTTCAATCACATCAGCCATCCATTCTGGCGTTTGAAAGCCCTGGCCAATGGTGACCATGCAACCCATGATGTTGCGAATCATGTGGTGCAAAAAGGCGTTGCCTTCAAATTCAAAACGCCAGTAGGGGCCGTGTTTGTGAATGTCGATGCGCATCATGGTTTTGACGGGCGACAAGGCCTGGCAGCTGCTGGCTCTGAAAGATGTGAAGTCGTGCTCACCCAAAAGATATTGACAAGCTTGGCGCATGCTTGCTTCGTCCAAGGGGCGGTAGACCCAGCCTGCACGACCAAACTCTAAGCTGGGACGAACAGGCGACTCAAGCAAAATATAGGCATAGCGGCGCGATAAGGCGCTGCCCCTCGCATGAAACTCCGCGGGAACTTCGTGCGCCCATTGAACAGAAATGTCATCGGGTAAATAACGGTTGGTGCCGCGCACCCAAGAGCCCATGTCGCGCTCAAGGGGCGTATCAAAGTGAACCACTTGCATCAAACCATGAACACCCGCGTCGGTGCGACCTGCGCACAGGGTGGTTACTTTTTGGGTGGTGAATTCTTTGAGGGCCTTTTCTAATTTATCTTGAATGGTGAGCCCCGTGCTCTGGCTTTGCCAGCCTTGATAGGGCTGACCGTTGTAGGTGATGCCCAAAGCAATTCTCACTGGAGCGTCTCAGTGCTTGCAGGAGATCTGACGCTGCTCAGCTTGTTGTTGGCTTGTGGCGCTAAATCTAAATTCAAATCGAGTGCTGCGATGTTAGATGGCATTTCTAACTTTGCGCTGTGTGTCGCCATGCCAGCTGATTTCCCAATCTCTTCAGAAGGCATCAAAGTGCTCAAGGTATGACTTGTTTTTCGGCTTTGAATTCGAAGCCCTGCCCAAACAGCAAGCACGCCTAAAAGCGTGAGGGCGGCCCAAAGGTAAGCGTTTTTGTGAGGTGCTTCTAGCAGGCTGTTTAAGTTGAGCATGCCGGTGCCATTTTCAGCCGATTTGTGGTTCGTGGAGGGCGATGCTTGCCCTAAGCTGATGGGTGCTGCTGTCGTAAGTTGCACCAATTGATTGACGTTTTCTTGCAGTGAGTCCAATTGTTTTTGAGCATCTTTCAATGCGCGCTGGGCCGCCAATCTTGTTTCTGCATTTTGCTTTTCTAGCTTGGCTTGCGAGAGTTTCAGTTGGTCTATGGTTACGCTTTGCGGGTTGGCGGTAGGATCTTCTTGCCCCACTTTGCCTGTCATTTGCCGAGACGGGGCTTGCGCATTGATGGCTTGAGGATTTTGAGCGGCAGCCTGAGAAAAGGCGATAAATTCTTTTTGTTGTGAGATCAGAAATTGACGTGCATCTTCTGTATCGATGGCCCGAACAGCAGTGGGTGAGGGTGCTTTCAGAACAGCACCTGCACGCAGCAAATTCACATTGCCCTGAATGAAAGCGTCTGGCTGATTTTTGAGCAATGCGACCAGCATCTGTTGGGTGCTCATGTCTTCAGATAACCACTTTTGAATAATTTGACTGGCACTTTCGCCTTGTTGAACGACATGTTCAGTGGGGGCTTGTGGAGCTTGTGCCTGAGCACTTGCCGCTTCAGGCAGTTTGATAGGCGCGTCGACTTTCACTGGCGCAGGTTTGAGCATCAAAGTGAATGCTTTCACCCATTTGCCTGATGGCGTTTGTGCTTCTATCAAAAGATCGACAAAATTCTCAGAGAAGGCTTGAGGGCTCAACAAGCGAATGCGTTTGTTGCCATCTGTTGTTTCTAACAACTCAACTTGTAATTGACTGACAGCAGGTGTGAAAACCAAGCCCAGTTGTGCAAATCTTTCGGCGGGTGCAAGCCTGACGACCAGTTGTCCCCATTCTTCAGCTGTAGCGCTTGATACGCTGATCTCGGCACGCAATGGCTCACCTTTGTTCGATTGCACCTCGATACCTGCCAGCGTCAAGGCGTGCACACTGAGGCTGAGACAGATCAAGCCACAGCCCATGAAGCAGAGTAAACCAACGCGAAGGCGGGTTAGAAGTAATTGAGACCAAGTCATTCGGAGGGCGTTATCTGCTTACAGCCGAGTGTCTTTATGCGGCCAACAAAATGCGCAGCATGCGGCGAAGTGGTTCAGCCGCGCCCCACAGCAATTGGTCACCAATGGTGAAAGCACCCACATAGTCTGGGCCCATGGCCAACTTGCGGATTCGGCCCACAGGAATGGTCATGGTGCCTGTCACCGCCACGGGTGTGAGGTGTTGCAAGGTGGCTTCGCGTGTATTGGGAACCACTTTGACCCACTGGTTGTCAGCTGCGATCATGGCTTCGATGTCGGCCACGGGCACGTCTTTTTTCAGTTTGAAGGTCAGGGCCTGGCTGTGGCAACGCATGGCGCCCACGCGAACGCAAAAACCATCGACAGGAATGGCTGGCTTGTTGAAGCCTTCGCCCAAACCCAAAATTTTGTTCGATTCGGCCATGCCTTTCCATTCTTCCTTGGACATGCCCCACCCCATCTCGTCTCGGTTCTTGCCGATACCCAGATCTTTGTCGATCCAGGGAATGAGTGAGCCACCCAGGGGGACGCCAAAATTGGAAGTCTCAGCGCCTGTGAGGGCGCGTTGCTTGTCAATGACTTTGCGATCGATTTCCAAAATGGCGCTCTTGGGATCGTCGAGCAAGTCCTTGACCTCGGCGTTCAGTGTGCCGTATTGAGTGAGCAGCTCGCGCATGTGTTGTGCGCCACCACCGGAGGCTGCTTGGTAAGTTTGGGTGCTCATCCATTCAACCAAACCAGCCTTGTACAAAGCGCCCACACCCATCAACATACAGCTGACTGTGCAATTGCCGCCAATCCAATTTTTTCCGCCATTTTTCAGTGCTGTTTGAATGACAGGCATGTTGACCGGATCCAAAATGATGATGGCGTCTTTGTCCATTCGCAAAGTAGAGGCGGCGTCAATCCAATGACCATTCCAGCCAGCTGCACGCAGCTTGGGAAAAACTTCGGTGGTGTAGTCGCCGCCTTGTGCGGTGATGATGATGTCGCAACGTTTCAGAGCATCGATGTTGAAAGCATCTTGCAAAGTCGTTTCGTTTTTGGCCATGGCGGGGGCTTGGCCGCCAGAGTTGGAGGTGGAGAAAAACAAAGGTTCGATCAAACCAAAGTCGCCCTCGGCCTGCATGCGGTCCATCAAAACGGAACCCACCATGCCGCGCCATCCTACAAGTCCTACCAATTTCATGTCATCACCCTTTCAATTTAATTTTGAGATTCCGACTCGTCGAGCCGGAAGGGCATGACGAGTCGGAGCTGTTAGCTCTTAGTCGTTTTCGCAATGGCTTTCACAACGGCCTCGCCCATTTCGCGGGTGCTGACCTTTTGTGTGCCTTCAGACCAGATGTCGACCGTGCGCAAACCTGAAGCCAATACAGATTTCACCGCCGTCTCAATGCGATCGGCGGATTGGGCTTGGTTCAGTGAAAAACGTAACATCATGGCTGCAGACAGTATTGTAGCCAATGGGTTTGCAATACCCTTACCAGCGATGTCGGGTGCGCTACCGTGGCTGGGCTCGTACAAACCTTGGTTTTTGCTGTTCAAACTGGCTGACGGCAGCATGCCAATGGAGCCTGTGAGCATGGAGGCTTCGTCGGACAAAATATCACCGAACATGTTGCCCGTGACCACCACGTCGAATTTCTTGGGCTCTTTGACCAATTGCATGGCGGCGTTGTCGACATACATGTGATCAAGTGCCACGTCGGGGTATTCTTTGTGAACTTCCGTGACCACATCTTTCCAGAACTGGAAGGTTTCAAGTACGTTGGCTTTGTCGACGCTGGTCACTTTTTTGCTGCGCTTGCGTGCGGCTTGAAAGGCCACATGAGCAATTCGTTCAATTTCGGGGCGCGAATAACGCATGGTGTCGAAGGCTTCTTCTGCGCCAGGGAAGTGGCCATCTGTGGCCACACGGCGGCCGCGAGGTTGGCCAAAGTAAATATCGCCTGTGAGTTCACGGATGATCAAGATATCAAGCCCAGAAATAAGTTCGGGCTTCAAACTGGAAGCGCCAACCAATTCTTCGTAACAAATGGCGGGACGAAAGTTGGCGAACAAGCCGAGGTTTTTGCGCAAGCCCAAAATGGCTTGCTCTGGGCGCAAAGAACGCTCGAGGTTGTCGTATTTCCAATCGCCCACAGCGCCAAACAAAATAGCGTCTGATTCTTGGGCCAATTTCAAAGTGGATTCTGGCAAGGGGTGTCCGTGTGCTTCGTAAGCAGCACCGCCCACCAGAGCTTCTTGCATTTCGAATTTCAACTCAAGTGCGTTCAAAACCTTCACGGCTTCTGCAACGATTTCGGTACCAATGCCGTCGCCCGGCAGAACTGCAATTTTCATGATGTATTCACTATAAAGGTGGAATGAATTTTGAGTAGGCCGAGTTGAGTTGGCCAACGTATACCCATTGTTATTTCAAAATCGCTTTTTCAAGCCACGTGCGCTAACCATGGCTTTGTGGCCAATCGTTCAGCTTCGAAGGTTTTGATTTTTTCAGCGTGGCGCAAAGTTAAACCAATGTCATCCAAACCGTTGATCAAACAGTATTTGCGAAATGCTTGGACCTCAAATGGAACTTCTTCACCTTGTGCACGAACCACCACTTGGCGCTCAAGATCGATGGTGAGTTGGTAGCCAGGAAAGGCAGCCACTTCGTCAAACAATTTTGAAACAATGTTTTCAGGCAAAACGATGGGCAACAAACCGTTTTTAAAACAGTTGTTGAAAAAAATGTCGGCATAGCTGGGCGCGATGACGGCGCGAAAACCATATTGGTCAATGGCCCAAGGGGCGTGCTCGCGGGATGAACCGCAGCCAAAGTTTTTGCGAGCCAGCAAAATAGAGGCACCTTGATATCGAGCTTGGTTCAGAATGAAGTCTGGGTTGGGTTTGCGGCTGGCTGGATCCTGGCCTGGATAGCCTGGATCCAAGTAGCGCCATTCGTCAAACAGATTGGGGCCAAAGCCGGTTTTGCGAATCGACTTTAAGAACTGCTTGGGAATGATGGCGTCGGTGTCGACGTTCTCGCGGTCCATGGGCGCCACGAGGCCTTTGTGTACAGTGAATTTTTGCATGTGGATTCCTATTTAGGCAAACTGACGAATGTCCACAAAGTGACCATGAATGGCGGCGGCTGCGGCCATGGCGGGGCTGACCAAGTGCGTGCGTCCGCCAGCGCCTTGACGGCCTTCAAAGTTGCGGTTGCTGGTGCTGGCGCAACGCTCGCCGGGCTCTAAGCGGTCTGCGTTCATGGCCAAGCACATGGAGCAGCCGGGTTCACGCCATTCAAAACCAGCGGCCTTGAAAATTTCGTGCAGGCCTTCGCGCTCGGCTTGTTCTTTGACCAAGCCAGAGCCTGGTACCACCATGGCCAACTTGACTGTTTTTGAAACTTTTTGACCCAACTTTTTAACCAAAGCGGCTGCCTCACGCATGTCCTCAATGCGGCTGTTGGTGCACGAGCCAATGAAGACTTTGTCGACAAAAATATCGTTCAGAGCTTTGCCAGGTTGAAGTCCCATGTAGGTGAGGGCGCGCTCAATGGCATCGCGCTTGTTGGCATCTTTTTCTTTGTCAGGATCGGGCACGATGCCATTGATGCCAAGCACCATTTCGGGTGAAGTACCCCAGGTGACTTGGGGCACGATGTCGGCTGCATTGATTTCAACCACGGCATCGAAGTGCGCACCTGCATCGGACTGCAATGTTTTCCAGTATGTGACCGCATGATCCCATTCCACGCCAGTGGGCGACAACAAGCGGCCTTTGACATACTCAATGGTTTTCTCGTCTACAGCTACCAGGCCGGCACGCGCACCCGCTTCAATGGCCATGTTGCAAACAGTCATGCGACCTTCCAGGGAAAGTGCGCGAATGGCAGAGCCCCCAAACTCAATGGTGTAGCCAGTACCGCCGGCTGTTCCAATTTTGCCAATGATGGCCAACACAATGTCTTTTCCGGTGATACCCTTGGCTACCGTGCCTTCGACCTTGATGAGCATGTTCTTGGCTTTTTTGGCCAACAAAGTTTGCGTGGCCATGACGTGCTCAACTTCACTGGTACCAATGCCGTGTGCGAGTGCGCCAAATGCGCCGTGTGTGGAAGTGTGCGAGTCACCGCAAACCACGGTCATACCGGGCAAGGTAGCGCCATTTTCTGGGCCAATGACGTGAACAATGCCTTGGCGCTTAGACATAAAAGGAAAAAAGGCGGCAGAACCAAACTCGGCAATGTTGCTGTCAAGCGTGGTGATTTGCTCTTTGCTGATGGGGTCGGTGATGCCGTCGTAGCCTAATTCCCAGCCTGTGGTGGGCGTATTGTGGTCGGCAGTGGCCACGATGGAACTCACGCGCCAAACTTTTCGACCAGCCTGCCTCAAACCCTCAAAGGCTTGGGGACTGGTGACTTCATGGACCAGGTGGCGGTCAATGTACAAGACGGCGGTGCCGTCTTCTTCAGTGTGGACGACGTGTTCGTCCCAAATTTTGTCGTAAAGCGTGCGGGCCATGGTGCTTCCTAGGGTCAAGCCCAGAATTTTAGCTGATTACCAATATTGCCCGTGCTGTATTTGCAGGGTAGGATCAACAGGATTAGGCCTTCAAAAGCTATAGTGTCGGCTGGCCGAACTTAGAAATTCAAGCCTAATTAACCAGTTAACTATTTATTGAGACTTTTTCCATGACTACTGTCCACCCAAGTGACAATGTTTTAGACAGCAAAGTTGCACCCAGTCCGCAACGAATTGGTGTTCCCAAAGAGATTTTCCCTGGCGAAAAGCGAGTTGCAACCGTGCCCGATGTGGTCACCAAGCTGACTAAGCTTGGCTTCTCGGTGGTGGTCGAGCAAGGCGCAGGTGATCTGGCCGACCTCTCTGACCAAGCCTACACAGAAGCTGGTGCAAGCATTGCGCCCAGCGCGGCAGCACTTTGGAGCGGCAGCGACATCGTCTTCAAGGTTCGTGCGCCTACAGCCGAGGAAGTTGCCCTCATGCACGAAGGCCAGACCCTTATCGGTTTCTTGTGGCCCGCTCAAAACCCCGATCTGATGCAGCAACTGGCTGCTAAAAAAGTCACCGCGCTGTCCATTGACGCTTTGCCGCGCACCCTTAGCCGCGCCCAAAAAATGGATGCACTGACTTCTATGGCGGGTGTGAGCGGCTACCGTGCTGTGGTCGAAGCGGCAGGTGCTTTTGGCCGCTTCTTCAATGGTCAAATTACCGCTGCGGGCAAAGTGCCTCCCGCCAAGGTCTTCATTGCGGGTGCTGGTGTGGCGGGCTTGGCCGCCATTGGCGCAGCCGCCAGTTTAGGCGCCATTGTTCGCGCTAACGACACACGCGCCGAAGTGGCTGACCAAGTGGTTTCGCTAGGTGGCGAGTTCGTCAAGGTGAACTATGAAGAAGAAGGTTCGGGCGGCGGCGGTTATGCCAAAGTGATGAGCGAAGGCTTTCAGGCGGCGCAACGTGAGATGTATGCCCAGCAAACCAAAGAGTGCGACATCATCATCACCACCGCGCTCATTCCTGGCAAGCCTGCCCCCAAGCTGATCACAGCCGAAATGGTGCGCAATATGAAGCCCGGTAGCGTCATTGTGGACATGGCGGCTGAGCAGGGCGGCAATTGCGAGTTGACCGAGCCAGGCAAGGCAGTGGTCAAGCACGGCGTCACCATTGTGGGCTACACCGACTTGGCTTCGCGCATGGCACGACAGTCGTCTACGCTTTATGGCACCAACCTGTTTCGCCTGACCGAGGAGCTTTGCAAAACCAAAGATGGCGTGATCAACGTCAACATGGAAGACGACGCCATTCGCGGGCTGACGGTCATCAAAGAAGGTGCCATCACTTGGCCGGCACCTCCCTTGGTTGTAGCGGCCAAACCTGCGCCCAAGCCAGCGGCTGCACCAGCTGCCAAAAAAGGCCATGGCCATGGCGAGCCTTCTGGTCCAATGCCCGCGGGCCAACTGGCCATCGTTGCTGGTGTTGCCGCTGTATTGTTTTTCTTGGTGGGCGCATATGCACCTGCTGCGTTCCTGTCGCACTTCACGGTATTTGTTCTTGCCTGCTTTGTGGGGTACATGGTGGTTTGGAACGTCAAGCCTGCCCTGCACACTCCGCTCATGAGCGTGACCAATGCCATCAGCTCCATCATTGCCATTGGCGCGCTGGTTCAGATCTCTCCCATGGCCAATGCTGCTGCGCGCCCCAACACGCTCATCATTGTGTTGGCATCTCTTGCCTTGGTGCTCACTGCCATCAACATGTTTGGCGGCTTTGCAGTCACTCAGCGCATGCTGGCGATGTTCAGAAAATAATCAGGAAGAACTAATTCATGAGCTCTAACTTGTCTACGGTTGCCTACATTGGCGCAACCATACTCTTCATCCTTAGCTTAGGCGGATTGTCCAACCAGGAAACCGCACGCCGTGGCAACCTCTACGGCATGATCGGCATGACCTTGGCAGTTTTGGCCACCGTGCTTGGCCCCCAAGTCACAGCCGCAGGCATGCCTTGGATTGTGGGCAGTTTGGTCGTTGGCGGTGCCATTGGCTTGTACGCAGCACGCTCAGTGCAAATGACGCAAATGCCCGAGTTGGTGGCACTCATGCACAGCATGGTCGGCATGGCTGCAGTGTTGGTCGGTTATGCCACCTACGTCGATCCCGAAGCAACAAAAGGCTTTGAAGGCGCAGCACACGCCATTCATTCGATGGAAATCTACATTGGCATCTTCATCGGCGCGGTTACTTTTTCTGGTTCTGTGGCGGCATTTGGTAAGTTGTCGGGCCGCATTGGCGGTAGCCCTTTGTTACTGCCTGCGCGCCACTGGATCAATTTGGCCGGTTTGCTGGCGGTGGTTTACTTTGGCCGTATGTTCTTGCAAGCCGAGACCATTGAACAAGGCATGTTCCCGTTGTTTGTGATGAGCGCCATTGCGCTTTTGTTTGGCATCCACATGGTCATGGCCATTGGTGGCGCCGACATGCCGGTGGTGGTTTCAATGCTGAACAGCTATTCGGGTTGGGCAGCTGCCGCCACGGGCTTCATGTTGAGCAACGATTTGTTGATTGTGGTGGGTGCTTTGGTGGGTTCTAGCGGCGCTATTCTGTCCTACATCATGTGCAATGCCATGAACCGCAGTTTCATCAGTGTGATTGCTGGCGGGTTTGGGACCACTGCTGCAACGCCTAAGCCTGCTGGCGGTGAAAGTGCCGAGCCGGTGGGTGAGGTCAGCCCCATCTTGGCTGCTGAAACCGCAGAATTGTTGCGCGACGCCAAGAATGTCATCATCGTGCCCGGCTACGGCATGGCCGTGGCACAAGCACAGCACACCGTCTTTGAGATTACCCGTACTTTGCGCGAAAAAGGCGTGAACGTGCGCTTTGGTATCCACCCTGTTGCGGGTCGCATGCCTGGCCACATGAACGTGTTGTTGGCTGAGGCCAAGGTGCCTTACGACATCGTGATGGAAATGGATGAGTTGAACGAAGATTTTCCAGACACCGACGTGGCCATCGTGATCGGTGCCAACGACATCGTGAACCCGGCTGCTCAAGACGACCCTACAAGCCCAATTGCTGGTATGCCTGTGCTTGAAGTTTGGAAGGCGCGCACAAGCATCGTTATGAAACGGTCTATGGCCAGTGGTTACGCAGGTGTTGACAACCCACTTTTTTACAAAGACAACAACCGCATGTTGTTTGGCGATGCAAAGAAAATGCTGGATGAAGTTCTGGTTGCATTGAAAACTTAGAAATTCAAAAACTCAAAATAGAAAATCAATGAAAAAAGCCCGCGGATCGCGCGGGCTTTTAAGAGAGGCGAGAAGCTTATTTTGCGCCTGGGATGTTACGGCGGGGTGAGCCCGTAAACAGCTGACGGGGACGGCCGATTTTGTACTCGGGATCGCCAATCATTTCATTCAGTTGTGCAATCCAGCCCACAGTGCGGGCCAAAGCGAATACGCCGGTGAACAGGTTCACAGGGATGCCAATAGCCCGCTGCACGATGCCAGAGTAGAAGTCGACGTTAGGGTACAACTTGCGTGATACAAAGTAGTCGTCTTCCAAGGCGATTTTTTCAACTTGTTTGGCCAATTTAAACAGGGGGTCATTTTCCAAACCGAGTTCTGCCAAAACTTCATCGCAAGTCTCTTGCATGAGCTTGGCGCGGGGATCGTAGTTTTTGTAAACGCGGTGACCAAAGCCCATGAGCTTGACGCCAGAGTTCTTGTCTTTAACTTGCTCCATGAACTCGCCCACTTTAGAGATGCCGCCCATTTTTTGGATGTCGTCCAACATTTTCAAACAGGCCTCATTTGCGCCGCCGTGAGCGGGGCCCCAAAGGCATGCCACGCCAGCTGCGACGGCGGCGAAAGGGTTGGTGCCAGATGAGCCGCACAAACGAACTGTAGAGGTCGATGCGTTTTGCTCGTGGTCTGCGTGCAAGATGAAGATGCGATCTAGGGCACGCTCAAGGACTGGGTTGACAACGTACTCTTCACATGGCACACCAAACATCATGCGCAAGAAATTGCCAGAGTAAGACAAGCTGTTTTGAGGGTACATGAAGGGCTGGCCGATGCCGTACTTGTAGGACATGGCGACCAAGGTTGGCAATTTGGCAATCAAGCGGATGGCTGAAATTTCACGGTGTTCGGGATTGGTGATGTCGGTGCTGTCATGATAGAACGCTGAGAGGGCGCCGACCAATCCAGTCATCACCGCCATCGGGTGTGCATCACGACGGAAGCCGCGCAAGAAAAATTGCATTTGTTCATTCACCATGGTGTGGTTGTTCACCAGTTTGTGAAAGTCTGCGCTTTGCTTGGCATCAGGTAAATCGCCTTTCAAGAGCAAGTAGCAAGTGTCCAAATAGTCGCCATGGTTGGCCAGTTGTTCGATGGGATAGCCACGGTAAAGTAACTCACCTTTGTCGCCGTCAATGAAGGTGATGCCAGATTGGCAAGAGGCTGTAGATAAGAAGCCGGGGTCGTAAGTGAACATGCCACTTTGGCCGTACAACTTGCGAATGTCGATGACATCGGGGCCAATGCTGCCACTGTAAACAGGCATTTCAATGCTAGGGGCGCCGTTACTGAACGACAGGGTTGCTTTGTTGTCAGCAAGTTTCATGATTCAATTTCCTCTGTTAATCGGTCAATTTTAAATAGATGAATGGGCATTCAGCGTGCCAAATCATGTCATGAGCAAGCTCAGCACTTCGCTGACTTCTTCAGATTCAATGTCAGCTCCGAGCGGTTTGCGTTTCATGAACAAATCCATTAAGTCGTTGTCAGACAAGTCCATCAAAATGTACATGCCGCGAGCTTGTCCTACAGTCATTTGCGGTGCGTATCGATTGAAAAAGCGCTCAATGAAAAGATCGTTCTCCAGCAAACCGCGTCTGCAACGCCAACGCAGTTTGCTCAGAGCGCGCTCACCCAAAGGGGTGTTGCGATCTAATGTGTCGAGCAGTTCATCTCCCATCTTGGCGGTCTCTTTGCTTGATCTCAGTTTAGACGGCGCGGCGCACCATCATCTCTTTGATTTTGCCAATGGCTTTGGTGGGGTTCAGATTCTTGGGGCAAACGTCGACGCAGTTCATGATGGTGTGGCAGCGGAACAGACGATAGGGGTCTTCCAAATTGTCTAACCGTTCGGCTGTGCCATGGTCACGGCTGTCAGCAATGAACCTGTAGGCTTGGAGCAAACCTGCTGGTCCTACAAACTTATCAGGGTTCCACCAAAAGCTGGGGCAGCTGGTTGAGCAACTGGCGCACAAAATGCACTCGTACAAACCATCGAGCTCTTCGCGCTCTTCAGGGCTTTGCAGACGCTCTTTTTCAGGCGGGATGGTGTCGTTGATCAAGTAAGGCTTGATCGAATTGTATTGTTTGAAGAACTGCGTCATGTCGACGATCAGGTCGCGCACAACAGGCAAGCCCGGCAGAGGCTTTAAAACAATTTTGCCAGGCAAGGTCAGCATGTTGGTTAGGCAAGCCAAACCATTTTTGCCGTTGATGTTCATGGCGTCAGAGCCGCAAACACCTTCACGGCATGAGCGACGAAACGACAAAGTGGGATCCACTTTCTTCAGCTTCATAAGCGCATCGAGCAACATGCGTTCATGGCCGTCCAATTCCACCTCAATGCTTTGCATGTAAGGCTTAGCATCCTTGTCAGGATCGTAACGATAGATTTCAAAAATACGTTTGGTCATGTTTCTACCTTCAGGAATTTAGAACGTCCGAACCTTGGGTGGCACAGAGTCCACTGTCAGAGGTTTTAAGTTGACGGGTTTGTAGGTCAGGCTGTTGGTGTCGCTGTGCCACAGGGTGTGTTTCATCCAATTGGCATCGTCACGGCCCAATGGCGAAACGGGATCGTCAGCGGGCCGCTCATAGTCACTCACGGTATGTGCACCGCGACATTCTTTGCGCGCAGCGGCAGAGACCATGGTGGCTTGGGCGCACTCGATCAGGTTTTCCACTTCCAAGGCTTCGATGCGAGCCGTGTTAAACACTTTGGAAGTGTCAGTCAAAGCGATGGCGTTGACGCGTTCGCGAATTTCAGCAATTTTCACCACGCCTTCGTCCATGGCGGCTTGTGTTCGGAATACGGCGGCATGAATTTGCATCGTGGCGCGCATGTCATTGGCCACATCTTGTGAGTACTCGCCTTTGCGACCTTCAAGTCGGTTCAGACGCGCCAATGTCAGGTCGGCTGCATCTTTGGGCAAGTCTTTGTGTGACTTGGTTTTGCTGGCGAAATCAACAATGTGATTGCCTGCCGCACGACCAAACACCAAGAGGTCGAGCAAGGAGTTAGTGCCCAAACGGTTGGCGCCGTGAACACTCACGCAGGAGCATTCGCCCACTGCATACAAGCCGTTGACCACGGCATTGTGGCTGCTGGCGGATTGGACAACCACTTGGCCGTGAATGTTGGTTGGAATGCCGCCCATTTGATAGTGGATGGTGGGCACCACAGGAATGGGTTCTTTGGTGATGTCGACGTTGGCAAAGTTGACGCCAATTTCGTACACGGAAGGCAAACGTTTGTGAATTGTTTCTGAGCCCAGGTGGTCCAGCTTCAACATCACATAGTCTTTGTTTGGCCCGCAGCCGCGGCCTTCTTTGATCTCTTGGTCCATGGCGCGTGACACGAAGTCGCGAGGGGCCAAGTCTTTCAGAGTGGGTGCGTAACGTTCCATGAAACGTTCGCCATTGCTGTTGAGCAGAATAGCACCTTCACCACGGCAGCCTTCGGTCAGTAACACGCCTGCGCCAGCTACGCCAGTGGGGTGGAACTGCCAGAACTCCATGTCTTCTAAAGGGATGCCAGCGCGGGCGGCCATGCCCAAGCCGTCGCCAGTATTGATGAAGGCGTTGGTAGACGCTGCAAAAATACGGCCAGCACCACCGGTGGCCAACAACACAGTTTTGGCGTGCAAGATGTGCAGGTCGCCGGTTTCCATTTCAAGTGATGTGACACCCACCACATCGCCTTCAGCATCGCGAATCAGGTCGAGGGCCATCCACTCTACGAAGAAGCTGGTTTTGGCTTTGATGTTTTGCTGATAAAGCGTGTGCAACATGGCATGACCCGTACGGTCAGCTGCAGCGCAAGCACGTTGAACCGACTTCTCGCCATAGTTGGCGGTGTGGCCGCCAAATGGACGCTGGTAAATGGTGCCGTCTGGGTTGCGGTCGAAAGGCATGCCCATGTGCTCTAAGTCATAGACAACTTTGGGCGCTTCACGGCACATGAATTCGATGGCGTCTTGGTCTCCGAGCCAGTCGGAGCCCTTGATGGTGTCGTAGAAGTGGTAGTGCCAGTTGTCGTCGGACATATTGCCCAATGCAGCACCAATACCGCCCTGAGCCGCCACGGTGTGCGAACGGGTGGGGAATACTTTGGAAAGAACAGCAACGTTCAAACCAGCGCGGGACAGTTGCAAGGCAGCGCGCATACCGGAGCCGCCGGCGCCGACGATCACGACGTCAAATTTACGCGTGGCGATCTTGTCTTTGGTGTAAGTCATGGTGTGTGAAATCTTGTAATAGGGGGAGAGGCTCAGTGTCTGTCAGGGTTCAATCAGTACCGAACATCATCAAAGAAGCCACAAGGCCTGAACAGCCCAGCCAGCGCAGCCGATGAGCCATATCAGGGAGGCAACATGCAAGAAAAGACGCAAACCGAGGGGTTTGATGTAATCCATCCAAATATCGCGTATGCCAATCCACGCGTGGTAAAGCAAAGAAAGGATGGTGACAAAGGTCAAAACCTTCATCCACTGGGCTGCAAAAATACCCGCCCACTCTTCGTAGCCAATAGGGCCGCTGGTGAAGATGACTTGTACCAAGACCAGCAAAGTGAACGAGGCCATTAAAGCCGCTGTGATGCGTTGCGCCAACCAGTCGCGAAGGCCGTAGTGAGCGCCAGTCGTGATGCGCTTGGAACCGTGATTAACTGACATGTGATCTGTTCCTAATTAATAGAGGCCAAATAATTTGGCGGCCAGGACAGCGGTGAGACCCAAGCTCAAAACCAAAGTGGCAACAGCCGATGATTTGCCGAACTCTTTGGTGACCGCGTGAAACGTATCCATGTAAAGGTGGCGAATGCCAGCAATGAAATGGTGCAAATAAGCCCAAATGATGGCCAGCGCAACCAATTTCATGAACCAACCTGGAATGAAGCCAAGGCCCACATTGAAGGCGGCGGCAAACTTGGCAAATGAGATCTCTGATGTGATGGAAGAATCAAACATCCAAATGATGAAGGGCATGAGCAAGAACATCAAGGCGCCACTCACACGGTGCAGGATGGACACCCAACCTGCCGCGGGCAAGCGGTAACTGGGCAAATCGCTGAGAGCATTGATATTGCGGAATTCAGGCCTTTTTCGGGCAGCTTCGGTCATTTTTAATTCCTATTAGGTAACTTCACAGCCGTTTTTGACGGGCGTGTTCGCGGATTCTATTGCAACGCAACAAACTGACATGAGAATTTCTTTAACAAATGAAAAAACAATAGGGATAAGAAGCTTAAATGTCGCCAAAGCGTCAATTTAAAACATTGTGATAGTGGTGTGCCGCTGTGACATAGAAGCCTCTGCGTAACTCCATCGGCGTGTCGTTGTAGGTGAAGGCCGTCCGCTCTACACTCAGTAATGGGGTATGAGACTTAATCTCAAGCAATTTGCATTGAGCGTCATCCGGCACGACTGCCTTGATTTTTTCTTCGGCCCGCACCATCCGCACCCCAAACTCTGTTTCAAACAGCGCATACATGGGCCCATGATAGTCACTCAGCCGTTCTGCCGTCAGCCCTTTGAAGGGCGCCCCGGGCAGCCAGAGGTCTTCTAGGATTGTGGGTACCCCACCAAAAGAGAGAACTCGGCGGACTTGAAGCACAGCATCGCCTGTGCGCAATGCCAATGCGCGTCCTATCTCAGCGTTCGCGCGAAGCCGCTTGCAATCAATGATTTTTCTTTGGGCTGGGCCATCTCTTTTGGGTTGGCCCAAGTCGGGCATTAACTTCAAAAATCGATATTGCACCTGTTGCTCGGCATGGGTGGCCACAAAGGTGCCTTTTCCTTGTCTGCGAACCAGCAAGTTGTTGTTGGCCAGTTCATCAATGGCCTTTCGAACCGTGCCTTGACTGACTCTGTAGCGCGCGGCCAATTCCATCTCGCTGGGAATGCCTTCCCCTGGTTTCCATTCGCCTGTTTGAAGGCCTTGCAGGATCAGCCCCTTGATTTGTTGATAAAGCGGGCTGAAGGCTGGTGCAGACGATGAGGAGTCTGACGATTCGGCAGTTTCAACAGAAAAAACTTGAGATGTCATGTCAGTTGCCTTGGCAAAAGGCCGGCTCAAAAAGTGATGCAATGATATCTTATATAAGACATAAGACAAATTGACTTTTCAGGGAATTCGCGAGTAAACTCGAAAGCTGTTTGCCCGTGCGCATTTTTCTTTGCGCACCCGTCTGGAACGCCAGGCGACCCGGTCGGCAGTGAATGTCGGGATGTGGTCGGCGAAGTCCGTTTTCTTATCACCATCTGGAGTTCACACCATGAGCAAAAAGCCCGTTCGCGTCGCCGTCACAGGAGCCGCAGGTCAAATTGGATATGCATTGTTGTTTCGCATCGCCTCCGGCGAAATGTTGGGCAAAGATCAGCCCGTGATCTTGCAATTGCTTGAAATCCCCGACGAAAAAGCCCAAAAAGCCCTGAAGGGCGTCATGATGGAATTGGACGATTGTGCTTTTCCATTGTTGGCTAGCATGGAAGCCCACGCCGACCCCATGACCGCTTTCAAAGACACAGACTACGCTTTGTTGGTGGGTTCACGTCCTCGTGGCCCTGGCATGGAGCGCGCTGAACTGCTCGCCATCAACGGCGCTATCTTCACTGCGCAAGGCAAAGCTTTGAACGCTGTGGCGTCTCGCAATGTCAAAGTTTTGGTGGTCGGCAACCCCGCCAACACCAACGCTTACATCGCCATGAAGAGCGCGCCCGATCTGAAGCCCAGCAACTTCACAGCCATGCTGCGCTTGGACCACAACCGTGCAGCGTCGCAAATTGCGGCCAAAACTGGCAAAGCAGTTGCAGACATTCAGAAATTGTGTGTTTGGGGCAACCACTCTCCCACCATGTACGCCGATTATCGTTTCGCCACCATCAACGGCGAATCTGTGAAGACCATGATCAACGATCAAGAGTGGAATGCCAACGTGTTCTTGCCGACAGTTGGCAAACGTGGTGCCGCCATCATTGAAGCGCGTGGGTTGTCATCTGCCGCCTCTGCAGCCAATGCCGCAATCGACCACATGCGCGATTGGGCTTTGGGTACCAACGGCCATTGGGTCACCATGGGCATTCCTTCACAAGGCTGGTACGGTATTCCCAAAGACGTCATGTTCGGTTTTCCCGTCACATGCGTGAACGGCGAATACAAAGTGGTCGAAGGTTTGGAAATTGATGCCTTCAGCCAATCTTGCATCGACAAAACTTTGAAAGAATTGACTGACGAGCAAGCCGGCGTGGCGCACTTACTCTAAGCAGAAGTCACTTTCGTGAAGCATCCGCGCGATATTCTGTTGGGATCACAAGCCGCAGGCATGCTTTTGCCTGTGTGTGATCACTACAGTGGTGTCGAAGTGCGGATGCGCAAAAGCTTGCAACTGCAAGCAGAAATGACGCAGGAGTTTGGCGCCTGCGTCTTTGATGTCACCTTGGACTGTGAAGATGGCGCCCCAGTAGGCGGCGAAATTGAGCATGCCCATTTGGTCAAAGAAATTGCAAACAATGCAGCCCCTGAAGCCAGGGTGGCAGTTAGGGTCCACCCCGTTGATCACCCCTCGTTTTTCAATGATGTGAATTTGATTCTGAAAGATGCGCATCGCAACTTGCGACACGTGATGATTCCCAAGGTGGAGTCTGTTGCCGATGTTGACACTGCAGCGCAAGCTTTGAATCAAGCGGGCGCATTGACGTTGCCATTGCATGTCTTGATTGAGTCACCTGCAGCAGTTCACCGTGCCTTTGAAATTGCAGCACATCCCCGCGTGCAGTCCTTGAGTTTTGGCCTGATGGATTTTGTATCTGCCCATGGGGGTGCCATTCCTTCCAGTGGCATGGGCGTTGAAGGTCAATTCACTCACCCGCTGGTTGTGCGAGCTAAATTGGAAATTGCCAGTGCTTGTCACGCTCACGGTAAAGTGCCATCGCACTGCGTGGTCACAGAATTCAGTGATTTAGAAGCCATTAAATTGGCGGCCTTAAAAGCTTCACGCGAATTAGGCTACACACGCATGTGGAGTATTCACCCCAGTCAAATCAGGCCTGTGTTGGAAGCCATGGCCCCAAGTGCGCACGAGATTGAACAAGCTGCTGAGTTGATCGAAGCAGCTCGTCTTGCAGAATGGGCGCCTGTGAGCTTGGGTGGTCAATTGCATGACCGCGCAAGCTACAGATTCTTTTGGCAAGTGCTTGAACGCGCGCATCAAACGGGAAGACCCATACCTGGATCGGTTCAAGCCTATTTTGGAGAGACACCATGTGCCGTTTGAAATTTTTCTTTCTGGTTTTTGTGGCAGGCCTTTGGGGCTCAGGTATCAACATGGCCCAAGCGCAATCTTCTAAAGATGTAAATGGTGCGACCAAAAAAGAGGTGCAGACAAAACCTGCGGCAAAGCCAAAAGCTCCAAATACCATCAAGCAAAATAATTCAGACAAGCGCAATGCTGCTGCCAAGCCAGTCGATACACCTTTGGCTCCGCAAGAACTCAGCATTGCAGAACGTGTTCATGTCGGTCATTTACCCTGTGAGCTAGGTGCTTCCATTCGCATGACGGCCGATGCACACACGCCTGGCTACTTCGATTTGCAGGGCAAGGGTTACAAATACCGAATGCGGCCAGTTGCAACCAGCACGGGTGCCATTCGTTTGGAAGATGAAAAGGCTGGCGCAGTCTGGTTGCAGTTGGCCAACAAGTCCATGCTGATGGATCAAAAAAATGGACGTCGATTGGCCGATGAATGTGCCCACCCCGATCAGGTCGCCGTTGCCAATGACATGAAAAACAACCCACCGCCTGCTCTGATTGATGTGAGCAACGATGTCACAAACAACAAGCGCTGAGTCGCAAAGTTTGATAATTTTTTTAAAGATTGATTGATCAATTTATTTCGTAAGACAGGAGAAAACTATGTTGCAAGCTTATCGTGAACATGCCGCCGAACGTGCAGCGCTGGGAATTCCCCCGCTGCCTTTGGATACCAAACAAACAGCTGAGTTAATTGAACTCATCAAAAATCCACCTCAAGGTGAAGAAGCCTTTTTGATGGATTTGCTCACTCACCGTGTGCCACCTGGCGTTGACGATGCAGCCAAAGTCAAGGCCTCGTTCTTGTCTGCAGTTGCTCATGGCGACTTGTCTGTTGCTTTGGTGAGCAAAGCCAAAGCCACTGAATTGTTGGGCACCATGGTGGGCGGTTACAACGTCAAACCCTTGATTGATTTGCTCGACCACAAAGAAGTGGCCGCTGTGGCTGCTGAAAGTTTGAAGAAAACATTGCTGATGTTTGACTTCTTCCATGACGTCGCCGAAAAATCAAAGGCAGGCAATGCCAATGCCACGGCTGTCATTCAAAGCTGGGCTGATGCCGAATGGTTCACTTCACGTCCTGAAGTGGCGAAAAAAATCACTGTCTCTGTGTTCAAAGTACCTGGTGAAACCAATACCGACGATTTGTCTCCCGCGCCCGATGCTTGGAGTCGCCCTGACATTCCACTGCATTACTTGGCCATGTTGAAAAACACACGCCCTGATGCGGCCTTCAAACCAGAAGAAGACGGCAAGCGCGGCCCCATGGCCTTCATTGAAGAGATGAAGAAAAAAGGCCATTTGGTGGCTTATGTAGGCGATGTGGTGGGCACCGGTTCTTCTCGCAAGTCGGCCACCAACAGCATCATCTGGGGCTTTGGTGAAGACATTCCTTTTGTGCCTAACAAGCGCTTTGGTGGCGTGACATTGGGTGCCAAAATTGCCCCTATCTTCTTCAATACACAAGAAGATTCTGGTGCCTTGCCCATTGAAGTGGATGTTTCCAAGTTGGAAATGGGAGATGTGATTGATGTCTTGCCTTACGAAGGCAAGATCATGAAGAACGGTGCACTGCTCACTGAGTTTGAACTTCGCAGCGACATGTTGTTTGATGAGGTTCGCGCAGGCGGCCGTATCAATTTGATCATTGGTCGTTCATTGACAGGCAAGGCCCGCGAGTTCTTGGGCTTGCCCACTTCGACCTTGTTCCGTTTGCCTAAAGTGCCCACGTCTACCAAAGCTGGTTTTACCGTGGCACAAAAAATGGTGGGCCGTGCGTGTGGCTTGCCAGAAGGACAGGGCGTTCGCCCTGGTACCTATTGCGAACCCAAGATGACCACTGTGGGCTCACAAGACACCACTGGCACCATGACACGTGACGAGCTGAAAGACTTGGCTTGCTTGGGCTTCAGTGCCGACATGGTGATGCAGTCTTTCTGCCACACAGCGGCATACCCCAAGCCTGTTGACGTGAAAATGCACCACGAACTACCAGCTTTCATGAGCAACCGTGGCGGTGTTTCTCTGAAGCCAGGTGACGGCATTATTCACAGTTGGTTGAATCGCTTGTTGTTGCCCGACACAGTGGGCACAGGTGGCGACTCTCACACACGTTTTCCCATTGGTATTTCTTTCCCTGCTGGCTCAGGTTTGGTGGCCTTCGGTGCTGCCACAGGTGTCATGCCATTGGACATGCCTGAATCTATTCTGGTTCGTTTCAAAGGCCAGATGCAGCCTGGCATCACATTGCGCGATTTGGTTCACGCCATTCCCTACTACGCCATCAAGGCAGGCTTACTGACCGTTGCCAAGTCCGGCAAGATCAATGAGTTCTCGGGCCGTATTTTGGAAATTGAAGGATTGCCAGACTTGAAGGTTGAGCAAGCGTTTGAGTTGTCAGATGCATCAGCGGAGCGCTCAGCAGCGGGTTGTACAGTGAAGCTCAACCCAGAACCGGTCAAAGAGTATTTGAACTCCAACATTGTTTTGATGAAAAACATGATTGCTCAGGGTTATAACGACAAGCGTGCACTAGAGCGTCGCATCAAGGCCGTCGAAGCTTGGTTGGCCAATCCTAAGCTGCTTGAAGCGGATGCCAATGCTGAATACGCCCACGTGCTAGAAATTGACATGGACCAGCTGAAAGAGCCTGTCTTGTGCTGCCCTAACGACCCAGATGACGCCAAGTTGTTGTCAGATGTAGCGGGCACCAAGATTGACGAAGTCTTCATTGGCTCTTGCATGACCAACATTGGTCACTTCCGCGCAGCCTCAAAGTTGCTTGAAGGCAGGCGTGACATTCCCGTGAAGTTGTGGATTGCGCCGCCCACCAAAATGGACGCTGCCGAATTAACCAAAGAAGGCCACTACGGCGTCTTTGGCGCTGCAGGCGCGCGCACTGAAATGCCCGGCTGCTCTTTGTGCATGGGCAATCAAGCCCAGGTGCGTGAGGGCGCCACGGTGGTGTCTACTTCAACGCGCAATTTTCCCAACCGCTTGGGCAAAAACACCAATGTTTATTTGGCTTCCTCTGAGGTTGCAGCCATCAGCTCCAAGCTGGGCCGCATCCCCACCACAGAAGAGTACCAAGCGAGCATGACTGAAATTAACAAAGATGGAACTCAGATCTACAAGTACATGAACTTCGACAAGATCGAAGAGTATGCAGAAGTAGCCAAGGGTGTTGCAGCCTAAAACTGCGCGTTAAGCACTGTGCTTAAGCCCAAAAGATTTCGGTCTTTTGGGCTTTTTTGATGGGCTGCAGAGTTTGCGCAATCAGATCGTTGCAAAATCAAGCTTGTGGAAAATACGATGATCATTGTGGGTGGTGGAATTGGTGGGCTGGCTGCCGCATTGGCATGCGGTCAAGCTGGCGCCAGGCCGCAGGTGCTAGAGCGCGCTGCCACTTTCTCGGAAGTAGGTGCGGGTATCCAGATGGGCCCCAATGTGACGCGCATTTTGCATGCTTGGGGCTTAGCAGAAGACCTCCAAGAAATTGGATTTGTGCCACGCAAACTAGATGCCAAAGACACTCATACTGGACAAATCATTGGCACTCTGCGTTTAGGGCAGCGAAGCTTAGACACCTATGGCGCACCTTATTTCACAGTGCACCGTGCTGATTTGCACCGTGTGTTGCTGAAAAAAATAAGGAGCTCAGGCCAGGCTGAATTGCGTCTTGATTCAGAAGTGCAAGGCTTGCAGCAGAATGCGGATGGCATCCAGATCAGTGGCACAAACTTACCTGCAAGTTTGGCCGAACTCTCTCAATCCGCCGCCATGGTGGGGGCCGACGGACTTTGGAGTAAAACGCGTCAATTCGTGGTGCCACCCACAGCCCCCAGGGTGACAGGCTTGTTAGCCTATCGAGCCCTTGTGCCCATGCAATCTATCCCTGAAAAGTTGCGACTGCAAGATGTGAATGTTTGGGTAGGCCCCAAAGTTCATGCCGTGTTGTACCCCGTCAAATGTGGTGATTATTTAAACTTGGTGGTGGTGGTTCAAGGACCACCTCCAGCCAGCTTGGATGACTGGGACCATGCAGGCAACAAACAAGACTTAGAGGCTGCCATGGGACCCATTCACGCCGACCTGCGCAACATGCTGGAAGCAGTGCCAGCTTGGCGACTGTGGCCACTTTGTGACCGTCCACCCATCAAAGGCCCTCATGAAATGGCGAAAGGCCGAATTGCTTTGTTAGGCGATGCTGCTCATCCCATGCGTCCGTTCTTGGCGCAAGGTGCAGGCATGGCCATAGAGGATGCAGCCGAATTGGCCAGAAGCTGGGCCAGAGCAGATTTGCAAGTAGAAGACCGCCTGCAAATGTACGCGCAAGCACGGTGGGCGCGCAACGCCCAAGTGCAACAACGCTCAATTCGAAACGGTCAGATTTTTCACCTTCAAGGACCTCTGCGATGGGGTCGCAATGTAGCGATGAAACTCATGGGAGAACCCTTGATGGATGTCCCTTGGCTTTATGCAGGGCCCTAACTGGGCGACAGTTTTTCTGTGATGAGACTCGTGCGCTTGAAAGCCTGATTCAGACTTTGCCAAGCAGTAAAAATTCCATCAAGGCCTTTTGCGCATGCATGCGATTTTCGGCTTCATCCCACACCACAGACTGGGGCCCATCGATGACTTCTGCACTGACTTCCTCGCCTCTGTGTGCGGGTAGGCAGTGCATGAACAGCGCATCGGGCTTGGCCACTTTCATCATCTCCTCGTCGACGCACCAATCGGCAAACGCTTTTTTGCGGGCTTCGTTCTCTGCTTCATAGCCCATGCTGGTCCACACATCGGTGGTGACCAAATCAGCGCCTTCACAAGCTTGCATCGGGTCTTTAAAGAACTGCGTGCTGGCAGCACTTCGAACACCCACAACTGCCGGGTCAACTTCGTAGCCACTAGGGGTGCTGAGATTGACTTTAAAGCCCAGCAAGTCGGCAGCTTGTAGCCAAGTGTTGGCCATGTTGTTGCCATCACCCACCCAGGCCACTGTTTTGCCTTGAATAGAGCCTCGGTGCTCGATGTAGGTAAAGATGTCTGCCAAGATTTGGCATGGGTGAAACTCATTGGTCAGCCCGTTGATGACGGGGACGCGTGAATGCTTGGCAAAGGTTTCAATTTTGTCTTGCCCATAGGTTCGAATCATGACCAGATCGACCATGCGGCTGATCACTCTGGCGCTGTCTTCAATGGGTTCTGCACGCCCCAGTTGGCTGTCGCCAGTTGTGAGGTGCACCACCGAGCCCCCCATTTGGTACATGCCTGCTTCAAAGCTCACACGGGTTCGTGTGGAGGCTTTCTCAAAGATCATGGCCAATGTGCGGTCTGTCAGTGGCTGGTATTTTTCGTAGGCCTTGAACTTGGCTTTGATGAACGATGCACGCTTGAAAACATGCGCATATTCTTCAGCATTTAAATCTGTGAATTGCAAGTAATGCCGAAGAGGCGTAGCGGGTACCTGCGTAAGCATTAGGATGACTCCGTCAGAAATGTGTGGATGAGCGGCAACAAAATATCGGCCACTTCATCGGCTTCAGCCTGAGTCATGATGAGTGGTGGCACCATGCGAATGACGCTGTCTGCTGTCACGCTGATCAACAAGCCTGCTTCAGCTGCACGCATTGTGAGTTCACTGCAAGGCTTCACTAATTCAATGCCAAGCATCAAGCCTTGACCCCGAATTTCTTTGACACCCTGCGCGCCAGCAAGGCCTTTTTCAAGTCGAGCTTTGAGGTGAGCACCCACGCGGGCTGCATTCTCAAGCAAGCCATCTTTCTCCATGATGCGAATGGTTTCAACGCCCGCACGCATGGCCAAGGGATTGCCCCCAAAGGTGGTGCCGTGGTTGCCGGGCTGAAAAATGTGGGCAGCCTTAGGACCAGCAACCACCGCCGCAATGGGAACGCCAGAGCCCAAGCCCTTTGCCAAGGGCATGACGTCGGCCTTGATGCCAGCCCATTGGTGTGCAAACCATTTGCCAGTTCTGCCCATGCCGCATTGAACTTCGTCAATCATCATGAGCCAATCTTTTTCATCGCAAAGAGCGCGCACATCGCGCAAGTAGTCCATGTGCATGGGGTTCACGCCCCCTTCGCCTTGAATAGTTTCAAAGAACACGGCGACCACATTGGGATTGTTTTCAGTGGCTTTTTTCAAGGCCGCAATGTCATTGACCGGAACGCGCAAGAAGCCCTCCACCAAGGGGCCAAAACCTTTTTGAATTTTGGTATTGCCTGTGGCACTCAAGGTGGCAATGCTACGTCCATGAAAGGCTTTTTCATAAACCACGATGACAGGTTTGTCGATGCCTTTGTCGTGACCAAATTTTCGGGCTAACTTGATCGCGGCCTCATTGGCTTCTAAACCGGTGCAGCAAAAAAACACATTGGTCATGCCCGATAACTCAACCAGTTTGGCCGCCAACTTTTCTTGGTTGGGCACGTGGTAGTAGTTGCAGCTGTGAATAATTTTGCTGAGTTGATCTTGCAGGGCGGGCACCAACTCGGGGTGGTTGTGACCTAAGGTGTTCACTGCAATGCCGCCCAATGCGTCCAAATACACTTTGCCATTGACATCCCATACTCGGCAACCCTGACCGTGGCTTATGGCAATGGGCAAGCGGCCATAAGTGTTCATGGTGTGCGGCGAAGTGGCTTCAATGAAAGCGGACATGCTGAGAACTCCTCTGAAAAGAAATCGGCCCAACGAAGAGGGCCGCTGAGATGAGATTTTAGAGGCAGAATTTATGCTTCAAGTCTTATATAAGATACAATTCTTTTGCAATGCAGCATTGAGGCGATCCCTGATGTATGCCCACGAATTCTCCCAACCTCTGATCGATGGTTTCAAACAACGCCAAAGAAGTTCTGATTCAAGGAATTACCTTGGACGGCCGTACTTTCCGCCCCAGCGATTGGGCTGAACGCTTGGCTGGCGTAATGGGGCAATTTCGGCCAGGGGGCGCCACACCAGGAAGCCACCTCAGCTATTCGCCTTGGTGTATTCCGCAAACCTTAGCGGGTATCAAGTGTGTGGTGGTTCACACCGACCTGCGTGGCTATGAGCCCATGGCTTGGGACTTTCTGATGAGTTTCGCCAAAGACAACAACCTGCAAGTGTCCGAGGCTTGCTTGCTGCCAATTCCTCCCAAATAGAAATTGTCTTTAGAATGACGTCCACAAAAAAGCCGTCCTAAGACGGCTTTTTGCTTTTTCTTTGCTGACAGCGCACCCGTTTCAAACGGCGGCAACCCAGATGGGTGCCGGGCTGGTGATCAATTGATCAGGCGAGGGCCAAGGCTTTCACCTTGGTTGACAAGCGGCTCTTATCGCGAGCTGCTTTGTTCTTGTGAAAGATACCTTTGTCGGCAACGGTGTCGACAACGGCTTGCATTTTGGCAAACAGTTCGCTTGCTTTGGTTTTGTCACCCGCCAGAACAGCTTTTTCAACGTTCTTAACAGCGGTGCGGTATTTGGAGCGCAGTGAGGTGTTCGCTGCGTTCAGTTTCACGTCTTGACGTGCGCGTTTCCGGCCTGATGCCAGGCGGGGGTTCTTTTTCTTGGGTTTAGCAGAAGCCATTTAATGTTTGTCCTAGTTGTCTGAGGATGTTGTCAGCAAAGCCGGCTATTGTATCAGCCAAAGAACTACTTGGTACAGGGGCCTGACAAGCTGTCATTTCAGTCGCTACACTCTCTTTGTGAGCCTCCTTAAATCTGCATCTACCGTCTCCCTTTGGACTCTGGCATCCCGCATCACGGGTTTGGTCAGGGAACTTTTCATTGCCTCTACATTTGGTGCCAGCGCACTGACAGACGCTTTTAATGTAGCCTTTCGTATTCCAAATCTGTTCCGACGGCTTTTCGCAGAGGGCGCTTTCAGTCAAGCATTTGTACCTGTTTTAGCGGCCAGCAAAGCGCAAAACGGTGATGAGGCCACAAAAAAAGCGGTAGATCATGTGGCGACGCTTTTGGCTTGGGCACTCTTGCTTTTGAGTTTTGCGGGCGTTTTGGCTGCGCCTTTCTTGGTCTGGGCCATGGCCAGCGGGCTGCAGCAGCAACCCGAATCGTTTGAAGCAGCTGTGCACATGACGCGCTGGATGTTTCCCTACATTGGTTTCATGTCGATGGTGGCTTTGTCCGCTGGCATTTTAAATACTTGGAAAAAATTTGCAGTCCCTGCTGCCACCCCTGTGTTGTTGAATTTGGCCATGATCGGTGCTGCTTGGCTGCTTGCGCCTTGGCTCAAGTCAAAAGGTATCCAGGCCATCTATGCTTTGCCCGTGGGTGTCATGTTGGGCGGCTTCATGCAATTGGCCATTCAAATTCCTGCGCTTTCAAAAATCGGTTTGTTACCTCGCATTGGCCTGACGTGGTCGGCCATTCGAAGGTCTGCTTCAGATCCTGCTTCTCGTCAAATCGCCGCCTTAATGTTGCCAGCTTTGCTAGGGGTTGGAGTGGCTCAAATATCCTTGCTCATCAATACACAAATTGCATCGCATTTGGCCCCCGGTAGCGTCAGTTGGCTCACCTTCGCAGACCGACTGATGGAATTTCCAACCGCTATTTTGGGCGTGGCTCTTGGCGCAGTGCTCATGCCGCAGCTGGCAGCAGCTCGTGCGAAGGGCGATCAGAATGAATATGCAGCCATGCTCGATTGGGGCTTGCGTTTGGTTGTTCTGTTGGCATTGCCTTGTGCTGCAGCCTTGCTGGTTTTTTCTCAACCATTGGTGTCGGTGCTCTATCACTATGGTGCTTTTACAGACCGTGATGTTCAGCAAACCACTTTGGCACTGACTGGGTACGGTGTAGGTTTGTTGGGACTTGTCGCCATCAAGGTCTTGGCGCCTGGTTACTACGCAAGTCAGGACATCAAAACACCTGTGAAGATTGCCGTTGTCGTGTTGTGTTTTACGCAATTGATGAATGTGGTGTTGGTTCCTTATTTGGCCCATGCCGGCCTGGCTTTGTCCATCGGCTTAGGTGCTTTATTGAATGCGGCGTGGCTCTTGGTCGGATTGATTCGCAAAGGCAGTTACAAGCCTTTGCCAGGTTGGCCTGTGTTTGGCGCCAAGGTTCTTTTAGCCAGCTTGTTACTGACTGCTTTTCTAGCTTGGGCAAGTATTTCATTTGATTGGTTGGCCATGCGGCAACAGGTATGGGGCAGATTGGGCACCATGGCCTTGGTGTTGGTCGGCTCAGCTGTTTTGTATTTTGCTTGTTTGCGCCTCAGCGGGTTGCGCTTGCAATCTTTGTTGCGGCGTTAACTGGAGTCAGACAAATGAACCTCCAGTTGATGGCAGTAACGCCGCTCAGTTATTTCAAAAGTCTGGTTGAAACAGACGCTGATTTCCCATTGCTAGAAGCTGCGGCGTCCATTGCGCAAGATGAAGAGCCACAGTTGGACATCCAAGATGTTTTGGCAAGCTCTGACGCGCTTTTGGTTCGTTTAAGGCGTCGTTTGAAATTTGAATCAGATCCGCTCAAGACGCTTTCTGTATTGAATCAATTTTTCTATACAGAGTTAGGGTTTGCTGGCAACGCCAACAATTTTTACGCGCCAGAAAACAGTTACTTGAATGAGGTATTGCGGTCGCGAAGAGGTATTCCAATTTCGATTGCAATTATTTGGTTGGAGCTTGCACAGGCGTTAGGCTTGCAAGCGGAAGGCGTGTCTTTTCCGGGTCATTTCTTAGTGAAGGTGACGCTGCCTGAGGGCTTGATTGTGATGGACCCTCTGACAGGCGATTCCTTGGGTTTAGATAGCTTGGCTGAACGCTTGGCGCCATTTCGTCCTCACATGGGGACCTCTGGCGACATGGACACGCCATTGGGTCTGTTTTTGCAGCCTGCGCTGCCTCGCGACATCTTGACCAGAATGCTTCGAAATCTCAAAGAAATTTTCAGCAGTCAGGCAGATTGGGAAAGGCTTGTTTTGGTCATGGATCGCTTGATTGTTCTCAATCCAGAAGCGCTTTTTGAGGTCCGCGATCGTGGCTTGGCCTTGATTGAGTTGGGTCAAAAAGAGCGTGCGCTGAAGGACTTGTTAAGGTATGTTGAAGCGCTGCCCAATGCAACTGATGCAGTGGCTGTGAAGCAGCGCTTGGCAAGTCTTCAAAACGACTGAGCCTGCCCCTAGAGACAGGGTTCAAGTTCATTTAGGCGTGAATGGCTATTGGACCTCAAAGTTTGATGTCACCACGACTTGCTCGCCATCACCTTGGACAGCGATCAGCCCAATTTGATAAACCTTCTCGCCCGAATGGCGCAAGGTCTCTGCACATGCTTGGGCATGAGCGGCATCAAGCACGACCACCATGCCGATGCCATTGTTGAAGGTGCGATTCATTTCAATGTCGTCAATGACGGCTGTTTTTTGAAGCCAAGCAAACAATTCAGATTGGGGCCAGCTTCCTTTGACCAAGTGGGCTGCGGTGCCTTCAGGCAAAACGCGCGGAATATTCTCCAGCAAGCCACCCCCCGTAATGTGCGCCAGTGCTTTGATGGGGTGAATGGACAATGCGTGCAGTACCGACTTCACGTAAAGCCTGGTAGGCGCCATGATGGCATCTTTGAAGGCTTGCCCATCCAATGTTTCAGGCAGCCGACCCTCGGCGCGCTCTATGCATTTGCGAACCAAGCTAAAGCCATTGGAATGCACGCCATGAGAGCCCAGACCCAACACAACATCGCCTGGTTTGACATCCTTGCCAGACAAGATTTTTGATTTTTCAACAGCACCCACTGCAAAGCCAGCCAGGTCATATTCACCCGCCGGGTACATGCCTGGCATTTCTGCAGTTTCGCCACCAATGAGTGCGCAGCCAGACATTTCACAGCCATTGGCAATGCCGCCTACCACTGTGGCAGCTGTCTCTACATCCAACTTGCCGCAAGCAAAATAATCCAAGAAGAACAAGGGCTCTGCGCCTTGGACCAGCACATCGTTGACACTCATGGCAACCAAGTCGATACCAACGGTGCTGTGCATGTTCCACTCAAATGCCAATTTCAATTTGGTCCCAACGCCGTCTGTGCCAGAGACAAGGACAGGTTCTTTGTAACGTTTTGGGACTTCAAATAGAGCACCGAATCCACCTATTCCTGCTAAAACACCCTCGCGCATGGTTTTTTTGGCCAGGGGTTTAATGCGTTCGACCAGAGCATCACCTGCGACGATGTCGACGCCAGCGTCTTTGTAGGAGAGGGGGGTTGAGCTCATGTGAAAAATGGGGAAATTGTGAGAAAGGGGGGCGGGGGGACTAAAATCAAGCCTTATTTTAAGGTCAGCACGTGTTGTACTGATCAAAGCCTACAGCTTCTTTCAATTTACTTTGACAACCAATCGTCCTTATGCCCCTTAATCCAAGTTCCAAACGGCTGACTTTGTGGTTGGGTGTCGCTTTACTGGTGGTTGTGCTTTTGTGGGTTTTAGGGCCTGTTTTGGTCCCTTTCGCGGTTGCGGCTGTTTTAGCTTATGCGCTTCACCCCCTTGTGTTGAAGTTGCAAAAGCTCACCCCATTTGTCCCTCGTGTGTTGTGCGTTGTGCTGGTTGAAGTGATTGCTTTGTTGGCTGTTTTGGGTATTTTGTTGTTGTTGGTGCCCATTTTGACCCGTGAAATCCCCTTGCTACAGCAACAGTTACCAGCGCTGCTTGATCGATTGGCGGTCAATGTCAATCCTTGGTTGGATCGGTTTGGTTGGCACTTGACCCTGGATGTGGGCAGCCTCAAAGCCCAACTCATTCAATACTTGAGTTCTAACCGAGAAGATTGGATGGACACCCTTGTTGCATCGCTAAAGTTAGGCGGAAGCTTTGCGTTGACTGCACTGGGCAACCTGATATTGATTCCTGTGGTCCTCTTTTATTTGCTTTATGAATGGGATCGTTGGGTCTTGCAGATTGTTCAATGGGTTCCCTTGAAATGGCGGCCTGCCTACGACAGTTTCATGAGTGAATGTGATGCCGTTTTGGGTCAATATTTTCGAGGGCAACTTCTGGTCATGTTGGCCTTGTCCGTTTTTTATGCGGCTGGTTTGTTGGCGTTTGGTCTAGACTTGGCCATACCGATTGGTGTGTTTACAGGCTTGGCAGTTTGCGTACCCTATCTAGGTTTTGGCTTAGGTTTGATGCTGGCGCTTTTGGCGGGCATTTTGCAATTTGCCTCAATGAAGGCTGTTGTCATGGTGGCACTTGTTTTTGGTGTGGGCCAATTGCTTGAGGGTTTTTGGTTGACGCCCAAATGGGTGGGTGAGCGCATTGGCTTGCACCCCTTGGCTGTCATATTTGCTTTGTTGGCACTGGGTCAAATGTTTGGTTTTGTGGGAGTGCTCGTTGCCTTGCCAGCCAGTGCTGTGATTTTGGTTGCACTTCGCAGAGCTCGTGATCAATATTTTGACAGTCAACTTTACCGTGGGCCGGGTGCATGAAGCAGTTGGCCCTAGACATTGGCCTGCATACAGCTCCCAGTTTGGAAAGTTTTTTTTCAGGCCCTAACTCTGCGCCACTCGAGCACTTGAAATTGTGGACTTCAAGTCAAATGCCAAGCCCTGTCCCCACCTACCTTTGGGGCGAAAGTGGTTCTGGTAAATCACACTTGCTTCAAGCGGTTCATTCAGCATTGCTAGAAAAGGGTGTCTCGGTGGGTTGCCTAGATGCCCAACAGCAAGATCGCCTTGTCTTTGACGAGTCATGGGGTGCCGTCATGATGGACGATGTTCATTTGTACAACCTAGAGCAACAACAAGTTGCCTTCAATTGGTTTGTCAATGCGCTCACGCCTAAATCTGGCTCGCCCCGTTGGGTGTTAGCTGCGGGGATGTTTCCGCCTGCAGATTTGAAGCTGCGGGATGACTTGCGTTCTAGATTGGGTTGGGGGCATGTGTATGCCCTGCAAGTTTTGAGTGATACGGAGCGGCGAGCGGTATTGCGACAAGAAGCAGATTCCCGAGGGCTCTTTTTGAGCGACGAAGTGATGAGTTACATGCTCAGTCGGTTTACACGCGACTTGAGCAGTTTGATGACGCTTCTTGATCATCTTGACCAATTTGCGCTTCAAACGCAAAGAGCCATCACCATTCCATTGATCAAGTCCATGTTGGAGAACACATGAACTTGGCGCTGTTTGATCTAGACCACACCTTGTTGCCGATTGACTCTGACTACGCTTGGGGTGAATTCACAAATCGAATTGGCTGGACTGACCCTGTTTCATTCAAGTCTAAAAATGATCAGTTTTATGCCGATTACCTTGCGGGTGCTTTGGACATTCACGATTATGTTCGTTTTGCCACTGAGTCTGTGAGGTTGAGGGGGCCAGAAGCAGCAGCCAAAGCCCATGCACAATTCATGAAAGAAATCATATTGCCGCAGATCAAACCTCAGGCACTTGATTTGGTAAAAACGCATCAAGCCGCAGGTGATCACGTCATGATTGTGACGGCAACCAATGAGTTTGTGACCCGTCCTATTGCGCAAGCTTTTGGCGTCCAAGAACTGATTGCAGTTGAATTGGCAAGAGATTCTGAGGGTTGGATCACGGGGGAAATTTCTGGCGTCCCGTCTTTCAAAGGGGGCAAGGTGCTCAGAGTCGAACAATGGTTAAGCGCGCATCAAAAAAATTGGCAAGACGTGCAGATTACTTTTTATTCGGATTCAATCAATGATTTGCCTTTGCTAGAACAGGCTCAAATTCCAGTGGCTGTGAATCCAGATACGCGTTTGCGTCAACTTGCGACCGATCGAGGGTGGCGCATACTTCAACTCTTCTCATGATCAAAAAATTCATTCAAAAAATACTCGGTAAGCCGAGCACAAGTCACGCCGCGACTGACTTTGGCAAGCGTGTCGAAATTCCTGCTTCTGTGCACGGTATCGACCCAAGTTTGGTCGACGACCGCGCACTGAGCGTGGTTCGTACTTTGCAAGATGCAGGTTACGAGGCTTATGTGGTGGGCGGTGCCGTACGCGATCTGCTGTTGGGTTTACGCCCTAAAGATTTTGACGTTGCAACAGATGCAACACCAGAGGAAGTGAAAGCTTTGTTCAGAAGAGCTTTCATCATTGGCCGTCGTTTCCGCATTGTTCACGTGGTGTATGGCAGAGGCCGAGAACACGAGGTCATTGAAGTTTCAACTTTCCGAGCACATTTGGACAATCGCGCTGCCGAGCAGGTGAAGGGAAATGAGCGAACCAGTAAATCTGAGTTGGCTGGTATGAAGCACGCCGTTGATTCAAGTGGGCGTGTTCTGCGCGACAACGTATGGGGACCTCAAGATGAAGACGCAACCCGACGCGACTTCACAGTCAACGCCATGTACTACGACCCAGAATCACAATACCTGGTGGATTATCACGGCGGCATGCAGGATTCGAATAAAAAAGTCTTGCGCATGATTGGCGATCCTGTGGCGCGGTATCGTGAAGATCCGGTTCGCATCATTCGTGCCGTCAGGTTTGCCGCCAAACTCAGTCAATTGGGTTTCAAGCTTGAAACCAAAACAGCAAAGCCCTTGGCCTCCATGTTGGGCTTGTTGGCAGATGTCCCTCAAAGTCGCTTGTTCGATGAGATGCTCAAGTTGCTTCAAACGGGCCACGCCTTGGCCTCGATTGAGCAGCTTCAAAAACTCGGTCTTCAAAAGGGCATTTACCCACTGCTCGATGTGGTGGTGGAACGCGCTGATTCGCCTTTCGTCAAGGCCGCTTTGATCGATACCGATCGAAGGGTCGGTGAGGGTAAGCCGGTAGCGCCCAGTTTCTTATTGGCGTGTGTGCTGTGGGCCGATGTGAAGTTGGGCTGGGATCAGCGCTTGGCCAACCGTGTACCGCCCTTTCCTGCTTTGCAAGAATCGATCGATGAGGTTTTTGAAGCCCGCATCGGCGATGTATCGGGCCGCGGCAAGTTGGCCGCTGACATGCGTGAAATTTGGATGATGCAACCCCGCTTTGACAAGCGCATTGGTAGCACCGCATTCAGTTTGGTAGAGCAAGCGCGTTTTCGGGCCGGTTTCGATTTTCTAAGGCTTCGTGCTGAGGTTTCTGAAGTTGAATTGGCGTTGGCAGATTGGTGGCAAGAATTCAGCATGGCCGACGATGCGGCCAGAGAAGATCTCATCCAATTGGCCAAGTCCGAAAAATCTACAACGCCAACATCTGGCGCTGTTAAAAGTCGCCGTGCACCCAGAAGAAAAAAGCCCGAATCCAATTCCGCTGAACCTGATTGATGGCGCGTGAACTTGTCAATGTTTATGCAGGTTTAGGCGCTAACTTAGGTCATGCGAGTCAATCTATTGACTCTGCAATTTTGGCGCTAGGGCAGTTGCCAGAGACATTGCTGGTTGGCCGTTCTTCTTTTTACAAGTCAGCTCCTTTTCAAGCCGACGGACCAGACTACATCAACGCTGTAGTGCACCTCCAAACTCGATTGAATGCCATTGAATTATTGCGTGCTTTTCAGAACGTAGAAAACCTCGCAGGCCGCGAGCGCCCATACCGCAACGCGCCCCGCACGCTGGACATAGACTTGTTACTTTATGGCGATGGCAACATTCAGTGTCCTGCACTGCAGGTGCCACACCCTCGGATGCGTGAACGGGCTTTTGTCTTAGTGCCTCTGAGCGAATTGGCACCAGACGTGGTGACACAGGATGAACTTCGCAACGTTCAGGCTCAAGTTGTCACCCGCCTCTAATTGATCATTAAAACAGGCTTGTTTTTGACTTCACAAGGCGTCTTACAAGGTCTCAAGGCTTGTTGACTTCGGGTACTTGGCTGATGGCCTTGGCTTGTTCAATTTGGTTCTCAAAGTAGCGCTGAAAACTGAACACAATGCTGGCCATCAAGACGGTGGTTCCCAGAAGCAGTGACGTTGCAAGCCCGAAGATTGTCAGCCAATTGGTTTGGCCGTAAGGACTCTCGGCGTCTTGATTGAACTTCGCATTCCATTGCTCCTTGGACATCAGCCCGTAAATAATGGCGTTCAATGCACAGCCGGCAATGGTGAACCCTAGCAAGGGAATGAGTGCCCAGCTTGTGACATCGTCTTGACCCAACTCTAAAGCGCGCTGAACGCCATACCATCCTAAGGCGGTGGGCACGGGTAGCAACCAACCCAATGGATCGGTAAAGCCTTTAAGATAAAAGCGGTGAAGGCCTAGTGGGCCGCCAAAGAAGGTGAGCCAAACTGCAAATGTTTTGTTTTTCATAAGTTGGATTATTCAGGAGAACGGCTTTGCCCATTGCCTAAAGCCTTTTCCATCATGACGATGTCTAGCCAGCGATTGAATTTCCAACCGCAACCCGAGACAATGCCCACATGTTCAAAGCCCACCGACTTGTGAACACCAATCGAGCCCGCATTGCCTGAGTCACCGATCACGGCGATCAGTTTGCGAATGCCTTTTTTTTCTGCCGCTTGGCACAATTCGGCCAGCAGCATGCGACCCCAACCCTTGCCTGCTTTGTTGGCGGCTAAATAAATGGAGTTTTCGGCTGAAAATCGATAGGCCGGGCGAGGTTTGAACCAATTGCAGTAGGCAAACCCCAGCACTTCACCGTTTTCCTCCAGCGTCAGATAGGGCAGGCCTTTGCTCAATACGTCCTCTCTGCGGGCGGTCATTTCCGTCAGATTCGGGGGGTCGATTTCAAAAGTGCCTGTGCCGTTTAGGACGTGGTACTGGTAAATGGCCGTGATGGTGGTCATGTCAGAGGCTTGGCTAGGTCGTATGGTTGGCATTCTTAAACTCCGGGTTATAATCAGCGGCTTTTCAGTGTGTCACTGGCCGGGTGGCCAGTTGCGTGTCTCAAACGCTGGAAGAATTTGTGGGATGGCAGTTTTTGCTTTCCCAGCACCACCCTAGGATAAATCATGGTTGTCATTCGTCTTTCTCGTGGCGGTTCTAAAGCCCGTCCATTTTTCAACATTGTTGTGGCCGACAAACGTGTTCGCCGCGATGGCCGCTTCATTGAGCGCATTGGTTTTTACAATCCAATCGCCAAGGATACAGAAGAAGGCCTGCGCGTCGTGCAAGATCGTTTGACTTACTGGACCGGCGTTGGCGCTCAAGTGTCTCCTACCGTTCAGCGTTTGGTCAAACAAGCTGCCGCTAAAGCCGCTTAATCGGTTTTTGGCAACGCCAAAGGCTTTGTAGTGCTACCCCATTTAGAGTTTGCCGAAATGCCGGCAGACGCCATCGAAGTGGGGCGCATTGCAGATGCTTGGGGCATCAAAGGCTGGTTCAAAGTCTTGCCCCACAGCGCCTCTCCTGAGGCGCTTTTTTCATCTAAGCGATGGTATTTGTTGCCCTCCGACCGAAATGTAGGCGGCAACAAGTCACCCAGCCAAAAGGCAGCTGCAGTTATTTCTGCAAGAGCCGCCAATCCCGTACTGCTGAAGATTCAAGAAGCCAAGGAACATGCCGACACCGTGGTGGCGAGCTCATTGGATGTGGCCGATAGAAATCAAGCCGAAGCGCTTAAAGGGGCTCGCATTTTTGTGCCGCGATCTAGTTTTCCAACGGCGGGCACCGATGAATACTATTGGGTCGACTTGCTTGGGCTGGATGTGGTCAACAGAGAAGGGGTGGCGCTGGGTCAAGTGAAAGACCTGATGTCCACAGGTCCTCAAACAGTTTTGGTTTTGGCACTGGCTTCGGACGAAGCGGGCAAGCCTGCTGTAGAGCGCATGATCCCTTTTGTTGCGGCCTTTGTAGATAACGTTGATCTGCCCGGACGCTTGATCACCGTTGATTGGCAGTTGGACTATTGAGCAGGTCAGGGCAAATCATGCGCTTTGACGTTATCACCCTTTTTCCTGAACTTTTCGCACCTTTTTTAAGCGCAGGTATCAACCGTCGTGCCTTTGAAACGGGCGCCGTCGAACTGAAACTTTGGCAACTCCGTGATTACGCCGATGGCACTTACCGCCGTGTGGACGATCGCCCCTTTGGCGGCGGCCCAGGCATGGTCATGTTGGCCGAGCCGCTCGAAAAATGTTTGCAGGCCATTCGGCAAGACAGAGTGCTCAAGAACCCCCTTGAAAAACCTGTGCCGGTGGTCTTGTTTTCACCCATTGGCCAAACACTGAATCATGCCGGCGTTGAGAAGTGGTCCCAAAGTGATGGGGCCATCTTAATTTGCGGTCGGTATGAAGGATTGGATCAGCGCTTTATTGATACCCATGTCGATGCCCAAGTCAGTTTGGGTGATTTTGTGTTGTCGGGTGGAGAGATTGCCGCCATCGCTCTCTTGGATGCTGTCGCGCGCTTACAGCCTGGCGTTTTGAATGACGAGGGCAGTCATCAAATGGACAGCTTTAACCCCGCGCTAGACGGCTTGTTAGATTGTGGGCATTTCACACGTCCTGAAGTCTGGAAGGACCTCACTGTTCCGCCTGTGTTGATGTCGGGGCATCATGCTGAAATTACCAAGTGGCGACGCCAACAAAGTTTGGTGCTAACCCAAAAATACAGACCCGATTTGATTGAGGCTGCTAGGCTGGCTGGTAAATTGAGCACCCAAGATGAAAACTTTTTATTTAGTTTGAGTGTCTCTGGCTAGGTTGAATGCAAATCGAATTAACTTGCTTGCCCTCGGGTGAGGGGGGCTTCAAACGGCTCAAAAAGAAAGATATAATCAAAGGCTTTTCGATCCTCTGCCCGCCGCAGTCGTTGCGTTTGAATCTGGCTTTTGTGGCCAAGTGCAATCAGCATAGAAGCTGCCTTTAGCGTAGCGTTGTGCAAGATCGATAGACGAAAGAGCTCACAATGAATTTGATTCAAACTCTCGAGATGGAAGAGATTGCCCGTTTGGGTAAAACCATTCCTGACTTCATGCCTGGTGACACCGTGATCGTTAGCGTCAATGTGGTTGAAGGTACACGCAAGCGTGTTCAGGCTTATGAAGGTGTTGTGATTGCCAAGCGCA
>Ga0315907_10000119_pt1 | contig 113316 bp, 113 predicted proteins | sample LakEriMetagenome_3_FD_203525 | JGI IMG/M metagenome (GOLD analysis project Ga0315907, IMG submission 203525) | Freshwater fungal communities from buoy surface, Lake Erie, Ohio, United States - Buoy 12 MA123 | ecosystem: Environmental > Aquatic > Freshwater > Lake > Lake biofilm | place: USA...
CAGATACCGCTCGTCATCGGGCCGGTTGAACCATTCGGACGACACCCGCCCGTTCCGCTCACCCCGGCTCACATCCACTTTCCAGCCACCAGCCCGCGCCGGAGCGACCGGATCCAGAACTTCCACAGCGCCCATCGGCCATCTCCCGCGACGGGCGCCGGGAGCCACTCTCCCAACCCTCAACCCGTCACCGGGAAACCGGCACTCCTCTCACTCTCGCGGGGCTACTTGCTCGGTCACCAAGGCCAGAAACTACGAAGTGTTCACCTCGGCAATCGTGCTACTGGCCTTCAGCCAATCGCTTGGACTGGCACCGGCGACGCGCAGGAACTCGCGGTTGAAGTTCGACTTGGTGTTGAACCCCGAGGCCAGCATCGCCTCGGTCACCGTCTCGCCGCGCAGGAGGAGGGACTGTGCATGACGGATGCGTTCGGCGTTTACAAAGCGAGAGACGTTCTCGCCGGTTGAACGGTTGATCGTGGCCGACAGCGCCTTAGCCGGCACACGCAGTTTCCGGGCAAGTTGCGCGAGCGTCAGGTTCGGGTCGAGGAAGGGGCGCTCCCGCGCCATGAAGGCCTGCAACCGCTCCCACAGCTCGGCATCCGGCTCTGGGGTTTCCTCATCGGGCTCTGCCGCTTCCGGCGGTTCTGCCCGCAGATATGGGGACAGCGCGAATAGGCCGATCAGCAGCAGGTTGCCGACCGAAAAGACGGTGATGATCCAGCCGCGCGCTTCAGCCCGCCCGGTGGCCTGCGCGAGCACGATCAACATCGCTCAGCGCCGATGCGACCAGAGCCGCGCCGATCACCAGCCAGATGCGCGCAGGCAGGTTATCATGCGCCAAGATCGCCTGGGGCTGCGCGTCGGCACCCCGCAGGGCCTGCATCAGGATCGCGACGCCATAGCCGACGAAAGCCGCAGGAAGGAGCACGTCAAGGAATGCCGGCGCCACCAGCAGCGCCGCCAGGGCCGCCAGCGGAACAATGCCGTGCAGCAAATCGCCCTGCGCCGCTGGCCGCAGGGCCGTAACGACATAGGCCAGCCAGGCAACCGGCGGTACAAGGGCGGCGCTGACAGGCTGCACCCATCGCAGGCCCGGCACCATGTAGTGCTGCGCCAGCGCGATGATGAACGACTGAGCCGCGCACAGCGCCAGAAGCAGCCCGAGGAAGCTCAGCCGCCGCTGTTCCACACACAGGCGCAGGCAGGCAAAGGCCAGAATTAAAGCCACGAAAACAGGGATGGGAAGGGTGGGCATCAACGGGTCACGGCGATTGGGAACACCCGATGCCTAGTCCCAAATCCGGATCGTGGCGACCTGAATCCGGATATAGGACGCGGGCCGCGGCGGTTTCAGGCGAGGCAAGGGTCGCCTGAAACCCCCGGATCGGAGACCCCAAATGAAGACCACCACCCTTGCCCTTGCCCTTTCCACCCTCGCCAGCGGCACCTTGGCCGAAGGTGCCGGCCTGAAGATCGCCCAGATCCAGATGCCCCACCATGACGCAGAAGCGCGTGTGGCGATCTGGTATCCCCGCGGCACGGGCGGCACAGAGACCGTCTATGCCGAGAACCCCGTCTTTCGCGGCGTTGAAGCTTTCAGCGATGCTGAACCGGCAGTCGGCCTGCATCCCGTCGTGCTGTTCAGCCACGGCATGGGCGGCACCGACCGGGCGCAGGCCTGGCTCGCCTCGGCGCTGGCAGAGCGGGGCGCCATCGTGGTGATGGTGAACCATCCGGGCTCGACCTGGGGCGATCATGACATGGCGCGCGGCGTGCGACACTGGACCCGCGCGGCCGATCTATCGCGGGCGCTGGACATGCTGACGGATGACCCAGACCTTGGCCCGCATCTTGACCTGACGCGGGTGATGGCGGCGGGGTTTTCCTTTGGCGGCTGGACGGCGCTGTCGCTGGGCGGCGTGACCGGGAACCTCGACGGGATCGTCGCAGCCTGCACCGCCCAGATTGCGACGATGGAGGCCTGCGATATGCTCTTGTCCGACCAGGTCGGGATGCAGCGGCAGGACCCAAGCTTGTGGAGCGCGAGATACGCCGATCCGCGTGTGACCTCGGTGGTGGCCATCGACCCCGGTTTCGTCTGGGGCCTTGAGGCGGCAGATGTGGCTGGTCTTGTGCCGGAGGCTGTGCTGATCGGCCTCGGCGATGCGGACACGCAGATGTCGGCCACCGACTTCACCCAAAGCGGACTTGCCGCCCTGATCCCTGATGCCCGGGTCCTGCGGCTTGCCCCGGCCTTCCACTTCACCGCGATGCCGCTCTGCCAGCCTGAAGGCGTAGCAATCCTCAAGGCGGAACAGGATGACCCGGTCTGCACCGACCCTCCGGGCACGGAGCGGGAAGCGGTTCATGCGGCGATCGTGGAAACCATCGCCGAGGGCCTTGGCCTGTAAATGAACCCGGCGGGTGTCCCCGCCGGGCCCGAGGGGGAGACCCCGTTCTCAGAACGGGATCTCGTCGTCCCGGTCGACCAGCTCGGGGTTTTCGTTCTCGGCCGACTTCGGGCGGCTCAGGAAGTCGACCTTCTCGGCGATGATCTCGCAGCCGTAGCGGTCGTTCCCCATGCTGTCGATCCACTTGGTGTAGTGGATGCGGCCGTGGACGAGGACCTTCATGCCCTTTTCGCAGTGCTCCGCGACCGTCTTGCCGAGACCGTTGAAACAGGTGATGCGGTGCCATTCGGTGTCCATGATCCGGAAGCCGTTCTCGTCGCGCAGGACGCGACCTTCCGAAAGGCGGGGGCGGGAGGTAGCGAGGCTGAAGTTGGTGATCTTGGTGCCCGCGCCTTTGGTGGTGCGGACTTCGGGGGTCTGACCGATGTTGCCGGCGAGGATGACGATGTTCTGCATGGTAAGCTCCTGTGTTTCCTGTCTTCGGGACCGTCCCTTCGACAAGACCCGGGAAAAGCCCGTCGGGTGACGCGTGCACGGTGGACGGAACGGACGCCGGAAACCCCCAGAGGACCGGGGTGGAGCGGGCAGCCCCGAAGGGGCAACACGGCCCGGACTGACGCGGGGTTGCGCGCAGTCAACCGAACGGGATTAGGGGATTGTCAGTCGAAGGGATGGCCCAGAAGCCAGAGATGCGCGGGGAGCCCATGCCAGACCCTGTCACCCGACCAATCGGGACAGCCTGACCCCCAGTTCAGCACCTCCTTGGCGACGGAAGCGGCAATCAACAGCTTCCGCCACCCCTGCCCCAGCCTTCCGGGAGTTGCGGCGCCTTGCCGCGACGGGCTATCGATACCGGATCATTCAGGACATGGAGGGCATCAATGGCTGATTACGATCTCGAGGCACTGTCGCTCGGCGAGCTGAAGAAAATGCAGAAGGACGTCGCCAAGGCGATTGCCACATTCGAGGATCGGCAGAAGGCGGAAGCCCGCGCCAAGGTGGAAGCTCTCGCCCGGGATCTGGGCTACACTCTGGCCGAACTTGTCGGCACCGAGACGAAATCCTCCCGTGCACCGGCCGCGGCGAAATACCGGCACCCAGAGAATTCGGCACTCACCTGGTCAGGCCGGGGACGCAAACCGCAGTGGTTCGTGGAGGCGTTGGCGGCGGGTAAAACGGCAGAGGAACTTGCAATCGGTTGAGTGTCAGAGGTGACGCGATAAGCGCAGAGCAGACTTGCGAAGAATGGCAACAAGCTCCAGCTGCGATTGCGGAAGTGGCCTTCCGAACGCCCTTGATCTGTTATGCGCATGTTGGATGAACGAAGTGTGCAACTGGCAAGGCGCGCAACAGGCCGACTATCCGGTCCGCTACGCTTGGCGGGCCTGCGTCGATGACGATGCGCACGATTCCCTGCTGACTGGCGGCCTGCAAGAGGCGGTGGCGCGGATGGGTCGCAGGCAGGCAGCAAGTACAGCCGGGGCCCATCAGCCAGTCCAGAGGGCTGCAGGCAGGATCGCCGGTCTCGGCGAAAACGATCACCGGGTGGCGAGAGGACCTTGATAGCTGCGCAACGCGGGCAAGGCGGGTTGCCGCACTGTCACCTTCAACCAGATGCACGTAGACTGTCACCGGGCGGGGACCTGCGGGCCAAGTACTGCAACGTCGGCTTCGGTCACTGAAGCCACGGCTGACGGGAACCGCAGGACAAAGCGGCGGCGGTCGGCAAGAGTGACGGTAACGACGGTTTCCAGATCGGGGCAGCCGGGTTCATGGCAGGCAAGCTCTGCAATGGCGATGTGATCCTTGTCGCCCAGAGACATGAGGTCGGTGATCCAGCCCTTCAGCCGGGCCATGGCCTCGGCATCCGGGCGGGGGCGGCGGTTGAACAAGCCCAGCATCAACCCGCCCCCAAAGGTGCCCAGAGGACACCGCCCTGTTCGTCCGCCGCCAGAAGCCAGCCGGTGAGTGGCGTCACCGCCAGAAGCGTGACCGGTGCCCCAGTCGGGCGTTTAACCGCGCGGGGCTCGGCGATCTGGTCGATCTCGGAGAAGATCACCGCGCCAGAAGAATAGCCCGCCAGCACCGCCTCGTGCCCCGGCAAGGCACAGACAGCGGTGACATAACCGCGCCCGCCCCAGGCCAGTTGCATCGGCCCGCGCCCCATTGGCCCTTGCGCCCCGTCAAAGGGCCAGAGGATCGCCTCATCCGCGCCGGTGGTGGCCAGCCAAGGGAGTTTCCCGGCCCAGGTCCATCCTTTCACCTTGGTTGGATAGCCCGACATCCGCAGGTCGGCCTTGTCGCGCAGCCGCCAGCCGTGGAGCGCGTTTTCCTGCATCCGGGTCATGACAAAGCGATCATCGGGGCTGAAGCTGACGGCGGTGTGGCTGCCCGCCCACTTCAGGGCGGTGGGCTTCCAGCCACGTTTTTCGCGCGCCCAGATCGTGACCCCGCCATAGTGCGCGACCGCCAGCCGCCCGCCCTTGCGGTCAAACGCGAGGCCGCCAACGGTCGAAGGGGCTGCAAGCCGTTCCTGCCGGGGGCCATCCCAAAGATACACCTCGCGCCCGACCGAGCAAGCAATGACCCCGCCCGCGCTCGCCGCAACGTGGTCCACCCATTTTCGGGGGTGGCTGACAATCTCGGTCACGCCTTCAGGACCGACACGGCAGAAACGCCCATCGTCACCGCCGGTCAGGAACGTCCCCGACGATTCCGCCACCATCGACAGGATCGCACCCTTGTGGACGGGCAAAGCCTCGTGATCCGCACCGGGCCGAAAGACGCGCACATGCCCGTCGCCCCAGGCGGTGAAGGCGGTGTCACCCACCGTCGCCACCGCCACGGGCACAGCATCAAAGTCATACTTGCGCCCACTCATTTCGATGCGGGTGGGCGCAAGGGGATCTTGCCGCTCCAAGACCGGCATCAGACGGCCTTGCAGGCGGCGAAGCCTTCGGCCAGCCCCATCTTGTCCAGATCGCGACCAATGAAGACCAGTTTCGAGGATCGCGCCTTGCCCGCGGGCCATGGCCCTAGGGGCGAGCCATCGGTCAGCATGTGGACGGCGTGGACGACGAACCGCTCATCCTGCCCCGCGAAGTCCAGAATGCCCTTCGACCGCAGGATATCCTGCCCGCGTTCGCGCAGAAGCTTGCCGAACCAGGCCTGGAATTTCTTCTCGTCCAGCGGTAGGTCGGAGGACAGCGAGAGCGAGGTGATATCCTCCTCATGCTCATGTGTGTGGTCTTCGTCTAGGAAATCCGGCTCGATCTCCAGCACGCGTTCGAGGCTGAAGGCGTCAAGGCCCAGCACCTGATCCAGCGCCACGCCACATTTCTCGGTCTTCACGATCTTGGCGTAGGGATTGATCGACTTGATCCGGGCCTCAGCCGTCGCCAGCGCTGCGGCATCCACCAGATCGACCTTGTTCAGCAGGATGATGTCGGCAAAGGCGATCTGCTCGGCGGCCTCATGTGCCTCGTCCAGATGGGTGGAGAGGTTCACTGCATCGACCACCGTGACGATGGCATCAAGGCGGGTCTTCTCGGCCACATCCTGATCGACATAGAAGGTCTGTGCCACCGGCGCCGGGTCGGCCATGCCGGTCGTTTCGATCAGGATGCCGTCGAAATCCTTGCGCTTCATCAGCCCGGCCAGAATGCGGATCAGATCGCCGCGCACGGTGCAGCAGATGCAGCCGTTGTTCATCTCGAAGATTTCTTCGTCGGCGTCGATTACCAGTTCATTGTCGATCCCGGTCTCGCCAAATTCGTTGATGATGACGGCGTATTTCTTGCCATGCGGCTCGGTCAGGATGCGGTTCAGAAGCGTGGTCTTGCCGGCGCCAAGAAAGCCGGTCAGCACGGTCACGGGGGTTTGGATGGTCATGGGTCAGGTCTCCTGAAAGGGGGGGAAGCGCTCGGGCCAGAGCAGTAATTGATGCGCGGCGGTGCCGGTCACGACGCCATCGGACAGGGCCGGGGTCAGGATGCCGGCGGGGCGGGTAATGTCGCCGGCGGCAAAGATGCCGGCGCGGCTGGTGACGTTGAAGGCCCCGACCTTCAGGTATGGGCCAGTGGGGCCCTGTGCCGTGGCAAGGGCAAGACCGGCCACGAATGGCGCGGCAAAATCCGTGTCGGCATGCAGGAACAGGCCTGCGGTCTGCAGGACCGAGCCATCGGCCAGCACAAGTTGCGCGCCACCGGGCACGGTTTCGGCCCTAGCTAGTGGCGAGCGCAGCAGGGACACGCCAAGTGCCTCCGCCTCCGCGGCTGCCTCTGGCCCGAACACGCCCTCATGCGCGATCAGCGTCACATCGCCCGACCAGTCGCTGCGCAGCATCTTTGCCATGTGCAAGGCCATCGGCCCGCGCCCGAGGATGGCAAGTGGCCGCCCCTTCACCTCATACCCGTGGCAATAGGGGCAGTGCAGCGCCCATATGCCCCAGCCGGTCGCAAGGCCGGGGATGTCGGGCAGCCGGTCGGCAATCCCGCAGGCAAGGATCACTCGGCGTGCCGTGACATCGCCCGCCGCAGTGGACAGCCGGAACGAATCAGCCTCGCCCGCCAGCCCTGTCACCGCCTGATCGTGAAAACGCACGGTCGGATAGGCAGCCACATCCTTGCGGATTGCAGCCAGGATATCCCCCGGCGCCCGACCGTCCCACCCTGGCACCCCATGGGCGGCGGGTGACGCCGCGTTGCGCGGGTGGCCCGTGTCGAACACAGCCACTTGGCGACTGGCGCGGCCCAGTTGCAGCGCCGCCGTCAAGCCCGCAAAACTGCCTCCGACAATGGCGACATCCAGCGTCATTGCGACAGCGCGCCCGTCAGTTGGCCAAGGTTGTGGCGCATCATGTCAAGGTAGGTCGCCGCTGGCCCGTCCGCCGCCGACAGCGCATCGGAGTAGAGCGTGCCGCCGATGGCCGCCCCGGTCTCGGCCGCGATCTGGTCCAAGAGGCGGCGGTCAGCGATGTTCTCGACAAAGACGGCGGCGATGCCGGCCTCGCGGATCTGGGTGATCAGTGCGGCCACGTCCTGTGCGCTGGCTTCTGCCTCTGTCGAGACACCCTGCGGGGCGACGAACGTCAGGCCGTAGTCGGCGGCGAAATAGCCGAAGGCATCATGCGAGGTGACGACGGTGCGGCGATCTTCGGGCAGGGCTGCAACGGCGGCGCGGATTTCAGCGTCAAGCGCGTCCAACTCCGCTAGATAGGCGGCGGCGTTGACCTTGTAGATCTCGGCGCCAGCAGGGTCGGCGGCGGCAAGGCCGCGTTCGATGTTGCCGACATAGATCGCCACATTGGTCACGCTTTGCCAGGCATGCGGATCGAATGCCCCATGATCGTGGCCTTCATGCCCGGCCTCCTCCTTGGCGTGGTCGTGGTCATGCGCTTCACCTTCGGCATGATCGTGATCGTGTGCCTCGCCCTCGGCGTGATCGTGCTTCTCTTCGCCAAAGGCTATGGGGGCGATTCCCTCTGACGCGGAGATGATCGTGGCTTTGGTGCCCGAGGCCTCGACCAGACGATCCATCCAGCCTTCGAACCCCAACCCGTTGGCGACGATCACCTGCGCACCTGCAACGGCCTGCGCATCGGCAGGCGCAGGTTGGAACACATGTGCGTCACCATCCGGCCCTACCAGCGTGGTCACCTCGACCCGGTCCCCGCCCACATTGGCGACGATGTCACCGAGAATCGAGAAGGTGGCGATGACGTTCAGTTTTTCCTGCGCAAAGGCCGGTGCGGCAAAGGCCAATGCAGCGGCGGAGGCGAGCAGGAGGCGGCGGGTGATCATCGGGGTATCCTTTCAGGCTTCAAGATGGGCGCGCGGCCAATAGCGGGCGGCAAGGCTGCCCGAGGGACCGAACGCGAGCGACAAGAGGTAAAGAGTTCCGGCTGCGAGGATGATCGCCGGGCCCGACGGGAGCCCTGCGTGGTAGGAGGCCAACAGGCCCGCGACCGAAGAGACGGCGGCGACCGTGGCGGCGACCGCCAGCATCCCGCCGATGGAATTGGCCCAGAACCGGGCCGCAGCGGCGGGCAGGATCATGATCCCCACCGCCATCAGCGTGCCAAGCGCCTGAAACCCCGCGACAAGGTTCAGGACGACAAGGCCAAGGAACAGGAAATGCACTGGCCCGCTCCACCGGCTGACCGAGGCGAGGAACCGTGGATCGGCGCATTCCAGCACCAGCGGGCGGAAGATCAGCGCCAACGCGACCAGCGTGAAAGTGGTGATCGCGCACAGCAGCGTCAATGCGGCATCGTCCAAGGCGAGCACCGTGCCGAACAGGACATGCATCAGGTCGACGTTCGATCCCTTGAGCGAGACCAGAAGCACGCCCAAGGCCAGCGAGATCAGGTAGAAGGCCGCGAGCGATGCATCCTCGCGCAGCGCGGTAAAGCGGGCGACAGCCCCGGTCAGGACGGCCACGATCAGCCCGGCGACCACCCCGCCGATGGTCATCGCGCCCAGGTTCAGCCCGGCCACCAGATAGCCCACCGCCGCCCCGGGCAGGATCGCATGGGCCATGGCATCGCCCGTCAAGCTCATCCGGCGCAAAAGCAGGAACACGCCGACCGGCGTAGCCCCCAGCGAGATCGCGAGGCAGCCCAGAAGCGCGCGCTGCATGAATACAAAGTCGGCGAAGGGATCGACCAGCCAGCTCATGCGGCACCCCTCACGCACACATTTGCGCTGTCGTCGAACGCCTCGGACATCTGGCGGGCGCGGAACAGGTTCTCGGCGGTCAGGACCTTAACCGTCGCCCCATGCGCCACCTTTTCGCGGGCCAGAAGCAGGGTTTCGGGGAAATGCCTGCGCACCGCCTCGATGTCATGCAGCACGGCCAGCACCGTCCGCCCCTCGCCATGCCAGCGCTGCACGACGGCCAGAAGGTCAGCGGCGGTCTTGGTGTCCAAGGCAGTGAAGGGCTCATCCAGCAGGATCAGGTCGGCATCCTGCAACAGAAGCCGCGCGAACATCACCCGCTGCACCTGTCCCCCCGACAAGGCCGAGATTGGGCGTTGGTCGAAGCCAGTCAGGCCCACAGCCGCCAGAGCCTCGGCCACCCATGCGGCATCCTTGCCGCTAACCCGACCAAAGGCGCCGACGCGGTGCCACAGCCCCATGGCAACAAAGGCCCCGACGGCGATCGGAAAGCTGCGATCCACCTCGGAGAGTTGCGGCAGATAGGCCAGCCGCGCTACCCCCCGGTCGATCCGGCCTTCCAATGGCGCAAGCTCGCCGGTCAGGCCCTTCAAAAGTGTGGATTTCCCCGCGCCGTTCGGTCCAACCACAGCAGTCAGGCTGCCCGGGGCCAGGTCAAGGTCAAGGTGATGCACCGCAGGATGCCGGTCATAGCCCAGTGTCAGATCACGGATGCGCAATGCCATGTCAGCCCACCACCAGCCAGAGCCCGACCCACAGGGTGGCGGAGAGACCAAGGGCCAGCGTCAGCCGCAGGACCACACCGGAGAGGAGGAGGTCCTTCATGCCTGGCCCCCCGTGCAGTCGCCACAGCGGCCATGCACCTCAATGGTCTGGCGCGCCTCGGCAAAGCCTTCGGCGGCGAGGCGCTGGTGCAGGCTTTCAAACAGGCTCGGCGCCTCGACGCTGCGTACCGACCCGCAATCGTCGCAGATCGCCACCACCCCCGGCACGGGCGAGGTGACCACGGCCCAAGCGCGCAGCGTTTCGATCCGTTGCACGACACCGGCCTCTTCCAGCCCCTTCAGCGCGCGGTAGACGGTGGGAGGGGCCACTGCACCACCCTTGCGCTGCATCCGGCCAAGAAGCTGATAGGCCGTCATCGGGCTGTTCGCGCCGCGCAGGAGCGCAAGGACTTCGGTCTCATTTGGAGTCAAGGCCGCGCCCATGCCTGCCTCACAGGATCGTCGGGTTCGGCGCAGCGCCGTAGACGGCGACTGGGTCGAACCGGCGCTCGGCCTCGGTGAACCGCAGCGGGCCACCGGCAGCGGGGCCGACAGGTACCTCACGGTAGAAGCAGGACCGATAGCCGACATGGCAAGACGCGCCTGACCCTGCGACGGTAACCTCCAGCCACAAAGCGTCCTGATCGTCGTCGATCCGCATCCGGACCACGGTCTGCGTCAGCCCAGAAGTCGCGCCCTTGTGCCAGACCGCCTGCCTTGTGCGGCTGAAGTAATGCGCCTCGCCTGTCTCGATCGTCAGCCGCAACGCCCGTTCGTTCATCCAGCCTAGCATCAGCACCGTGCCGTCCGCAGCATCGGTCGTCACGCAGGGCATGAGGCCATCCGCCGGAAAGCGCGGGGCCAGGGCCAAGCCTTCCTCGACATCGAGGACAGACAGGCGAGGGGCGAAGGTTACGGTCATTGCGGCTTGCTTTCAGGGGAGCGATGGAAGATATACGTTATAGTATAACATAGCACAAGCTGATGATGTCCCGTATCCCCCTGACCCTGATCACCGGCTATCTTGGTGCCGGAAAGACAACGCTTCTCAATGCGCTGCTGCGCGATGCCTCGGCGGGCCGCATCGCCGTCGTCGTCAACGAGTTTGGCGATGTGGGCCTTGACCACGACCTGATCGTCGAGACGACCGAGGAAACGGTCCTTCTCTCCTCTGGCTGCATGTGCTGCACGGTGCGGGGCGATCTGGTGCAGGCGCTGGAAGGCCTGTTCGAAAAGCGCAGCGCTGGGAAGCTGGACTTCGACCGCATCGTGATCGAGACAACTGGCCTCGCCGATCCCGCGCCGATCCTGCACACGCTGATCGTGACGCCCGGCCTTGGCGCGGCGCTGCGGATGGATGGGGTGGTCACGGTCTGCGATGCAGTGAACGGCCCTGCCACGCTGGATGCCGGGTTCGAAAGCGTTCAGCAAGTGGCGATGGCGGATGTGCTGGTGCTGTCCAAGACCGACCTCGTGACGCCATCGCAGGCCGAACGTTTCCGGGCGCGGTTGGCAGCGCTTGCCCCCGGCGCGCGGAATGTAACCGCAACACGCGGGGCCGTGCCCGTTGCCGAACTCTTCGGCCTTGGTGCCCCCGACATGAACGGCGCGTTGCCCGAAGCCGAGGCTTGGGTGAACGCCCCGGCCTACGCGCTATCGTCCTTGCCAATCCCGCTTCTCGCCAAACCACTGGCGCCCTTGGCCACCGGCCCAACCCATGGCCTCTTCGGGTTGGCCCCGACCCCGGGGTCAAGCCTGATGGCCGCCATCGCCCCGGCGACCCGGCACGACGACCGCATCTCCTCGGTCTCGATGGTCTTCGACGAGCCAATCCACCCGATGATGCTCGATATCTGGATGGAGACCCTGATTGCCGCCCGCGGCCCCGACATCCTGCGCCTGAAGGCAGTGATCTGGGCCGACGGCTTCGACATGCCCTTCGTCATCCACGGCGTCCAGCACATCATTGACCCACCCATCCGCCTTGCCCGCTGGTCTGGCGAGGATCGCAAGAGCCGGGTCGTCATCATCGGCCGCGATCTCCCGCGCGAGGCTTTGCTCGAAAGCCTTGAAGTGCTGAAAACGCGGCCGATGGTGCATTCGCTACCGGCCTGAAGTGTACCTCCGCGTCAGCGGATGCCTGCAACGAAGGGTGACACTGGCAACCACCGTTGATTGCTCAACGCGAGCGCACACGGCCAGCGCTGGATCGCGGCCCGAAGCTCTTCGGCACAGCGTCGCCGGTGAATCGGCCGGCATTATGCCCGAAGCCGGGCCTGCGCCGTGCCCGGGCCCTTGGGAAGTGAGGCCGAAGCCTCACCCGAAGGGATCGTATTCCGAGATGATCACGACCTCGTCTCCGTCGATCTCATCGGCGGGGACGGCGCCGAAGGTTCCATCCCCTGCCTGGAAAACGACGATCGAGACCATGAGCGTGGCGGCGAGGGAGGCGGCGAAGGCGTTTGCTTCTTTGCGGGACATCTGTTTGGCTCCTGTCTTGGAGGCGGGGGACCATCCCCCGCGCGACAGGACCCCGCAGGCCCGAAGACTGGCTGACATCACCGGGTGCGTTCGGCTCGCCCGAATCCACCCGGCGGCACGGGCTTGCCCATAGTCCGACCCCTCGCGGGTTGATCTCGAAGACGGGATTCGGGGCAAGGAAGGGAATGGCGAGCGGGGGATGGTGCCCCAACGTCAGGCGCCAGTTGTCCCGCTAATGCTAGATACGCCGCCCGCCTCCCGGGCAGGCTCTTGGTTGAAGACCTCCGTCTTTGGGGATGGATCCTATGGCGCCCCACGGCATCGCGGGACGAGGTTCTTGGTCGGTGAGAGGCCCGCCCTTCGGCAGGCCCCACACGCATTGCCAGGGCTCAGGCGGCCAGGTCCGCGCCCCCTGCCCTATCGGCCTCCTCGGCACCGACGATTTCGAACCGTGCATTGCGATAGCCTTCCCGCGCAATCCAGAGCTCGGCCGCGGTGAAGGACTCCGCGAGATGCAGCAGCTCAGTGTTGCCCCCGAAGTCCAGAAGCACGCGGACCTGCCCCGGCTTCGGTGCCTCAGCCACCTCGAAGATCAAACGGCTGTCGGCCGAATGGCTTCGCATGATCGTGACCAGGATCACCCCGTCCGAGGAGAAGTTGCCTTCATGCAGCGTGAAAGACGCCGGAGCCGTCCAGGACGGATAGACCCGCGGCGGTTCCTTCTTCACGAGACGGCCGACGCCGTTCGAGCGCTCCCAGGCCGCGAGCTTCTTGGTGAAACGCGCAGGCGGCCTGGGACTGCCGTCGGTGTAGCGGATCAGTGCCCCGAGAGGCGCTGAGTCGATGATGTTCGTTGCAGACATGATTCCTCATCCCGAATGCGAGCATCCGCATTCATCATATTGATATTGCTGTGTTTTGTTGGAATGAGGGCGGGTTTCCCCGCCCACGGATGGCTTATTTCACTCGGCTGCCATCATCGACGCGTCGCCGTCCGGCAGATCAGCAGTCAGGAAAGCCGGGAGATCGATGTCTTCGGGCTCGCCCACATCTTCCCCCTGCCCTTCCGCGAGATCCTCGCCGTCATGCGCCGCCAGATCGGCCCGGCGGAGTACCTCGGGCAACCAACCGCTGCCCTTGAGGAGCCGCTCGGCTTCGGTCGCCATCTCGCCCTTCTTCAGGTGATCGAGAAGCTGCGCGGTCCTCTCCCCTTTCGCCTCACGCACGGCCTCGAGGATGCGGGCCTTGGGCACACGGTTGAGGTAGCCATCGACCGTCGGCTCCCAACCCGCCTCGACCATGTCGAGATCGACCGCCCGCGCCACCAGATCTGCACGAGCCATGCGGCGGGTCAGGCCGCTGGCGGTGATGCCCGCCCCATAGGGGTTCACCTTCTCATGGAGCGCGTTGATCCCGAAGCTGAGGCAATGCGCCAGGAGTGCCAGACGGCTACCCTGGTCGAGCACAGTCAGATAGTCCCAGAGCGCGGCATCGTCGCCGAGGGGCAGATCGGCCTCCCACGCCGCATGCCGTTCGTCGACCAGTTTGGCCACCACGCTGGCCTTCAGGTCAGGCGCCTGCGCGGACATGTAGACGTGACGCACCGAAGCCTCGAGACAGCTGCCCGAAGCCGAGGAGGTGCGGAACGTATCCGTCACCAGCTTCAGGAGCAGGAGCGTCAGCGCAACGTCCGGCGACCGCCCGATGGCCTCGCGGAACGCGAGGGTCCGGTGGGCAGTCAGTTCCATGACCAGCCGCTCGGGCAACGGCTTCAGCGCACCGTCATCTTCCTCATCGGACGCATCCGCCCCGATCGGCTGCCCCCCCGAAGTGATGACGGTGCACCCGGCGGAGGTCGCCGACGGGTTCCAGCTGGAAACACGGACATCATCCCCCTGCCCCATAGCATCCGCGCCATCAGCATCCTGGACCGCGGTCTCCTCGCACGGCTCGTCCTCGGGTCGGACATAGCCGCGATAGATCGCAAGGCTGCCATCCCGATCCAGCGTCACGAACACGCCCGCGCGCGCAACTTCGGCCAGGTCGTAGATCAAGGGCCTCTGTTCGAGCGCTTCCATCGCCATCTCGAGCTGACCCAGCCGAGCGTCGATCTCCTCGGGGTATTCGTCCTGGCCGGAGTATTCCTCCTCCAGCTCGCGGTACTCGGCGAGGAGCACAGCGTGGGCAGCGCTTTCCTCGTCGTTCATCGGTGCCGGGTCACCGGCCAGGCGCCGCAGACCATGGCTGTAGCCATAGGGCAGGTCGGTCGCCACCTCGATCCACTTCCAGCCATCTGTGGCGAGCGCTTCGGCCTCAGCCTGAAGCTTCTCAGCCACCATCCGGTCCAGAAGAGCGGGGTCCTCGAGCCAGCCACCATCATCGCCTTGGAAGAGATCGCGCAGCACAACGCCACCTGCCGCCTCATAGGCATCGACGCCGACGAAGACCGCACGACGATCTGAAGCCCGGACCGAGGTTTCCGTCAACATGCGCCGGATGGCATAGGGCTCCTTATTCCAGGAGTTCTTCACCGCATCCCAGACCTGGACCTGACGCGCATGATCCGGGTTCACCGTGAACGCCATCAGCTGTTCCAGCGTCATCCCATCCTCGGCATAGACCTCGAGCAGGGCAGGGGCCGCGGATGCAAGTTTCAGGCGCTGCTTGACGATCTGGGGCGTGACGAAGAAGGCCGCCGCAATTGCCTCCTCGCCCTGACCCTTCTCGCGCAGGGCCTGGAACGCACGGAACTGGTCGAGCGGATGCAGGGCAACGCGCTGCATGTTCTCCGCCAGCGAGTCGTCCTCGGCGAGGATCTCCGACGCCGCATCCCGCACGATGCAAGGGATCGGCGCCGACTTCGCCAGCCGCTTCTGCTTCACCAGCAGCGACAGCGCCTGGAAGCGACGACCACCGGCCGGGATCTCGAACATGCCGGTCTCGACCCCATCGGCATCGAGCATGGGCCGGACGTTCAAGCCCTGCAGCAGGCCGCGCCGCGCGATGTCTTCGGCCAGTTCCTCGACCGAGACGCCCGCCTTGATGCGCCGCACGTTGGACTGGCTCAGCACGAGCTTGTCGAAGGGGATGTCCCGTGAGGGGGACAGGGTGATTTTCTGGGCTGCTTTCGCCATCAGATCTTCTCCACAACGGGCGCCGGAAGCCACTCTCCCGATCTCACTTCCCGTCACCCCTCAAACCCCCAACCTTTCCCTCTGTCTGCTGGTTGCTCATCATACGGCGCAGAGAGTTCACAGCTGTGAACTTCGTCGACTGGGGCACCGACGGGGAGAATGTTCACAGCTGTGAACATCACGCCGCGTTTCGCCGGGACATCAGCGCCATGACCATCGGTCCGCAAGAGAACTCGCCCGCCGCCGCCTTCGATGTCAGCGCACGGAGGTATCCGCCGGGCGATCTGATGTCGGCAAAGCGTTCCAGCATGGCGACAACAACGATCGATGCCTGCTCGGGCCCCATGAACCGTTGCGCTTCTTCCCAAGCGGACGCACTGATCCCCATGGTCGGCCGTACATGGCAAGCCGCGTCGAATAGCTGATGCCAGTGGCGGATATCTCCCTGGTAGAAGGTCTTGAGCGACGGGCAGCCCGCGATCACCAGATGGAGCGGTATCTTTGGCATGCGTCTTGTGTCCGCTTCTTCCACGTCAGCACCAGGCGCATCCGTTTCAACATCTGGCGCGCCGGCCGCCGCCCCGCCTTTTTCTAAGGCAGGTTCAAAATCTATAGATTCTTCATTTGAATTATGTTGGTGACGCTCGAAACTGGCATCATTGGTGTTCATTTCTTCTGTTTCAGGGCCATCAATGACGTTGCGTGCATGATCGAGAAGAGCTTCGAGCTCTGCTCGGTCTGCCGAGAGCTCCTCGAGCATGAGCTTGCGGCGCAGGGCGCGCGCTGTCAGGACAGCCTTGTCGCGTAGTTGGTCCCAGAGGCCAAGACCTGGCTGGATCTCTTCTCCAAACTCCGCCAGGGCAGCAAGATCGCGCCGCATGAGGCTCACGACCTCCCGCAGCCGGCGCACACGGTCCTCGGCCTCACGCACGGCCTCTGCGGCCCGTGCCACCTCTTCGGACCGGCAGTAGAGCGGCGAGAGATCGAAGCCGAAGGCCACGCGCTCTTCACCGTGCTTGCGGACATAGCGCTTCCCGTTGGGGCTATCTCGTCGCATGAGCAAGCCAGCGTCCACCAGGCGGGCAATGTGCCTGCGCATCGTGGAGCAGGCCATGCCGTTCAGTCGCTCGCAGATCGCCTTGTTGGACGGGAAGACGACCATTTCTGCGTTCCCGCCAAGCGCATCATCCGGAAAGAAGCTCAGAAGCCCCTGCAGAACGGTCAGATCGCGCTCAGAAACGCCAAAGGCGGCCTGCGCCTTGGACAGCTCGCGAAGGAGCTCCCACTTGTTCACGGGCTTGCCCGGAACAGACGCATCAGGCCGCTCGACCACGCGCAGATGGGCGTGCGAGATAGGCCGCATAAACGGCGAAATCGGTGTGTACTCCATGATGTCATTCACGAAGGCATAGAAAAGCAGTTCCGCGAATCACATATGACTTGCGGTTTGCGCGCCGGCCCACTACCTTGAAAGTGCTAAGATCAAATTTGGGGTCTCGTGGAGCGCAAGCTTTGCGGGACCTTTTCTTTAGCCTGTACCGTGCCTCCTTTTTGATGCTGCTCTGCCTCTCTTCATGTCTCGCCTTTCCAGCGATCATGAAGCTCTTCGAGGACGTCCTGCGCGCGGGCATCAAGCCACTCCGCAAAGGCATCATCCACATCCGTCAGGTCCAGGCGAAGCGCCCGGCCAGATCTCCTGATAGCGCCCACGGGCGTGCCATCGATCACAAGGGCAGTGGTCTTCGATCTCGGCTTCTTGCCGAGCGTCGAGCTCACACTCTTTTTTACGTGCCGCGCAACGGCCTCAAAAGCCGCCACCGAAGGATCAACCTGCGGATCCTCATCCGCCTGTTCGTTCGCTGCCGCCTTGGCGCGAACATCAAGAGCAACTCGGGAAAGATCGTCGTTCTCGATCCGGCAGTCGGCAAGCTCCTTGGCCAAAGCTTCCCATCTGGGACGGCCGACGCCGTGCGCCGGTCCGATTGCATGGGCCAGTGCAGTTCCGATCGCCTTGGCAACCGAGATCGACATCGATACCGCCGAACGGGTCACGTTGAGCACTTCGGCAATCTGTGCCTGCGAGCCAAAGCCACTATCGAGCAGTTCCTGAGCGAAGAGGGCACGCTCGATGTAACTCAGGTCACGTCTACCAGTATTCTCTGAAACCTGAGCGCGCAGTGCCGCCGTATCGTCCAGATTAGCGATGAGGGCGCGAACCTTGCTCACTTTGTCGGAGGCACGAATGGCCTCAAGACGGCGGCGTCCATAGACAAGGAGATACCGATTGGGGTCGGTCGCATGGCGCCGAACAAGGATGGGCACAGTCTGCCCGTTTTGTTCAATCGACGCGCGAAGGTCGTGCACATCCTTTGGGTCGAGGCGATCCGAGTATCGCTCGTCTTGGATCTCAGCCGGATCGAGCTCCCAAACATGGTGAGCATCGACAGCATCACGCGCCGACCGCAGGGCCCGATTGCTAGACATCATGCTACCAGGGGCAGGGGGCGTCCCCGCCGCTGCAAGACTATCCAGCATGGACATGCGCTTCTTCTTGCTGTCGGTCATCAGCGCCCCCAAGTCTTCTGAATGAGTTGGGCAATCTCGTCGTTGACCGCATTCAGGCTTTCAATGGCCCGGTCATAGGTCGTCCGGGTGAACGCGCTGCGTTCGACCTCGTAAAGGGTCTGCTTGGTCAAACCAGCATCTGAGATGGCCGTCGACTTGAGCATCGGCGCGTTCAAAACCTTGTCGCCGTACATCGTCCGCAAGAAGGCGACGATACGGTTCTGCGGTGCGTCTGTCGGCTCATACCGGGTCAAGAGATACCGCATCCAGTCATGCGACATGTCGGCCCCACTGTCGGCAATGACGTCCATCAGGTCGGCCGTCATTCTGAGGAACTGGCTCATCGACATCACGTCGAGCATCTCGGGATGGATCGTCACGAGAACGCCTGTCGCGGCCGACAGCGCGGACATGGTCAAGAACCCCAGTTGCGGAGGACAGTCGATGACGACGACGTCATACCGCTCATCGACCTGCGCCAGCGCCTCCTTCACACGGAAAAAGAACAAACCCGCGTTGCCGCGAGAAAGCGCCCGCGGCGTCTCGTGCTCGAACTCCATCAGTTCGAGATTGCCAGGAATCAGATCGAGGTTCGGGATATATGTCTTGCGGATCACCTCGGCGATCGGAACCGGGTCTTCATAACGGATCGCATCGTAGAGCGTGCCGCCGTCCAGCAGGTCAAACTCAGGCTGAACCCCATGCAAGGCCGTAAGAGAAGCCTGCGGGTCTAGGTCGATCGCCAGGACTCGGTAACCTTTGAGAGCCAACCGTTGAGCGAGATGCGCAGAGGAGGTGGTCTTTCCAGACCCCCCCTTGAAGTTCATCACGCCGATGATCTGAAGATGGTCACCGGCGCGACGACCGGGCAGGTAATCTCCGGGCTTTCGAGCCGTTTTCTCCAACAAAATTCGTAAGTTATGGATATCTTCAGCAGAGTAGTGCCGCCGGTTCCCCGATGAAACTTCTGGCGACGGCCCCTTGCCATCAAGATGGAGCTTTCTGAGGTATGAGTCGTTGACACCCAGCAGAGCAGCAGCTTCCCCAGAGGTGAATTTGCGCATAGACTTGGATGCGTCGGGCGGGAACAGGCTCTCACGCTGCGAATGCAGTTGCGCCGCCAGCACCTCGGAATGCTGACGGATCACAGCGTTCAGGTCTTCCTGTGTATCGGCTCTGCTCATCTGCCCTCGCGCGCCTGTGGCGTGTTCACGGAATTTGGCGTTTAGTCGCCCTTTTCCGTGACTATTGCCGGAGGACTCAGATTCGTGCAAGCTCTTTCTAAATCTGGTGTCAGCCACTGCGTGACGCACAAGAGTAGCCCGGGCTCGTGGACAGGGTTGCCCATGCAACCAACATGATATACATTCCTGATCGTATATCCACTCAGGAGGTCACGATGCAGGTCGCGAAATGGGGCAACTCGCTTGCCGTCCGTTTACCCGCTGAGCTTGTCCGGGAACTTGGCCTCAAGGAAGGCGATCAGATCGACCTGGTCAAGGACGACGGCCAGGTCAGAGTCCGTCGTCTGGCGCGTGCAGATGAGGTGCTGACTGGTCTGCGCCGCTTCCGGGGCAAGCTGCCCGCTGCGGAACGCCTGAGCCGCGACGACGCGCATGAGCGCTGAATTCGCGGACACGAATGTCGTTCTTTACCTGCTCGACGACGGCTCGAAGGCCGATCGCGCCGAGGTCATCCTGGGGCAGGGGCCCCGGATCAGCGTTCAGGTCCTGAACGAGACGCTGGTAAACTGCCGGCGCAAGGCTGGCCTCAGTTGGGAGGAAGCAGGGGCGTTTCTCGAGGGAGTGCGTGCCTTGTGCCCCGTCGAAGAGCTGACCATTCAGACCCATGACGTTGGCCGCGCCTTGGCGGAACGCTATGGCTTCTCGATCTACGACGCGATGATCGTCGCCAGCGCTTTGGTTGCGGGGTGTACCACGCTGTGGAGCGAGGACATGCAAGATGGCCTGCTGGTGGAAGGCCAGCTTCGCATCATCAACCCCTTTGCGTGAATGGACAGTTTCTGAGCCTGAAACTGACCACAGCCTTGTAATCCCTCCATGTCTTGGAGGATTTGCAAGGTAGCTCGACTACTCAAGCAGCCCCAGCCTCTCAGCCCGCTCCAGGAGCATCTTCACCGACGAAGGCTGCCAGCTTGTCCGCCCGCGCGGCGTGCGCTCTCGCATCGCCTCCAGCCGGGTGCAGATCGCCTGAAGCGTGATGTCGGGGTCCGCACCCTTGATGGCGGCGACGATGGCGGGCAGGCGGTCGTCGGTTTCGCGGCGGCCGGCGCGGTCCAGTACCGTGGGCGGCAGGAAGCCGTCCCGGACATAGGCGTTGACCGCGCGCAAAAGCCGGCTTTGCGTCCATTGACGCTCGTGGGGCAGGGGGCCGTTGACGATGCGCACCACATCTTCCCAGGCTAAGTTGGGCCGCAGGCGGCGGACATGGGGCACCCAGTCCTGCGCCGTCTCGTTCAGGCGTTCCATATAGCCGTCCTGCCGGGCCAGCCGCACCTTGCGCAGCGCCGCCGGATCCCGGACGCGCAGGCCCGGATTGCCGCCAACCCGGCCTTTGGTTCGTGCACTGGCCAGGCCGGCCTTGGTGCGTTCGCGGATCAGGGCGCGCTCAAACTCAGCTGCGGCGCCGAGGACCTGGAGGGTGAACTTACCCTGCGGGGAGGACGTGTCGATCGGATCGGTGAGCGATCGGAAGAAGGCGTTCTTGGCCTCCAGCCGTTCGATCACCTCGAGGAGGTGGGAGAGCGACCGCGCCAGACGGTCGATGCGCACCACCACCAGCGTGTCGCCCTTGCCGATCCGCTCCAGCACCCGCGCCAGCACGGGCCGCGCGCGGTTCCCGCCCGAGGCCTGCTCCTCGTGGATCTCGACGCAGCCTGCGGATTTCAGGGCCTGCGACTGGGGCAGGGGGGTCTGATCCTCGGTCGAGACGCGCGCATAGCCGATCAGGGGCATTAAATCAGGCCGTCTGCAGTTTTTGGTATCACTAGTAAACGACTGATTGAAAACAGATGCAAGGGTACGATCTATTGCGCTGTTCAGCGGAACATCCTTGGTTTCCATGCGCTGAGCGAAACCTGAGAGGTCAGGCGGAGCATCGCACACGCGTACTATATGGGGAACAGATGCGGCGCCCCAGAAAACCACTTTGTAGTTTGCAGAATGCGCGTATTCTGCACATATGAACTCGCAGCGCCCTGTACAGCATGACGAATTTGACGCCCCAGTAGATGACCCTGAGGTGGCCGAACAGGCGCCCGACGACGACCTGTGGTTTCTGCCCGGACCGGTCGAAGAAGAGCCGGACTATCTGCCGCCCGGGCCAAGGGCTGAGCCAAGTGAAACCTCGATCATTTCGGACTGGATCAAAGCAGAGGCCGCTTGCGCAGCCAGCTTGGCGCGAGTCGCAGGACGGCTCGGCGCCTTGGACGACCGACTCCGACGCGGACCGGAGGGATGGCGGCATCGGCTGGCATTGCTCGAAGCGGCAGACCTGTGCTGGTTCGTCGGCGACCGGGTGGGCGCCGACCGGCTGGCACTCTGGATCTCGTTGCGCCTGTCGGGCGCGCAGGATGATACCGGCGCACTGGCGCGCCTAGGGTGGGCAGTCCGGCGCCTCACGGGTGGGCCGGGGCCGGAAGACGATCTGTCCGATTTCCTCGACCGTCGGGATCCCGAGGTGATCACATCGGGTGCCGAACCTTTCGCGGATCGTGCGTCCGCTTGGCTCAATATGATGCGGGCCGCGCGTGCCTTGCACCCGATTACTCGGGCTTGCATGGGGTTCCATCTTTGGAGCCTCGCCGGCCTCGGGCAGTCCGGCGACCGCATGGAAGCGGCGGTTACGGCTGGACGGATCGCGGCCAGCGAGGGTAGGGGAGCAGTCTTCGCGCCGCTGGCCATGGGCGGGGCAGGGGACTTGCGAGCGGGTGGTGCCCCTGCCGAGCGGCTCGTTCGCTGGTTGGACGGTATGGGGGCCGCGTGTCTGACCGCAATGCGTCACCTGGATGACATCGAGGCCTGGGCAGCGCGGGCGAAAGCCGCCACGGTCGCACTATCGGGGAAGACGCCGCCTGCACTCTGTCGAGTTCTGACCGAATGGCCGCTGGTTTCGGCCCCTATGGCCGAACAGCTGACCGGCAGCAGCCGGGCCGCTGCGCAGCGCAACCTGGCCTGGATGGAGGCGCAGGGGTTGATCCGCGAAGTGACCGGGCAGGGTCGTTTCCGCATGTGGAAGGCAGCGTGACGTCGCGCCCCGCTTTAGCTGTTGGTCTTCGGGATCAAGGTCACGCCCGGCAGCCCCTCGAAATGCGCATCGCAAGTGAGAAGCGTCGCGCCGCGAGAACGCGCAGTTGCGAAGATGATCGCATCGGCGGTGGCCAACTCGTAGACGCGGCAGGCCTCGGCCGCCGCGAGGGCTATCTCCGTGTCGAGTGGGACGACCCGACAGACTTGGGTGAAGGCGATCACCTGGTCCGCCTTGTCTTCACCCAATTCACGGGTCAGCCATTTCGCGAGCTCCAACTGGACCATGGTCGGCACCAGCCAGTCGGACTGCTGCGGCAAATGCTCGGTGAGCCGGTCCGCAGTGCTTGAGCCGATCAGCCATTCGATCCAGGCGGAGGTGTCAACCAGGACCATCAGAAGCGGTCAGTCCGGTCACGATATTCCGTTGGCACAGCCCCACGCGCAAGGCCCTTCAGCGCCTCGCGTTTGGGGACTGGCACCAGCAGGACACCCGTACCTTTCGGAATGAAGGCAAAGGTAAGCCCTGCCTCCCAGTGCTGGGCCGAGCGGATCGCCTTGGGGATCGAGATCTGGAATTTCGAGGACAAAGTGGCGGTCTCGGGCATTGTCGTACTTTCTGCTGATCGTTTCTGAAAACGTAAGATAACCGATGTGGGATTTCAAGCCTTCGCCGCTCGGACCCGTTGCGGTGGTGAGCGCTGCCTTACGCTCTCGTCTCGTCGTTCAACGCGTGATCTCGCCTTCGAGAACCGCCTGACCGTGAACAACCAGTGTCGCCGTGAACCTTGAGCAGCCGTGTTGGGTCGAGATTGCGAGCACCCTCGCGGCATAGGCGGCGGAACCGATGGCGCGACGCAGGTCGGAGGCATGGAAGTGCCGGTTGGTGATGGGGGCCGCCTTGATCATATCTAGAATCACTGTCTCCTGTGGCGTCGGATTGTGGCCAGCGGCGCCGCGCAATTCGCCCGCAGTTGCCTGGTTGGGTTTCGTGGCCCGCCACTTCCGCATGAAGCCCAGCAAGTACCCGGCCGGCACTTCGGCGTTGCCCCTTGCCTGGTTGAAGGATCGGAACGCGTCCCAGATAACTTGGGTATCGACATTCCAGCATGGCAGGGCGGTCTTCGCCGCCTTGATCAGATCGCCCCAAGGGGTTCGGTGGACGTTGGATGCAGCCCCGATTTCAATCTTCCCGGCGAACATCATTTTGTTCTTAGACTCTCTAGATAGTGATGTGTCATCTGTAGGCGACACATGATCTGGCTCGAGCGCAAGGTTATCCACAGCGCCAAAGCGAAAGAGCCAAGGGGCGAACTTGCCGTGAGGCTTCCACCGCAAGAGCTCAAGGGCCGAGGATGCCAATTCAGCCAACAGGAGATTCAGATGCTGGCGCGACACGCCCATCTTGTCGGCCAGGCTGCCGAGCGTGAACGCGGCCGTCCCGCGTTCGAGCCCGTTGTAGCCGTCCTTCCAGGCGATCCCGTCGAGGATGATCGTCGCGAGCTTGTGCGCCGCCGTGGAGAGTGGCGTTTCGGTGATGCGGCGCAGAATGGCGCCGGTCGTGAGTTCCATGATGTGTCGTTCCGTCTTGGGACAACACCAGACCATTAGGCGTGCAAATTTTCGTTCCGGCAAAGGCATTTGCCGGTTGAACGGGTCCAAAGCTCACGCTAAATTCCCACTACCACGAGGAAATCAGTGCGGCGTCGGGCCTATGGTCTGGCGTCGTTTCTGTTTCTGGGTGTCTGAGTCTTTCGATCATGTCGCAGAGGCTGAAAGGTCAGGTCATCAGTAGCGCACCTCCTCGAAGCCGTAGGTGCCCTCGTAGTCGGTCCAGTCGACGAAGACCCCGCGGAACCAGTAGTCGGAACAGCTAGTCCCCGGTTGGAACGCTGAAGCGGACGGAACCCGGGCGGGCGTAGATCGCGCCCAAGTGAAGTCACCCTGTTCGCCGTAGGTCCCCTCGCGGATCGTCGACCAGGTGTTGCAGTCTCCGTCCCTGTTGCGGTGTCGCCGGTATTCGATCTGGAACACATGGATCGAGCGCACGAAGTCATAAGCCGGATCAGAAATGTCGACGTCCGCTTGGTCCTGGGCCAGATAGAGCTCGGCAGGGCTCCCGCCGGGTGACTTTGGGAGCGGTCCAGTCTCGTCTCTTAGCGCGATCTCGAACAGCCGCTCCATCGGGGACTTATCGCGGTGGATGGACGCCCGCATCGGACAGTTCCAAATCTGCAGGGGCGGCTCGACCGGCCAGGGCGTGATCCGCGCGATGAACACAGCACGGGCGTGGGCACACTCGGCCGAGGCAGGCCAGCCGCCTGCAAGGCAGAGAAGGATCGCGCAATCGACGGGATAGGCGGCAGCGGGCGCCGAAAGAGAAACTGAGACGGCAGTCGCTGCGACGGCAGCCACAGCTCGTAGGGAGTTCATTGCTGGTTTCCTTGTGAAATATCCGGGAGGGGAGGGGGCAGGAACACTTGATCTGGCACGATCAACCGTCAGGCCCGGAGTCGAGCGCCTGGTAGTCGTGGTTCGCACGGTTGATCTCTTCGGACATTTGGGCTCGCGCGGCATCCAGACAGCGCAGATAGGCCTGCGCCTCATCGAAGTAGTCCGTAAACTCCCGCCCGATCTCCGTACGATACTCGGCCCGCGTGGCGGCATCCGTCACCGGCGCGGGCGGGATCGGCGGCAGGCAGTCCAACGCCGTCGCGCTCTTGGCGACCCCGCCGACTGGCATCGTGAGCAGGGTGACGACAACGAGGCAGGTGCGTCGGGAGGTGAGGAGGGGCATCTGAGTTCCGGGATTTCAAAACATGTTCATGAATTGCAAAACACCGCTATTGACGCAACAGGATTCTACCGATAGGTGAGCGCCATGTTGTGCGACGACATGTTTCTCATCAGCGCGACATGCACTATGTTCTGCCGTGAGCGTGTGGCTTTCGGAAGGTGCCAACCCATGAGGAACTTGACCCCGGTGATCTTGCAGGCCGGACTTAAGGAGGCCCTGAGCGAAGGCGGCATCGTCGAAGCCCTCTGTGTCGAGGACGCAAAGAAGGTTCTCAATGTCTGGCAAGGCACCTGGCGCATCCAGTTGCGCCTTGGCGACCAGACAGCCCTTCTGGTGATCTCGCGCGGGCTCGAACCCCGGGAGTTCAAGACCGTCACCGGTCTGATCTCCTTCGCGGTCGAGTTGGGTCTGACCACGGTCCCCGTTCCTTTGAAGAAGGGCGAGAAGGCGACCTGGACACATGACGCAGCGGTGGAGCCCATTCCCTGATCTGACCCTCTGCGGTGGGCTGGCGCTTTGGCTCATTGCCGCACAAGGTGCCGTGGCTGAGGTCATTGACCTCGTGGCAGGGACTGAGGACCTGCGCGTTCGGGCCAGCGTTCTCGACTTTGGCAAAGCGCTTCCCAAGCGCGGCGATCCGAACGGCACCGAGTTCGCAGATCAAGCTGAGACCGATGCTGATGACGACGGTCTCGTTGTGCTTGCGTCCTATGGCACGACCCCGATGGGCAGGGGGCCGAGCGGCACAGCCGAAATCGAGGAACTCGTACTCGACGTCGGCGACGACTACCTCCGGCATCCAGCGCTGAAGGCGGCCGGGCTCTCCGGGACGGAATGGCTCGCGCTCTTCCGGGCCAACATCGCCGTGGAATCCGCCTTCAATCCGGATGCGCGCTCCTCCGTCGGTGCCATCGGTCTTGGGCAGTTGATGCCAGGAACCGCTGATCTGCTCGGCGTCGACCCCCATGATCCGGAGGACAACCTGCATGGCTCGGCCCGCTATCTCCTCGCCCAGCTCGAGGACTTCGGCGCCGCCGATCTTGCTCTCGCCGCCTATAACGCCGGACCCGAAGCGGTCCGCGACTATGGCGGCATTCTCCCTTATGCCGAGACCGAGGGCCATGTGGCCAAGGTTCTGCGGCTGACCAACGCAACCCTCAGTTCGGAGTAACTCCCATGTTCCGCAATCTTTTTGGCGCGCGATTGCCGCGCCTGGCTTTGCACACCCTTTTGCTGGCGCTTCCATTCGCGGCGATCCTCGCGGAGCCCGCTCTCGCACAGAACCTCGACCCCTTGGAGAACATGCTGCAGGTCGTGGTGGACGGGCTGACCGGCCCGATCGGACGGCTGATCGCCATCCTTGCTGTCGTGGCTGCCGGCTACATGATGTTCACCGGCCGCCTGAACTGGCCCCTCTTCCTTGCGATCTTCTTCGGCGTGGTCCTCGTCTTCTCGGCCGCGACCATCATCGACGGCTTTGCGGCCCCCTGAGGCGGGATTGGCACAAGGCCGGGTGGCTTGGCACACCCGTCTTGGCCGATCTCCCGGATGTTCCCCATGCATGACGCGCCCCTGTTTCTCGGCCTTACCAGGCCGCCGAAGATCTTCGGCCTGCCCATCGGCTACTTCGTGAGCCTGATGCTGGGCTCGGTCATTCCCTTCGTGGGCGCAAACGACTGGCGGTTCCTGCTGATCGGCGTCGTCGGCTATCCGGTTCTGTGGTTCGTGGCAGACCGCAACCCGAACCTCTTCGAGACGGCCGCAGTGGTCTTCTCCCGGACCCCGCGCACCCGAGGCAAGTCGGTCTTTGGCGGAGATCGCCATGTCAGCTGACCTGAAGTCCCTCTTTCCAGCCACCCCGGCACTGCGATCTGTCTTGCGGCCTGAGGATCTCGCAGCCGAAACCCTCGCGCGGCATTTGCCCTGGCTCTCCGCACCTGCGGATAACCTGATCCTTACCCGGCAAGGTGATCTGATCGCCTCGGCCGTGGTCGAAGGGCAGGACAGTTTCACGACGGAAGAAGGGGACCTCTCGCTCGCGACCACGTCCCTTGCGCGTCTGATCGGCCAGCTGGGCGAAGGCTTCGGGTTCCACGTCTCCAAGCTGACCCTGCCGGACACACCCCAGCTGAAGCCCTTCGATGGTGAGGGCACTGGGGCTGCATTCGCGGCCATGGTCGATGCCCGCTGGCAGGGGCATCTTCGGGCCCGAACGCTGAAGCGCAGGGTGCTCGTTGTCTCACTCATTCTGCGTCCCACCGCGCTGAAACGTGCCCCGCTGATTGGAGCGCTCTTCAAAGCGGCCTTCACCGGCGATCTTGGCCAGCGGATCGAGCGGTTGAATGAAGCGATGGGGCTCCTTGCTGGCGCCTGCCAGGGTCTGGGCTTCCGACGCCTGACCGTTTCCTCCGGGGAATGGCTGGGTCTCCTTGGTGTCCTTCTTGGGCAGCCCATGGCAAAGGTCCTGCCGATGCGCGGCCAGTTTCTTGCCGAGGCCGTCGCGTCATCGCAATTGACCTTTGCCGGCAAGCGGGTGGAGATCGATACCAGCGCAAGGCAGCGTTTCGGGACAATCTTCGGCGTGAAATCCTATCCGGCCCGCACCTGGGCGCGGATGCTCGACGCGTTGGAACTGCCCTACAACATCGTCATCACCAACAGCTTCACACCGGCCCGCAACAACGAGATCGAAGAGCGCATCAAACGTACGGCACGCCAGATGCGTGCCTCCGAGGATGCCGCCGAAACCCTGCGTCAGGAGCTTTACGAGGCCGCAGACAACGTCGCCTCGGGCCGACAAGTCTTCGGCAAACATCACCTGACGGTAATGGTCACGGCCGAGACCCCGGAACAGCTGGAGGAAGCCGCCTCCGAAGTCTGGCGCGCCGGGCAGGATTGTGGGGCAACGCTCGTGCGCGAAAGTTTCGCCGCCCGCGCGGCCTGGTTTGCGCAGGCCCCGGGCAACTGGGCCTACCGGCCACGCACAGCACTTCTGTCGGCCCAGAACTTCGCGCACCTCGCGGCCCTGCATCGGGTGACCGAGGGCCGCCCGAAGGTGCAATCCCCCTGGGGCGAGACGATTACGGCGTTGCCGACGGTCACCTCAAGCCTCTACCGCTTCAATTTCCACGACAAGGGCGAGCGGGGTGCCGAGCCCAGTGCCGGCCATACGCTGGTGCTGGGCCGCACGGGGTCGGGCAAGACCCTTGGTACGGCTTTTCTCATGGCGCAGGCGCGGCGCGTACATGCCCGCATCCTCGTCATCGACAAGGACCGGGGCCTCGAGATGGCCGTGCGCGCCTTGGGTGGCAGCTATTCCGCGATCCGGATCGGCGAGGCGACAGGCCTCAATCCGTTCCAGACCGAGGTCGACGAACGTGGGGCTGCCTGGCTCACCGACTGGCTCGGAGACATCCTTGCAGGGTCACGGCCTTTTGAGACAGCGCAAACCGTCAGCCTCAACGCTGCTGTCCGTCAGATCGTGTCTGCCGATCCGCGGCTTCGGACCTTTGATGGCCTTGGAACCCTCGTCGCCTCGACCGACGACGAGGGCGATCTGGTTGGCCGGGTCCGGGAATGGGGGCAGGGGGGTCGGCATGGCTGGCTCTTTGGCCCAGGTGCCTCCTCGGAGATCAGCCTATCCGAAGATGTGGTCGGCATCGACATGTCGGAGATCCTTGATCTCGGGACCGAACGCTCGGCGCTGCTCGCCTATCTCTTCCGTCGCATCGAACGGGTGATCGAGGATCGCCGTCCGACCCTAATCGTCATCGATGAGGCCTGGAAGATGCTGGACGATCCGATCTTCGAAAAGCGCCTGCATGACTGGCTCGTCACCATGCGGAAGAAGAATGCCGTGGTGATGATGCTGACTCAGACGCCGACACACCTGACCCGGGTCAAGGTTGGCCAGATCATCGCGGAAAGCGTGGTGACCCAGCTTCTCTATCCGAACCCGCGCGCCAACCCCGAGGATTATCGGATCCTGCGGCTGAACGAGAAGGAGGCCGAGTTCCTCTGCACGCCGACAGGTGGCCTGCGCCTCGCCCTCCTGCGCTCGGCCGGGGACTCGGTCTTCGTGAACATGGATCTCGCGGCCCTTGGGCCCGCACTCGCCGTTCTTGGCGGCGGCCGATCCGGCGAAGACCGCGCGCCCTATGGCTGGCGCGACACCCCCGACTTCTGGAAGGACATGACGTGACCCGACGCAACCGCCTGATCCCCCTTTCCCTTCTCGGGATCACCCTCCTCTCCGCCTGCGCTGGTGTCGAGACAGGCGCCGTCTCCCCTTGCCACGGCCAGTTCCGGGCCGAGGGCAAATACTTCGCAGCGCGGGAGCAAAGTGACGGCACGACTGTCGTCGTCTCGACAATGAACGCCCCCGACGCGCCTTGCGCGAACTGAGCCACCGCATGCGTCGCACCCCCCTCATTCTCGGGCTTCTCCTCGGCACTGTGGTGCCCATGGGCCTCCTGGCTCAGGGAGTGCCGATCATCGACGGCTCGCGACTGTCGAACTTCATCTCGCGTCTTGTCGAACAGGCTGAGGACGCCGTGAAGCAGGGGGAGAAACTCACGACCCGCACAGACCTCAGTGAGATCGAAGACGACCAGCTGGCCGCCTATGAGCGTTTCCTCGCAGACACGACTGGCGTGACCGACCTCAGCGGCTTCGAGACGGGGACGGAAACCTTCCCCCCTGCCGACGAGGTCTATCCCCTTGAGGAGACGAGCCCGGAAAGCCAGAGGCTCTTCGGTGAAGGCGAGACAGTCGAGGCGATGATCATCGCCACAGCGGCGCGCTATGAGACGCATCCCGGTGTCGTCAAGGTCGGGCTCACGCCCACGACCTGGCGCATTCTTTTCCAGTCGCTGGTGAAACAGGAAAGCGGGTTCTCCAACGCGGCGATCAGCCCGGTCGGGGCCATGGGGTTTTGCCAGTTGATGCCCGGCACCGCCGCCGATCTCGGTGTCGATCCGACCGACCCGCTGCAGAACCTCGATGGTGGCGCACGCTATCTCGTGACCCAGCTCAACAGTTTCGGTCGGATCGACTTCGCCCTCGCGGCCTATAACGCAGGGCCCGGCAACGTTCAAAAATACGGTGGCATCCCACCCTTCGAGGAAACTCAGAACTACGTCCACCGGATTTCGGGCTACTACGACGCCTACCTCTCGGTGATCACCGGCGCGGACGTGACGGGCACGCTGGCGGGGGTGGAGGGTGCGAGTGCCGAATGGGGCAACATGTCTGCGGCCTTCATCGGCTATTCCGGCCAGCAGTCGGGGCAGATCGAGGCGGCCATGGCCCGGATCAAGGGGTTCCTTGAAGAGGCCAAGCCTCAAACCCCGAAAGAAGCGGTCGATCAGAACACGTACATGCTTGCCGAACGCGCGCGACTCATGGCCCTGACGCTTCGGCTGCGCGCGGGTGCCGTCAAGGTCGAGGCGGCGCGTGGGCTCTCGGACGCCGCGCAATCCCTCCAATACACAACCTTCTGGGAGTACACTCCGTGAGACCTGTCGTCCTTCGAATGAGGGCGCGTCTCGCGCTCGCCGTCTGTGCAACGCTCCTGGCATCACCTCTTCTGGCGCAAGGCGTGCCCGTCATCGACGGCACCAACCTCGCCAAGAACATCGAGCAGTTGCAGGCGGCACTCCGCGATGCCGAAAACCAGATCGCGCAGATCGAAGAGTTGAAGAAACAGGTCGAGACCGGTCTCGAGCAGCTGACCAACCTCGAAGGCATTCTCGGATCGATCTCAGGCCTGAACGAGATCGCAAGCCTCTACAATTCGGTGGAGGACCTGCGCTCGCGGGCGGCCAAGATCACCGACCTTTCCGGCTTCCAGGACGCACTGACCATCGGGGACTTCGATGGGCTCCTGGACAGCCTTCTCGATGGCGATGTGACCATGGGCGACAAGATGGCCGCCGAATATATGCGCGACACGCTGGAAGGGGCCGGCCTGACCTCGGAAACCCTGGCCGGGTTGTCGTCATCGGAGAACCCGCAGGACAAGCTCATCGCGACGAGCGCTGCTACGAGCGCCACGGCCATGGGCGTGGCGCAGCTCTCCTACGAGGAGGCCGCCCAAAGCCTCGCGCGGATCGACGGTCTCGTCGACGAGATTGCGAACCAGGACACGCTCAAGGAAAGCATCGATCTCAACACCCGAATGGCCGCCGAGACCAACTACATGCTCGGCCAGATGTGGCGCCTGAACGCGGCCGCGGGGCTGGCCGCCGGACAGACGGGTGTGAATTGGGCCGCAGAACAGGCCAAGGAAAAGAGCTTCTTCGATTACTCGGGGGCCGAATGATGCGGCGTGCGTCTCACCAGGTCGCGACGGTTGCTGTCCTCGTCTGCCTGGCCAGCTTCGCTACGGCGGAAGACTTCGCCTCCTTGAGCGACGTCCAACTGGCCGAAAGAGCCCAGGAAGCGGTAGTGGCGCAGGATGCGGAGGCCGCGCTGGACCTTCTGACCGAAATGCAGCGGCGCGGGACCGGGATTTTCGCAGGCTTGCAGAGCGGCACCTGCGACGAGGTGATCGTTCTACCGGACGGCATCACCGACTGGCGCTTCAAGGGGGCCGCGCGGCAAGCCTACATCACGGCGGCGAAGAAGACGGCCCTGAAGGCGGGGACATGCGGTTGCCTCTTCGACGACTTCAGCTTCGATATGTTCACGTCGGAGATCCTGGGTAAGCCGGGTGCAGACCTCGTCAACGATGATCGTGCCGAGCTTGAGGGTTACCTCACGCAGCACCAACGCGAGACGGAGGCACGCTATCGCGACCTCGAGACCGTCTGCCGGTCCATGTGATTCATGGCCATCATCGCCGACATCCTGACCCAGGTCGATGCTGCCGCTACCGCGGTTGGCGCCACGGCGTTCGACGCCGTGGCCGCCGAGATCGTACCGGTGTTTCGGGTCGGTTCGGTTCTGGTGGTGGCGCTGGTCGGGATCAACCTGATGGCACAGGCAGTGCCAATGACCCTGCGCAACGGGCTCGGCCTGATGGTCCGCATCGCGGTTGCATCTGCATTCCTGTCGTCCTGGACGAACTTCAATTCGGTCTACGGTGTCCTGACCAATGCCCCGAGTGAAATCGGGGCTGTCGTCCTTGAGGCCTTCGGCGGTGGATCGGGCAATCTCTATGAGGGTCTCGACTCGCTCTACCTGCAGGCCCTCGATGTCGGGCAGGCAATCAGCCAGAACGGCAGCTATATCACCGGTGCCCTCGCGGGCCTTCTGATGTTCCTCGTGGCCGCTCTGATGGCAACCGTCTCGATCATCGTGATCTCGGCAGCGAAGATCATGATCGGCGTCCTCGTGATCTTCGCGCCGATCGCGATTGCCTGCACTCTCTTCAAGGTGACCGCCCCTCTCTTTGATCGGTGGGTGAACCTCGCCCTCGGCTTTGCCTTCTATCCGATGCTGACCTCGGGCATGGCGGCCTTCACTATCGCGATCGCCCGCGACCTGACGCCAGCCTCCCTCGCCTCGGTGGAAACCATCGGCGATGTCCTGAGCTTCGTGGTCGTCATGATGCTCGGCACTGGCCTCATGGCCATGGTGCCGACGATTGCGCAGTCGCTCGCGTCGACCGCAACCGGTCTTGGCAGCGTTGCAGCCTCAACCTTCCGCACCGCTGACAGCGTCAAGGGTTACGGACGCACCGGCATCGCGTCCGGGATCGGCGCAGGGCGGGGAGCGGCTGGATTGGATGCCGGCGGCCGCCGTCCCTCGGACGCTCGCCTGAACGGCAATACCGCCGGACAGATCGGGCGGTCCGCGGTGCAGACCGCGATGCGGCTCGCTAGCCGGACACCGGACAAGAGCTGATGCCCCAGAATTCGAGAAGTGGAGGACCGCCTATGGAGGCGCATGGATTTGATGTCGATCTCGTGCTGGAGCCCCGCCTCTCGGCCAGGCGCGCCTGGATCGTCGCGAGTGCCGCGGGTGGGATGAGCCTGATCCTCGCAACCGCACTGGTCCTCGTCCTGCCCTTGCGAGAAACCGAGGTCTTCACCGTCCTCGTCGACCGCCAGACCGGCGACGCTGAAAACATCCTGCGGGTCGCCCCGACCGGCATCGAGGACCAGGAAGCGCTGAAGCAAAGCCTCCTCGTGGCTTACGTCTCAGATCGCGAAGGCTATTTCCTTGCGGGCATTCAGGCCCGGCTTGAGAGCGTCCAGCGCCGCTCGACAGGGGGCGCGGAGGAAAGTCTGCGACTTCTCTGGTCGAAGGGCGGCGGCAATTCTGCCTATCCGCCCGATGTCTATGGGCCCGGTGCGGAAGTCACGGTGACCGTACGCCGGATCACGTTCCTTTCGCCGAACGTCGCCCAAATCCGTTTCCTGAAAACCCTGCGCAAGACGAAGCAGGAGCCGGTGACCCAGCCCTTCGTCGCGACGGTCGAGTTCGCCTTCGAGCCCAAGACCGAACGCTCCCTCGCCCATGTCTGGGAAAACCCGCTCGGCTTCACCGTTTCAGCCTACCGCGTCGATGCCGAAACTCTGGAGACCAATCCATGACCCGTTCTCTTTTCCTCCCGGGACTTGCCTTCGCCTGCGCCCTCGGCATCGCGAGTGCCGCTTCTGCCGAAATCGCCCCCGCCTCGATGGGCGCGGATGCCCGTGTCCGGTCGGTCCTCTACAACCCCGTCGATGTCATCCGGCTCGACACGCATTTGCGTGTGAACACCGCCATCGAACTGGGTGCTGGCGAGCGGATCGACTCGGTCCTTCTTGGCGACAGCGAGGCCTTCGAGGTCGAGGTGCTCTCGAACCGCACTACGGTTTCCGTGAAACCCCTGATCGCCGGGGCCGAGACCAACATGACGATCTATACCGGGCGGCGCACGATCTCGCTGTCGATCAGCGAGGGCAGGTCTCGTAACCCGACCTATCGGCTGGTCCTGCGCTATCCCGAGACGGGCACAAGCCGGGCGACCCGTGGCACCGTGTCCGCAGGGTCGCGCGACATCGGCTATGCCTGGTCGGGCGATGAGACCCTGAAACCCGTCCATATCTGGAACGATGGGCAAGCGACGTACTTCGCCTTCGCCCCAGGCCTCCGGCCCTCGATCTTCGGTGTGGATGCGACGGGCCGCGAAGTGACGCTGAACTCCGGCACGCGCGGCAGCATCGTCCGCGTCTCGGGCCTGCGCTCCGCCTATTCGATCCGGATCGGGACGCAGGTTCTGTGCATCGAGCGGGTTGATGGCGGCGTGACCACCGATCCGGCCCTGCTCGCCAAGCTTCAGGGTTGGGAGTTCTGACATGGCTGATCCCGAGATGACCGATCCGCAGAAGGGCACTGAGCCGGACTACAAGGTCGAGCGACCCAAGCCGAAAATGACCCGGCAGCAGCAACTTGGCATGGGAGCGCTGCTGGCAGGGGCGAGCCTTGCCGCGCTCTGGACGGTCTGGCCTTCCAGCCGCGCTATCCCCGACGTTGAAACCTCCGCCGTCGAGGAATTCCAGGATCAGGCGGGCGGCTCGCCGTTCGGCGCCATCGAACCCGGGCCAGACGCGAAACCCGCCGGTGATGGGTTCTCCGACATCGAGGGGGAACTGGCCTCACAGCGCGAAGACCTGGAAGCGCGGAACGCCACACTCCAGTCCGAGGTCGAACGGCTGCAGCGCGAGCTGGGTGATCTTGCCGACAGGGCCGATGCCGAGAAGGACCAGACAGCCAAGGAACTGGCGCTAGCCCTCGAAGAGGCACAGTCCCAGAACCTTGCTCTCATGGAGGACATGCGGCGGCAGTTCGATCAGGAGATCGCCGTCCTGAAAGCAAGTGCCGACACCGCGGGTGCCGCGGAAGCCCAACGGGAGGCCGAACTGGCGGCCAAGCGTGCCGAGCGCGAGGCGCAGCTTGCGGCCCGTGTTGCCTCGCCTTCGGTCGTCTTCGACGACGGTCAAAAGGGTGGCGCGGGGGATGCCGGTATGGGGATGCCCCAGGCCGCAGCCGAGGGCCGAGATGCGGCAGGTCGGGATTTCGTGCAGTCAGGGAGGGAAGCCGCCGCCACCGAAGTGAGCCAGGTGATCGCCAATCCGTCGAACACCGTCCTTCAGGGCACGATGATCGAAGCGACCCTCGAGAATGCGGTCGACTCGAGCCTGCCTGGCCAGATCACAGCGATCGTGACTCGGCCGGTCTGGTCCTTCGATCAGGCGCAAATCCTGATCCCCGCCGGCTCGCGCCTCTTCGGTGATTATTCCTCGGAGGTGGCCATCGGCCAAGGTCGCATCCTTGTCGCCTGGACGCGGCTCGTCACACCGGACGGGCAATCCGTGCGGATGGAGGCCTTCGGTGGGGATGCCCAGGGGCGTTCCGGCATCACCGGCAAGGTCAACACCCGCTTCGGCGCGCGGTTCGGTTCGGCTGCGCTCATTTCCCTTCTCGGGGCCACCCCCGCCGTCGCCGCCGCGAAATACACCGACGAGATCAGTTCAGACACGGCCGAGAGCATGGGCCAGGACCTGAGCGCGGCCATGGGGTCAGCCGTCGAGGCCTATACAAGCCTACCGCCGATCATCACCGTCACCCCAGGGGCCGCGATCACGGTCATGGTCGACCGCGACTTGGAAATCTGGTGATGGATGATCGGCCGAGTTTCCTCGGGACCTACCTTACACCGCTCGCCCCCCTGTTCCTGCGGGACGATCTAGTGGAGGTGGCAATCAACCCGGATGGAAAGGTCTGGATCGAGCGGAAGGGCGCGACGCACATGGAGCGGGTCGCGCATCTGTCCATCGATCGGGTCCTGTCTAACAACCTTGGCCAGGCCATTGCTTCTGCTGTCGGCGTGCAGTTCTCCGACAAAAAGCCGACCGTCTCCGGAAAGATCGTCTGGGGCGACATGGCAATACGGGCGCAGGTTGTGGCGCCGCCGATCGTTGAAGGCGGGATGGCCATCACCTTTCGGCCGTTCAAAGTCGCTGCCGATCAGCTGATCGAGCCGCGGCTTTTGCATGGGGGTCTGGTCGATCTCGACGCCAAGCGTCGGGAAAGGGCTGGGGAGGCGATGAAGCTGGCTGAGGCCGGGCAGGTCGTCGAAGCGATGCGATTGTGCGTCGAGGAGCGGATGAACATCCTGATCTCCGGCGGGACCTCGACCGGCAAGACGACCTTCGCGCGGTCTTTGTTGTCGATGGTGGATCCAGACGAGCGGATCCTGACTATCGAGGATGCCTACGAACTGTTCCCCCGGCAGGAGAACACCGTGGCGCTCAAGGCAGATCGTTGTTCCCAAGGCGAACGGACGCCGGCGCGGCTATTGGAGGCATCGCTCCGAATGCGGCCGGACCGGATCATCCTAGGCGAACTACGCGGGGAGGAAAGCCGAACCTTCCTTGAGGCGATCAACACTGGGCACGGCGGGTCATTCACAACCATCCATGCCGACACCGCCCGGAAAGCCATCGATCGGTTGGCGATCATGGTCATGGCCGCCGGGCTGGGCATGGGGTTCGAAGAGGTGAAGCGGTATTGCGAGGGAAGCGTGGATCTGGTGGTGCAACTTTCGCGGCAGGGTGGGCGGCGTGGGGTGGCGGAGATAGTATGCCTTTGATGATAGCGAAGGCGGGGAGCGGACACGCGTGGCGGCAAATGGGAGTGTCGGGCCTCGGGACGAGTACCCTACCAGAAGTTAGGCCGTCCTGAATGCCTTCTGGGTTTGAGGTTGCACAAGGACCTCTCTCTTGGATCAAAAGAACGCTTTCAGCATAGGCGGCGGAACCGGTCCAGGATCACGTCCAGCACGTCCGCCGGATCGTGCTTCCACCAGTTGTTGGCCGAGAGTAATTCCGGCTCGAACATACCAGTGTATCCGGTCCCATTTTCGACAGCGGTACGGATTGCCCGCAGGTTCACGACGCCGTCGCCCGTCATGCCACGATCCAGTAGCATGCGTCGGGTGGTCTCCAGCCAGTCGCACAGATGATAGCCCAGCACTTTTCCCTGCGCTCTGGTCAGGCTTTCGTACAGCGTCCAGGCCCACCAAGCGTGATAGACATCGACGGCTATACCTACGTTCGCCGCAGCGACCCTTTTTGCCACGGCCAAGGCATCCGCAACCGTGAAAAGGCAGGGCCGGTTGCCTCCAAAAAATCGGGTTCAGCGGATCCAGTTGGAGAGAGACGCCGCGTTTGGCAGGATAGGGGGCCATTTGGGCGTTCTATCTGCAAGAATCGACTTTGTCTTGATCTCGCCCTTCGCACCGGGTTCCGTTCCGCCAGTGACGACGGTCAGCACCGTTGCAACAAGGCCCGTGGCCATTTCGACGTTTGCGTGCGCCTAGTCCCAAAGGCGTTCGGGCCGCTCGCTACCCTCGAAATAGTGTGATCGGCATAGTCCGGTGACCTTCATTCCCGCCGCGCGGACGCGGTTCCCGATCGCGACGGGCTGCCGGGCGCTCAGCCGGCATATGTATAGGCGGTCTTGACGGTTGTGAAGAACTCGGAGGCATAGCGCCCCTGCTCGCGCGGGCCGAATGACGAGGCCTTGCGTCCTCCAAAAGGCACATGGAAATCCACGCCGGCCGTCGGCAGGTTGACCATGACCATCCCGGCTTCGGAGTTGCGGCGGAAATGGGTCGCGTGTTTCAGGCTGGTCGTCGCGATACCCGCCGACAGGCCATAGGGCGTATCATTCGCTACGGCCAGCGCCTCGTCGTAATCCCTGACGCGGATCACGGCGGCGATCGGCCCAAAGATTTCCTCCCGGGCGATCCGCATAGCATTCGTCGCCTCGGTGAATAGTGCGGGTTGCAGATAATGGCCGGGTGTGGAGCGTGCGATGATCTCGCCGCCGCAGGCCAGCCGCGCGCCTTCGGACTTGCCAATGGCGATGTAATCCAGATTCTGTGCCAGCTGCTTTTCATCAACGACTGGACCGATCTGGGTTCCTGCCTTGCGTGCATCGTCGACCACCAGCGCCCGGATCCGATCGGACAGAGCCGCGACAAAGCGGTCATGGATGCCTTCGGTCACGATCAGGCGCGAAGATGCTGTGCACCGCTGGCCGGTCGAGAAAAAGGCCGAATTGGCCGCGGCTTCGACGGCAACCGTCAGATCGGCGTCGTCAAGCACGACCATGGGGTTCTTGCCGCCCATTTCCAGCTGATACTTCCGGTTGTGCTCGATCGAACTTAGCGCGACCTGCCGTCCAGTTGCGGTCGAGCCGGTAAAGGTCAGTCCGGCCAGATCCTTACTGTCCAGAATCGCCTGCCCGATGACCGAGCCGCGACCCATGACCAGGTTCAGAACGCCCTTCGGCAGTCCGGCGCGGTGCAGGATGTCGACCAGCGCCCAGGCTGAGCTTGGCACCAGATCGGCCGGCTTGAAGACGACGGTGTTGCCATAGGCCAGGGCCGGGGCGATCTTCCAGGCGGGGATTGCGATGGGAAAGTTCCACGGCGTGATCACGCCAATCGGACCGATAGGCTCGCGCGTCACCTCTACCCCAATGCCGGGGCGCACGGAGGGCAGGCTCTCACCAGCCAGGCGCAGGGTCTCGCCAGCGAAGAAGTCGAAGATCTGCCCCGCACGAGTCACCTCGCCTACAGCCTCGGGCAGGGTTTTGCCCTCTTCGCGGGCAAGCAGGTCGCCCAGTTCCTGCTTGCGGGCCAGAATTTCATCGGCGGCGCGGCGCAGGACCGCGTGGCGGTCAAGGATGCCCGTGCGCGACCATTCCGGAAACGCCGCTTTGGCGGCGGCGATGGCGGCCCGTGCGTCTTCAGCGCTGCCCCGGGCATAGTCTGCGATCACATCCGCGGTGTTCGAGGGATTGATGTTCGCAGCGGCGGATCCGGCGACCCATTCTCCGTCGATCAGATTGTGATGCATGGGCATTCTCTTTCAGGCTCTGAGCTTTGGGTCCGGCGACGTGCCGCCGGACCCCGTTCGGTCGGGAGTCAGACCGCTTGGGCCGGTTTGGCGAAATGCCGGACAACCTTGCGGATGGCTTCGGCCATCTGGACAAGGTGGCGATCCTCGAAGCGGTCAGTCCACCACATGCAGATAGTTTCACGGCAGGCACTTTCGGCCGCAGGGCACAGCGCGTCGCCATAATCGATCTGGCGCGCGTCTGGCAGGGTAAAGGGCAGGCCGGAAGTCCCGAACGTCTGATGGTCCCTGAACACCGGATAGCTATAGAGCGGGATCTGCCCCGGATAGCCGATGAACCCGTCGATGCCTTCGGCGGCAAGGGCCTTCATGATTTCGGGGATCGTGCCGGAAAGCCGTGCCGGATCAAGCCGGAAGGAATAGAAGAAATAGACCCCGACTGTTTCCTTCAGTGGCAAGACCGGCGTCACGTCAACATCGGCGAGGAGACCCGTCAGTCGGTCAGCCGCAGAGATGCGCGCAGAGACGAATCGATCGAGATTCTTCAGTTGCTCGACCCCGACCGCCGCCTGCAGCTCGGTCATGTGGTAGTTCGTTGCGAGAAACAGGTGATCGCGCCCGCCCCGCTCGCGCGGCCAACCCTTGTCGCTGCAGTGGCGCAGCTTGCGACCAAATCGTTCGTCCTCATTGCTGACGACCATGCCGCCATCGCCGGTGGTCATGTGCTTGGACTGCTGGAAGCTGAAGCAGGCCATATCCCCGATCGTGCCGCAAAGCCGGCCCTTGTAATAGGCTAGATGTGCCTGGGCACAGTCCTCGATCACAAACAGATTGTGCCGGCGGGCGATCGCCATGATCGCATCCATGTCAGCCGGATTTCCGTAGACATGGGTCACAATGATTGCACGGGTGCGCACGGTTATGTTGCGTTCGATCGACGCGGGATCAAGGTTGTGCGTAGCGGGATCGACATCGGCAAAGACTGGGATCGCAAGCTGCGCCACGATAGGGATGGCAGTGCCGATATCTGTGATCGGCGACAGAATGATCTCGTCGCCCGGTTCCGGATTCAAATAGGTCACCGCCGTATGCAGCGCCGCCGTGCCATTTGCGACCGCGACTGCATTCCTGACACCGTATTTCTGGGCGAAAGCGCGTTCGAATTCTGCGGTCTTCGGCCCGGTCAGAAAAGACAGCCGGCCTGACCGGATAACCTCGGTCAGCGCGGCGATCTCTTCCTCACCAAAGCTGCGGCCCGAGGCGTCGCGGAAACTGGGAAGAACGCCCTGGATCGCCTTCGGTCCGCCGTGAATAGCGAGATTGCTCATGATCTGGTTCCTGTCAGTGGAGTTGCGCCCAGGGGCCCGTCAGGCCCCTGGGACCATGTTTCAGGCCTAAAGCCCTATGAAATCGGCCATCGCCTGTAGCTGTTGGTCCAGCATGTGATGGCCCAGATGGATCTGACATCCGGCGGCCCGGGCGGCCGCCAGAAAGGGGGTGATCTCGGGCTCCATCACCATTTCCGCGGCGACCATGCCAGGCCTGAGTCCGGTGATATCGACAGGCAGCGCGTCACCCGGTTTCATGCCCAGAGTGGTGCCATTGATGACGATGTCGTGACCCGAAGGATCGCGGTCACCCAGGCGGACATCGACCTGCGGGAAGGTGCGCCGCATCTCGTCCGCCATCGCCTCGATCTTGTGGCGCGAGCGGTTGTTCAGGGTCAGCACCGCGGCACCGGCCTTGGCCAGAGCATAGGCCACGGCGCTTGCCGCGCCGCCTGCACCGCTCAGATGGACGCGGCGACCTGCCACGTCGATTCCTTGGTCGCGCAGTCCGGCCAAAAAGCCGATGCCGTCAAGCTGGCCAGCGACAAGCCGGCCATCGGGCTCGCGCCGCAGGACGTTCGCAGCGCCCACGGCCCGCGCTTCGGGGCTGATTTGGTCGCACAGCGACAGGATCGCCTGCTTGTGCGGGACCGTGACGATTGCCCCGTCAAAGCTTTGCACCAGTCGCAGGGCAGCGACGACGGCGGGCAGATCGGCGGGGGCGACATTCAGCGGCACCATCACCGCGTCGCGGCCCCGTTTGCGGGCAATCGCGTTGATGCCGGGCGGCGCCTTCACGTGATCCGTCGGGTGGGCAAGAATGCCCAGAACCCTGGTCTTTCCGGTGATGGTTGCAGAGATCGGTTCAGCCATGGCGGGCATTTCGTTCAATCGTCATTTCCCCCAGGTCAGGGCCAGGGGGTTCAGCGGACGGGCAAGCTCCAGAAGTCCGGCACGCGTGGCCGGGTGCAGCGGGTCTAGTGGGTGACGGACGAAATCGCTGGCGATGACGCCGCCCTCGACCATTGCCGCTTTGGCCGCGCGCGGGCCGCAGTGGCGGTTCTCGTAATTGATCAGCGGCAGGATACGGTGATAGACCTCGGCCGCTTCGCCCCGGCGACCGGCCGCATGCAGTGTCAGCACCGGGCGGATCAGGTCGGGCAGGAGAGCGCTGGACATCGACCCGGTCGCCCCGGCGTCAAGATCAGCCATCAAGGTGATGCCTTCTTCGCCGTCAAAGGGGCCTTCGATATCTGTGCCGCCCAGTTCGATTAGGCGCCGCAGTTTGGCGGCTGTTGCGGGAACCTCGATCTTGAAATAGCGTACCAGCGGCAGAGTCTTGGCGATCCGCGCCAGGAATTCGGGTGAAAGCGCAACTCCGCTGAGCGGCGCATCCTGGATCATGACGGGGATGCCTGCCGCCTCGGCGACACGAGCGAATTGCTCATAAATCGCCTGTTCGCTGGGGCGCATGAACCAGGCGGTGTTGCCGTGATAGGGCGGCATCAGCATCAGCAGGGAGGCGCCGCGTTCGGCCGCGTGGCGGGCGCGTTGGACCGCGATATCGGTGCAGAAGTGGCTACAGGTCACCATGACGGGCAAACGGCCGGCCACGTGCGCAAGACTCAGCTCGGTCAGGTCGCGCCGCTCATCGTCCGTCAGGACGAACTGCTCGGAATAATTGGCAAGAATGCAGATCCCGTCGCTGCCCTGATCGATCATGCAATCCAGCACGCGGCGCTGGCCATCGGCATCGATGGCACCCGTTTCCATGAAGGGGGTTGGGGCTACCGGGAAAAGACCCGAGAAGGGCTGGCGATCTGTCATGAGAATCAACTCCTGCCGTTTCTCGGCGCAAAGACGAATATTGACTTCTGACGGACTATCATGAAAGATTTTTGGCGGCAATATTCATTTTAAGGCGCGACTGCGATGATGGCTGAGACGAAACCCGAAATCCTTCTGAACGACGCGGACAATGTGGCCGTGGCGCGGCGTGCCATCGCGGCGGGCGAAACGGTTGGTGGTGTTTCAGCCGCCGAACCCATTCCCAGTGGCCACAAGATTGCCGTCCGACCGATCGCCAAGGGCGCGCCGGTGGTGAAATATGGCCAGGCGATCGGACAGGCGCTTTGCGACATTGCACCCGGAGCCCATGTCCATCTGCACAATTTGGGCATGCAGGACAGCGATGTTGCACACGCCTATGCGACCAGCGGCGGCGCCACTTCGCTGTTGCCCGAAAGCCAGCGGCGGACCTTCCTTGGTTTTCTCCGCCCCGATGGTCAGGTCGGCACCCGCAATTACATCGGTATCATCAGTTCGGTGAACTGCTCGGCCACCGTCTCGCGGGCCGTAGCGGACCACTTCAAGCGCAACGGTTTCGGGCCGTTCAAGAATATCGACGGCGTCGTCGCCCTGACCCATGGCTTCGGCTGTGCCGTGCCGACCAAGACCGAGGGTTACATCTATCTGCGCCGCGTCATGAACGGGTATGCGCGCAATCCGAACTTTGCGGCCATCGTCCTGATCGGCCACGGCTGCGAGACAAACCAGATCGGTCACCTGATGAGGGACTTCGCCCTGTCTGAGGGGCCGAACTTCAAATCCATCGTGATCCAAGATATTGGTGGCACCCGCAAAGCCATTGATGACGCCATCGCCAAGATCTCCGAGATGCTTCCCGCCATCAACGCTGTGCCGCGGACGCCTCAGCCGCTGTCAAAGTTGAAGCTCGCGCTCGAATGTGGCGGATCGGACGGCTATTCGGGCATCACAGCCAATCCCGCCCTAGGCTATGCCTCGGATCTGTTAATCCGTAATGGCGGGACGTCGGTGCTGAGCGAAACCCCGGAAATCTACGGCGCCGAACATCTGCTGACTCGCCGCGCCGTAAGTGTCGAGGTCGCCGAAAAGCTGATGGCACGGATCGACTGGTGGCGCGACTATACCACCCGGCACGGCGCCGAACTGAACAACAATCCCTCGCATGGCAACAAGGTCGGCGGCCTGACCACCATCCTGGAAAAGTCGCTGGGCGCGGTGGCCAAGGGCGGGTCCATGCCGCTTAACGCAGTCTATGAATATGCTGAGCCCGTGACGGAGACCGGCCTAGTCTTCATGGACACGCCCGGCTACGATCCTGTCGCCGTCACGGGCCAGGTGGCGGGCGGTTGCAACCTGATCGTGTTTACCACCGGACGTGGATCGGTGGCTGGATTTAAGCCTGTGCCCTGCATCAAAGTCGCCACCAACAGCGAAATGTTCCATCGCATGAGCGATGATATGGATATTAACTGTGGCGGAATCATTGAAGGGACCGACAGCGTCGAAGCGGCCGGACTTCGGATCTTTGAGCAGGTCATTGCCGTCGCCTCGGGAGCGCGTACTGTAAGTGAAGGCTATGATTACGGTGACAATGAGTTTGTGCCCTGGCAGTTGGGCGCTGTAACCTGAGAGGCTTTACTGGCATGCACCAGCGCACATTGGCTTATGAAGCGATCGTCGAGCGGCTGCGCCGAGCCATCGAGGGCGGGCTGCTCCCAGACGGAATCGTTCTTCTCGAAGGGCCAATTGCAGCTTTGTTCTCGTCCAGCCGCTCGCCAGTCAAGCGCGCCCTCTCGATGCTTGAGGAGGAAGGTCTCATCCGCCGTTTCGACGGCCGAGGCTATTTGTCAGGGAAAAGTGGTGGCCCGCTGCGCAGCAAGGTTACGGTCGAGATGCTGGACTTGCAGGCCGAGCCTGGTGTCGGGCCTCGGACCTATGCCTGGCAGAGCTGCTACTACGATTTTGAAAAGGACATCATCCTTCGGGCGGTCTTCGGACAGGCCCGCATCAACGAGCTGGCCATGGCCAGGCACTATCGGGTCGGCCGGTCAGTGGCGTCGGACATGCTGAACCGTGCCGCCCGGACCGGACTCGTGACGATCGACGGGCGCGCCCGTTGGGTGATCAACCCCTTGAATGAAGGGCGGTTCCGCGACCTTTACGAGTTGCGGATGATCCTTGAACCCGCCGCCCTGCGAACTGCCCTCGCACAGGTGCCGACAGACGTCGTCCGTGCCATGCGAGAGCGGCTGTGCCAGGTTTCGATGCGGTTTCCGAACGTCGAGTCAAGTGAACTCGACGAGCTTGAAGAGGATTTGCATATCGACCTCCTCCAATTCGGTACCAACAGCGAAATCTTGGAAGCCTTGGGGCGCACGCGATGCATTCTTGTTGCCGGCAAGCACATTCAGCGCGCCATCCGCAACGATGCCCCGATCGACGCGTTTATGGGCGAACACCTGTCCATACTGGAGGCGATCATCGCGCAGGACGCGGGACTGGCCGAGCAGAAACTGGTCGAACACCTCATGATTTCAAGCCAAAAGGCAACCGATCGCCTTGAGCAGTATCTGAAGACCAACGAGGTTCTGGAATTGCCCTTCGTCGTGGCCTGACCCTTATTTCTTCCGGGCGGCGCGCTTACCCAAGCGTTCGGCAAGAACCTCACGCAGCGTCTGCGCCAGGTTGGGCGTAGCAGAGGAACACATCACCAGAAGCTTTGCAGGTTCGTTGCCTGCGGCCAGATAGGCATGTCCCATCGTGCTGTCGAAATAAGCAGAATCCCCCTCTACCAGTTTGGTGGGCTCATAAAGTTCGGTGTGCAGCGTAATCGAGCCCTTGATCACATAAAGGTACTCTTCGCCGACATGGCTCCACAGCCCGTCAATATCCTTCATCGAGTTGGCACGGACCTCGATGAACATGGGCACGATCCTCTTGTGCGCGATGTCTGTGCACAGATAGGTATAGGAGAAATTCTTATCTCCCATACTCAATCCCGCATGCTGATAAGAGATGCTGCGCCGCCCGGTAAAACGGTCGGTTTCCGACAGGTTTCCGAAGACTCCAAGCAAATCGCTGATTTCAATGTTCAGTCCCGCGCAGAGCTGAAGGATCGTCTGATAAGACGGAAAGATCAGGTCATTTTCCAACTTCGACAGCGTGGACTTCGAAATACCCGTCCTGGAACTGACATCCGCCAGCGTCCAACCATGATAAGTGCGCCGGTCGCGAAGCGCTTCGCCAATCGTCGGTCTTTTGGTGTCATCTGGCATATTGCCTGCTCAACCTCGCGACTCCAGAAGCGCCAAAGCAGTTAGCGTTTGCCACATCAGAATAGGCCTGAATCCCAACAGAAAGAAGATCAGTCCTTCCTTCCCGGCCCGCTGTTCCGCGTTCCGTACAACGAGTCTCATTTATGGCAATAGATTTGGCAAGCGCGGTCCTCAGCGCTCCACCAACTGGACGGGCAGGGGACTTGGCACCGCGACGGCGCAGCAGACAGTCCTGTCCGGCCGCGTGGCCAGCGATCGCCCCGCAGCCGCCCGTGATCAGTTGCCGAACTTGTTCGATCTGCATGTCGGCGTCAAAGTCGGCTTGGACCGCGATCAGCTCCGTGCTGACCGCTTCGACGTCGGCCTGGAAGCTTGGCGGGTCAAGGTATTTCCAGGCCGTCACCTCACAAGTTTCTAAAGCGAAACCAATCTTGGTGGTGTCGGCAAGGGCACAGCCGCGGCCGATCATCGCCGTCGTAGTTGCGCCAAGCCCGGATGCAAGAACGGCGCGGCGGCTTATGTTTGTCTTTTTTCTCATACTTTCCAAGTCATACCCTGTCGAAAGAGTGTTATTCTCCTCCGGCAGGAGGAGTAGCTCGCAGAGCTTGCAGTCTCCCGGGGTCGCCCCGATTGCCGCCAGAGTTTTCAGTGGTTGCTCACTTGGGCAACGATTCGACGGACGGAGCAACCGCTCCAATGTTGCACTAGGGAAAATTTCTGTCAACGCAGATCGAGCTTCCTAAGATAGAGCTTTCTGCGTGCAATAATCATTACCTGCGAGAGGACAAGGCAGCGATCTCCTTTCTGTTCCCGCAGGGATCGAGCAAGGCATTGATAAAGTTTAATTAATGTCAAGGCAAGCTACGTGTGCTCGTGCTGGGTTCTTCGCGATGTAGCCGGGGTATTGGCTCAAGCTGAAGCTGGGAGAACCAGAAATTTGCCTCTTGCCTGAGATAGTTCTTGCCTGATGGTTTGTTTCCTTTATGAAACATGTGGCACACATCATCCGGAATCAGTGTCATCGCGTTCGTCCCGCATGACCAGGTTCGGCGCCGACGAAGCGGGTTGCCCTTTGCCAAGCCCCCGATGACCGGCGGAAGTCTGGGTCGAACGCTAGACGGCTGCAACCTCGGCCGATCAGAAAAGGGAAGAAGTTTCATGCGCTTGTCTTGCGATACCGGTGGCACCTTCACCGATCTTGCCGTCGAGACCTCAACCGATATCTTAATGTTCAAGAGTCTGACGACGCCGGACGATCCGGTGCGCGGGATTCTGGACGCCGTGACACTTGCCGCCCAGCACTTCGGTCTGGATACCGCGACCTTCCTTAGCGGCGTCGAGAGTTTCCTTCACGCAACAACGCGCTCGTTGAATGCGGTCCTGACCGGGAACGTGGCCCGCACGGCGTTTCTGACCACGGAAGGTCACCCCGACATCCTGGTGATCCGCGAAGGCGGACGCGCCGATCCGTTCAATTACTCTTTGCCCTTCCCGGCGCCCTACGTGCCGAGGTCGCGGACCTTCGAAATCCCGGAGCGGATCGACGCGTCGGGCAAGGTCGTGCGTGCCCTGGATGAGGCGGCTGTGCGCAAGACGCTGACCGATCTGGCAGCCCAGGAAGTCGAGGCCATCGGCGTTTGCCTGCTGTGGTCGATCATCAACCCCGCGCATGAAAAGCGGTTGGGTGAGCTGATCCGCGAGATCCTGCCCGGTGTCCCCTACACGCTGTCGCATGAGCTGAACCCCACGTTGCGCGAATATCGCCGCGCCTCGGCGGCCTGCATGGACGCCTCGCTCAAGCCGACGATGAACCACTACTTGCGCTCGCTCAGCGAGCGGCTGAACGGGGCGGGCTTCGGGGGCCGCCTTCTGATGGTCACCTCACAGGGCGGCGTTCTGGACGCAGAGGCGGTCGCGAGTTCTCCCATCCATGCGCTGAACTCTGGTCCCGCCATGGCACCGGTGGCGGGGCGGCATTACACGCGCCGGGATTTCGACTGCGATACGGCGATCGTCGCGGATACCGGTGGCACCAGCTATGACGTGTCGGTTGTCCGCAACGGGCGTATCCCCCGCACAAAGGAAAGCTGGATCGGCCAGCCCTTCCAGGGCCATATGACCGGCTTCCCGTCGGTCGACGTGACCAGCGTCGGCGCGGGCGGGGGCTCGATCGCCTGGGTGGATAACGGCAATCTGCTGCATGTCGGCCCGCAAAGCGCGACCGCTATGCCAGGCCCGGCCTGCTATGGCCGCGGCGGCACCCAACCGACCGTCACTGACTGCGCCGCGATCCTGGGCTATATCGACCCCGAATACTTCCTGGGCGGAAAGATGGCGCTGGACCTGCCCGCCGCGAGGAAGGCGCTGCAGACCCATGTCGCGTCGCGGCTTGGGGTCAGTGTTGAAGAGGCGGCCTTGGCGGTCATGGCGCTAACGACCGAAAAGATGATCGGGGCCATTGAGGAAATCGCCGTCAATCAGGGAATCGACACGACTTCGGCCGCCCTGATCGGCGGTGGTGGAGCCGGGGGCCTGAACGCGGTTGCCGTGGGCAACCGGCTGAATTGCCGGGCGGTCCTGATCCCGGAAAGCGGCGCCACTCTCAGCGCCGTCGGCGCTCTGATGTCTGACCTTTACGGAGAGTTCACCGAAGTCGCCTATATGACCTCGGATCGGTTCGACACGGAAACAGCGACGCGTGTCGTCGCCAGCCTGCGGCGCAAATGCGCCGACTTCATCGCCGAATATGGTCAGGGCTCGCTGAAGAGCACGATCGAGGTCGCGGTCGAGGCGCGGTATCCCAAGCAGGTCTGGGAAATCGAAATCCCGGTCGACAACGAGAATTTCGACGATCCTGCCGCAGTCGCGCAGCTGGTTCAGGCCTTCCACAACGAACACCGGACGTTGTTCCAGATCAGCGACGATGAGTCGGGCATCGAGATCATCGCCTGGCGGGCCTTCGTGCGCTGCGTCCTGAAGAAGGCCGAAAGCAAGGCCGATCTCAGCGCCACGTCCACCGGTGCCGACGCCCGCCGTCCGGTCTATCTGGCAGGCATGGGCTGGGTCGATGTGCCGGTGCGAAAAGTCGCCGAAATGGCGGTGGACACGCCGCTTGAGGGGCCGGCCATCATCGAGTCAGCTTTCACCACGGTCGTCATCGATCCGGGTGCCACCGTTCGCCGCACCGCCCCGGGCGGTCTGGTTATCAAGTTCTAGGAGACCGTCATGACCTTGACGACAAAAGACAGCGATATCGAAATGGCGATTCTGGCCAGCCGGATCGACAGCATTGCGCGGAAGATGGCCAACACCCTGTTCCGGACCGCCCGATCGGGCGTTCTGAACAGCGGTCACGACTTTTCCTGCGTGGTGCTGACTGCGGATTGCCGGCTTCTGGCCGGTGCGGTCAGCCTGCCGTCGCATGTCATGTCCGGCCCGGACGAGATGGCGCGCTATATCGCTTCGATGCACCCCGACATGAAGCGTGGCGACGCCTTCCTTCACAACTCACCCTATCACGGCAACTCCCACGCAGCCGACCACTGCCTGTTCGTGCCCGTGATCGACAAGGATGGCGTCCACCGCTACAGCGTTCTTGCCAAGGCCCATCAGGCGGACTGCGGCAACTCCAAGCCGACGACCTATATCGGCGATGCGACAGATCTCTACGAAGAAGGCGCGCTGATCTTCCCGGCGGTCCAGGTCCAGCGTGACTACAAGGACATCGGGGACATCATTCGCATGTGCCGGGCACGGATCCGCGTGCCCGAGATCTGGTGGGGCGACTATCTCGCCACGCTGGGGGCGGTGCGGATCGGTGAGCATGAGCTGCTCGCTTTGGGTCAGGACGTGGGCTGGGACCGCCTCGAGCGGCATGTGGAGAACTGGTTCGATTACTCCGAGCGTCGGATCACCGCCGCCATCCGCCGTCTGCCCAGCGGCAGCTCCACCACGGTCAGCACCCACGACCCATTCCCCGGGGCGCCTGACGGGATTCCGGTCAAGGCGCGAGTGGTGGTCGATGCCGAAGCCGGCCGCATCTCAATCGACCTGCGCGACAACCCGGACTGCCTGCCCTGCGGCCTGAACCTGACCGAGGGCACCGCCCGCAGCGGCGGCCTTCTGGGGGTGTTCAACTCCCTTGGCGATCACACGATCCCCTCGAATTTCGGATCGTTCCGTCGTGTGGAGATCCTGCTGCGCGAAAACTGCGCGGTCGGCATTCCCAAGCATCCCTACAGCTGCTCGGTCGCCACGACCAACCTGGCCGACCGTGTGGTTAGCGCCACGCAAAGCGCCATCGCCCAGATCGCGGCCGGCTTCGGCATGGCTGAGGCTGGTCCGATATATCCCGCGGCCGGCGGCGTGATCTCGGGGCGGGATCGCCGCGTCGAGGACGCGCCCTTCGTCAATCAGGTCCACCTCGGGATTTCGGGTGGCCCGGCAACGCCCCACCAGGACGGCTGGTTGACCCTGATCCATGCCGGAAATGCCGGAATGTGCCGCCACGACGCGATTGAGGTGGACGAATTGTCCTATCCGGTCCGCATTCAGGAACGGAGAATCCTGCCCGATACCGGCGGGGCAGGCACCCATTGCGGCGCGCCGTCGATCCGGGTGGAGTTCGGACCCGCAGGCGCCGATCCGATGCGCGTGTATTATAACGCCGACGGATTCGTGAACGTTGCCAAAGGCGTACAGGGCGGGCTGGAGGGCGGCCGTGCACGCGTTCTGAAGCGTGCGGCCGACGGGACTGTCGAGGATCAGGCCGCCTGCACGGGTGTCTGGCTGCAGTCGGGCGAAAGCATCATTTCGATCTCTTCGGGCGGTGGCGGCTATGGCGATCCGGCCGGTCGGGATCCGGCCAAGGTCGCCAGCGATGTAAAGGAAGGCTACCTGTCGCCTAAGCGCGCCGCCGAGGTTTTCGGCGTCGTGATCGCGGCAGATGGCAAAGTGGCTGAGGCGCCACGCGTTTCCTAGCCATCTGCCGTGGTCAGGGGTTGCGGCCTGGTTTCGAAGCGAACGAGCTGAACAAGGTCTCCCATACTGCACATTGGGCTGGGGTTGGACAACAGCCTTATTCCCTGACCTTTGCGCCTTTGGCTTGGTTTTACGCCGGTCGGCCCGGCGAAGCTCGGGATCAGTTAGGACCGAACCGTCTGAAAATCGCGACACCGGGTGAGTACGAATGCCGGGTGCCGCGTAGCCCAAGAATCGGAGACTAAGTCCTCAATAGCATCAAGGAGTTAGCGTTGCCACTAAATAGGGTCATTCTCAATCTGTCTGTCACGGTCTGATCGGGTTTTCCAGATTGAAGGGATCAGGTCGTGGCATCGAAGGAGCATTGGGCTCACACCAGTAGCGTGCTGGTGGATGAGGTCCGCCAGACTGAGACGAGTTCGTGGGACGTATTTGGCAGGCTGGCTCCGAATGAAATCTGCCCTGATTGCAGGGCGCTCTCAAGGCAACGACATGCTTGGAGGGAAAGCCCTACACTGGGAGGACCACTTCTCACGAGGCAGACCAACAGTCACGCCATCGAACGAATGAAGCAGGCTGGAGGAAGGCGTTTCCCTCATTTTGTCTATTGTCTGCAAAGTGCATTCGTGATAGACGAACAGTACTATAACCATTCGCGAACCACGGGAGGAAAGCAGAGATGGAAAGATCAGGACCAACGCGCCGCACGCTTCTTGGCACTGGCGCTGGGGCAGTCGCGGCAGCCATGCTGGGGAGTTCAGGCCATGTTTTTGCTGCGGGTAGCGGCAAGATCGGGTTTGCAATGGAGACCTTTACCGTTCCAAGGTGGAAGAACTTGGACCGGCCGAGCTTTGAAGAAGCGGTGAGAGCTAATGGCTTTGAGCCTGTAGTGAACCAGGCTGATTTCAAAGTAGAACAACAAATGGCCGATGTTGAGAATCTCCTCACAGTTGGCGTGGATGCTTTGGCTATTGTGCCTATCGTTGCGGAGGCAGCCATCAACATGGCGCGTCGCGCTAAGCAGGATGGCATTCCCGTACTTGCTTATAATTCAGCAATTCCAACGAATGACGTTGATGTGTATGTTGCACGCAACAACTTTGGGGTCGGAAGGAAGGCTGCACAGGCTGCACTTGATGCAGGAGTACTGAAGGGCAACTGGGTTATCGTTTCGGGCCAAGCTGGAAACACCGTTGCCGAAGAGATCACCAAGGGTTACTTGGATGTCATGCAACCCCTTGTCGACAAGGGAGAGCTCAAAGTGGTGAGCCAACTCTTCCACGATGGTTGGGATCCTGAGTCCGCTCGCCGCCAAGCCGAAGATGCGCTGACTGCCAATAATAATGAGATCGCCGGCTTCCTCTGCAACAATGACGGTATGGCGGGAGGCGTCATCGGCGCACTCGACAAAGCGGGCTTGGCAGGTAAGGCTTACGTTACAGGACAGGATGCGACGATCGAGGGGTGTCGCCACATCTTGCTTGGCAACATGGCGCTCTCAAGCTTCACCCTATTCGACCAGATGGGGAAAATCGCAGGCGAACTCTGCGCAAAATTGGCGAAGGGTGAAGATCTCGGGATTACAGAGAGCTACGATGCGGGCAATGGTGTCTCGCTGCCATACGTTCCCGTTGAAGACCGAAACATCACCCGCGACAACATGGTTGAGTATCTAAAAGCCTACAGTCCCGCATATGTGGACGTCAAAGCCGTACTCGATGGCGTGCCGCAGGAAAAGTGGCCCGCCGGCGTGGAAGCGCTGCTGTGAACTCATAATTCACCGTAGCCTGCGACCGCCCGCGTCGCAGCAAGGTTGAGCGCACCGACTACGCTCCCAGTCGTGCGCGCAACCTCCTTCTTTAGCCCAGTAGGATCGGATTTTACTAATGACTTGCCGAAGAAAAGAAGCAGTGCTGCAAGGAGCGGGAAAAGAACCATGGGAATGAAAGCCGAAATTCAGGCAACGCCGAACATACCACGCCAGTCGCTGGAGCTGGAGCGCAGCAACTGGCGAATTATCATTCTGATTGGAGCAACGCTCTTGATCTGGATTGGATTCCACATCTGGACGGGCGTTTTCATAACTCCACGGAATCTCTCCAACTTGGCAGTGCAGACCTCTATTACCGCGTTGATCTCTGCCGGCTTGTGCTGGCTCCTTGTCGCGAGGGAGATTGATCTATCGGTCGGCTCGCTGCTTGCGATGTGCAGCGTGCTCAGCATGATCTTGCTGCAAAAGGTGGGTCTAGACGCCTACACAACTATCTTACTTGTAACTCTGACTGGCATTGCTGTTGGCCTTCTACAAGGCGGCCTGCGGGTTCTACTTGGGATTCCATCGTTCATTATAACCCTGGCGGGATTTTCATGGCTGCGCGGGCTGGCATATGTTTTCTCGGGCGCCGAGACCCTTTCTGGCACAGGTGAAACTTTCTATACGGTAGCTAATGGAGAGCTATCCGCTGTCGCCAGCCTTGTTGGTATTGTGGTGTGCACTCTTCTCTACATGATGTCGTGGGTAAGAGCCTACACCGGCCTGCTTGGACCTCAAAAATTTCAGCGTCATGCAGTGAATTGGACAATCCTGGGCCTATCATTGGGCGCGAGTGCGTTGTCAATTTGGATCTTTGTGACGAGAAATGGCACTCCGTATCCTGTTGTATTTCTCATGCTGACCGTGTTCGTGATGGAGTACTGCACCCGCAATACACGTTTTGGTCGCTACGTCTATGCAATCGGCGGGAACCCCACCTCAGCAAGACGATCAGGCATCAACGTTAATAAGATGATACTTGCACTGTTCGGGCTTATGGGGGCTATGACTGCTGTTGCTGCGGTCATTCAAACTTCTAGACTGGATGCTGGGCCGCCAAATGTCGGGTTGTTCATCAATTTAAGCGCCCTTAGCGCAGCCATTATTGGTGGAACAAGTCTCTTCGGGGGGGAAGGCCGCGTGCTTGGTGCGGTGATTGGCGCACTGTTGATGGCGAGCATAACTAACGGACTGAGCCTCGCTGGTGTGGACACTTTCTATCAAATGATCATCACCGGAGGCCTGCTCATTGTTGCGGTATCAGCGGACCATGCAACTCAAAGGAAGCCAAAATGAATCTCCCTGGCAGTTTCGAGGCGGCAGTATCAGTTCGAGATCTGCGAAAGAACTATGGAGCCGTCGAGGCCACACGTGGCGTCAGCTTTGAGATTCAACCCGGTGAGATTGTTGGACTCGTGGGCGACAATGGTGCCGGGAAATCTACCCTCACCAAGATGATTGCTGGAGACGTCGTCCCCAGTTCCGGCGAAATCAGGATCGGCGGGAACCTCGTTCAGAGTTCGTCAACAACTTGGGCGCGAGACCATGGTGTTGAAATGGTCTACCAGGACCTCGCACTATGCGACAATCTGGACATTTGCGCCAACATCTTCCTAGGACGCGAGATCACACAGAAAACTATCCTTGGTCATCGCGCGTTGAATCACGATGCGATGCTGGCCAAGGCTGAAAGCCTTCTGGCAATGCTTGAGCTGAAATTGCCGAACCTTCGAGAGCCAGTGACCGCGCTTTCTGGGGGGCAACGCCAGATGGTGGCCATCGCGCGGTCCGTCGCATATGATCCGAAATTGGTCATCATGGACGAGCCAACAGCTGCCCTATCAGTCTCAGCAGGACAGCCAGTCCTTGATCTGATCCGCCGTTTGCCACAACAAAATGTCGCAATCCTCCTCATCAGTCACAGGCTGAGCGATGTGCTCAATACTGCAGACCGCATCCTAGTTCTTCGACAAGGAAAAATCGCTGCAACAGTCCGCGCCTCTGAAATCGACGAGATCGAACTGCTGCACCTGATGGCCGGAAGCAACGTGGCGAAATCTCCCGCTTGACGTTGGCGGGAAAGGGACGCTGCGCAAGGCATCGTGTCAGGAGGCGCGGCTGAGAGGCTGTCCATCAAGTTCTCACGGCTGGGTAGATAACGAAAGCGGCCGAGGTGGCTTATCGCTAGTTGGGTTAGTTCTGGTCGGTCGCTGATTTGGCCGGCCGCAACTCAAATGAATGGGAGCGAGCGGCAGTGTCAAAGAAGTACTTGATCGTGGGGGCCTCTCGTGGGATCGGCTTGGGCTTAGTTAGGGCCCTTTCGGCTCGTGAGCAAATTGTAGTTGCGACTAGTCGCAACGGTGAGAGTCATGCGTCAGCTTCAGGTTTGCTTGCGCTCGACATTCTGGACAGTGACTCGCGGGACATCGCTATCCGTGCCGCTACGTTGGAAGGCACAACGCATGTGGTGGTGGCCGCCGGAATTATGCCGAAGACAATTGACGTGACACTTGAACCGCCCGTTATCGCCGAAGTATTCTTGACCAACTCAATCGCACCCATCGTGTTCGCGGAAGCTCTTGCGCAGCGCTTGGCACCGACGCTTCAGCACATAATGTTTCTTGGATCGCGTATGGGATCGGTAGAACTGAACCAGAAAGGCGACGACTGGATCTATCGCGCTAGCAAAGCGGCGCTGAACTCGGCCGCAAGGAGTTTTTACATCAGGAAGTGTAGCGCAAAAGGCATTGCCGTCACTGTTGCCCATCCGGGGTGGGTGCGAACCGAAATGGGGGGAAAGAATGCCGAAATAAGTGTCCAGACTTCCGTCGACGGTCTGCTGGATGTGCTTGATGAGCCAGTATCCGCTGGTGCATTCCGCTACTGCGACTATCTAGGGAACTCTCTACCATACTGATCAGTCGAGTGCGAGAGGAGTTTCGGATCTTGGGCTGAGCTGACGAAACGCTTCGGGCCGCCGCTCGCCCATTGCTCCCAACGCGCAACCGCGCCAATTTCAACCATCGGCTCTGGTTTCAGGTGGATGAGTAAAGGGGGGCAGAGCACCCCTAACAAGAGAGCAGCCTGAATATGAACTGGCAGGAGGGTGTTGCGATCGCGGTGGTGCTCCTCGGCCTCGCCGGGGCGTTCCTCGTGGCGCAGCGGCCTTCCCGATAGACCGAGTTCGGTGCGTGACTGGGAATGGCGCTGTTGCCGCTGGGTTGGCGCTTTCTCAGGAGGAGTATGCCGACGGAAGAGGACGTTGAGCCTTAACTCCTATTCGCCAGATCGCCCAGGCCGATGGAGATCCCTTCCATGATGTGAGGACCAAGCAATTCTTGTACCCGCCCTTGGTCCAAGGCTCCAACCGCCGAGTGCAATACTGTGTGAGATTCGAGTATCGCCCGAGGGTCAGTCACATGCCATGCGATGCCGACGATCATCTGGAACTGGCGCGCCATCATCTCCCAAACTCTTCGGAGTGTCTCGTTGCCGGAAAGCCTGAGAACCGAGCGGTGATAGTCAATGTCACATTGCGCCATACGGGCCCCTGACTGCGCAGCGCAGGCTTCACTCATACGGTCCAGAACTGCTTGGGTATCGGAAATATCACCCTGTCCTAGCGCCAATTGTTCAATGGCCAAGCGGAATGCCTCTCGCTCTAAAGCCAGTCGGACTTCTAGGATTTCCTTTAGCTTCTTCTCGTCGACCTCCATCAGGCACATGCCTTTGTATGGAGTGTTGGTGACGATCCCCTCGCTCACCAAGCGCAACAAAGCCTCGCGCACGGGCATCCGGCTGACATTCAGTTGCTGGGCGATGTCGGCTTCCTTGAGTCTCGCCCCGAAAGGAATCCGTTTTTCCATGACGGCCAGAACGACAGCGTCAAAAACTTGATCCGTAAGGGTTTTCACCTGGATCTCGTAGGACTTGCCGTCTGCTTCAGCCTGCATTGGTGTCGCCTTTTCAGGAATCCTGTGGACCAATCGTTTTGCGCATGCGTCCGTCCTAAAGTCAAGAGATCGAATGTTGTAGGGGATATTTCGTATACAATATGTGTTGACAGTGGGTCGTCTTCAAGTCACACTCCGACTTGCCGTCCACTCTCTAGCGCGCGGCAAGAAACGGATGAATGACGGATTGGGGTGAGCGATGAGCTGTATTCTTGGCGTTGACGTAGGGGGCACCTTTACTGATTTAGTGGCTTTCGACAGAACGTCGGGGTCCGTCCACGCCTGGAAGACGCTCACGACGCCTGCGGACCCCTTGCAGGGCATCGCGACTGGGGTCGACCAGTGCCCGGTCGATGTGCCGATCCAGGCGCTTCGCCTCGGTACCACGATCGCCACGAATGCCTTGCTGGAAAGGAAGGGGGTCGAAGTTGCCTTTGTGACAACAAAGGGATTTCGTGACGTTCCGTTCATCCAGTCCGGGAGGCGCAAGGGCAGCTACGATATCACCTGGGTGAAGACCCCGCCGCTGATGAAACGGCGGAACGCTTTCGAGGTCGTCGAGAGAATCGGTCCTGACGGCAGTGTGGTGACTGCCCTTGACGAGGACAGTGTTCGGGCGGCAGCAAGTGAGATCAGAAGCCGAGGTGATATCGGCGCAGTCGCGGTCTGCCTCCTTTTCTCCTACATGAATCCGGCCCACGAGATGCGCGTGCGCGACATCCTGGCCGGCGAGCTTCCGGGACTTGCAGTCTCGATCTCATACGACGTGCTGCCCCGCTGGAAGGAGTATGCACGTGCCGCAACGACGATCGCTGACGCCTACATCAAGCCGCTTCTCGAACGACAGGTCGAACGCATTGGCGCGTGGTTCGATCAGCACCGCGACAAACCGCATGTCGTGATGATCAAATCAAACGGCGGCGAGGTGGCGCTCAGGGCGGCTGCCAAGGTCCCGATCAACCTCGCGGTCTCCGGACCCACCGGCGGTGTCGTTGGCGCGAAGGCGCTCGCTCAGGATACCCAGGAAACGCATATCATCACCCTGGACATCGGCGGAACCTCCACCGACTGCGCGGCGATCGTGAACAGCCAGGTGAGCTTCACCTCTGACTTCGAGATCGAGTTCGGGCTCCCCGTCCAGGTCCCCATGCTCGACATCAGGACATTCGGTGCGGGCGGTGGCTCCGTCGCCTGGATTGACCCAGGGGGCATGCTGCGCGTCGGGCCGAGAAGTGCCGGCGCAGTGCCGGGTCCGGCCAGCTATGGGCGCGGCGGAACCGAGCCCACCGTGACCGATGCCAATCTCGTCCTCGGACGCATCGACGCGGACAATTTCCTCGGCGGGCAGATGAAGCTCGACCTCCAGCGCGCGCGAGACGCCATGACCCGGGTCGGCGAGAAGCTGGGCATGGGAGTGGAGGAAACGGCACTCGCCGTCCTGAGGATTGTCAATTCCAACATGCTTGGCGCCTTGCGCTCCGTCCTCACGGAGAGGGGGCATGATCCGCGTGATTTCACGCTCCTCGCCTTCGGCGGTGCGGGTCCACTGCACGCAGCCGATCTGATGATCGACGGGGGAATGAAGCGCAGCATCGTGCCCAACCATCCGGGCCAGTTTTCCGCCTGGGGCTTCCTGCTGGCGGATGCACGGGTCGATCTCGCGCGCACCACTCCGATGAACTCTCTGCAATTCGACGCCCCCCGCCTCACCGCGACAATGAGCGATCTGATTGAGCAGGCCATGGGCCAGCTTCGCGAACAGGGCTACGATGGCAAGATCGAACTCTTTCCGTCTGTCGAGATGCGTTACCTCGGGCAGAGTCACGAACTTGACGTGCCCCTCGCCTTTACCGTCTTCGATGGCAATCGGGCGACGGAACTCTTCGCCAGCTTCAACGCGCTTCACGAGGCGCGCTACGGCTATCAGACGCCTGACGATGCGCTCGAGATCGTGACCCTGAAGGTGACGGCAATCTGCGCCACGCCGAAGCCACGCCTGCCGAAGATCGCCACGGGCACTGGCAAGCCAATCCCCCGCTCAAAGCGGCGCGTCGTCTACACGACTGGCGCGGCAGAAGCATCGGTTTACGACCGTGAAACGCTCCGTGCCGGAGATCGCATCGAAGGTCCGGCCGTGGTAGAGGAACCTGCCTCCGTCACCGTCCTGCCACCCGAAACGATCCTTGAGGTCGATGGGATCGGCAATCTCCTGATCCAGCATGGAGTTGCGTCATGAAGCTGTCTGCGAACGGCTACTACGTCGAGAGGTATCTGAAGTGTGGCAATTGCGGAACACCTATGTTTGAAGGCCGCAACGGTCACAAGGCCGGAGCTTACTGCTCCGACTGGTGCAGGGACTGGGCGCATGCCGTAGCCTCGGGCGACACGCCCCGCGTCGCACCGCTCGCCACGCCACGGACACCTCGGAAAGAGGACATGGTCGAGATGACCGTGGTCGACGGCATTCTGTCCTCCATCTGCCGCGAGATGGGCGTCACGCTCATGCGAACTTCCTATTCCTCCCTTTTTAGCGAGTCGGAGGATTTCTCCTGTGCGCTCGCGACGCCCGATGGAGAGATGATCGCCAATGGCGACTTCTGCCCGTCGCAGATTGGTGGCATCCCGCTGCTCGTGCAGACCATGGTGAAGGAGACGCCGCTCGAGACGATCGAGGAGGGTGACGTCATCCTGCACAACGATCCCTATCGCGGCGGTCTCCACACGCCTGAGCATACTGTCTTCAAGCCCATCTTCTTTGATGGGAGGATCGTGGCCTTCGCGGTGGCGGTTGGACATTTCGTCGAGGTCGGCGGTGTTGCAGCCGGAGGCTTTCCCGGCGATGCGACTGAGATCTTCCACGAAGGGCTTCGCGTTCCACCCGTGAAGATCATCAAGCGGGGCAAGGACGATCCCGACGTGTGGCGCCTGCTGCTCGCACAGGTACGTACGCCGCGCATGTACTACGGAGACCTTCGCGCCATGATCAGTGCGGTTTCCATCGCCGAGCGTCGCATGCACGAGCTCTGTTCGAAGTACGGAGCCGAGCGGCTGAACTCGATCGTAAGGGCGCTGCTCGACTATTCCGAGCGACGCACCCGGGCGGAGATCGCCCGCATTCCCGACGGCGTCTACACTTTCAGCGACCGCGTGGAGGATGACGGGATCGAGCCTGACCGAGAATACGAGATCAAGGTTGCCATCCATATCGAGGGTGAAAATGTGGTGGTGGACTTCACGGGAAGCTCGCCGCAGGCCAAGGGACCCATAAATGCGACGCTGGGGGTGGCCTGGTCGGCCGCCTTCAACGCCTTCCTCCACATCACCGACCAGACGATCCCGAAGAACTCGGGCTGCTATCGCCCGATCAAGGTCATCGCTCCTCCCGGTACGATCATGAACGTCGACTATCCCGGCTCGGAAGTTGGCGGGAACACCGAGACTCACCCGCTGGTGGTCTGTGCCATCTTTGGTGCCCTGTCGAAGGCAGTTCCAGACCGCATCATGGCAGCTGAAGGCGCGACCCACGGCTGCATCACCTTTGGCGGTTACAACGAGAGCATTGGCGAGGCTTTCGCCGGCTTCGATCTGTGCCTCGTGGGTTATGGCGCGCGCAGCTTCGCCGACGGCAACAGCACGCTCGACTCGATCAACGGCAACTGCGCGGCAACACCCGTCGAGGTGTTCGAGACGAAGTTCCCCTGGCGGGTCGAAGAGTATTCGCTGCGCCCCGACTCGGGCGGTGCAGGCAAGTACCGTGGAGGCCTTGGACAGTCCCGCACGCTGCGGGCGCTGCAGCCGATCTCCATGAACCAGATGAGCAACCGTCACCGCCTTCCAGCCTGGGGTCTGGAAAGCGGCAAGGAAGGAAAGACCGGTGCCACGCTCTTTCTCCTCAACGGCTCCGCCCGATGGCAGGACGCGCGGGAGGCCTACGGCCGTGCTTCCTCGTCGAAGTACTCGAACATCAAGCTGGTAGCAGGCGACACCGTGAAGGTGCTGATGCCGGGTGGCGGCGGATACGGCGATCCGCTCAGCCGTGCGCACGAACTTGTGCGCGAGGACGTGGCGGACGGATACGTGTCCGAGGCCGAGGCAAGCCGGCTCTATGGCTACAGCCCTCAAGGGAATGGTTGAACCGGGAGCCATCTCATGAGCGCGCAAAGCCGTTCCTTCTGGCTGACGAGCCAATTGCCCTCAGGCTTCAGGCCCTGCCCGCCGCTCGCGGGCGAGACCCGCGCCGACGTTGTCATCATCGGCGGTGGCTTCGCCGGGCTCTGGACATCCCTCGTCCTGAAGGAGAAAAAGCCCAGTCTCGACATCGTCATACTGGAGCGCGATCTCTGCGGTGGTGGCGCCAGCGGGCGCAATGCCGGCTATGTCCTGAACTGGTGGGCGCGCTTTCCCGCACTCGAGGCCGTTTGTGGTGCCGATGAAGCCGTGGCCCTTGGCAGGGAGACTGTGCGCGCGGTTGACGAGATTGAGCGCTTCTGCCGCGACAACGGTGTCACCAGCTTCCGTCGCGACGGCTGGCTCTGGGCCGCAACCTGCAAGGCGCATGTGGGGGCATGGTCTACCGCAACCTCGGCCCTCGCGCGCAGCAACCTCCACCCCTTCGAAGAGCTTTCCGGGCGTGAGATCGAAGGCAACTGGGGTCTCGACGGCTTCCAAGCCGGTGTCATCGACCGGAGCTGCGCCTCCGTCGATCCTGCGGAGCTTGCCTTCGCCCTGCGGCGTGTTGCACTCGAAAAGGGTGTGCGAATTTTCGAGGGCACCCCGATGACAAGGTTTGCACGCCGGGGGCCGGTCGAGGTCGAGACACCGCGCGGTCGCGTTCGCGCCGAACGGCTGGTCCTGGCGATCAACGCCTGGTTCGGCAGGATGCCCGAGTTTCGCTCCTCTATACTGATTGCGGCCTCCGAACTCGCAGTTACGCGGCCCGTACCGGAAAAGATCTCCGGAATGGGGTGGAGCGGCGGGCCTTATGTCAACGACGCGCGTCTCATGGTGGGCGCACTCCGCGCTCTTCCGGATGGCCGGGTGATGTACGGCAAGGGGGGCGGCCAGATCGGCTTTGCCGGGCATGTGGGAGATCGGTTCGAAGGGGCAGCGCCGCGGCTCGATCTGATGACCAGCGAATTCCACCGCTATTCCCGGCACTTCCAGGGCCTCTCCGCCGAGACCAGCTGGATCGGCGCGGTTGATCGTACGCGCGATGGCCTGCCGATGTTCGGTTATCTCGGCGGCAACCGCGACATTATCTTTGGCTGCGGCTTTTCGGGGAATGGCGTGGGTCCAACGCGTCTCGGTGCCCGCATCATGGCAAGTCTCGTGCTTGAGACGGGTGACGCACTTGCGCACACGGGGATTGTGCGGGCCCCGATCGGCGGTTTTCCTCCGGAACCCTTCCGCCAGCTGGGCGGCAGGCTCGTGATGAATGCAGTCCATCGCCGCGATGTTGCCCTGCATGCCGGAAAGCCCGTCGGCGCCCTCACCGAGCGCATCGCGCGCCTCGCACCGTCAACGCTCGTCTCGTCAACCAGGACCAAGGGTAATACTCGCGATGATCGAAAGGCTTAATCCTTCCAACATGCATGCGCCTATCGGCGCATATGTTCATCACAACATCAGCCCGCCTGGAGCGAGGCTTTATGCCTCCGCAGGCCAGCTCGGCGTGACACCTGCGGGTGAACTTCTTTCGGACCCCAGGGAGCAGATTGCTGAAGCGTGGCTCAATGTCGGCCGCTGGCTCGAAGCCGTCCAGCTGAAGGCCTCGGATGTCCTGAGGCTAACGGTATTCATGACATCCGCCGAGCACGTCGAGCACAGCCGCGAATGCCGGCGAAAGCTCCTGGGGGATGTCGTGACCGGGAACACGCTGATCTACGTCTCCGCCCTCGCCGACCCGAAGATGGTCATCGAGATCGACATTCTCGCTGCAGCCTGATGCAGCAGAGATCGCGCAACAACATCAGGCACGCATACCAAACCAGCAACAATGATGCGAAGGAAACAGACAAGATAAAGAAGCTCGGTAAGGGTCTAAGCACGATTCAGCGGACTGGCCAACGGACGCAATGCGCGATTCCCTAAGCTGAATGATTCGGAGGACTGATCATGTCAGGTAAGTCGCCAGTGACCGTGACGATGGAGCAGCGAGCAGCGCTGGATGCATTGAGCGCTTCGCATGAACGCGGTGAAGCTGATCGTGACCGGGCAATTCTCCTGACGGTTGCGGGCTGGACCAGCGCCGAGATCGCTGAGGCGATTGGAGTGCGTGAAGATACGGTGATATTTTGGCGCAGTACTTTCCTCAACGCAGGTTTTGACGGCCTGAGGCGGCAGGTTTCGTCTGGGCCTGAACCAGTGAAGGCCGATGCGGCACTGCGCGTGGCCGATGATGTCCTCTCGCTCCCCGTGACTGACCGTACGAACTGGACGTTGCCGCGGCTGGTCAAGGAGATCGAGCGGCGAGAAGGTGTGCGCATTTCCAAGTCGCGGCTCTCCACTGTTCTACGCAAGAAGGTGGCTACTGAGGGGCACTTCAGACTGGTTGAGACTTCGTACGAGTGATCTCTCCGGTTTTCTTTGCGGGAAACGCTCTTTGACGCTGTCCCGTTTGTCTCATTAGCCGCGCTCCGGAGAAATTGCATCAGTCTTTCACTGGCGCGGATGGGGCTGAGTTATCACGGTCGAAGAACCTCCGCGGCTTTCTTGGGGTGTCACGCTACTGCTTCAGAACGGCATTCTGACGGCGCAACCGCTTCGCTCCGAAATTCCGACATCGGCCTGTTCCCGTTTCCTATAGGGCTCCTCCCTTAGTTGGTGCTCTCCAGATCTTCCCGGCAAGTCCATTCAGTCCATTCGCAACAGGCCTTTGCGGAGATATGCCTCTGCCGCCTCGCGGATATAGGCGCCGGTTTCGGGGGCATCGTAGCGGGCGATGATTTCTTGCGACAGGGCCAGCAGCTCGCCGTGGGTCGAGCGTCTGGGGCGCAGCTTTTCGTAGAGCACCAGCAACGTATCCCCGGGCACGGCGGTCAACTCGGCCGCGCGGCGAAAATTTCGGGCGAGTTGGGGATAGCCCTCGGCTACCGCCCGTTCGGCCTGAGCTTCCAGCGTACGTCGACGGATTGTCACATCCTCGGGTGCCACGCGGCTGTCGCGCAGGCCTTGGAGCGTGATTTCCTCCGGCGGCAGAAGTGATTCCTTGCGGCGCAGGTCCTTTTCGGCGTCATCACGATCAGGCATGGGGGAGAACCTCCAGATTTTCCGCGGCCGCGCTGGCATCTACCGCTGCAATCTCGCGTTTGTGCATCAGCATCGCATGGACGATCAGCCGCAGGCGGGACATGTTGTCAACCCGAACGGGAACCGGCATCGGCGGGTGCCCAAGCGCGTGCGAGGCAGCATTTGCACCGATCTGGACATAGGCCTCTCGCGACAAGAGTGGCGCTTGCGAGAAAAGCTCGAGATTGTTCAGCGGTGCCAGGCCCTTGCGCGTTATCACCGTCGTGCCCTTGGACTGCAGGCCAATTCCGATGCCCGAGCCCGCAAGCCGCGCTGCCTGCCAGCCGATCAGCCCACAATCCGCCGTGTCATGAATCCGCACCACGCGCAGTTGCAACCCTTGGGCGGCAACCCCCTTCCCGATGGCCGCCAGAGCCTCGCCATGGGTCAGGCCGCACAGCGTCCGGTCAAGCCCGTCGGCAAAGGCTGGTCCGAGCCCCAGCACCACCTCGGTCGGGTCGTCCCCTTCGGTGGCTGTACCGCGCGGCACCAGGCGTACGCCAGCATTGCCGCTGGTTAGGGGCACCATATCGGCCGCTGTCCGCTGTTGCGGGATTGCGGAAAGCCGCGCCCAGACTTCGCCCTCGACCCGGTATCCAGTGCCCGGCCCCAGATAGTCATTCCGGTCGCTGAAGGCACTCTTGGCCACGAATTCCGCGTCCAGAACGGCCGCGGGTTGCAGATAATCGCCCACGACGCGGACACGTTGCATCGCCAGGACATTGGCCGCGACATCCGCAAACCCCGCAGCGTCCAGGGCATTTGCCACATCGAGCGCGGTGAGGGGACCATCCAAGAAGGCCTGCGCCGCGGCGATATCGGCCACCAGATCGCGTTCAGGCATGTCGTCGGAATGATAGGCCAGCGCCGCGGCTTCGATCTCGCCGTCCCCAATGGCAGGGAAGCCAAGGGCAGCGAAGACCGCCTGCATCGCCATGCCGGCATGGCGGCGCACCGCGATAGCCTGGTCTTCGGTGATCGGGAATATCCCGGCGTTCACTCGCATGTCGCGCTGGATCGCCATCCAGTCGTCCAGATCCTCGGCATCAAAATTGCCGCCACCGAACATGTTGTCGCGCCGCGGCATCGAGGAATATCCCGAGGTCACGAAATCGGTGCCAGGCAGGAATTGCAGCATCAGCTTGGCCGTCTTGCGCATGTCGGAATGGGACGACATAGCGTCATTGCCCGAAGCCACTTCAAGCCCGAGAGCTGCCGCGATCAGGTTTTCTGCTAGGATCGCCCGCACTCCCTGCGGCAGGGCGCCAGTCAGCGCCACACAGGAAATCGCGCCGTTTTGCACGCCCTGTGCCCCCGCACCCTTGGCCAGCATCAAGCAGCGGGCCTCAAGGTAGAGCATCGACTTGCCCTCCTCATAGCCCATTAGCGTCTCCGAGCCCGTACCCGACGTGAACCGAATCTTGATCCCGCGCGAGGCATAGGCTGAGGCCAGAAGCCCCTTGGACCAGGGCGTGTCATCGCCATCCCTGAGCGAATCGTCTGTGCCATAGACCGACAGTGTCTCGGCATAGGTCGTGAGCCCCTTCAGACCCAACCGCAGGTTCAACGCCTCTTCGACAGCACATTGCGTCAGGACGCCGCCGCGCCCGGTCTGCGATCCGATAAGCAGGGCAAGGGCGTTGAACGGCGCCATGCGGGCGACGCGGCAGGTGGTTTCCAACTCGTCAAAACCGCGCAAGGCGGCTTCGGCGGCATCTGCTGCCATCAGCACCGGGTTTTCGCGCCAGTTCGTGACATGAGCCTGATTGCCCGGCGTTCGCCGCGCCCGCATCTTCTGCAGGGCCATCATCATCTCGACCACGTTCAGATGCGACATGATCTGGCAAAGCTTGGCCGGGGTGCAGCCTGACAAGAGCCGGATCAGCTCGATCCGGGGCGTCGTGATATCGACCAGGCGACGTGCAAGGTCGATAGAAGGGGTAGCCATGGCCTCTTCTGCCATGCCTCGGTCGATCGCATGGGTTGCGATATAGCGGTCGATCGTGTCGAAATCGGCCTCGTCGCAGCCATCCATCTCGACAATCCGGCCGCGGACGAGGGTCAGGCTGGGCACGGGGTCGTTCGGACTGTCCATCGCCACAAGACCCAGATCCGGGTCCTCGGCCACGAATGTGTCCAGGTTCACGGGGCGTCGCGACCGCACCTCGAAGCGCTTAGACCGTTCCATCTCCTGCCCTTGCTCCTTTAAAAGGTAACAGGTCAAAGTGAGGACGCCGAGCCGAAATCCTCACTTCACCGCGAATTTCACATTCTTCATAGCGATTATTGCCGCAAGAACAAGCTTTGACAATTAAACTGACATGTTACATGCTGCTTGCCGAATCGCATGTCAATCTGGGAGGAGTCAAGACATGAAGAAGTCGCTTGCTTCGGCGAGTGTGTTGGCGCTGCTGTCTTCGGGTGGAGCCTTCGCACAGGAATGCACAGACCCGATGCAGATCACCTGGTCGACCATTGCGGGCTTTTACACCGATGCCATGGCAGGGTTCGTCAAGAGCTTCGAGGATGAAAACTGCGCCAAGGTGACGGTGGTCAACATCGACAACTCGCAGCTTTACAACAAGCAGGTCATCGAGATGGTCGGCCAGACCGGTGCCTATGACGTGGTGACGCTGGAAACCGCCGAAAAGGCCGAATTCGCTGAAAACGGCTTCATCTTGCCGATGACCGAATTCTTCAAGGACAAGCAGGCGATCATCGACGACGTGTCGCCCACGTTGCGCGCCATGACGGTTGAGTACAAGGGCGACGTTTGGGGCCTGCCTTATTACACCTATTCGGCCGGCATGTTCGTGCGTCAGGACCTTCTGGACGACCCGACCGAACAGGCGGCCTTCAAGGCCAAATACAGCTACGATTTGGCCGCGCCCACGACCTGGGAACAGCACCGCGACATCGCCGAATTCTTCACCCGCAAGGCGGGCGATATGCTGAAAGGCCAACCGCTGGACAAGGATTTCTTTGGCGTTGGTCTGATGGCAGGGCCCTTCCCGGAAATTCAGGACGAACTTTCGGCGCCCCTTTGGGGCATGGGCTCTGACTGGCTGAACGCCGAAGGCAAGGTGCCGGTGGACGATGTCGAGAAAGTGCTGAATGACTATCTGGCGCTTATGAAATTCGCTCCGCCTGCAGCTCTGACCGTCACCTATGACGGCGTCATGAACCAGATGAAGGACTGCCAGATCGCGATGACGCATGGCTTCTTCCTGGACCAGTGGCCGAATGCGGTGAAGACCGAAGAGAACTGCCCTGGCGCGAAGATGGCGGCAATTGAGGCGCCCATGAAGAAGGCCTATGTCGGCGGCTTCCTTCTGGCGGTTTCCTCCTCCAGCGCCAACCCGGACATGGCGATGAAGTTCGTGGCCCATATCGGCGGCCCGGTGATCCAGCAGCAGTTTGCCGAAATGGGCGGGGCTTCGACACTGACTTCGGTCCTGACCAACCCCATGTTCGCCACGCCTGAAAAGCGGACGACGAACGGACAGTACGCGACGTTGAACCAGGTCTTCTCGTCCATGGCCGGTTTCTCGTCGAACCTGTTCAAGACCCCGTTCGGCGCCAAGATCTACAACACGATGCAGATCCCGCTGCAGTCGGCGGCTTCGGGCCAGATCACTGCCCGGCAGGCAGCGGAACAGCTTGCCGCCGATGTCGAGAAGATCTGCGGCGGCCCTTGCCCAATCGCCAACTGATCGGCTGACAGTCCCTAGCGGGGGCGGCTCGACTGCCCCCGCACTCAACTCCTCAATCCAGGTTAGCCCATGTCCAGCACACCGGCATCATCCGGCCCTGCAGCCATGCCCAAGACCAAAGGGGCCGGGCTTTCCGACCGTTGGTTCTCGGTCCTGCTGATTGCGCCGGCCATGCTCATCACGCTGATCTTTGCGATCCTTCCGCTGGCTCAGGCGCTGGACGTGACCTTCCGCATGGGAGACCTGTCACGCGGCAAGATCGGCGATTATGTCGGGCTCGAGAATTACCGCGTCGTCTTTGCGGACAGCGCCTTCTGGCAGGCGGGTTGGGTGACGCTGAAATTCACTGTCGTCGCCGTGGGCCTGCAGATGATTCTGGGCGTTGGCATCGCCTTTCTTCTGCATGGGGCAACCTTTGCAAAGGGGCTGACGCGGTCGCTTCTGATCCTGCCATTGGCCACCTCGGCCGCAGTGACGGGCCTTTTCTGGCGCTACCTTTATGACACCCAGTTCGGCGTGATGAACTGGGTTCTGGGCAGCCTTGGTCTGCCCGAGCCGAACTGGCTTGGGGACTATACCATTGCCTTGTGGTCCGTCGTGCTGTTCGACATCTGGCAATGGACGCCCTTCGTGGCCCTGATCGCCCTGGCCGGCCTGCAGGCCCTGCCGAAAGAGCCATTCGAGGCGGCCGAACTGGATGGCGCGTCACGTTGGCGAATTCTGACCACACTGACCTTCCCGCTTCTGAAGCCGGTCCTGTTCCTAGTGCTGGTGCTGCGCACCATTGACTGCGTCCGGCTATATGACGCGGTTGCGGTGCTGACGCGCGGCGGCCCGGGCACCGCGACCGAGACGATGACCTTCTACCTCTATCGCACCGGGCTGAAGCTTTTCCGGATGGACTATGCCTCGACCATGGCGGTCTTCTTTCTTTACGTCATGCTGGTGGCTGCCGTCTTCGCGCTGACGCCGCTTCTCAAACAATTCACCGACCGCGCGAAGGAGGCCTGAGATGCAGCGCAAGACCTCTGTCTTCATCGAAATCCTGCGCTATGGGACGATCTTCCTGGTACTTGGCTTCTTCGTCTTTCCGATCTTCTGGATGGTTCTGACCAGCTTCAAGCCGGAGGGCGCGATCATGGTCTCGCCGCCGAAGTTCTTCTTCACACCCACGCTCGAGAATTATGCCCATGCGCTTTTTGACAAGAACTTCCTGTTCTACATCAAGAACACGCTGATCATCTCGGTGATATCGACAGCCATCGTCGTGGCCTTCGGCTCGCTCGCCGCCTACAGCTTTGCCCGCTACAATGTGGGCGACGGCCATATCCTATTCTTCATCCTGTCAACCAAGATGATGCCCGCGATCGCGGTGATCCTGCCGTACTTCCTGATCTTCCGCGACGTGGGCAAGACGGCCATCGGCAAGTCGCTGCACCTTGGGCTGGACCAGCATGGTGCGCTGATCGTGTCCTACGTGATGTTCAACCTGCCCTTCGCCATCTGGCTTCTGGTCAGCTTCTTCCAGGATATCCCACGCAGCTTGGAACATTCGGCGCGCCTCGACGGCCTCAGCCGCATCCAGGTCTTGCGGAAGGTCACCTTCCCGCTGGCCGCACCCGGCATTGCGGTGACCGCCGTCTTCACGCTGATCTTTTGCTGGAACGAGTTCCTCTTCGCCTACATCCTGACCCGCAAGATGGCCTCGACCGTCACGGTCGGCGTGGAAAGCTTCTTCACCTTGCAGGGCATCCTCTGGGGCCCGGTTGCAGCAGCAGCGACAATCTCGGTCGCGCCGATGTTGATCTTCGTTCTGGTCATGCAGCGCTACATGGTGCGCGGCCTGACTTTCGGTGCGGTCAGGGGGTAGGAAGATGAGTTTTTCGCAAGGCTGGGATGCCGGCTTCAAATCGCTTCTGATCTATGTCGGGGTTGTCTTCTTCTGGCTGATCTTCCTGGAAAAGCACTTTGCCGATCAGGGAGCATCGGTCCTCGCCATGAACATTGCGGGGATTGCTTTGGGGCTGGGCTTCTTCGTGTACCGCCGCCGTTCCTGCAAGAACGAACGCGCCGCCGCCGAGGCGGAAATCGCGGCCCTTCTGGCGGAGGAGCGCTGATGTATTCTCTGGTTGATGTCCACAAGCGTTACGGCCTGCGCACTGTCGCCCTGCGAAAGCTTTCGCTGGATATCAGGCCGGGCGAATTCTTCGTGCTTTACGGTCCCGCAGGGGCTGGCAAGTCGACGATCCTGAACCTGCTGGCGGGGCTGACGCGACCGACCTCGGGCGATGTCCGGCGCAACGGGGCCAGCATCGCGCATCTGCCGCCCGAACGCCGAAACGCTGCGATGGCGTTCGAGAACTACGCGCTCTATTCACACCTTTCGGTGGCCGAGAATCTGGCCTTCCCCCTGCGCGCCGCTGGGGTGAAGCCTGCGGAGGTCACGGCCAGGGTGAAATCCATTGCCGGGGTCCTGGGAATTCCTCATGTCCTTGTTCGCCGTCCGGGTTTTCTGTCTGGCGGCCAGCGCCAGCGTGTTGCACTTGGGCGGGCGATCATTCGACCAGCCGACATCTACCTTCTGGACGAACCCATCGGCCATCTGGACGCCAAACTGCGCCACCGAATGCGGGCCGAGCTGAAGGCCCTGGCGGTCGAGATGAAGGCCACAATCGTCTTCACCACCACCTCGTCGAAAGAGGCGCTGGCCCTGGGCGACCGCGTCGGGATCCTGAACGCGGGCCGACTGGAGCAGGTGGGCACTCCGGCCGATCTGTACGACCGTCCTGCCAACACTTTCGTGGCTTCCTTCGTTGGCGATCCACCGATGAGCTTCTTGAACGTCAGCACCCGCGCCGGCGATAGCGGGCCCGTGCTTGTGACCGGAGATGGCCAGGTCATCGGCGCAGCCCCGCTCAGCGCGCTTGGCCGCACTGGCCTGAAGGTCGGCGTCCGGTCAACGGCCCTGACCCTTGTCGAGCCTGGAAGGCCCGAGACTTTGGCCGGGCGGGTCGAAGTGCTCGAACACCTGGGCCATTCCAAGATCGCAGTTATTGCCGCTGGTACCGACCACATTCAGGTGTCGCTTCCTGCCGATGCCGCGTTGCGGCCGGGCGAGGCCGTCGGCCTCCGCATCGACCCGACGCGGTTGCACATCTTTGCCGATGAAACCGCTCTGACAATGGACGCTGCCTGACATGGCCCGCATTACCGCAAACAGATTGATCAAGCGATACGGAGCCTTCCAGGCGGTTCACGGCATAGATTTCGACATTGCCGACGGCGAATTCGTTGCCATTCTTGGGCCGTCGGGCTGTGGAAAGTCCTCTACAATGCGCATGATCGCAGGGCTGGAAAGCGTCAGCGAAGGGCAGATCCTGTTCGACGGCGTTGCGGTCAACGATGTCCGCGCGCGCGACCGAAACGTGGCGATGTCCTTCGAGAACTACGCCCTTTACGCCCCGATCACGGTCTATGAAAACATCGCCTTCCCGCTACGCTCTGCCGGAAAGGACGCAACCGAGATCGACCGGGCCGTGCGCACGGTGGCCGAGAAGATGGAACTGACTACGCTTCTTGGCCTGAAACCGGGCGCGCTGTCCTCTGGTCAGGCGCAACGTGTGGGTCTGGCCCGGGCTCTGGTGCGCAAGCCTGCGGTTTTCCTGCTGGACGAACCCATCAGCCATCTGGACACCCGCCAGCGCTACCGGATGCGGCGATTCATCAAGTCGATCCATCAAGAATTCGGCCATACGATGATCTATGTCACGCATGACCAAGAAGAGGCACTGGCCCTGGCCGACCGGGTCATGGTGATGTCGGACGGCATGATTCAGCAGATGGCCACTCCGCAAGAGGTCTACTCGCGCCCCGCCAATGCCTTCGTCGCCGGTTTCGTGGGCGAGCCACCGATAAACTTCCTGGACTACAGCGACGGGAATGACAGCGGCCTGACCATCGAAGGCAATCGGGTCGCCCTGACAGATGGGCTGAAGGCCCGCATCCGAACGGTCGGGCCGCGCGGGCTGGCGGCAATCCGGCCTCATTTCCTGCGCCTGGGATCCGCGTCCCCCATCCGGTTGCAAGGCCGCGGGTTCATCACCGAAGAGCTGCAGGACCACAACGAGATCTTTGTCGATGTGGGAGGGGCGAGGGTTGCCCTCGTGACACCCCCTGGCCAGAAGGTGGCGCGAGGTGAAGAGGTCACGCTCTCTGTCGATCCCGAAAACCTTCTGCTGTTTCCGGCTGATGTAAGGGTGAAGGAACACTCCGATGAGCTATGATTATGTAATCGCGGGAGGAGGATCGTCGGGCTCGCTTGTCGCCGGGAAACTGGCCGAGGCCGGGGCAAGGGTCCTGGTGCTCGAAGCGGGAGGGTCCGACCGCAATCCGCTGATCCAGATGCCGGCGGGCTTCGTCAAGCTTCTTGGTGTCGAGAAATACATGTGGTTCTACCAGTCCACGGTGCAGCAGCGCCTGAAAGGACGGCAACCCGTGGTACCGACGGGCCGGGTCGTGGGCGGCGGATCTTCGGTCAATGCGATGGTCTATATCAGGGGGCAGGCCGGTGACTATGCACCCTGGGTCGAGGCGACGGAGGATCCCGGCTGGGGCTGGCCCGAACTTCTAAAGCGCTTCAAGGCGATGGAAGGCAACAACCGCTTCAACAATGACCTCCATGGCACTGAAGGCCCGCTGTCAGTGTCTGACCCGCTGCATATCTGTGAACTGAGCCGCGCCTATGTGATGGCAGCGCAAGCGGCGGGCATAGCTTTTACTCCCGATTTCAACGGCCCGCGCCAGACAGGCACAGGGTATTTCCAGCTGACTACGCGTAACGGGCGGCGTGTCTCGGCCGCCGATGCATTCTTGCACCCGGCCAAGAAGACCGGAAGGCTGGAGGTTCTTACAGGCTGCCTTGTCCACAAAGTGATTATCGAGGGTGGGCGTGCGATCGGCGTCGAATACTCTCGTGACGGCCAACTATTGCGAGCTAGGGCAGACAAAGAGGTTGTGATGTGCGCAGGTGCCATCGCGACGCCCAAGATCCTGATGCTGTCGGGCATCGGGCCGCATTTTCACCTGAAGGAAATGGGTGTGAAGACTCTGGTCGATCTGGATGGTGTGGGCCAGAACCTGCAAGACCATACCGAGGTCCCGGTGCTGGCCTTCTGCAATGGTCCCTTTGGCTACTTCGGCCAAGATCGCGGTTGGAACCAGATCCGCAACGGTTTGCAATACATGTTCTTTAAGACTGGACCCGTGGCATCGAACGGGGTGGAGGCCTGCTCGTTTTTTGACCCCGACGACCTATCGGCCGAAGCCAAGATCCAACAGTTCTGCGTGCCATCAGTTTACCTGGACGCAGACACGGCAGGGGATCTGAAGCCAACCTATGGGCTTACGCTGAACTCTTGCGTGCTTCGGCCCGGGTCGCGCGGGTCGGTTCGGCTGGCCTCGACAAATCCAAAGGATCAGCCCCTGGTAGACCCAAACTATTTTGAGGATCCTGAGGACCTGCGCCTGTCGATCGGGGGCCTGCGCCAGGCCCGCCGCATCCTGGCGCAAAAACCGATCCGCGACATGATCCTGCGCGAGGTCTTTCCCGGCCCGCAAAGCGACAGCGACGAGGCCCTGGCCGAACATGCGCGGCGCTTCGTCAAGACCGTCTACCATCCGGTCGGTACCGCGCGCATGGGGCGTGAAAATGATCCGCGCGCGGTCGTCACTCCGGACCTGAAGGTCAAGGGGGTGCAATCGCTGCGCAACGCCGACGCCTCAGTCATGCCCACGATCATCAGCGGAAACACCAACTCGACCACCCTTGTCATCGCGGACAGAGCCGTGTCCTTTATCCTGGGGCGCTGAGGAGGCAAGACATGAACCGGGCCATCGCAAAGATCGAAAGACCAAGACCGGTATCAGAATTGGTGTTGGAACGTTTGCGGCTGGACATCATCGAGAACAGGTTCGCCCTGGGCGAAAAGATCTCGGAGGCCCAATTATCCGAGCTGTACGGCGTGACAAAGGCACCGATCCGCTCAGCCTATATCCGACTTGAGGGTGAGGGGCTGATCGAGATCCGTCCGCAGAACGGCACATTCGTCTTTCGCCCGACAGCCGAAGAGTTGCGCGCCTTGTGCGAATTGCGCATTGCACTGGAAGTCGAGGCCATTCTTCTGGCGCTGCAGCGGGACCCCGAGGGACTTGCCTCCGACATTCAGCGCATCCTGGTTGCCATGCACGAAGCCCTGAAGGTCCGCGCCCGCGAGGTCTACCAAAGACTGGATACCGAGTTCCACCTGTCCATCGTCAGCAGGGCGCAGTCACCGCTTCTTGAGCAGACCTATGTCAGCCAGGTCAACAGCCGCTTTGCCGCCCTGCGCTTCCGCTTCTCGCGCGACGAAGCGCATAGCGCGAACTCGATCTCGGAACACCAAGCGCTGCAGCGAGCCGTCGTGGCGCGCGACGCCGATAGTTCTCAGACCCTTCTCCGGGCCCATATCGCCTATACCGAACGCTACTACAGTGCCATGGCCATCTGATCGGCGCGGCCTCGGCTGCGCGACCCATCCAACATGTTACCTGTTTTTGCAGGTGCCAGACAGAAAGGAAAACGCGAATGACAAAGCTGCGGATCATGCACACGATGCTTCGGGTCAAGGACCTGGACGCCTCAATCCGATTTTACACCGACCTTCTGGGCATGCAGCTGATCAAGAAGCTGGATTTCCCTGAAGGCAAATTCACCCTGGCTTTCGTTGGTTACGGGCCGGAAGAAACCAATACAGTGATCGAACTGACCTATAATTACGATCACGGCCCCTACGACCTAGGCGCAGGCTATGGCCATATCGCGCTGGAGACTCCCGATATCTATGCGACCGCCGAAAAGCTGCGGGCAGGTGGCGCGCTGATCACGCGCGAACCGGGGCCGATGAAGCATGGCAAGACCCATATAGCCTTTCTGAAAGACCCCGATGGATATCTGATCGAATTGGTCCAGCCTGATTGGCTTGAAAAGGTCAACAAAGGGGGCGATCATGGCGGGAACCTTTCGTGACAACCTTTTTGCGGGCAAGACCGTGCTGGTCACCGGCGGTTCAACCGGGATTGGCGCCGGCATCGCCCGAGCCTTTCGTAGCCATGGTGCGCGGGTCATCGTGACGGGCAGCACGCCCGAAAAAATGACCTGGTGCGCCGCTCAGGGGATCGAGGGGCGGACCGTCGACGTGCGATCCGATGCAGATTGTGCCACCCTTCTGGCGAGCCTCGACCAGTTGGATGTGCTGGTCACCGCAGCGGGCATCGTGCGCCGGGATGATGAACACCAGATGGATGTCTTCCAGGACGTGCTGGACGTCAACCTCGGTGGCACGGCGCGCTATGCCATGGGCGCGCGCGGATTTCTGGCCGCCAGCCGCGGCAACATCATCACCATAGCCTCGATGCTGTCCTATTTCGGCGATCGTCGGGTTCCGGCCTATGCGGCCTCGAAAGGCGGCGTAAGCCAGCTGACCAAATCCCTCGCCATCGCCTATGCGCCCGAAGGCATCCGGGTCAACGCCATCGCGCCCGGCTGGATCGAAACGCCGCTGACCGAGGAGCTTTGGCAAAGCCCGACTATCGGCCCGGCCATCGCCTCGCGCACCGCCACCAAGACATGGGGCAAGCCCGAAGACATCGCCAATGGAGCAATGTTCCTGGCCTCTCCCGCTGCCGCCTATGTGACGGGCACGACCCTGATCATCGACGGCGGCTATTCGATCTCTTGACCGGAAGAAACCCTAGTCCCATGCGCGCGATCCTTTGTTCTCAGCCAAAAGACAACCTTTCCACCACCAGCCTTGCCGATGTTCCAATGCCCGAGCCAGAGCCCGGCGAGGTTCGCGTCAGGGTCATGGCGGCCAGCCTTAACCCGGTCGACTGGAAGCTGTGCAGCGGCCTTGCTCCGTGGTGGACAGAGCCCCATATCGTCGGTCTGGACGCGGCCGGCGTGATCGACAAGCTGGGCGACGGGGTGACCGGCTGGAAGGTTGGTGACCGTGTGGTCTGGCATGGCAACCTGCGCCGGCAGGGGGTTTTCGCCGAATATGCCACGACGGTTGCCCATGTCCTGACTCTCTTGCCCGAAACGGTCGGCTGGGAGGCCGCAGCTGCCTTGCCCTGCGCCGGGCTGACGGCCTATCAGGCGCTGGTCCGCAAAATCCGCCTGCAGCCCGGTCAAACCATCGTCATCCAGGGCGCAACCGGCGGCGTTGGCGGTTTTGCCGTCCAGATCGCGCACCGACTTGGCGCAAAGGTCATTGCACTCGCGCGGCCGGAAAAGGCTGACCGCGCTCGCGCCCTTGGCGCCGACGTCGTGCTGGACTATCGCGCGCCCGACCTCGCGATGCAGGTTCGGGAGGCGAATGGCGGGCTTGGCGCCGATGCCATGCTCGAAGTCGCCAACCCTCACGATGCCCGCAAGTCCCTGTCGCTTTTGGCTTACAACGGCCATCTTGCCTGCGTTGACCCGCTGCCTGACCTCAGCCAGACGCCAGCCTACACCTATGCCGCCTCGCTCCACGAGGTCGCCTTGGGCGGAGCTTATGGTGCAGGAGACATGCGCACGCAACGCGACTTCGCCGTTATGGGGGCCGCGCTGGTGGACATGCTTGCGAGTGGCACGCTGGACCCGATGATCGAGGCACTAATAGCCCTGGACCAGGTGCCCGACTACTTGGCTCGCCTTCGCAACCGCGCTTTCGACGGCAAGGCCGTCATCCGCATCGGGGCCTGACATGCCGGATCGGAAAGCGGTCATTGTCCTACCCGGATATGCTGATCACGCGCTTGAAACGGCGGCACTGGCCTCGCATGGGCTGACCGTCGAGGTGTTGGACTGGCAGGGTGACCGGAGCCGGTTGGCCAAGGGCCTCTCGCAAGCCGAGATCGTTTTTGTCCGCGACACGGTCCTTGATGCCAGTGTGATTGCCGCCATGTCCCGTGCGCGCGGAATTGTCCGCTATGGCGTGGGGGTCGACACGATCGACCTGGACGCCGCTCGTGCCCGTGGCATCGTGGTCGCCCGCGTTCCCAGCTATGGTGCCGAGATCGAGGTGGCCGACCACACGCTGGCCCTGTTTCTGGCCGTCCGCCGCCGCATCGTCAGCCGCGACCGCGATGTGCGGGTCGGGGCCTGGCAAGTGGGCCAGGCCGAGCCCATCGCCCGCATCGCAGGTTCGACGGCGGGCCTGATCGGCTTTGGCCGTATCGGCCAGGCGGTCGTTCAGCGCCTCCGCGCCTTTGGCATCAGCCGCTTCCTGATCCACGACCCCTTTCTGCAGCCCAACCAGCTTCCCGCCGATGCCCGGGCCGTCGATCTGCCGACCCTTGCCGCGGGCAGCGACCTGATTACCCTGCATGCCCCGGCCACAGCCCAGAACCGCCATGTCATCAATGCTGCGTTCCTGTCGCGGGTCAGGCCGGGCACGATCATTGTCAACACCGGCCGCGGCCCCCTGGTCGACGAGACGGCACTGGCCGAAGCCCTGGCCGATGGTCGGGTCCTTGGCGCCGGGATCGACGTTTTCGAGACCGAGCCACCAGAAAACAGCCCTCTCCTTGCCGCGCCGAACGTGGTTCTTTCGGACCACACAGCCTGGTACTCCGAAGCCACAGTCGAGGCCTTGCAACGCGGAGCGGTCGAGCAAGCGATCCAGATCCTGACCGGCGGAACGGCGTCCGAGCGGGTCAACTGAGCCGAACCGGGGGAGCGAAACATGAGAACACAGCATTCCCGCAAGCTTTTCTCCGACAGGCAGAACGCCTTGGCCGAAGAATGGCAGGGACAACCATCGCAAGGGCTGCCTCACTAATGGATCGCTGCGAGATCGTGCATGTGAATTTCCTGCGCCGGGTTGCGGCGCGGGATTTCCCTGCCGGTCGCCCGCCCGCGGGGCCGCTGTCGCCCGAACTGGCGGTGCAGGCCTTTCGCGCCGGCTGTCTGACCCGGGTGCTGGACCGCCAGTCGCGCGCGATGCAGCGGGCGGGGCAGGGGTTCTATACCATCGGCTCTTCGGGGCATGAGGGGCTGGCCGCTGTCGCCCTGGCGCTGCGGCCGACCGACATGGCCTTCCTGCATTACCGCGATGCGGCCTTCCAGATCGCGCGGGCGGGGCAGGTGCCGGGGGAAAACCCGGCCTGGGACATGTTGCTGTCTTTTGCCTCGTCGAAGGAAGACCCGATCTCGGGCGGGCGGCACAAGGTGCTGGGCAGCCGTAGCCTGATGATCCCGCCGCAGACCTCGACCATCGCCAGCCACCTGCCGAAGGCGGTGGGCGCGGCTTATTCGATCGGGGCGGCCCGGCGGCACCGGCCGGAACATGCGATCCTGCCGGATGACGCCACCGTCTATTGCAGCTTCGGCGATGCCTCGGCCAACCATTCCACCGCGCAGGGGGCGTTCAACACCGCGCAATGGACCAGCTACCAGTCGGTCCCGCTGCCGTTGCTGTTCGTCTGCGAGGACAACGGGATCGGGATTTCCACCAAGACACCGAAGGGCTGGATCGAAGCCACCTTCAGTGCCCGGCCCGGGCTGAAGTATTTCAAGGCCGACGGGCTGGACCTGTACGACACCTACCGTGTGGCATGTGAGGCTGCCGACTACATCCGCAGCCGCCGCAAGCCGGCCTTCCTGCATCTGCGCACCATCCGGCTGTACGGCCATGCCGGGGCCGATGTGCCGACGACCTATCTGCCGCGCGAGGAAGTGGAGGCGGAAGAGGCGAACGATCCGCTGCTGCATTCCGTGCGGCTGCTGGATCAGGCCGGGGTGATGACGCCCGATCAGGCGCTGGCGGTCTATCAGGAGACGCTGGCGCGCGTGGCGCGGGTAACGGGTGATGCGGTGAAGCGCCCGCGGCTGAAGACGGCTGCCGAGGTGATGGAAAGCCTGATCCCGCCGGCGCGTGCCTGCAAGCCGACGAACGGCCCCAGCCCGGAGGCGCGGGCCGAGGCCTTTGGCGGCGACCTGAAGGCGATGGACGAGCCGCAGATCATGTCGCGGATCATCAACTGGGCGCTGACCGACCTGATGCTGACCCATGGCGAGATCGTCATGATGGGCGAGGATGTGGGCCGGAAGGGCGGCGTCTATGGTGTGACGCAGAAGCTGACCGCGCGGTTTGGTCCCGACCGGATGATCGACACGCTGCTCGACGAACAGTCGATCCTGGGCCTTGCCATCGGCATGGCGCAGAACGGTTTCGTGCCGATGCCGGAGATCCAGTTCCTCGCCTATGTCCACAATGCCGAGGACCAGATCCGGGGCGAGGCTGCGACGCTTTCGTTCTTCAGTAAGGGTGCCTTCACCAACCCGATGGTGCTGCGGATTGCGGGCCTGGGTTACCAGAAGGGTTTCGGCGGGCATTTCCACAACGACAACTCGGTCGCCGTGATCCGCGACATCCCGGGGGTGATCCTTGCCGTGCCGTCAAACGGGGCGGATGCGGCACGAATGCTGCGGGAATGCGTGCGGCTGGCGCGCGAGGAGCAGCGGGTCGTGGTGTTTCTGGAACCCATCGCCCTTTACCCGATGCGCGACCTGCATGCCGAGAAGGACGGGGCCTGGATGACCCGCTATCCCGACCCGTCGGAGAGCATCCCGCTGGGCGAAGTGGGCGTCAGCGGCGCGGGCACCGACCTGGCCATCGTGACCTTCGGAAACGGGGTCTACCTGTCCAATCAAGCCCTTCCGGGGATCGAAGCCGCCGGGATCAAGACCCGCATCGTCGATACCCGCTGGCTGTCGCCCTTGCCGAAGGCCGCACTGACCAAGGCCGTCGAAGGCTGCAAGCACATCCTGATCGTCGATGAAACCCGCCATTCCGGCGGCGTGGCCGAGGCGCTGATGGCCCATTTCCATGAGGCAGCGCCGGGAGCGAAACTGGCCCGCGTCACGGCGGAAGACAGTTTCATCGCGACCGGCCCGGCCTATGCGGCGACCATGCCTTCATCTGCCGACATCATTGCCGCTGCGAAAGGACTGGTGAAATGAAAACCGCCGTCCTGATCTGTCCGGGCCGAGGCACCTATACCAAAGCCGAGCTTGGCAGCCTGACCCGAACTTTCCCTGACGCAGGCCTTCTCGCCCGGTTCGACGCCGAACGCGCGCGGCTGGGGCAAGAGACCCTGACCGCTTTGGACACCGCCCCCGCCTATTCCGTCGCCCGCCATACCCGTGGCGACAATGCCAGCGCGCTGATCTACGCCTGCACTTTGGGCGACAGCCTTTCGCTGGACGGGGTGCAGGTCGTGGCCGTCACCGGCAATTCCATGGGCTGGTATTCCGCCCTCGCCTGCGCCGGGGCCTTGGGGCCGATGGAGGGGTTCACGGTGGTGAACACCATGGGCACCCTGATGCAGGAGGCGCTGATCGGCGGCCAGACCGTCTATCCCTTCATGGGCGAAGACTGGCAGGACGCGCCGCTGCGCCATGCCGAGTTGATGGCACTGGTGGCCAAGATTGACGCAAGGCCGGGCCATGAGCTTGCCCTGTCGATCGACCTTGGCGGAATGCTGGTCATCGCCGGAAACGACGCTGGCCTTCAGGCCTTTGAATCCGCCGTCCCCCTGGTCCAAGGCCGCTTCCCTTTGCGCCTTGGCAATCACGCGGCCTTTCATACCGCCCTGCAGGCCCCTGTAGCCGCGAAAGGCCGGGCGGCCCTGCCGGAAAGCCTGTTCCAGCAGCCTCAAAAGCCTCTGATCGACGGGCGCGGCCATGTCTGGTGGCCCGGCGCCGCGACCACCGCCGCTCTTCGCGACTACACGCTTGGCCATCAGGTGGTGGAGCCCTATGACTTCACCGCCGCCATCCGCACAGCCGCCCGCGAATTCGCGCCGGATTACTTCATCATCCCCGGTCCCGGCACCACGCTGGGCGGGGCCATCGCGCAAAGCCTGATTCGGGCCAACTGGCGCGGAATGTCCAACAAGGCCGAATTCGAATCCCTGCAAGACCGGGAACCGTTCCTCATCGCCATGGCCCGCGACGACCAGCGCGCGATCATCGTGACCCCCTGACCAGGATCTGATCCATGAAGCAGCACCTCAACCTCATCAATGGCGAATGGGTCGGCGCAAGCTTCGCCGAAAACCGCAACCCCTCTGACCTGACAGCGCCGGTTGGCCTTTACGCTCGCGCCACGGTCGAAGACACGCGCCGCCATTGCCGCCGCCCGCGCCGCCCTGCCTGCCTGGTCCGCGATGCCGCCGCTTTCCCGCCATGCGATTCTGCGCCGGGCCGCTGATGAGATCACTGCGCGGCGCGAGGAACTGGGCAGACTTCTGTCGTCGGAAGAGGGCAAGACGATTGCCGAAGGCATTGGTGAAGCCACCCGCGTCGGCCAGATCTTCGACTTCTTCGCGGGCGAAGTGCTGCGCACGGGGGGGGGCGAGCTTTTGCCCTCGGTTCGCCCGGGTCTTGGGGTCGAGATCACGCGCGAACCCGTGGGCGTGGTCGGCCTGATCACACCTTGGAATTTCCCCATCGCCATTCCGGCCTGGAAACTCGCTCCTGCGCTTGCCCACGGCAACACCGTGGTTCTGAAACCCGCCGACCTTGTTCCTGGCTGCGCTTGGGCGCTGACCGAAGTCCTGCACCGCGCCGGCCTGCCACCCGGCGTGCTAAACCTTGTGATGGGGCGCGGTTCGGTTGTCGGTCAGACCATGTTGGACAGCCCCGATATCGACGCGATCAGCTTTACCGGATCAACCGCCACTGGTGCACGGGTGGAGGAGAGCTCGGCCCGCCTGCGCCGCAAGGTTCAGCTTGAAATGGGCGGTAAGAACCCCCTTGTGGTCCTGGATGATGCCGACCTTGCCCTGGCCGTCGACTGCGCCGTGCAGGGCGCCTTCTTCTCGACCGGCCAGCGCTGCACCGCCTCGTCCCGGTTGATCGTGACCGAAGGGGTCTACGACGCCTTCCTCTCGGCCCTGACCGCGCACGTTGCGGCGCTTCGCGTCGGCCATGCGCTGGACCCTTCCACCGAGATCGGCCCGGTCGTCGATGAAAGCCAACTTGAGCAAGACCTGCGATACATCGCCATCGCCCGCGACGAAGGGGCAGAACTTGTCACCGGGGGCGAACGCTTGCAACGCGACACTGAAGGCCATTTCCTGCGTCCGGCGCTTTTCGCCGGCGCGACCAATGACATGCGCATCGCACGGGAAGAGGTTTTTGGCCCGGTCGCCTGCCTCATACGGGTAAGGGACTATGACGAGGCTCTGGCCGTTGCCAATGACACCGAATTCGATCTCTCTGCCGGGATCGTGACTCAAAGCCTGGCCCATGCCACCCATTTCAAGCGGGCGGTCCAAGCCGGCATGGTCATGGTCAACCTTCCCACCGCGGGGGTTGATTTCCATGTGCCTTTCGGGGGGCGCAATGCCTCCAGCCTTGGCCCGCGCGAACAAGGCACCTGTGCGGCCGAGTTCTTCACAACGGTCAAGACTGCCTACACCTTTGCAGGCAAGCCATGACGGGCGCCGTTGTCGCACAACATCATCTTGGCTCGGCCACGGCGTTGCAACTGGTGCAGGCCGCCATCGTGGAGGCCGAACGGCAAGGCCTGCGGATCGCAGCCGTCGCGGTGGATGCAGCGGGCCTTCCCCTTGCGGCCCTGCGGATGGATGGCGTGAACGAAGCCTTCATGACCGCCGCGACCGACAAGGCCTGGACCGCCGCCGCCTTCAGACGTTCGACCGATGCCCTGCGGGAGCGTATGGCGGATGACGAGCTGCGGGCGGGTGCTGCCTCAAGGTCGCGGATGCTGTTGTGGGGCGGGGGACTGCCAGTCCTGGTCGGTGGCGCCTGCGTTGGCGCGATCGGCGTCTCGGGCGGGCTTGTGGCCCAGGACATCGCCTGCGCCGAAGCCGCCCTCGCGGCCTGCTGCCTAGCCTAAACCAGGGCGCGCAGGGCCGTCATCACCATGGCTTCGCTCACGGCGAAGGGTTCGTTGTGGATGATTTCACCTGGCCGACAAGCCCGGCGAGCAACACGCTGCAATTTCTCCTCGGTCAACTCGACGATGCCGATGTCGGCAAGACGCACCGGCAGGCGCACTTCCGCCAGAAAGCGGCGAATGCGGTCGAACTCTTCGCGTTCGCCATTCAGCAAAAGCCCGGCGAGAATCCCGATGGCAACCTTCTCGCCGTGCAGCGCGTGGTGAACCTCGTCAAGCTCGGTCAAACCGTGGTGGATCGCATGGGCCGCCGCCACTCCGCCGGATTCGAAGCCCAGGCCCGAGAGGAGGATATTCGCCTCGACCACACGTTCGATCGCTGGCCCGGGGTGACCGGTATCGCATTCAGCCAGGGCTTCCCGGCCAAAGGAAAGCACAGCCTCGCGGCATTCCCGGGCGATGGCATAGGCCAGGGGAAGGCCAGGCAAACCAAGGCAGTTCTTTGCACCGCTCTTGCGGCAGGACTCGGCTTCATACCAGGTCGCAAGCGCATCGCCGATGCCCGCGGCAAGGAATCTCGCAGGCGCCTGCGCAATGATAGCGGTATCGACCAGGACCAGGTCCGGATTGCGCGGAAGGAACAGGTCGCGATCTACGCTACCGTCCTCGTTGTATATGACCGACAGGGCCGAGCAGGGCGCGTCCGAGGCCGCGATCGTTGGTACGATGATCAGCGGAAGACCGGCACGGAAGGCCGCTACCTTGGCAGTGTCGAGGGCCTTGCCACCCCCCATGCCTATCACCACCCCCGCACCAGTTTGGGCAAGACGCTCGGTGACTGCAACCGCGGCGGCCTCAGAACATTCGCCGCCAAAACGCAGGATCTCGGCAGTGACTACCCCGTCCAAAAGGCCGCGCAGCCGGGCCTCGAAGCGTTCAAATACTCCGCCGTCCAGCAGCACAAGCGCCACCGACGCAAGTGCGGCCGCCTCTGACCCAAGATGGTTCAGCGCGCCTGGGCCCTGCAAGTATCGCCCAGGAAACCGTACGCCGCGAAGGGCCGGCACATCTGCAGTCAACTCTGTCACAGCCGTCCACTCCCTCAAAGAAGCCTTGATAGACCATCTTTTGCTGACATGTCAGGAAAGGCAAGGGGCACTTTGAGTGAAGTGGGAATCCCCTTAATTTATTGGTCAAAAGTTGAGAACGTACCGTTAGATTTCTGATTTTCTTGCCTCTCGACGGCCCGAACACGCCTTCTGAAATGTCAGTTAGGCTCAGGACCCATTGATCTTCTTGAGGCCGCTCGGCTTGCGTGATTCAATCTCCCGAACTGACGGGGGTGATCATGAGCAACCTTTTCTGGCTGACCGACGAGCAGATGGAGCGGTTGAAGCCGTTCTTTCCAAAGAGCCATGGCAAGCCGCGGGTCGATGACCGGCGCGTGCTGAGTGGCATAATCTTCATCAACCGCAATGGGTTAAGATGGTGCGACGCGCCCAGGGAGTATGGACCGCCGAAGACCCTCTACAACCGCTGGAAGCGATGGGGCGATATGGGGGTCTTCGCCCGAATGATGGAGGGATTGGCCTCCGAAGGCTGCGAGGAGAAGGTCGTCATGATCGACGCGACCTACCTGAAGGCGCACCGCACGGCCTCAAGCCTGCGGGCGAAAAAGGGGGGCCCGACGATCAACGCGGGCGTCTGATCGGGCGCACAAAGGGCGGGCTGAACACGAAGCTGCATGCCGTGACCGATGCCAAGGGACGGCCCCTGAAGTTCTTCATGACGGCGGGCCAAGTCAGCGACTACACCGGCGCCGCCGCCCTGCTGGGCAGCCTGCCCGATGCCGAATGGCTGATTGCCGACCGGGGCTACGATGCCGACTGGTTCAGGGAAGCGTTGGAAGACAAGGGGATAAAGCCCTGCATCCCAGGCCGGAAGTCTCGCGGCAAGGCCGTCCGCTACGACAAGCGCCGCTATGAACGGCGTAATCGCATCGAGATCATGTTCGGCAGGCTCAAGGACTGGCGCCGCGTCGCTACCCGCTACGACAGATGTGCAAAGACCTTCCTCTCCGCCGTCGCACTGGCCGCAACCGTCTTGTTCTGGCTTTGATGATCAATGAGTCTGGACCCTAAGCACCGTTTGAACCCTTGGGGGCAGTTTCCGTTTGCGATTGGCGCTATTCGCAATCGCCAGAAACACCCGTGCCGCCTCCCCGAAGACCTCGGCATCCGCACGTTCAGGGGACGCAACCAGCACTGACAGCTTTCCAACGGCGGCTTGCCTGCCAGGCGCCGCGCTGCCCTGAATAGTCGGCAACGCCTTCCCCGTCCGCGCCCGATCAATCGGCCCGAAGTGTCGATCCTCATAGTACCGGATGTGTCGCGCGCGGATCGGATACTGCCCCTCGGGCAGCACCAGCACCTCGCCCAACGGAAACCGCAGCACTTCGTTCGCCGAAATCAACGGCCGCTCCTCGGACCGCCGACTGACATTCGCGCTATCTTCGAGCGCGCGAACCCGCGACTGACTCTCAGTGACTGCGGTGATCGTGGACCGCCCCAAGGCATTCGACAGCACCTCGGCCGTCCGGTCATCCTGCGGTGTCATGTAGATCTGCACACCAGCCCCGCCCTGCAGGGAGCGCCGCCCGGTCTCGCCATAGATGTCATCAAGGCCGGGAATGGTTTGGGAGATGATGAAGAAACGGCCGCCAAAGCTGCGGATGGTCTTGATAGAAGAGAGGACGAGGGGCTGGCGGCCGAGCTGGTCGAACTCGTCCATCAGGAACATGACAGCATGTGGTTCGTCCGGACCAGGCTCACGGCGCTGGAGGGAGGCGATGGCATCCGCGAAGAGAAGCCGGACGAGGGGGGCGAGGGTTTTCAGGTGCTCGGGCTGGACGACGATGTAGAGGCTTTGGGGATCGCGGCGGAAGGTGGAGAAGTCGAAGTCGCTGGCCGAGGTCACCCGGTCGACGGCGGGGTCATTCCAAAGCTCGAGACCGGATCCCTGGATGACGGACACATAGGCCCCGAGGGTCTTTTCCGGGACGTCGGCCATCTCGAGGAAGGTGCGGGAGACGATCAGGATGTTCGTAGTCTCGGCAATGGCCGTATAGCTTTTCTTCTTGTCACCACCCCCGGCCATGATCTCGCCAGCAAATCCCAAGGTCGGGCGGCGCTGTTCGATGGCGTAGAGGCAGGAGGCGATGAACAGCCGCTTGCCGGCATTGAAGAAGCTCTGTGCGCTTTCACCTTCCGGGATGAGGAAGAGGTCAGCCATTGAATTGAGCGCGGTGTATTGACGGTCGGCGGAAGGCAGGGCGGCGATCCGGGCGAGCGGGTTGAAGCGGTGTGAACCCCGGTCCTCGTCGAAGGGCGAGAAATACCAGATGCCGTTTTTGATCCCGTGCTTGCGATGGATCGAGGTCTTGGCGAAGTTCTCGCCCTTCACGTCGAGGATGATCGCCGATCCCGAGAAATGGAGGAGGTTCGGGATGACGAAGCCGACGCCTTTCCCGCGGCCCGTCGGTGCGATCATCATCGCATGGGGGAAGCGGTCGGGCGGTGCCATCACGAAGGGCGCGTCGGATTTCGGGAGGCCGAGCTTGCCGAAGATGAAACCATTCTGATTGAGCGTCCCAACCATATGGTTGCGCTTCAACTCGCGGCGCGACTGGAAATGCGCGTCGTCATATTGGTTGAGCCGCCCGCGATGCACTCCGGCCAGTCCGACAAGTGTCAAGGCAACGGTCACGGCACCCGTGATGATCAGCGCGCCCTGCAGGACCGAAGGCCGCGCGGCGAGGTCGGCCCAGGCGTAGCGAAGGAACCAGGGGCCCATGGGGCTCAGGGTATCGAGGCTTTCCCGGAAGGCAGTGATCACGTAGATCGTCGCCAGCATGCCGCCGATGTAGAGACCGGTCAGCAGGCCAAGGAGCAGCGCCAGCGGATACCGCCAGGCGGTGTCGAGGTTCGAAAGCATGGGTCGGTCCCTCAGAGTTCGTGGCCGGTGTCGCGTTCGGCGGTACGGTCGCGCTGCCCCAGTTCTGCAGCGCGATGTTGCGCTCTTGCGAGGTCTGCCCAGGGTCCGACCTCGCTCGCCTGACCGAGGTCGCCTTCGTTCTTCAGTTCATGGGCGACGGCGGCCCGAAGTGCTAGATCTCGGACCTCCTCGTTGAGCGGGGCCAGATCGCCGGACCGGACGCGGTCGAGATCCTCGGGTTTCAGGGTATCGTGAAGGCGATCAACGATGGCTTCCAGCGCGGGCACCTCGGAGAGCTTCATGTGGCGATCGGCGCTCAGCAACTGGTCGCGCGCGACGACCTCGGTCAGTTCCGGCGCAAAGTTGAAGGAGGCGACTTCTGCGCGAACTTCCTCACCGAGGGCGCGCTCTGTTTCCATCCAGAACACCTTTTGCATCGTGTTCGGCTGCTCAGTGATCCAGCTCGCCCGCTGGCCTTCGCTGCGCTCGGCCAAACTGAAGCGGGCGACCATTTCCTCGACGGACGTGCCCGCTATGCGAAGCTCATCTTCCCGGATCGAGAACAGCGCCGTCAGCCGTTCGCCGATCTCGTCGCGAACATGGGCAAGGGTCGCGCGTAGACCTTCATCGAGGGAAACTCCCTCGGTCTGGCCTTGGTCCAGCCGCGCCAGCGATGCGAGGGTCGGGTTGTGGTAGGGATCGGTGTTCCGGTCTGCGACTTGAGCATGCTCTGCCAGGAGGACGCTTTCTGGCGCGAGTTTCAGCGAGGCGCGGGCCTGTTCGGCAAAGCTCCGTTCGAGGTCAACACGCTCGGCCGAGGGTTCCATGGCGCGGATCGCCTCCCAGGCCTCGGTGGCGGAAGCGATCATCTCGCTGCGAGCAGATTCAACCCGCGCGGCGGGGTCGCCCTCGGCATGTAGCGAGTGATCGGGCATCAGGGGAACTCCTTGTCTGAGAGCGGCGGCGGAGGCGCCAAGCGCTCGGGCCAGCCGGGAAAGGTAGGAAGAGGTGCCCGCTTCCGCGCCGGTTGCAGCGGCAAGACCAGCAAGGTCACCCAAGGTTTCGTATTCGCGGGCGAAGCCCTGCAACGCGGCAAGCCGTCGGCTCCGCTCCCCGTCGGACAGCGGCGGCGGGGGAGGGGGCGTGGCATTCCCGCCCTCTCGCGATGGGCGCAACTCGGACTGGCGCGGCGGGTTTTCGATAATGCCACGGGAGAGACGCGATGAGGCGAGGATGTTCAGCCCGTGCGACTGGCTGATCTCGGCGTGAAGCTCGCGCATCACATCGAAGTTCAACGCGGCATGACGACAGATCGATAGGAACCGGCCTTCCTCGATGCCATGCTTGTCGACCACGAAATGCGCATGCAGATGGTCGGTGTCCTTGTGAAGCGCCGCGACATAGCGCCAGACATCCCCGTACTCACCGGACCCGAACACGGCCTGCCCCCATTCCCGGGCGATGATCTCGGCGCGCTCGGCGTCCACACCCCGCGGGAAACTCAGAACGATGTGATCGGCATGTCCCCGGCGCGGCGCGCCTGTCCACGTTGAAGACCAGATATCCGCCGTCCGCTCCGTTCGTGCAGGATCGAAGTCGCGTTCATAGCCCGCCAGATTACACCAGGTGCTCTGCACCCCCTCTTCCCGGGCCACATAGTCGAGAAGGCGCTTCAGCTCCTGCGGGGTACGGGCACTACCGCCTACGATGCGTTTGACAACCGACTGCCAGCCGCGTGGTCCACCCGCGTTGCGCAGAAGCGCCCGGGTCTGACGTTCCTTGCGACTGCCGAGACGGGACGCGGCACCCTCGCCACCGCCGCGCCCACGACGCCGGTCGTCGAGAACATGACCGAGAACCAGGTCTTCGACGGAAGGCGAGCGGGTCATTTGGGCGCCTCGGCAGACGCGTCGCCGGCAGGGGCGAAGGAAGAGGTTTGATGCCCGAGTCCCTGCTTGGCCCTCAGCGCCGAGAGGAGGTGGACAACCTCTTCGACGAGGTCATCGACCCGCGCCCCGACCTTGCGCACCAGAGCGGCATCGCGGGCGTTCCAGGTCAGACGACCAACGGCCCCGAGACGAGCAATCTGGTTGAGGTTGTTGCCGACGGCCGACAACTCCCGCCTGGCTGCAGCGATGGCATCCAGCTCGTCTGCCTGGATGGCCAGACGATCGCTTGCCTGTCTGACCAGATGCCGGACTGCCTCGGAAACCGTCAGACCGCTTGCCTCGGCAACCGCCTGAAAGGCTGCATGCTCGTCTTCCGTGATGCGGATGTTCAGCTTCACCGAAAGCCGCCGCACCTCCTTCTGGTCAAGGCTGCCCTTGATCCGTGACAGCGCCTGGCGGGACCGGCCCATCGACCTCGCCACGGCCGCGACGCTCTCGCCAGCGAGGAGCCGCGCGGTGATGGCGGCAGTCTCAGCAGAGGTTAGTCGTGAGCGTTGCATTGCATCATTAAATGTGTTTTGTAGCCGTCGCGCATCATGTACCACACACCACCGTTCCTGCCAACCGTCCTCACCGGCCGGTTTCCGCTCCTCCGAAGAGGAGCCCGCGCGCGGAAACCGGACAGCCGGTGAGGACTCCATATGGCGTCAGGGGTCGGCGGCTCGCCCGCCGACAGAAACCCCTGCGCTCGGCCGTCAGGCCTCCGCTGAACACGACCCAGCGAGCGAGTGCATTGATATGGGTATGTTTTCTGGCGCGCGGTGCTGGCGGTGCGCTAGTGGGTCGATGAGTTGGAGTGTGGCAAGCGGCTGGAAATTTCCGGGACGGGGGAAGGGCGGGAAGGCACTCGGCGTCTGGGTTAGCCTGGGCATGTCATTCAAGGGGAAAGGCGGGCGACAGGACACGCGGAGGGTCGGTCGACGTCCCAAAATGGACGCCTCCTGCCCTGACATGCGAACAGGCGGACAGGCACAAATGCAGACATGCAACCGGCTAACCCGGCAAAAGCGCTGCCGGTTGTCCGCCCTTGCGGTCAGGCAGGCAGACCGTTGGCTAGGCAGTTTGGCAGGGTGTCAAACTGGTCACCATGCACGCTGTTTTCCATGCTGACAGGCAAACAGGCAAACAGGCAACGAGGCTGAAATGCAGACTGCCGACCCTATCCACTTGGACAGGTGGGGCGCATGATCGAGTGTAGCACCCCGGCCCGCAAAAATTCTTCAACAAAGCTGAATATTTCGGCGGGACGGGCGCAACCACAGGCATAAGGCATTTGACGTTTTCACAACCCTATGCCTAAAGAGCCGCCCGGAAACTGAGGAAATCCAAGCCCTGCCAATGGCTTCGGCACGAATGCTCAGAATCCGGCGGGTTCCTTTTGCGCCTCCACGGCGCGGCCCGGTGTTGGGAAGGCGTAGTGATTTCGAAGGGTCGGTTGCATGCATGTCATTACCATCGTCCAGACAAAGGGTGGCAGCGGCAAGACCACGTCCGCCATGCTCTTGGCCTCGGCTGCGCTGGATGCCGGTCGGCGCATCACGCTGATAGATGGGGACGTGAACGCCCAACTTGGCCGTTGGCGCGACAGCTTCGATCTGGCCGCATGGGAGGCCGTAAAGAAGCCGACCTGGCCCGAGGCATTGTCAATTCTTTCGCCGCCAGAGACGGTCGAAGGACTGCTGGCACTCCTTGAAGAGGAAGAGGCTAGGGGCGTCGACCTGGTGGTGATCGACACGCGACCGGGCACCCATACCGACACCGAGGACTTTTGCCTCGTCTCTGACCTGGTGCTGATCCCTGCGCGGCCTGTCTTCGCCGAATGGGAAATGACCCATCGTGCCGTCCTCTGGATGGACGATCTGCGCGCCTCGATCGCGGCAGGTGAACGCTTCCCGGCGGTGCGGGTTCTGGTCATGGATGCGGGGCCGAAGATCATTGATGCCGCAACGCGGGAAGGGGGCCTGAGCCTCCTGCCAAAGCGCGATCAGGATGTCCTTATGGAAATCCTGCGGCTCGATCATCTCGATGTGATCGTCCCGCATTCCAAGATCCTGGAGCAGTTGGGCTTCCACGGCCCCCTCGGCCCTGCGGCGGCAGCCAATGCTCGCGCGCCGGGCGGCAGGCTGGTCGCGGATGCGATCACCCGCCAGCTCGAGGTGGCGCGACTGATCCTCGCCGGTGTCGACGAGGTGGTTGTCGATTGAGCCGCTTCCGCATTCCACCCCGCATCGCCCCTTCACCTGCGGACGAGGAGCCCGGGCAGCAAAACGCCGTGGCCCGCCTGCGCTCTTCACGCGAAGCCCAGTCCCGCTTTCTTGCCGAACGTCGGGGCAATCCGGTTGAGGATGGCCAAGAGCGCGAAAGTCTCGATCCAAGGCTGACCGCTGGCACAGTGGAGATGGCAGGAAATGCCGGGAAGAGGGAAGGGGAGGCGGATCGGTCGCTTTCAATTCGGCCGACGGGTGTGTCTGCGGCCAAAGGCAAGAAGGTGAAGCTGGTTCTGCTCTACCGTTTGCCAGTGACGCTTGAGCCAGACCTGGCCGACATTGCCGCGCGGGATGGGGTCACGATGGAATACGTTCTGGCCGCTCTTGCGAGACAGGGTCGCGAGGGGCTGAGAAAGTTGGCATGCCAGACCGATGTCAGGCACCTGACTGATGAGGCCGCTGGCTTCGAGCGCTTGACGGAGGGCATCAAAGTCATCGGCAATCCGATGACGGTTTATGTTCGGCCTGAAGCGCTCGAGGCTATGCATCGCGCGGCGGGCGATCCTTGGTGCTCGCTGCCACGCGCCACGGTCGTTGGGGGTTATTTCACGGCGATCGTGGCGCGCCTGATTAAGGCGCGCCGGGCCGGATAAACTGCGATGGTTCAGAGCAAGCTTTGGAAGCGCCCGAGATCACTCGCAGGCGAGGTCGGGCAGAGGGGCTGTCTCGAAGCTCAGGCTGTCCGCGCTGGACACAACCGCAAAGGCGCCGCCCTTGCGCAGGATCTCGACCATCTTGGCCCATTCCGCGGCATCGATCTTGGCCTGCGCAGCGATGCCGGCGGCGACAGCCAAACGAGCCTGCTCTCCGGTTTTCGCCAAGAACACCACGGTCGTCGGAGCCTTGTCCTTGGGCAGTGTCACAAGGACCGCGCCATTCGGAGTCGGCCCAAAGACGCGATCGGGATCGCAAACGATCCGGACCGACCCTTCGCCCTGCGTGAGGCTCAGAACCGGGAGGCCGCGCTCCGTCGTGGCCGTCCAACCGTCGAGCGCCAGGGCCGGACCGGAAACAGAAATCAACGCCAAAGCGCAAAACGTGGGAGACAGAACATGCATCGACAGGGAAACCTTGCGAACGAGGCGCGGCGACATCATATCACCACTATCAGCAACGATAGATATGTTTTGACAGGCGGCCTGTCCATCGCGGCGAGCCAAGTTTTCTGCCGGAGGCGCGAGCATGCGCGATGAAAGCTCTGGCACATTGGTGGCAAGGGTTTGGATCAGAGAGCCAAGCGGGCAAGTGCTGATCGGCGAGAGGTTTCGCGGGCACAACGGACGCATCGCCGTCACCTGGCATGTCGACCCCGAGACCATCCTCGGGGTGATGTGGGTCGAGGCCGTCGATGAAGAGGAAGGCAACTGATCAGCTTCCTGAATCGATGACCTACCATCGATTCAGATTTCTGATTGGATAGGGCAGGGCTGCGGGAACATCCTGATGACAGGAGGCCGCAATGTCCTGCCAGTTGCTCTACCGCGTCGATCCCGATCTCAACATGGCCCGGTTCTACCGGGTCGAGGTGCTGCCCGATCTCTTCGGCGACATCATCGTCGAACGCCGTTGGGGCCGGATCGGGGGCAGGGGGCAGTTTCGGGCTGCGTCCTATCGGTCGACCTTTTTGGCGGAAGCGGCGGCCTCTGCGTTGCTTCGCGCAAAAGAGCGGCGCGGATACCGCGTCGCTTCCTGAAGCCAACCCACGATTGCCTGAAACAGGAAGCTGCGCTATGGTACTCCAATGGAACACCACGCGAGGGACCTAGATGACCGTGCACAAGCAGAGTGTAAGCTTCACCGACGCAGCGTTCGCTTTCGCCCGCGAGCTGGTCGAGGCTGGCGAGTATCCCAATGTCAGCGCCGCAGTCTCTGGTGAAATGGCCCGTGCCAAGGCCGCGCGGGACCGCGAACGCAGACTGCTGGAAGCCGAGGTGCAACGGCGTCTGGCCTTGCCACCTGACCAATGGGAACCTGTGGCAGCGCTTGGCACCTTCACATCTAACGCGCGCGAACACCTGGCCCGGCTCAAGGCCGCCCAAGAGAACAGCGCTACGTCCTGATGCGCCAGAGTAAACACCCGCTTGTCGAACGAGACTTGGTCGGGATCGTGGAACACATCATGGACGTGACGCGAGGCGATTTCGACGCCGCCGCACGCCGGCTTGACGAGATCGACGCCCTCATCCGTGACATCGCGGCAAACCCGACCTCGGGCATGCGCCTTACAGGGCCGCTGGACGGATGGCTGGTCCGGCACGGCGGCCGAGGTCATCGCCTGACAATCGTGTTCCGCGCCGACCTCGAGCGCGAGGTTCTACAGATTGCGCTCGTTGCCTTTGGTGGGCAGGATTGGGTGTCACTTGGAACGGAAAGGCAGGGCGCAGAGTTCTAAAGTGCACTTTTATATTCTATTTCAATATGTTAGTAAAAGACCGATAATAGTAATTATGTAATATACGGCTTCAGCGCAGAACTAGGTAGTATCCATAATACAAGCATGCTGGGCGTGCATGACCTCGCTTTGCAGCAATGGCTGGCGCTGACGAGCAGCCGTCAAGAACCGCATCGGTAGATCCAACGCATTTGCGCGACTAGCTTCGTTGAAGAGGCGAGCCGCCACTTGCGGACGTTAGAAACCGCAAAGTCTAGACCATTGATAGCGAACACATTAGTGTACTGGCAGTACTATCGGAAATATGGGGATTCGCCCGGTGGCGGCTTTGATCAGTGCAGGTTCACACGCTTTGGTAGCGATTGATGAGATCGAGCTTGATCGGTCCAATCCGCGCATTCGCAAGTTTTTGGAAATGTACGGTGACGACCCCACACCAGAACAGATATTTCTAGCCCTCGGTGCGGCCAACGACGACGACGCTAGTGGATCCACTGCAACGACATTCGAAAAGCTAAAACAGTCGATAATCACAAATGGCGGTATCATTCAACCTGTGATCCTAAACCGCCGGAAGGACCGCACGCTCGTTTGCGTCGAGGGCAACACACGGGTCGCCCTGTATAAGCACTTCCGGAAGACAGGTGTAAAAGGGGCCTGGGCACACATTCCATCTTTGGTTCATGATGAGATCGACGAAGCTTCGGTTCACGCTATCCGGCTTCAGGTCCATCTGGTCGGCACGCGGCCCTGGGACCCGTACTCAAAGGCAAAGTATCTGCATGAGTTGCGTACTCAGGAACACCTCCCCTTTGCGACTATCGTCGATTACTGCGGCGGACGGCAAACCGAGGTGTCAGAGAGCATCAACGCTTATGCAGATATGGAGGAGTTTTACCGACCAGTGGTCGGTGATGACGGCGACTTCGACACAACTAGATTCAGTGGCTTTGTCGAATTACAAAAGGCCGGAATCAAGCAATCGATCATTGCCGCAGGGTTTGCCTTGACGGATTTCGCTAAATGGATTCACGAAGGAAAGCTATACCCGTTGCAGAAGGTCCGGGTACTTCCGCGGATTCTTCGGAATGAGAAAGCCCGAGAGATATTTCTGAAACACGGTGCTCGCAAGGCGGAAGCCGTCCTCGAGAAGCCAGATCTTAACCGCACTCTCCAAGAAGCAGAAATTGGACAGCTGGCGCGCGCCCTTGTCGCTAGAATAGCGTCACTCCCTTACTCCGAGTTTCAGCGTATCTCCGCCGACCTCGGCGGCGAGGCTGCGCAGGCTCTAGTCGAGGCACAGGTAGAGCTCACGACCCTCACCAAATCACTTGGACTCACGTCCTAATGTCCGAATCTGCGACTCATGCTGGCCTGGTCAGGAGCATTGTCCAATTTGCTGAAGGTGAGTTCGGATCTTTGGAAAATGTCGCCGTTCGAGACGATGCAATCCGACCGATGCGCGGTGAGAAGCCCCCTCGTATTGTAGGGTATATACCGGACGTTTACGCGATTAACGTGCCCACGACACGCACTTTGATAGGAGAGGCGAAGACACCGACGGACCTCGAGTCGCATCGTTCACAATTACAAATCGCAGCCTTTCTCGAGTTCCTCGCCAGAACACCGAGCGGGATTTTTGTGCTCGCCGTTCCACTCAACACAGGTGCAACGGCCAGGCGGGTTGTTGCGCAACTTAATGCGCCATTTGCCAGAGTATCAACCCGAATCGTCGTTCTCGACCAAACGAATCTTGCTTGGCAATAGGTCATGTTGCGAGTTCAAAAACAAACCAATCTTGAAGCTAAGCGGACCGCGTTTCCGCACCAACTTGAGGCACTAGAAGCGATAAAAGACCTTCCTTATGCGGCTGTTTTTCATGAGCAGGGACTAGGAAAGACCAAGATAGGACTTGATCTAGCGCTGTCCTGGCTTGCACGAGACATCGTCGATTCCGTTCTCATCGTGACCAAGAAGAGCTTGATTGAAAACTGGCGCAATGAAATCTCTGAGCATAGTCACGTGCGTCCAAGAGTGCTGGGTCAAGATCGAAACGCCAACTTTTATGCGTTCAACAGCCCGGCACGCTTGTATCTCGCTCACTATGAAGCGGTGTTTTCGGAGCGCCAGCGCTTCGATCTGTTTCTGAAAACTCGTCGGGTCGGCGTACTCTTGGACGAGGCACACAAGATTAAGAACCCAAGCGCGGAGGTGAGCGAAGCGCTGCACTCGCTCTCTGCGGGGTTTGTGCGACGGATTATAATGACGGGGACGCCGGTTGCTAACAGACCCTACGATATCTGGTCACAGGTGTTTTTTCTTGATGGAGGAGCGGCGCTCGGGGACGACTTTCCCTCGTTCAAACGCGGGCTCGATCTCACCAACGACCTCGGGAACGATCATGAGAGGGCGTCAAACCTTGCAGATTCTTTAGAACAATTGTTCGAGAAGATACGTCCATTCTCTGTTCGCGAGACGAAGAAAACAGCGGGCTTGAAGCTGCCCGACAAGACGATCCGCAATTTGCCATGTTCCCTTGAGGCACGTCAGGCAGAGATATACGATCAGTTTCGAAATGAGCTTGCTGCGGTCATAGTAAAAGGTGGCCGCGCTGTGCTAGATGACGCAGAAGGTCTACTTAAGCGCCTGCTTCGCTTGGTACAAGTCGCCTCCAACCCAGCCATGATCGATCAATCGTATCGTGCCGCGCCTGGGAAGCTGGGCGCTCTTGAGACGCTCGTTCATGAGGCAGTGGATGCGGGCGAGAAGATTGTAGTATGGACTTCATTCACCGAGAACGCGGATTGGCTCGCCCGACATCTTGATGAGTTTGGGGCGGCGCTGGTGCACGGCGGCCTGGGTATCGCTAAACGGGAAGAAGCACTATCCGCATTCAAGACCGATCCCGAGTACCGAGTACTCGTCGCCACACCTGGAGCGGCAAAGGAGGGCTTAACTCTCACGATGGCAAACCATGCTGTCTTCTTCGACCGCAGCTTTAGCCTCGACGATTTTTTGCAGGCTCAAGACCGGATTCACCGTATATCGCAGGAAAAACCCTGCTTCGTCACCAATCTCGTTGCAACCGGAACCGTAGACGATTGGGTTGACGCCCTGCTTTCGGCTAAGCACCTCGCAGCCCAACTCGGCCAAGGGGACATCGGCCGCAAGGAATATGACGACCGCGCTGACTACGCCTTCGGCGAGATGGTGCGCGAACTGTTGCGGCTGGACGAAGCGGAGAAGCTATGAATCATTCTCAACCCATGGCGGGGACCGAGCAGGAAACGCTTTTGATCCGCGGCGTCGACGTTCCAGTGCGCACGACGATCCTGCCACAAGCCGACCTTCGCTTCTTCGTAGACAACCCTCGGGTGTACTCCATCTTAAGGGCAGCCGGGGACGAGCCCAGTCAGACAGAAATCGAGCGCAAGTTACTCGAGATGGATCATGTGAAGGCGCTGATCCAAGACATTAAGCGCGACGGTGGATTGACTGATCCAGTAGTTGTCCGGTCGGGCAAGCTAGAGGTGCTGGAAGGTAACAGTCGGCTCGCTGCATACCGAGCGCTGGCAAAGGTCGACCCGATCAAATGGGGCCGGATCAAAGTTCGACTACTGCCTGAAGACTTGGACGAAGTTCTGATCTTTGCGCTACTGGGCCAGTACCACATTAAAGGCAAGAAGGACTGGGCTCCCTTCGAACAAGCTGGCTTTCTGTACCGCCGTTCAAAAGCGCATGACATCGACTTAGCACAGTTGGCGCAGGAAATCGGTCTTTCGAAACGCAAAGTTGAACATTTGATTTCCGTGTATCAATTTATGCTAGACCATGGCGAGGCCGAAACAGCACGATGGAGCTACTACGACGAATACCTTAAGTCGACCGCCGTCCGCAAAGCCCGCCTCGGACAGCCTGGATTCGACGGACTCGTCGTCGAAAAAATCAAGTCAGGAGAAATCGCCCGTGCAGTCGATGTTCGCGATCGTCTACCAGTAATCTGCTTAGCGCCAAAGACGCTGCAGAAGTTCGCGACGCGCAATCTCGATTTCGAGGACGCGCACGAGCACGCAGTGGACTCTGGCGCAGACAGCACACCTTACAGGAAGCTTGCGAAGTTCAGGCAGTGGTTGGCGGATCCCGAAGTGGAGACGGCTCTGAGCCGAGCCCAAGGCGAAACGCGGAAGAAGATCATGTTCGAGCTCGACAAGCTCGTCGGCCGCGTCGAGGCAGTCCGCAACAAATTGAAAACCAAGACCTAACAAACAGAAAAGTTGCCTGCAGCGCCGCAGTTATTGCCTTGACCTGCAGCACCGAAACAACCAAAGTGCAATCTATGACTGCATTTTGGGGCTTGAATGCGCAGCACGTCGGAACCTTTAGTGATCGAATGCATGAAGGGACAGTCGGCGCACCGTTCTGTCCTTCTTGGGTTCGCGCCGGCAGACCTCCTATATCGTTTGAGCTTTCCCGACATTCTTGACGAGGACAGCGGCCGCGGCTACCAGCGTCCATTCAATGAGCGCCACAGCCAGGATTTCCGTCGTTACATCAAGGAACCGGACAGCTCTACAATCCCGCTGACCTTGAACCTCCGCCCCTCCTCAGCGGGCGAGTGGCACCTAATCGACCTGCCCAATGGACACGTGAAGCTTCAAATCGCGCCAGAGGCCGGCAAGATCATGGCCCAGGTTGATTGCCAACACCGTCTAGGCCATCTCGGCGACCTGCCGATCCTTTTGCCGTTCATGTGCTTCATCGGCCTGTCTGAGCGAGAAGAGATGGAGGTATTCAGTGTCATAAACAGCAAGGCCAAAGGACTCAGTACTAGCCTTCTCGACTACCATGAAGCTCAGCTCGCAAAGGCGCTGACCGAAGAACGCCCAGAGCTGTTCATTGCATTGCAACTGAACAGTTTGGAGGGCTCACCATGGCATAGGCGGTTGAAGCTTGGCGGCAAGGCTACGAGCAGCCCCATGCGCATCGTATCCCTTAGGATGATGCAGCTCGCGGTTCTAGAATTCTTGAAAGCCACCAAAATTCTGGCGACCGCTTCCACAGAGGATGCTGTAGGCACGCTTCTCGACTTCTGGCGCGCAGTCGGAACTGTGTTGCCCAAAGAATGGGCAGACCCGCGCCACCACATGCTGACAAAAGGTGTGGGGGTATATGCACTTATGCGTATAGCGGCCGACATCGTTATCGAATGCCGGGACGCTAAACGCCCATATGACAGAAGGGCATTCACCACAGCGCTCACGGACTTCGCCGACTCAATCGACTGGTCCACCTCTGGCCCCCTCAAGGGCTTTGGCGGGCAGGGCGGCGTCAAACAGGCCGTCGAATTCATCCGCGAGGCCCGGAAGCTCGCACGTTATAAGGTGGTCAATGGCTAACAAGAACATTTTGCTCATCGAACCGGGCTATAGGAACAAGTATCCGCCACTCGGATTGATGAAGATCGCCCAATACCATGGGCCTCAAGGAAAGAAGGATCGGATCCGCTTCATCAAAGGCGAAGACCGTTCAGTTTTGTCCCAAGCTTGGGATCGCATCTATGTCACAACGCTCTTCTCTTTCGAGTACCCAAAGATCTCGCGGTCGATCGATTTTGCACTCGAAGTAGCCAACGGGCAGGCCGATAAGGTTTTCGTTGGGGGAATTGCTGCGTCATTGATGCACGAGCGTTTCTTAAAGGAGCGCCGCTGGCAAGGGATCCGCTTCATCAAGGGGCTGCTTTCCAAAGCACCCGCCGAGTCGTTCCAACTCGACGAATTTTCAGAAGAGCTTTACGCAGATGACATTCATGGTCGACCTGTAGAAGACTTGGTGCCAGACTATTCGATCCTCGATCAGGTCGAGTACAAGTATCCGGTGCGCGACGCTTATTTCGCATACACGTCGCGGGGCTGCATAAGGAAATGCCACTTTTGTGGTGTCCCAAAGTTGGAAGGCGGTCAGCGAGATACGGAGTCGTTGACGGACTTGGTGAAGGCAATTGATGCTCTCTATGGTCCGAAGAAGGACTTAATCTTGATGGACAATAACGTGGTCGCGAGTCCACGATTCAAGGACATTATCGCCGAGATCCGCGACCTCGGATTCGTCCCAGGAGCCAAACTGCAACGTGAGGGCATGCGTGTTCCTGTCCAGCGCCGTGTCGACTTCAATCAAGGCGTCGACGCCCGGATACTCTGTAAAGACCCAATGTATTTGCGGGAACTAGCGACCATCTGCCTGAAACCGCTCCGGATTGCCTTCGACCATCTTGGTGTCAAGAAGCCATATGAGCAGGCCGTGCGATATGCCGCCGAGTACGGGCTTACCGAACTCTCGAACTATATGCTCTACAATTTCCACGATGACCCCGCTGATCTGTTCGAGCGGATGCGCCTCAATGTAACTCTCAACGAGGAACTTGGCGTCCGCATTTGGTCTTTTCCAATGCGGTATCAGCCGACCGATAGGCCAGACCGCGGCCACGTGGGCAACAAATGGACGCGTTACCAGCTTCGCTCGATGCAATTAATTCTGCAAGCGACACACGGCATTGTCAGCGGCGAGCCGGGTTTCTTCAAGCGCGCATTCGGTGACAGGTTTGAAGATTATGAGCGAATCCTTGCGCTGCCCCACGACTTCATCTTCAATCGAGATTGGTATGAGCGTTTCGATCCCGAAGAGAGGTTGCGCGCTTACCGATCCGAATTCGAAAAGCTCGACGGCTATGAGCGTCGCGAGCTGATGGAGCTGCTGTCATCGTGCGACCCGCGGGAATTCGTGGGCTTGAGTGAACGCGCCACCACGACCGCGGTCAAACGAGTCCTTCGTTTCTACGTACCGATTCCGAAAGACGAGCTATTCGCAATCTGGGCCAAGCAGAAAGAACTGACGCGCGGCGAGCCGACAGCTGATATGGGTCTCGCAGAAGACGAGCGCGTCGAGGACGCTGGACTTGATCACGAGGAGGAGCCTGTTTCACCGCCGATCCGCAGACTCGCTTCTTACGAAGGAGCCGCCGCATGAGCGTTACGTCAACTGTAAAGCTTACCAGGCCGGAGCCAGGACACCGTCGGGATACCGAGCAACACGAGCTGGAAGACATCGTAATCGGAAAGGATGTACTCGAGCTAGTGTCGAGCGCTATGTACGTCGATCCGATGACCGTCTATCGCGAGTACATCCAGAACGCTGCCGACGCCGCAGATATGGCTCGCGCGGCGGGATTGATTGGACCTGACGAACTTGGCAGGGTCGATATTGCTGTCGACCCTGCGAACCGCTCGGTTCGAATTCGGGATAATGGCTGTGGCGTGCCGTTTGGCGACTTCGGCCGGAAGTTGACGGCGCTTGGGGGAAGCTCGAAACGTGGGACACCCTCGCGGGGATTCCGCGGCGTCGGTCGTCTTGCTGGGCTTGGCTATGCACAGGAACTGATCTTCCGTTCGCGCACGCCAGGCGAGGCCAAGGTGTCCGTATTGCGTTGGGATTGTCGTCGATTGAAGGCCGGGCTTCGAAAGGCTGAAGAAGAGGTCGGGGTCGCAGAACTGATCCGCAGCGTCACCACTCTGGAGCGCATTGCGGCCGAGGACTCGCCTGAGCGGTTCTTCGAAGTTGAAATGAGGGGGGTTGTTCGGTTAAGAAACGACCAGTTGCTGAGCCCTGCAGCTATCGGCGAGTACTTGAGCCAAGTTGCGCCTGTGCCATTTTCTCCGACCTTTCGCTTCCGCGCAGAAATCACACATGCACTATCCCAGCACATCGACTTAGGTGCACTGGACATCCGGATTGATGGCGCTGAAGAGCCACTATATCGCCCTCATCGCGATTGCTTTTCTGTCGGCGACAAGTCCCACATCACTTTCGGTGACCTGGAACTGATTGAAGTTCCGAGCATCGATGGCGACATCGCTGCCGTCGCGTGGGTGCTGCACCACGAGTATGAAGGCGCGCTCACCAATGGGACACTGGTGAAAGGTTTGCGCCTCCGCGCCGGAAACGTTCAGGTTGGGGAGCATATGCTTCTGGAGGATCTCTTCCCGGAACAGCGGTTCAATGCGTGGTCGGTGGGGGAAGTCCACATCATCGACCGTCGCATTGTGCCGAACGGCAGACGCGACCAATTTGAACAGAATGCCCACTTCCAGAATATCCTGAACCATTTATCGCCGACTGCTCGTGACATTGCTCGTCGCTGCCGGACAAGTTCGGTGCGACGCAAATGGGAGCGGGAGTTTGAACTGCTGGTTGGGGCGGCCGAGCAGGATCTCATGATCCTTTCGCAAGGCAGTGTAGGCCATAACCAGCGTCAGAGACTCGCCCTGCAGGTCGAGCAAGGGTTGCTAAGAATGGCAAAGGTGGCAGAGATGGCACTTCTGAGCGACAAGCTCGACCAGCGCATCGGAACGGTTGCGGACTTACGCTCTCGATTGGGAGCGCTGATGCAAGATGAAGTGCCGTCGACGTCACCGCTTACCCGACTGCCGGACGAGCAACGGAGAAACTACGAGCAGCTCTTCGAGCTGGTTTATGAATGCTCAGCGAACAAATCGGCGGCAAAATCGTTAGTGGATCGTATCTTGCTTCGACTAGCTGAAGAAGCCTGATAGCCGCGCTCACAAGGGATCCTCTCCGGAGACCTCCCGCACAACGTCGCGAGCATGTTGCCATTCTGCCGGTGAGAGCCGCTGCTTCAGTGCTTTATAGAGAGCTTGCGTGAAGTTGGTGAGCGCAATTGCGATCTCCTCGTCACAGCCGGAGTGCGGAGGAGCTTCGACGACGAGCCCTTCCAGCCCTTTCTTAAGCGCCGAAGCTGTCTCCGTTATTGTTCGGAGCGCAGTAAGTTCATCTTCGTCCGCTGCTTTGACCGCTAGACCCAATCGCCGCTGCAGTTCGTTGCCTTCCGCAACGGCTTGCGAAACTATGTCCCAGTCTGCACGATGTTGTGCAATGAGGGGGTCGGCGGTTCGACGGAATTCGGCCAGCCGCTTGTTGAGGCTGTCGAGCGAGAGCTGATCCGCCGTTGAGGTCTTGTAAGCCATTTTGCCGTAAGGGGTCCCGACAAGCTCGTCGATCTCGTCGCGGATAGCTTCCCAAGCTGGATCTTCTTCGAAGCCGTCACGACGTGCGTTGGGAATGGCGGCGTTCGGCCTTACGTGGATCTCACCGACATACCAGTCGACAAAGCGCGCGTAAGAAGACCGCGGCTTGCCACCGCGATGTGACACTGCAAAGATGTCGCGAATAATGTCCGTACCGTCGATCTGAATGTTGCGAACACGCACGCGAATGCCTTTTGATTGAACGTCCTTGATCGCGCCTGACACGCGCTTACGGCCGATCCACCCCCACCATTTGCCTCGCGGCGACGCTACGAAGTCGATGGAGACCGGTACGCGACCGCTCTTGACGCCAACGTCCACCCCGTATGGCTTGTACAGCTCTTCGAAGTTAGCCTCGCCATTTCTAACGAAAACGCGGACCCACTCGAGGTCGAAGTTCTCAGAACTGGCGCGATCTAGGATGGCTTGTTTATGAGGAAAGTCCGGACGATAGGGCAATGGCGACACTTGGCTGACGAAACTCTTCAGCGCGTCGTAGTTTCCTGCTTCGGCTGGAGGATTGAAGAAGCCAAGCAACTCCACTTCAAAGAAGTGCCCGTTAACATCTGCATCCTCTTCGTACTTTGCGTCGACACAGCTCTCCAAAGTCTGCGCCGCATCGGCCTCATATGTGCCGTGTGGAGCCATCTTTTCGCGAAGCTTCTTCGCGTCAAAGGTAACAACGGTTCTGCGTGTTTGACCGGGGGCCTTCGTTGTGAAGGTCAGTCGATCACAGAACACAATACCGGCAAGCCTTCCAATACCCCTGAAGCCGGCATTTCTGCGATAGTCCTTGTTGGACGCGCCGACTGACGCGAGAACTGAGACCGCGTTCTCTGTGCGAAGCCCGCCGCCGTTGTCGCGGATGGATAGCCGCTGCTGCTCAGAATTGAGCGTGATCTCAATCCTAGCGTCTGCTTCGCCGACCAGACCGTCAGCGACCGCTTGTCGTAGAGAGTCGAATCCATTCTGAATGTACTCACGGATTGCGTTTCGCGACTCACCGTACATTCCAAGCGTCAGGGTCTCGAGGACGAAAGCGCCGAAATGTGGCTTAAAGGGTACGTTCTCGGTGACCATCATTCCTCCTCAAGGTCGAACTGTAGATCATCGTCTTCGACTTCATGCTCTTCCTGTTCTTCAGGAGCTGCATTCTCGCCCGGCGCGACAGCCATTGGTTCAGGTACGGGGTCTTGGTCGAAACGGCTGAACTCCCGGAGCCCAAGAAGCTCCGGAACGAAGCGAGGGTCATCAAGGTCACCTCCTTCGATATCTAGCAGCTCGAAAGGCAAACCATAGTGACGAGAAACGGCTCTTGTGATTTCGCGGACGGTTGCCTCGCCCGCGCCCAGTAGAGTTCGCAGCTGACTGTCCGGTCTTACTTCGCCATCCACCAGTACAGCCCGCTGCTTAACGTAGATCTGTCTCAGTAGGACAGGATTCTGCCGCTGCTCGGCATCGTGTTCAACCAATAGAGTAAGCCTTTGCTCTTTCCCGTCCGGCACATACAGCGCTGGAGACCTAAGGTTGTGCAGTCGCATACCCAATACCTTAAGCACCCGCTTCATGGCCAAGTCGCCTTGCCACGCAAACAAATCTTCGATGAATGGGCTTGTCGGTCGGGGAGCTGGCGATCCATCCGCAAAATAGGCGGACATCATGAAGCCAGTGTAGCTTGCTGCCGCCATGTTTGCCGGCATGGCATCTGTGATGTTCAAGAGCTTGCCCGCAGCGGCGACGACCGGGCCTGCTCCATCTTTGGCTTTATCGTGCAGCAGTCTCGTGAAATTGGCAATCTCGTTGGGGCTTAGGGGCTCAAGGGTTCCGACACCGAGCTGGTCTATGAAGTCGTCTAGGTCTGGGGCGTCTTGATTGAACCTAGCGAGTAGAGTCGCGACACGTTCTGTCGGCCCATTACTTGCAGCGTCCAAGAGCAGTCCCACGTCTTGAAGACCCAACGTGGTTTGTTCATGCCGCTTGCTCGCGCGCGACTTGACGGGCCGCGGAGCGGGGTCGACCTTATCGAAATGGCCCGGCGAGACCGAAATTGCAACTGCTGCGAGCCTTTCGAATTTAGGCCGCTCGAACTTCCAGAGCAATGCACCCAGATACAGTTCATCAAGCAGGAGAAGCTGGGCGTTGGTCTCAACCTTCAGTTCGAAAGCAAGTGTCGGATGAGGATTGGGAACCGGAAGCCACTTCGCCTTTACCTTTTTCCAGTCGTGTTCGAGCTGTGGTTCGGAGGTGGCGTCGAACCAGTCGGGCTTTCGGTCTCGCGTTACGACTACGACGGCGGCCGCGTCTACGCTTTTGGCGTGCTGAACGACCTCCTCCCAAAAAAGTAGATCACCAAATCTATTGCTGCCCCTCGTCGGCGTGTCTTCCTTCCGCCGGTCAAGAAAGCCTGGCGGAATATCCTGAGTATAGCGAACAGCACCTTTCGCACCAAGCGACGCAATCGAGTCGAACACCGTCCGTTCCTTGCACGCTCGTGTATTCATCCACTCGATCACCGTGGACGCGCAGCGGTCGTAGTCCCAAGCCTTGGCGGCATCGCCGATCTCTCGTAGCGTTTCAAGCGCGTTGTCTACTGAGTCTTGGTAAGCAGCCTCGGACTGACCGGGGAACAGGGCCTGATCGGCATACTTGCGCACTTCATTCTGAAATGCCCTCGCCGCGGCTAAGAGGTCGTCGACGCGGTGGACAAGATCGGCACGGAGCGTGCCTCCAGTGTGATGCCTGTAGAATTCGTGCATCGACCAAAGCGGAATGTGCGTCCGATTTTCGAGGGTCGCCGCCCAGGAAAAGAATTGCGAACGCGCCTCTTCGCCCACACGCGTGAGCCACATGAGGAACGAAGTGTCGAAGTAAACGTGTGTCGTGTCCAAGTTAAGAACCTCAGCGACACGGATCGTGAACGCTTCCGGCGTCTCAGGTAGTGTAGTGATCTGCATTCGCCGGCTCGCCTGAGTGTTCAACGATGTCCTTAGCTACCATGGGGCTATCGCGATAGCCCCATTTTTTCCGCAATCGATTCGTCGACAGCCGTGTGCGAACTTGGCAGGCCTATCGTTTAAACCGTTTATCACATGTCGGGACTTGCACTCAAAATCTAGTGCGCTCTGGGTGACGGGCGATGTGTGTCGCTGGGCGAGTTTGCAGAACCTGTAAATGTAGCTGGAGCGACGTTCTCGCCCTACTGGAGAGGTTGGTATGAAACTTGGCGATATCCGTTCTGCTTGGGTGCGCACGCCGGCAACTCTCATTGCACTGCAGGAGCGCATCAAAAAAACGCGCAATGCGTAGTTAAACAGACAAAACAGGATAGCTCTCTTTCTTCATTTTGGCAATTAAGCGAAGCAGCTCGGCCTTCAAAGCGGAATTGACCTGCCAGCAAAGAAAATCATATGTGAGCTCCATGCACTGGGACGAGCCCTGGAAGCAGCTTTCCAAGATGCCCTGTTCCCAGCTGAAGCGGAATTAAATGGACCGGCAAAGGCCGCTTCGGGCCAAAGGCAGCGCTCACGCGCTGCCCGTCGCCATGCGGTAGACCGGGATGCCCATCTTGCGGGCCTTGTCGGCCAGATTGTCTTGGATACCAGTGCCCGGGAAGACCACGACACCGATCGGCATGCAGTCCAGCATCTGGTCGTTGCGTTTGAAGGGCGCGGCCTTGGCGTGTTTGGTCCAGTCCGGCTTGAAGGCGACCTGCGGGACTTTGCGGTTGGAGGCCCAGGTGGCCGCGATGCGCTCGGCACCCTTCGGCGATCCACCGTGCAGCAGTACCATGTCGGGGTGCTTGGTGTGGATCTGATCAAGACGGTCCCAGATCAGCCGGTGATCGGTGGTGTCGCCGCCGGAGAAGGCAACCTTCGGCCCTGGAGGCACCAAGCTCTCGGTCTCTGCGCGCTTCTTGGCGGCGATGAAGTCGCGGCTGTCGATCATCGCAGCGGTCAGGTGGCGATGGCTGGTGCGCGAGCCCGAACGCGGTGACCAGTGCGTGCCGGTGGCCTTGAGGAAGAGGTCAGCAGCGGTTTCGCGGAAGAGTTCCATGCTCTCACGCCGGTCAATCAGGCCCTGGCCGACGTCGATGAGGGTTTCAAGCTGGACGGATTTCACCTCCGAGCCGTCCTGTTCGCGTTGAAGGCGTTTCTGCGCTTGCTCGTTGTCGTCGAGCTTGGTCTCGATCCGCTCGGCGGCGCGGTGGAAGGTGTTCACGGTCGACCAGAGGATCTCGTCGAGGTCGAAATCGAGGCTGGTGTCGGCCATGGTGGAAATCAGGGCGTCGAAGATGTCGGCGACCGCGGTCTGGATGACCTGGTCTTCGGGCGTGATCCGGGGGTCGGCCTCGCCCGCTGCGGGACGGTAGCCATAGAGCTGAAGGTCCTGGATCATGGTGTCGGTCGGCGAGGAGGTGTGATCGGGTTCGAATTCGTCATTGGCGTACATGGGATGCTCCATCGTCTGGACCGCGACCGTCGCGGCCTTCATGGCGACGAAAAGCCGACAAGCGGTCCGGTCTGGCAGCCCGAGCCTCTTGCGAGGGCCTTGATGGCCAAGCCCGGCTATTTTGCCTCGCGATGCAAAGGCGGCTTTGCCGCCGGCGGAAAATAGTCGGGCGCCGCCATTGCCTGACCGGACCGTTTGTGGGCCGCTCGCCCTCTAGAAGGCCGAGGCGCGGTCCCGCTGATGGAACTGCAGCCGTATGCCCATGATGAAGTCGGACCTCTGAGATCACCCGCTTCGGCGGGTCACATGGTCCTGCGTCAGGAAGCGGCCGACGTCCTCCGGCGCGAGTTGTGCCCGGATATGCGCCCGAAGTGCATTCATACCGCGGGTGACAAGATCGTCGTTGAAATCCCCCAACATGGGCGAGAGCGTGATCGCCTCGATGCCGACCTCGTGCGCCCGGGCGATCAGGCTATCCCTTGCACCGTCCCCCGCCGGATCGTTATCGCGGACGATATAGAGCGTGCGCAGATGTGTCGGGAACAGGAGGGCTGCGAGATGTCCAGCCGACAGCGCTGCAACCATCGACATTTTGGGCAAAGCCTGACGGAGGGAGAGCACGGTCTCGATCCCCTCCCCCGCAGCCATGACCTCTTTGGCCACCCCGAACCGGACCGCGTGGCCGAGCAAATCTCCCATCGCCTTCCGCTGCGTGTCGACAGGTGCCTTTGAGCCGCCATCACGCGCGAGCCAAGTGCGGTGGACCCCAGTGACCTTGCCATTGAGGTCGGTGACGGCAGCGATCATGGCGGGCCAGGTCTCGGCCTGATCTTCGCCCTGCCCCCGATAGTAGCAGTTCGGGTGAAACTTGAGGGCGCCGGTGTCGCGCAGATCGGTGATGCCGCGTGACCGCAAATAGGTTGCCGCCAACGAGCCTTTGAGCGGACCGGACATGCTGAGTAGCCGCCGTGCCGCTTCCGACGATCCAGAGGGTGCGTGTGCAATCTTGGAAATTGGGGTGTTCGGGACCGGCTCCAGTTGTGGCAGGCTAAGGAAGCGGCGGGCCTCCTCGAGCACATCGGCGAAGTCGCTGAGCCCAAGGCTTTCGCGGATGACGTCGAGGAGGTCACCGTGAGTTCCTTCGGACGGATCCTGCCATTTGCCAGCGGCACCTTTGCCCGAAGCGGGGCCGGTTAGGCGCAAGAACATCGAGCGTCCCGCCGTGTTGCGGACATCGCCGACCTGCCAATAGTTGCCCTGTCTGCGTCCGTTGGAAAGATAGGTCCGGCAGACCGCCTCGGCCTGCTGGCCAAGGCGTTGCGCCAAATCTGCGGCATCAATACGGGACATCAGGCAACCTCACGCTCAGAAATGCGGGAGATAGGCCAGAGGTTGAGAAGCTTGGCAAGCACTCCCGCGCCATCAGGCCCGACCGGAACAAAGAAGCGTAGTTTCCACGAGATGATCTCGCTGAAGAGGCCGTATGCCCGCAGGCGGTCGCGCATCCCCTCGGTGAACCCGGTCAACTCGATCCGGTTCACTCCCATCACGCGGGAGCGGCGCAGTTGCAGGCCCCCTGTCAGATCGATGATCGTCTTGCCTTCGATCAGCGCAGCATAGGCATGTTCGGCGGAAAGGCTCGGCACCCCTGTCTCGGCCGCCATCGCAGCCCAAGCGGGCGAGACCCTGCGACCGATGATCCGCTCGCCGTCATCGGTTTGAAGGCGATAGACGCGGGTTTCGTCCTGGGGCAGGCGCTTCCAGACCGGCAGGAGAAGGCCGGAGACAACATGCAATGTGGCGTCGGTGAACTCCGGGACCTCTGCGACTTCGGCATTCCAGGCGGCGACAAAGGTGGGGCGGTCTGTCTCGACCCATTGCGTGCCGCCCATCAGGCGGACGGCGCTGCTCTGACTTTCCGTGGGACGGATCAGTCGCACGCGCCGTTCGATCTCGCCGTCGTCTAGCATGAGGCTGGTGGTTGGCACTTGGACTGACGCCCTGCCCGAACGGCTGTTGATCATCAGGACGGCTCGCGGATCGTCGAGTTCGGCGAGGGCTTCGTCCAGCAATCGCGGCCGATTGCGTCGGCGTTCCGTGATGGAAAGAAGTCGGGTCTCCGCGCCGGTGGTCGGGTGGGTGTAGATCACCTGACGGTCGGTCACGCGGAAGCTCTCGGCGCGCAGGGTTTCCAGCCCAAGATCATATGTGCCTGAGGCCATCGCCCCGTCAATCCGCGCCTCAAGAAGCTGTTCGAAGGCCGTGAAGAGGATGCCCTGCATCTCGATGGTCAGGGCCAGGAGCCGGTTCAGGAAGGTGGTGATCGGCGGCAGATCATCTTTGATGCCATTGCTATCCATCAGCATCAGGCCGGTTGCCGCCTCGAAGCGCTGCAGCGAACAGCCTTCGATCTTGCCGCGCACGATCAGAAGGTAAAGTTGGCGCAGCGCGTCTCGCGCATGGAGGCTTTCGAGATTGTCCTCGGGCCGGAACAGCCCCTGCCCTCCTGTCTGACGTTGCCCGCGGGTGATGGCGCCCAATGTGTCGAGGCGGCGGGCGATGGTGCTGAGGAAACGTTTCTCCGCTTTCACATCGGTCGAGATCGGCCGGAACAGTGGGGGCTGCGCTTGGTTGGTCCGGTTGGTGCGCCCAAGTCCTTGGATGGCGGCATCGGCCTTCCAGCCCGGTTCCAGCAGGTAGTGGACCCTGAGCCTCTGGTTCTTGGCCGAAAGCTCGGCGTGATAGCTGCGCCCGGTGCCGCCCGCATCGGAGAAGATCAGGACGCGCTTCTGGTCATCCATGAAGGCAGAGGTCTCGGCAAGGTTGGCTGATGGCGCGCGGGTTTCCACGGCAAGTCGTGCCGTCGAACCTTCGCCCTTGCGGATGATGCGGCGCGACCGTCCCGTCACTTCAGCGACCAACTCCGTCCCGAAATGCTGGATCACTTGATCGAGCGCGCCCGGAACTGCGGGCAACGATCCGAGGTGCTCCAACATTTCATCGCGCCGGCGCACGGCCTCGCGGCATTCGACCGGCTGACCATCGCGGAACACCGGGCGTGAGGACAGATTGCCTTCACCATCGGTGAACGGTTCATAGAGTTGAACCGGGAAGGAATGCTGAAGATACGAGCCAACGTACTCCCTGGGCGTGACATCGACCGTCAGGTCATTCCATTCCTCGGTCGGGATTTCCGCCAAGCGCCGCTCCATCAGCGCCTCGCCGGTCGAGACGATCTGGATGACGGCGGCATGGCCTGCAGCAAGATCGGCAGCGACAGACCGGATCAGAGTCGGGGTCTTCATCGCAGTCAGAAGGTGGCCAAAGAAGCGCTGCTTGGTGGATTCGAATGCCGAGCGCGCGGCGGACTTGGCCTGGCGGTTTAGCGTTCCATCCGACCCTGTAATGTTCGCCGCCTCCATTGCCGCATCGAGGTTGTTGTGGATGACGGCGAAAGCGCCCGCGTAAGCATCATAGATGCGGCGCTGTTCTTCGGTCAGCTGATGTTCGATCAGCTCATATTCGACGCCGTCATAGGAAAGCGACCTTGCGGTGTAGAGGCCGAGGGCGCGAAGATCCCGAGCCAGCACCTCCATGGCGGCAACGCCGCCGGCCTCGATTGCCTCGACGAATTCAGCACGGGTAGCGAAGGGGAAATCCTCCCCGCCCCAGAGGCCAAGCCGCTGGGCATAAGCGAGATTGTGGACCGTCGTGGCCCCGGTTGCAGAGACATAGACAATGCGGGCGTCGGGCAGTGCGTGTTGCAGGCGCAGGCCTGCCCTGCCCTGCTGCGAGGCCTCGACATCGCCACGCTCGCCCTTGCCGCCTCCTGCATTTTGCATGGCGTGGCTTTCGTCGAAGATGATGACGCCGTCAAAGTCGCGGCCCAGCCAGTCCACGATCTGACGGACGCGAGAGACCTTTTCGCCTCGATCATCCGAGCGGAGCGTCGCATAAGTGGTGAAGAGGATGCCCTCCGACAAGGTGATCGGCTTGCCTTGGGCGAAGCGCGACAGCGGCGTGACCAGGAGCCGTTCTTGCCCAAGGGCCGACCAGTCGCGTTGCGCGTCCTCAATCAGCTTGTCGGATTTCGAAATCCAGACTGCCTTGCGCCGACTTCGCTGCCAGTTGTCGAGGATGACCCCGGCCGATTGGCGGCCCTTGCCTGCCCCCGTGCCATCGCCCAGCATGAAGCCGCGACGGAAGCGGACCGAGCCAGCCACTCCGTCAGCAGCAGCGCCGACCGTGTCGAAGGTCTCGCCCACGGTCCAGCTTCCGGCAAGATGGTCGGAATGGGCCTCGCCGGCATAGATTACCGTCTCCAGCTGGGCGTCCGACAGCCGCTGGCAGATGTCCGCAGGCAACATGGGCCGATAGGTCGGCCGCGGCGGCGCGACAGAGGCCATGGCAGCGGATTGCACCAGCTTGGTCGGATGCGGCACTGCGCCGGGAATCCGGATCGATTGGAGGGCGTATTCTTCGTAAATCGCGTCCGACAGGCGAGCGGCATCGGGCGGGACCGCGTCGATGGGCTCATAGCTGAGTTCGACGGCAGGGGGCGTGCCGCCGGGTTTGCGGGCCACCGGGGCGGCGTTTGCACGAGCCAGATAACCGTGGACCGAGCGTGCAGCGGTGGGCTGCGTCGGCGACGGCGGTTTGGGCAAGTCGACCGTCAGACGCGGCGGTACATGTTCGGCAATCCAGCCGAGCAAGGTCGCAACGTCAGGTGCCATGCCCGGCGAGGCCGGAAAAAGCGTCGGATCTTCGGCCGGGTTCTTGTCGATCACCGTCAGCCGAGTCGGAAACGTCGTGCCATGCCGCGTATAGACCGAGCCACCAATCGCCGCCGAGAACACCACACGTCCACTTCCTTGGAGCCGGACGAAGGCGTCGTGCCAACCGGGCAGGTCAGACCCAAAGCCTGCACCGGTGATTGTGACTAGGCGCCCGCCCGGGACGAGTCGCGCGAGGGAAGAGGCTATATGCCGGAATGCCGCACCCTGGACTTTGCCGGTGACATTTGCCATCGCGGAAAACGGCGGGTTCATCAGCACGACCGACGGCACTGCCCCTGGATCGAGATGGTCATGGATCTGTGCCGCGTCGAAACGGCTGACCGAAAGGGCCGGAAAGAGGGAGGAGAGGAGGTCCGCTCGGGTGTCAGCCAACTCGTTGAGGATCAGTAAGCCGCCGGAGATTTCCGCAAGGATCGCCAAAAGGCCAGTGCCTGCCGAAGGCTCCAGCACCACGTCGTCGGGCCGGATTGCAGCTGCGGACAGTGCCGCGAGCCCAAGCGGGATCGGCGTGGAGAACTGCTGGAGCGCCTGACTTTCCTCGGAGCGTCGCGTGTGGCTGGGCAGGAGGCTGGAAATCTTCGAAAGCGCTGCCAGCCGCGCCGTGGGCGTATCGGCTGGACGAAAGATCGCGCGGCCGTACTTTCGCAGGAACAGAACAGTCGCGGCCTCGCAGGCATCAAAACCCACCTTCCAGTCCCAAAGGCCGGAGGCATCGGATGCGCCGAAAGCGGTCTCCATGGCCGCGCGAAGCGTAGCACTGTCAACCCGCTGTCCGCGTTCAAGCAACGGCAGCAAAAGGCCGGCCGCAACCAGGATGGCAGAAGCTGGGGCCACCGGCGCTCGCGCCAAGGTCGCCGGGGAAAGCTCGTTCATCGGGAATTCCTCAAGAGAGCAGGAACGGGTCAGGCCCGATCAGCGCTCTCTCTTACCCGCCGGACCTGACCCGTCCCGGCACCCCTCTCCCTCTTCGCGCCAGGGACAGTCGCCCGAAGGGGGGGAGACTGCCACGGCAGGCTCCAGTCCGAAGGACCAGGGCCCGGGCCCGGCGGAACACCGGGAGGTGCCCGGCTTCACAGATAACGCCCTTAGAGATTTGAACCACTAACTGCCGCTCACAATGAGGGTCGATGCAGCAAGCCCACATTGCACCTCTGTCTTGCAAGGCGGCTTCAGGCGTCCAATTCTTCAGTCTTTTCCAACTCGAGCCGTGCTTTTTCTTCATTGAGGCGCCATCGCCTGATGACATAGAACGCTAGTGCCTTTCGAGTTTCGACCGTAATGTGTGATCTCTCCTGAAAGCCATATTCCAGTCGGACAACCCGCGCCTGCGCGTCTGAGAGGTCTGAACGCGGACGTATCCACAAACGTACAAGTCTGTGCCAGTCCAGATCGAACGGCAGTGAAGAAGATCTATCCCGCGTTGCGACATCGTCTTGTTTCAAAATTCGGATCGGGAGGTAGTCGCGATAGGCCTCATGTTTATGGCTCCAAGCCCGAAGGTGAATGGTCTCTCCGTCGAAATGAAAACGCACCGGGCTGATCCACTGCGGCTCAGAGAGGCCGCTGCTCATCGAAGTGTAGGTGACTTGAATATCTTGTTCGCGCCTCATCGCGCGATGGAGTTGCGCGATAACGGCTGAATCCATCACGCGATTGGGCAGCGGTGTACTCGCGCCAAGGGAGGCAGTCGCGTCACCAAGCAGGTCAAAGACCTGTTCGGGGTTGGCATCAGACAGTGCTCTGTGGCAACCGCTCGAGAAGTAGGTTTTCTCTGTGGCATCATAGACCGGCGGTGTCTGCGTTAGCGATAGATAGGTTCGAAAGTCGACAGCCGCCTGTGCTGTCGAGATATCGAAGCGCTGCATCAAGTCGCGGCGGTTCGCCTGACCTCTCCAGGTAAGGCATTGATCCAAGAACAGGATCCGTTCGCGCTGCGCGTGTTTGAGGTCTGCAAGGCTCATACGATGAAGACTACTTGACTCATCGCGCGAAGTCCATACAGTAACAATACGTATAGAAAATGGATATGTCTGATGCGAATCCTTCACACCGCAGATCTTCATCTGGGCCGGCAGTTCATGGGGCTCAGTCTTGAAGAGGACCACGAGGTCGTCTTGGGCCAGATCGTTGAGGCGCTGGTGGCCGAGCATGCGGAGGTCCTCTTGACCTGCATTCCCCAAGTAACCCGCTGATTTCGCTGTCCTGACCATTGTATTTTCTATATAAATCATGGTGTTGACGGCTACGGGGGACGGGTTTCATGGATCACCCAGAGGGTGCGGGCTCGCAGCG
>Ga0315907_10000122_pt1 | contig 112278 bp, 105 predicted proteins | sample LakEriMetagenome_3_FD_203525 | JGI IMG/M metagenome (GOLD analysis project Ga0315907, IMG submission 203525) | Freshwater fungal communities from buoy surface, Lake Erie, Ohio, United States - Buoy 12 MA123 | ecosystem: Environmental > Aquatic > Freshwater > Lake > Lake biofilm | place: USA...
AAATTATACGACAAATGAGTGTGGCAGATACGGCTGATCTGAAACGACGTAATTCTTAAAAATTTCATTGTCAAATGGTATTGTTTTTATCATCGGTGATCGACGCCGCTTCAACAAAGAGTTTTGATGAACCATAAACAAAATGGTCTTACTTCTTCCGAAGCAAAAATAAAGCTTCAAACCGATGGATTGAACGAACTGCCGGCTGCAAAGCGCCGAACAATTTTTTCATCCATTGTGGAAATTCTTAAAGAACCCGTATTTGCTCTTTTGCTGGTAGCCAGTCTTATTTACATGTTGATTGGTAGCTTGGACGATGCCTTGGTGCTGTTCGGCTTTATTGCCGTATCGATTGCAATTACGCTTTTTCAGCAACGCAAAAGCGAACGCGCTCTTGATGCAATCAAAGAACTCTCCAGCCCAAAATCAACGGTCATTCGAGACGGTGTGCCGATACAAATATTTAGTCGCGAGTTGGTTGTTGGCGACCATGTGTTGTTTCAGGAAGGCGAACGAATTTCTGCCGATGCCGAGTTGATTCAGTGCAGCGATGTGCAGGTTGATGAATCTCTGTTGACCGGTGAATCGGTACCGATTGAAAAGCTTGCAGGCGATCTTGTTTACTCTGGCTGCATGCTGGTTCGGGGCTCAGCCACGGCCGTGGTGCGCGCAACAGGTTTGAACACGGAAATTGGCAAAATTGGCAAAAGCCTGAACCAGATTAATAATGCGCAAAGCCCATTGCAAAAAGACATTCGCACCCTGATCAAGCGATTTGGTGTGTTTGGTGTCCTTATTTCCTCGCTGGTTCTGCTGGCATTTGGGCTGTTACAGGGCGAATGGCTAAAAGGCTTCCTAACAGCAATCAGCCTTACCATGGCCCTGTTGCCTGAAGAATTCTCGGTCATTCTGACCGTGTTCATGGCGCTCGGTGTTTGGCGTATTTCAAGGCAACGCGTTTTAACACGCCACGCGCCAGTGATAGAAACCCTGGGCAGTATTACCACGCTGTGCGTGGACAAAACCGGCACCATTACCCAGAACAAAATGAGCCTTCAGGTTTTGGCAACACTTGGTGGCTTGGTTCATTTGAATCAAAAGGCCACAGCGCTTGACGAGCCTGCCAAACAACTACTGGGCACGGCTGTATTGGCCAGTGAAATTCAGGCCTTTGACCCAATGGAGTTGGCTTACAAAGAAAGCATCGCCCTGCTTTGGCCTGAGCATAAAAAGTTGACCGAGGAATTCGAACTGGTTCATGAATATGGCTTAACTCCCGAACTTCCTGCGATGACCCATGTGTGGAAAACGGGCGAAAAACACCTTGTGGCCGTGAAGGGGGCGCCAGAGGCAGTGATGAGATTGTGCAAACTGCCTGAAGAAAAGGTGTTGAGCATTCAATTGCAAATGAAGGAAATGGCCAATGATGGCCTTCGAATGCTTGGGGTAGCCTGTGCCGAATTTAATGTTCAGGAAAACGATAACACGTGGCCCTCCTCGCCCGCAGAATTTGAATTTGAATGGCTAGGCCTGACAGGCTTGAAAGACCCAATTCGACATGAGGTGCCAGAGGCAGTTTCACAGTGCACAAGCGCCGGTATTCGAGTGGTCATGATTACTGGCGACCATGAGTTAACCGCACAGGCCATTGGCAGGCAAGCGGGTATCGCGTGTGACAAAGTACTCTCGGGCAAGGACATTGATTTACTCAGTGACCAGGATTTACAAACAGCTGTACGCGACGTTGGCGTGTTTGTGCGAATTAAGCCCCACCAGAAACTGCGGATCGTGCAAGCCTTGCAGGCGAATGTTGAAATTGTTGCCATGACGGGTGATGGCGTTAACGATGCACCCGCCTTGAAGGCGGCCCATGTGGGCATTGGCATGGGCTTGCGCGGAACTGATGTTGCGCGGGAGGCCTCATCGCTTGTGTTGTTGGATGACAATTTTTCATCCATCGTGAACGCAATTCGCCAAGGCCGCCAAATTTACGACAATTTGCGAAAGGCCGTGGTGTATGTGATCGCAGTTCACATCCCGATTGCAGGTGCTGTATTCGTTCCCCTGTTGTTTGGTGCCCCACCCTTGCTGACACCTGTGCACATCATGTTTCTTGAAATGATCATCGATCCGGCCTGTGCGGTAGTGTTCGAAATGGAAGCTCCCGAAGGTGATGTGATGAAGCGCCCTCCTCGCAATGCCACACAAAAAATATTCAGTGCAGGGCAAGTGATGCTCGCGGTTTCCCAAGGCTTGGGTTTGATGGTGATTGTACTGGTTTTGTACTTGGGTCTACTTGATTACGGCGTAAGCCAGGAATTGGCAACTACCATTGGCTTTGCGTCTCTCGTGATTGGCAATCTGGGTTTGATTGTGTCTAGCCGTTCGAAATCAAATTCACTGATACAAATTTTAAAAGTACCTAATTCATCTCAAAAGTGGATCGCAGGAATTGCCTTGGGCGGCCTGGGCTTGCTGCTAAGCATTCCTTACTTGCGCGAAAGGTTTCGCCTGGAGTTTTTTGATTTGCAATTCGGCCTGTTGTTACTGGCGGCCACAGCCCTTGCACTGATTTGGTTTGAAGGAACCAAGAAATACATGGGCGTGCGGCTTGTTAAATCCTGAATTCAGTGTGCAAATGTGGCATGTGAATTTGCGTGTCGCGCAATTTAGAAGCGAATATATTCATGGCATTTTCCTCACCATGAATCAGGAATGTTTGGGAAGGTTTGCCGGTTTTCGCATGCCAATTCAAAAGCTCCTGTTGGTCAGCATGTGCCGAAAAACCATTGATTGTATGAATGGCAGCACGCACTGGAATTTCCTCACGAAACAATCGCACATGCTCTGCGCCATCAATTACCCGGCGTGCCAGTGAACCCTCTACAGCAAACCCCACAAACACCACACTGCACTCGCTGCGCCACAAATTATGTTTCAAGTGATGGCGTATGCGGCCACCATTGCACATGCCAGAACCCGCCATAATGACCGCACCGGCTTTGATACGATTCAAGGCCATGCTGTCCGCGCTGTCTTTCACAAAATGCAAGCCCTTGAAGCTGAACGGGTCGCGCCCACCCTGGAACAGATGCTGAGTGCGTGGTGAAAACGAACGCACATGTTTCCTGAAAATTTCTGTGGCAGAAATTGCCATGGGTGAATCAAGAAAGACCTGCATATTCGCTGGCAGAACTCGCTGCTCAATGCCCATGCGGATGTAGTGCAACAGCTCCTGCGCCCTTTCAAGTGCAAAGGTAGGAATAATCACATTGCCACCACGCTCGAAGGTGCTGTTGATTGCGTCGTAAAGCTCTTGAACCGAAGGCTCAAGCGGCTTGTGCAATCTGTCACCATAAGTTGTTTCCATGACCACTACATCAACATCGGCAGGTGGCTTGGGAGGGTTCAACAAGGGCGGGTTTTTTGTACCAATGTCGCCAGCAAAAAGCACCCTCTTCTTTATTTGCTCTTCTTCCAGTTCAAACAACACGCTTGCGGAACCAAGAATATGCCCCGCATCAAAAAATGTAATTCGTATTCCAGGGGCCAGTTCAATTGGCTCTTCGTAGTGTGCAGTGCGGCCAAACCTGTCGAAACAGGAAAGTGTATCGACCAAGTTGTAAAGGGGCTGGTAATCGGTATTGTGGCCATGCCGCTCGGCTTTTCTTTCCTGGTAACGCGCCTCCTCTTCTTGAAGATGAGCGGAGTTGAGCAGAATAAGCCGTGCCAATTCTCGTGTGGCCGATGTACAAATAATCTCGCCTTTGAAACCCATTTTTTGCAGCAAGGGCAACCTTCCGCAGTGGTCAAGGTGTGCATGGGTTAAAACAACAAAATCAATTTGGGCGGGATCAAATCCAAAGGGTTTTAAATTTTCGTCTTCCGCCTCGTGCCCGCCCTGGTGCAAACCGCAATCAACCAGAACTTTCTTTCCGCCACTTTTAATCAGTGTGCAAGAACCGGTTACTTTTCGGTTTGCACCGTGAAAGGATAGCTGCATGCTGTCTCCATGGTATGGAATTGTGTCTGTACTGCTCCCAATATACATCCGGAAAAGTTCAATGGGTTACCCAGAGTGACCCCCACCAATACTGACGATGCTTTCCATGCTGTTATAACCGAAAACATACATAGGGTCTGATACTTTTATTCGAGGCGATTCTTATGTACAAATTCATGTTTTTTGCATTGGTGGTTTGTGCAGTGTATCCCGACTGGCCGATTGAGGCAGTTGCAGCGGGCCAAGACATTATTGAGGGCTTGCAGTCAAAAGTGATCGTGGTTGGGAAAAATGGGTAAACCCCAAATTTGAGGGAGATTTGGGCCTCTGTTGTGAGCCTTCGCAAGTTACTGGTGTTCGTATCATAAAGGGGTAAATTGTCCACAATGGTACGGAACCTAAATGCCAACAACTGCTCAAAATGAACTTAAAGGCCGAAATGCCAGGATGTCTGCCCCGACAACCGCTGTAGAGCGTTTGCTCGACCCCAAAATTCCAATTGTGACCAAAACCGATCTGAAGGGTCGCATTACCTACGCAAATCCTGCATTTGTCGAAATTTCCGGTTTCACGCTTGAGGAACTGTTGGGCCAACCGCACAATGTGGTACGCCACCCGGACATGCCACGCGATGCCTTCAAAGACCTGTGGGACACAGCACGCCGGGATGAACCCTGGAAGGGTTTGGTGAAAAATCGCTGCAAGGACGGCGGTTACTATTGGGTTGATGCCTACGTGACACCACTGACGCAGAATGGCGAAAAAATTGGGTATATGTCCGTGCGTTCGAAGCCAAGCGACACACAAAAGGCACAAGCGGAAGCACTTTACAAGGCGGTTAACGCAGGCACTGCGAGCTTTCCGTTCACCAAGCCGACCAAGGGGCGCCCGTTCGTTGTTGATTTGGCAATCGTGGGCTTTTTGCCGGTAATAATCGCCCTGCTTTCCATGTTTAATATCCCTGCCCTTAGCTACAGCAGTGCTGCAGCATCGTTTATAGCCGCTGCACTGGGGTTGTTGTGGCTGAAAAGCCGAGTGGAACACACCAATAACTCGATGTTACAGGCCATGCGAGCTTTGGCGGAAGGCAACTTTAAACACGAAATTCCTGAATCCAGCACACGCGAATTCAATAGAGTACACACTGCATTCAAAAGTATGCAGGTGAATTTGCGCGCAATTATCGCTGATGTTATCTCCGGCTCCTCTGAGGTGAAGAACAACGCCGAGCACCTAAGCCAGTTGGCAGTTAATTTGATGACTCGTTCACAACAACAATCTGACGGTATCAATGGCGTAGCGGCTGCGCTTGAGGAACTGTCTGTGTCTGTGTCTGAAATATCAGAAGCCACGGGCAAGAGTTCTGCACACGCGAAAAATGCCATGGATGTAGTGGACACAGGTGCGCAAAGCATGGACAAGTCTACCGAGGCCACTCAAAAGGTGGCGCATGTTGTGCAAGATGCCAAACAAAACATTGAGGAATTGAACCGCGCTGTGGTGAAAATCAGCAACGTAACCCACACCATTACCGAGATTGCCGAGAAAACCAACTTGTTGGCGTTGAACGCTGCAATTGAAGCGGCCAGGGCTGGCGAATCGGGGCGCGGATTCGCCGTGGTGGCTGACGAAGTACGCAAGCTTGCTGAAATGACACGACAGTCAACCACTGAAATTTCAGCGACAGTACAAGAAGTTCAAAGCGGCACGAACAAGGGCCTTGAGACCATGGGCCGTGCGGTAGACGAAGTGAACATAGGTACCACACTCATTTTAGAAGCTGGCGAAAGCTTGCAAGCCATCAAAGTGGCCAGCCGTGGCGTTGCACAATCGGCGAAAGACATTTCTGCCATGCTTGAGCAACAATCCCAAGCCTCACTTGAAGTAGCCAACAGCATGGAGCGTATGAGTGCGCTAACAGAAAGCAACGTGGCTGCAATCAACGACCTGGACAACGCCGCAAAGCAGCTTGCCTCTACATCGGGCGACTTGCGCACCCTGGTTAAACATTTTGAGGCAAGCCTGTAATCACGATCACCCGTCGATCAGGCGAAAGCATTAATTCGTCTTGTTAGGCTTTAAAGGCGCTGTTCGCAGCGCCTTTTCTTTTCTCATGATTTCGAACGCCAATTCTTTGCGATTTGCCTTCATGGCGTAACCGGCCGCGTTGTAACCGGCCTGATTAATCAAACCTGGATTGGCACCCAACTTCAACAGCACTCTGCTGGCCTCCTCCCTTCCCTCACGGGCTGCCATCATCAGTGGTGTGGTCTCATTGGGCGAAAGCAAGTCTATTTTAGCGCCCGCTTTGACCAGCAACTCGATGGATTGAGCAGAGCCCGAAGCTGCTGCATTGTGCAGTGCTGTCCATTGCCCGTCCTCGCCTGTCTCGGCACCTTTGGCCAACAAGGCTTCAACCCACTCGGGCTTGTCCAAGGTGCATGCCACCATGAGTGGTGTTTCACCGCGGCGGTCCGCCTGATTGGGGTCTAGTTTTGAAGAAGACAGCAATACGTTTACTGCACTTGGTGAGTCCTGCAGCATGCCGTAAATAAGGGCGGGAAAGCCTTGCTCATTAATTGTGTTTGGATCCATGCCCTTCAGCAGCAGCTTGCGCAAGCCAGGCTCATCATCAAATTTGATCGACTTGAAAAAATCGTCAAAAGCACCGGCTAGCGAAACACTCGGCAACGCCAGCAAAAGCAGGCTGTTTACAAAGGCACGCCGCTTCAAACTGCAGCCACTCGAGGTTGTTCAAAACCAAACAAACGGTCGAAGTTGGCTGTGGTCTGAAGCCCGATCTCTTCAACTGCAACGCCCTTCTCTTGTGCAATCACTTTGGCCACATGAGGCACAAAGCTAGGCTCATTGGTTTTGCCTCGGTGTGGAACAGGTGCCAGGTAGGGTGAATCGGTCTCGATCAATATTCTGTCGATGGGTGCGAACCTGGCCACCTCGCGAATATCCGCTGCATTTTTGAAACTGATAATGCCCGAGAACGAGAGGTACATGCCTAAATCCAGGGCTTTGCGCGCGAAATCGAGCGACTCGGTAAAGCAATGAATAATTCCGCCACAACCTTGAACGTTTTCTTCAGAAAGAATGTTCAAGGTGTCGTCTCCCGCCGCACGCGTGTGAACAATCACAGGCTTTTTGCATATATTGGCCGCCCGCAGATGCACCCGAAAACGTTCCCGCTGCCATTGCAGGTCACCTTTCAGACGAAAGTAATCCAAGCCTGTCTCACCAATTCCGATCACTTTGGGATGATCAGCCAGTTCAAGCAATTTTTCCACCGTGGGTTCGGTGATGTCTTCGTAATCAGGGTGCACACCAGCAGTTGCCCACAGTTGAGGGTAAGTTTCAGCCAGTGTAAGCACTTTCGGGAAGTCTTCAAGCTGAACCGAAATGCACAAGGCGCGGTTTACCCGCGCTGCCTGCATTCGACTTAAAATGTCCGGGAGTTGCTCGACCAGACCGGGAAAATCAAGATGACAATGTGAATCGGTAAACACTACAAGGTTGCTGTTTTCTTCATGGAGCTTTGCATTTTACCTATCATTTGTTCAATTGCCACACGAACACCCTCTCCTGTGTCGTCTTTCGGGAACTGAATTCCGATACCGCGAGCCTTGTCACCACGTGCATTTGCACCGCAAATCCACACTACTTTGCCATTAATTGGAAATTTTTTCGCCTCGTCTCCCACCGTCAACAACACAAACACGGGGTCTCCCAGGTTGTATTCCTTGTCACTCTCGACAAATATCCCCCCACCTTTAATGAAGGGCATGTAAAGATTAGCTGCAGTATTTTTGTCAACCAAAGTCAACGAAAGCATCCATGGGCGGTTTGCATCTTTGTTGCTACGTGGGTTGTTCATTAAATTACTGGTCATGGCGATCGGTATCCAGAAAGAAAATCGTTCTACAAGCTACTTGGTTAGAGTTTGCCATTGTTGCCCCACATACTCTAGCGCCAAACGGGGGTTAATTGGATGGTTTGCCACCCGAAATTCTTTCTGCAAAGCCTCATAAAGCCGACTAAAGCGGTCAATACCAATTGATTTTACCCACATTAGCTTAGGTGCCAACCAAGGGAAATTGATCCCTTTCAAACCATTGGCTTGTGCCACGCAATCGCTACACAGGCGCATGGCCAGTTCAAGTACAACAGGCAGACCAACTTTTTCAAGCCCGGCCGGGGGGTTAGCATGCTGGTCGGGGTTGGCCAACCATTCCAGAAACTTTTTGCGCAATTCAAGTTGATCTACTGCAGTTTTTGCCAGGCTTAGTGCCTCAAATGGATCGTTCATTGCTACACCCAAAGCTACATCAGGCTGTTGTACGCCCTGCGCCTCCAGCCAGGCCAGGCATTCCGAAATCGCCGGCATGGGCATGGTTAACTCCTGGCAACGGGAGCGGATAGTGGGCAATAATTTGTCAACTCGGCTGCCAACAAGCACAAATCGAAGGCCATAGGCCGGCTCTTCCAACGTTTTAAGCAGCGCGTTGGCGGTGTTGGCGTTCATGTTGTCGAAGGGATAAACCACCACATAACGGGAGGCACCCCGGCTTGATGCAGTATTGAAATAATTTTGAAGATCCCTCACATCGTCTATTCGAATATCCTGACTCGGTTTAACGCCAGTTTTTACCTCCACATTAAAACCGAGTTCCAGCGCCACAGCCTGTGGCATCAAATAGCGCAAATCAGGGTGGTTACCTGCAAGGCGCATGTGGCAACCTGGGCATTGAAGGCATGGCTTTTTTCCCGTGCTCACCTCGCAAAGCGATTCAGCCAAGTGTTGGCCTACCAGTTCATAAAACCCCTTGGGCTGGTGACCATGTACCAGTATTGGCGCGGTTGTGGCCTGCATCAAATTTCCCAGTTGTTTTTGGGCACGCAACAACCAACTTGCAGTGCTCATGCCGACCCCGGGGTTAAATGTGTGCGCAGGAATTTGTCGAGCTCGGCCAGCACGGTTGCACCCACTTCGTCTTCCGGGGGCTGTGCGTCGATCAGGCGAATGCGGCGAGGGTTTAGCTGAGACCTCTTAATAAAGCCGGCGCGAACCGCTTCGAAGTAGCTGCTTGGTTTTTCTTCAAATTTGTCGCTGGCCCCTGCCCTGCCCTGTAGGCGGCTTTGAGAAACAGCAATCGGCAAATCAAACAGAAATGTAAGGGCCGGCTCAAAACCTTTCAAAGCCCATTTGCTCAGTTGTTGACAACTTTCCCAAGTGGCACCGCCTGCACCCGCCTGGTAAGCAAAGCTGCTGTCCTCAAACCGGTCTGTAATCACCCAAACCCCGCGATCAAGTGCGGGCTGAATGGTCTCGACCATGTGTTGTCGCCGAGCGGCGTACATGAGAAGTAACTCCGTGTTTACATCCATTTGGTGGTGCAATACCAATTCCCGAATCGCTTCACCTACGGGCGTGCCACCGGGCTCCCGGGTCTGCAGGCATTCAAAGCCCAATTCCTGCAAGCGCGCCTTTACACGCCCGATGTGCGAGGTTTTTCCCGCACCATCAACGCCCTCAAAGCTGATCAGGTAACCTTGTTTTTGCTTTTTCATGATGCAGTCACCGCCCTAACTGGTATTTGCGCACAGCGTTGTTGTGCTCGTTCAAATTCTTGCTGAAATAACTGCTGCCGTCACCCTTGGCCACAAAATAAAAATATGGCGTTTTGTCAGGGTTCACCGCAGCATAAAGCGCCGCCTTGCCGGGATTTGAAATTGGCGTTGGCGGCAAACCCGCACGCGTGTAGCTGTTGTAAGGTGTGTCGGTTTGCAGGTGTTTGCGGGTTAAGTCACCATCAAATGTTTCACCTACGCCATAAATCACTGTGGGGTCGGTTTGTAACAACATACCCACGCGCAAGCGGTTTACAAAAACACTGGCCACCTTTCCTCGATCGCTGGCAAGGCCGGTTTCCTTTTCAACAATGGAAGCCATTTTCAACGCGTCATAAGGTGTTTTTAGCGGTGTTTGGGGATCTCGTTGTAGCCATGCCTTTTCAAGCTCTGCCTGCTGCAGTCGCACTGCCCTGCCAAGCAATTCCGATAGCTTCGAGCCCGGCGAGAACTTGTAAGTATCTGGGTAAATCCAGCCTTCAAGGCTTGCGCTTTCCAGGTCAAATTTTTTGGCAATCGCGCGTTGATCCATGCCTTGCAAATCATCAATCAAATCGGGCTGGGCACGCAATTTCACCAAAAGAGCGCTGGCAGTTTGCCCCTCGACCAAGGTAACACTGCTAAGCACGCCCTGCCCCTTGCTCAGGTAATCCACCAAATCCAGGGTGCTGATTCCTTCAGGCAATTCATAACGCCCGGCTTTTAATTGGCCTGCGCTACCCGTTAACCGGGCGGCCAATACAAAAAGAGCGGGGCTCACATCCAAGCCCTGTTGAATCAATTCATTGGCTATTGCGCGCGCGCCCAATCCCGCACTCACATGCGCATCCACGCGCGGCTGACGGCGGTTAATTTCAAGGTTCAAAACAAAGTAAATACCAACAATAACAGCAGACAACGCAACAACACCAGCGATCAGAATTCGTTTGAACCATCGCCAGCCTGTTACAGTTTTCTTCAATGCAGTCCTTATTTTTTTACCTTTGCGCACGACTTTGCTTCACCTTGGGTTATTGGAAGGCGAGACCTTACCAGAAGCCACTACAATGTGGACATTGCCGTTCATGATAGCGGGAAAGTTTTTTCCATGGCTTACCTACAATGGTTGTTTAGATTGTTACAAAGGATTTGAGCATGTCTGCACAGTTTTTATCGCGTTGGGGTGTCATTGGCGTAGACGGAGACGACGCAGTGACTTTTCTTCAATCACAACTCAGCAATGACATTGCCGGCATGGCTGAAAGCCAGCTGCGTTTGGCAGGTTTGTGCACCGCAAAAGGCCGCTTGTTGGGCAGTTTTTTTGTGCTGCGCCAAGGCAAACAAGTATTCTTGGTTTGCCGCAAAGAAACCGTTACAGCCTTGGTCAAACGCCTGAGCATGTTTGTACTGCGCAGCAAGTGCAAAGTGCGCGACTGTACAGGTGAATATCAACTCGCTTTTTTGCCTGAGTCGGGACTTGATTCGCCCATGCGGGTTCAATGGGATGCTCAAGGCAATGCTGCGGCCAGCCTGCGTGCCTTGAACGGCATCACACCCGGTTTTCAGCTAGTGGCCGGTGGTGAACAACCCGGGCAAGCCGAACAAGCCAGCGCTGACGACCAATTTGAATTCGCCCTGCAGCAATTGGGTATTGCATACGTGTCGCATCCCACGGTAGAAATGTTTATCCCGCAAGCCATTAATTTCGATTTGGTAGGCGGTGTCAGTTTCAGCAAAGGTTGTTACCCAGGGCAGGAAATCGTGGCCAGAAGCCACTACCTTGGAAAGGTAAAGCGACGTGTATTTCAGGCCACTGCCGCCGGTTCGGCTTCGGTGACTGCAGGCCAGGATGTATGGCTAGCCGGAAAAGACAATGAGCCCGCCGGTGCAGTGGCCACCGCCGTTGCCTTCAATGGCCAACAACACTTGCTGGTCGAGCTGCCGGTAGAAGATGCCGAGCAAAGCGGCGCTACTTTCACAGTGAAAAATGACGCGGGTGAAACAGCGCTGACCATTCAGCACCCGCCCTACGATGTGCACCAAAAAGGCAGTGTGTTTGGATGAAGCGCCAGCTTTTCATTTATTACCGCATACCCAAAGCAGACATTGCCTTGGGTTTGCGGCGCGCTAGCCAAATGGCAGGCACTTTAAAACAAATGGGCCTGGGTAGTAGCCAGCTGTTTCAACGTGAAGAAGCGGATAAACCTTACTTCACCTTGATGGAAGTAATTCACCCTGCCCCCGGGTTTGCAACTTGCAACGCTGAATTTATTGAGAAACTTGAGCAACTGGCCAGAGCCTGTTTTGCAGACTTGCCAACAATGCCCTGCCGCCATGTTGAGTTGTTCAGTGAATTAAGCGAGGAGCCAAACAAGTCGCAGCCGAATAACGAAGTGAGTGGCTAATGTGCCTGGCTGCTTTTGCAATCAATTCACACCCTGATTATCCTTTTATCTGCCTTGCCAATCGGGATGAGTTTCACAATCGCCCCACTGCGCCTTTGCAGGCATGGTCCACAGCATACGGCACCTTATGGGCAGGGAAAGACCTGCAATCGGAAGGAACCTGGCTAGGTATTGGCAGCAATGCTGAATTCGCCTTGCTCACCAATGTGAGAAACAGCACCTTGAACATGCCAGGCACAGCGCCATCACGGGGCCTGCTGGTGCTTGATGCGATTCAAAACCAAATCGCACCTGATGAAAAAACCTCGCTTCAGTTTTCAGGTTTTAACTTGATTCACGGCAACCTGAAAACCTTGAGTTTAAGCTGCACCAGCAACCAAGGCATCAAACTCAACAATGGGCATGAATTCTCAACTGCCTTGCAAGCTGGTTTACACAGCATCTCGAATGGCTACCTGAATGCACCCTGGCCAAAATCCCGCCTGCTAAAAACAGCGCTGCAACAGACAATCCTGGCAAACTTCGAACACAGAGCTTCCCAAGAGGTTTTCGAAAAAGCCTTGCTCGATTTGCTAACACACACTGGGCTTGCCGAAGATTCGGAACTGCCAAGCACCGGCGTGCCTTATGAGTGGGAAAAAATGTTGTCGGCCGTGAAAATTGTATCGCCTGTGTATGGCACACGGTCAAGCGCCTTAATTCTGCTCGACAGCAACAACACCGTTCACTTCACCGAAATTACGCTAAACCCGGCCGGAAATGAAATTGGGCGGCAACGGTTTGAAATCCCCCTGCCGCCCAAACTTTAAAAACCCAGCTTTTTTAAACTTCGTAATCCATGCACTGGCGTGCGCTGCGAACTTCACCGATAAAGCTTTTGATGGCTTCATGGGTGGGGTGCGCCGCATACGCATCCAAGGCAGCCTTGTTCTCGAAAGTTGAGTACAACACCACATCATAGGTACATTCCAGATTGGTGCCGCCCAAGCCCACTTCAAAGTCCACAATGCCCGGCACTATCTTTGCGCAAGACATCAGCTTCTCCTTCACCAATTCCATGTTGCGGGCCTTGGTGTTGCCAAGGGCTTCATCTTTCAACTGCCAGAATACGATGTGCTTGATCATTGAACTTCTCTAGGTTTAGTTTGGTAACTGATAGTCTTTGAACTGCTCACGCAGCTTCAGTTTTTGGATTTTACCAGTCGCCGTGTGCGGTAACTCATCAACAAATGCGACATCGTTGGGCAAACAGTATTTCGCTACTTTTCCATCATAGAAATTCAGCAGATCTTCTTTGCTGACCTCGACACCGGGCTTGCGCACCACCACCAGCAGTGGGCGTTCGTCCCATTTTGGGTGGTAAACAGAAATTACAGCGGCTTCATGCACCGCTGGGTGCGCCATGGCCACGTTTTCCAACTCAATCGAACTGATCCACTCACCACCCGACTTGATCACGTCTTTGCTGCGGTCAGTGATCTGCATGAAGCCTTCATGGTTGATCTTCGACACATCGCCCGTGGCGAACCATTTCTTGCCATCTTTGTCCGTGGTGAATGCTTTGGCACCTTCACCACCGTAATAGCCATCAACAACCCAATGGCCACGCACCAGCAAATCGCCGAAGGCCTCACCATCCCAAGGCAATTCCTCGCCATCGTCGCTGACAATTTTCATGTCTACCCCGAAAATTGCGGTGCCCTGCTTTTGCAATATTTTCTGCTTTTCTTCCAGCGACAAATTCAAGTGTTGCGCTTTCAAGCGGCAAACGGTACCCAATGGTGAAAGTTCAGTCATGCCCCAAGCGTGTATTACCTCCACACCCAAGCCATTCAACGCTTTGATCATGGCTGCCGGTGCAGCAGAACCACCAATTACTGTTCGGTTAAAGTATGTGAACTTCAAACCGTTCTGTTGCACATGGTTCAACAAGCCGAGCCACACGGTGGGCACACCAGCAGAGAAATTCACCTTCTCGCTTTCCAGCAATTCATAAATAGAGGCGCCATCCAGCGCACCGCCCGGCATCACCATCTTAGCGCCGGTCATTAATGCGATGTAGGGAATACCCCAAGCGTTCACATGGAACATGGGCACCACTGGCAAAATGGTGTCGCGGCTGCTCAAGCCCAAGGCATCTGGCGTACAGGCTGCCATGGCGTGCAATACCGTAGACCGGTGAGAATACAAAGCACCCTTGGGGTTGCCTGTAGTACCCGAGGTGTAGCACAAACCAGAAGCTGCATTTTCATCAAGCTGCGGCCACACATAGTGGTCGGAAGCGTCTTTAATCAAAGCCTCGTAGTTCAGGCAACCGGCCACCGCAGGCTCGGCTGGCATGGCTGCTTCGTCGCACATTTGCACCCAGCGTTTTACTGTGGGGCAAGCTGGCGCAATGGCCTTAACCAATGGCGCGAAGGTGCTGTCGAAAAACACCATGGTGTCTTTCGCGTGGTTGATGATGTAAACCAATTGCTCAGGGAACAGGCGGGGGTTCAAGGTGTGCACCACCGCGCCCATCCCTGACACTGCGTAATAAATTTCCACATGGCGGTAACCATTCCACGCCAAAGTGGCAATGTTTTCGCCCTGCTGAACACCCAAACTGGTCAGGGTGTTGGCCAATTTCTTGGATCGTTTTGCAACTTCACCATACGTGGTTCGATGAATATCGCCCTCGGTGCGGCGGGATACAATTTCAACGTGCGGGTGGTGCCGCTCTGCATGTTCCATCACCGATGAAATCAACAGGGGCATGTTCATCATCAAACCTTGCATTTGCGCGCTCTCCTCCGGGTATTGCGTTTGTTGTACGGTGTTCCCCGACTACAATGGTGGGGTTGTTTAACGAAACTATACTTCAGGACCACCCTTTGTTTCATAATCACGATTCTATTTTGGTTCAAGAATACGCAAGTTTGGGAACCCCTTACCTTGCTGAAGTGCCTGCCACGCCCCTTCGTACGCAACCCTGCCTGGTTCATTTGAATACGGCTTTGGCCAATGCAGTGGGCCTGAATGCTGAACAATTGGCCAGCGCACAGGGAGTTGATGTGCTCTCGGGCAATACACAGTTTCCTTCTTACCAAAGCCGTGCCAGTGTGTATTGCGGGCACCAGTTCGGGCAATTTGTGCCACAACTGGGCGATGGTCGCGCCTTGCTGATTGCCGAAGTGCGCAAGGGAAAACAATACCGCCAGTTGCAACTGAAAGGCGCAGGGCCCACCCCCTACTCCCGCCATGCCGATGGTCGCGCGGTGCTGCGTTCCTCAATTCGGGAGTATTTGGCTTCAGAAGCAATGCACGCCTTAGGCATAGCCACCACCCGCGCACTTAGCTTGACCGCGAGCGCCGACCCGGTATTTCGCGAAACAACCGAAACTGCTGCGGTGGTGTGCCGCGTCAGCGAAAGCTTCATGCGCTTTGGGCATGTTGAATTTTTTTGTTACACCAACCAGCTAGAAGCTTTGCGCAACTTGCTAACCTGGCACATTGAACAACACCACCCGGAAATTGACCTAGGCGAAACCGAGACCAGTTTCCACGCCGGTTTGCTTCAGTGGTTGGGTGCGGTAATTGAACGCACAGCCCGCATGGTTGCTCAGTGGCAGGCTGTGGGCTTTTGCCACGGCGTAATGAACACCGACAACATGAGCCTGCTAGGCCTCACGATTGACTACGGCCCCTATGGCTTTGTCGATGGGTTCGATATTGATCACATTTGCAACCATTCCGACCACCAAGGCCGTTACAGTTATCGCAATCAGCCTCGAATTGCCCACTGGAACCTGTATGCCTTGGCCCAAGCGCTTAGCCCATTCATTCCAGACAGCAAGGAAACACTTCAGAATTTATTGGATGGTTTTGCAGATGTATTTCACGCCGAGCACAGCGCCCAGTTTGCGAGCAAATTGGGTTTGTCGCAGTTGCAAGGCGATGCGGTAGATACGCTGATTGAAAACACACTGAAATTCATGCATCAACACACGCTTGATTTCACACGGTTTTTCCGATCAATTTCTGCGCTAAACCCAAAAGCCACAGTAGAAGAAAACTTTGCCCAGTGGCAACACAGCCCATTTTTCCCACTGGCCTTGGGTGACGAAGAACAAGTAACCAATGCCCGCACCTGGCTTTCTCAGTGGCTTGCGCTGGCTCAAACTACACCACTGGCATTAGAGCAATGGCGCAGCAAGCTGGAGAAAACCAACCCTGCATTCGTGCTGCGTAACCATTTGCTGCAAAATGCCATTGAACAGGCCCAGAAAGGCGAGTTCACCGAGGTGAACCGATTGTTCATCGCCTTGTCTGACCCTTACAATGCAGAACAAATGCCCGGCGACTACATCGCAAAGCCGCCTGAGTGGGCAAAATCACTGGTGTTAAGCTGCTCGTCCTGATTTGTTCCTTTTAAGGCCAAAGCTGCAATTACGGAGATTCCAATAATGGTTAAAAAAGTAGTAAAAACAGAAGCGCAGTGGCGGGAAGAACTTACACCGACGAGCTTTGAGGTAACTCGCAAAAAAGGCACCGAACGCGCTTTTACTGGGCAATATTGGGATCATCACGTACCCGGAATTTATCGCTGCATATGTTGCGGCACCGCATTGTTTGCCTCTGATACCAAATTCGATTCAGGCTGTGGCTGGCCCAGTTACTTTGCACCATTGAACCCGGAAAATATTGAGGAACACGTAGACCGCAGCTACGGCATGATTCGCACTGAAGTGACCTGTAAGATATGCGATTCCCATTTGGGCCATGTGTTTGAGGACGGCCCCGAACCAACAGGCCTTCGCTATTGCATCAACTCGGTCAGTTTGGCATTCGAGCCTTTCGCATCAGATTCATCCGCATAACCTCACCTCCACTACAACATGAAACTGTTACTCGATTTTCTACCAATTGTTCTTTTTTTTCTCAGCTTCAAATGGGCCGGCAGCAACCCAGAGCAAGCACAAGCTTTTTTAGAACCCATTTTAGGCAGTGTTTCCAACGCTGAGATACAAACAACACAATTGCCAATCTTGCTTGCCACGGTAGTCGCCATTCTAGCCACAGTGCTACAAATTGTTTACCAAAAAGCCACCGGTAAAAAAGTGGAACACATGCAGTGGATCGGCTTGATACTAATCGCCGTTTTCGGTGGCGCAACGCTGGTTCTGCAGAATGAAACTTTCATCAAGTGGAAACCCACCGTGCTTTACCTCGCCATGGCAGCAGGATTTCTGATTGCCTATGCGTTTAAGCGCAACCCCATCGAATTGATGATGAAGGGCCAGGTCGAGCTTCCCGCACCGGTTTGGGTGAATTTATTGTGGGCTTGGGTAGGCTTTTTTGTGATCATGGCCGTTTTAAACATTGTAGTGGCCTACTCTTTCTCAACCGATGTGTGGGTAGACTTCAAACTGTTCGGTTCCCTAGGCGCGACTTTAATATTTGTTTTTGGTCAAGGGTTTTACATGTCCAAACACATGAAGCAAAACAATGAACAAAGCAGTGAGGCCAAGTAAATTATGGTCACCAGCCAGGACATTAAACAGCGCCTTGAACAGGCGCTTAATGCTGAAGTGGAAGTAATTGACGAATCACATCTGCATGCAGGCCATGAAGGTGCCAAATCGGGCGGGCGGCATTACCGGGTCAAGCTGAAGTCTGCACGCTTCAATGGGCTTAGAACATTAGCGCGTCATCGTCTCGTGTATGATGCTTTGGCAGAATGGATGAAAAAAGAAATCCATGCGTTGGCCATCGATTCGACTGAGGAATTGGCTGAACACCCAGCCAAGCACTCAACAGGAAACTGAACTACCGGCGTGCGCGGGAATTTGAGTCAAGTCCACATTGTTTTAACTCTCTGAGACACAAGGTTATTTTGTTATGTTGAAAACCACCCTGAAAGCAACTTGCCTGGCAGCCGCATTGGTCCTGGGCAGTCCCGTAGCAGCCCAAAATGCCGCCGTGGTCAATGGCCAGTCCATACCCAGCGCCCTGGTTGATTTCATCATGGCCGAGCAGGAAAAGCGCGGCCAAGCTGCATCACCGGAAATGCGTGCCACCATCCGTCAGGAACTGATTAATCAAGAGGTAATGAAGCAGGAAGCCGTGAAAAAAGGCTTGGGCAGCAGCCCGGCGGTGAAGTACCAGGTCCAAATGATGAACCAGGCTATTTTAGCCAACGCCCTGCGTGAAGACTTCTACAAAAACACCAAGCTGACGGACAAAGAAGTGCAAACCGCGTACGCTGAAATTGCCAAAATGATGGGTGGCAGCGAATTCCGCGCCAGCCACATTCTGGTCGAGCAAGAAGCCGAAGCCAAGGCCATCATTGACCAGTTGGGCAAAGGCGGAAAGTTCGAAGAGATCGCAAAGGCAAAATCCAAAGACCCCGGCTCAGCTCCCAACGGTGGAGACCTCGACTGGGCCAACCCCAATAGCTTTGTCCCGGAGTTCTCCCAAGCCATGGTTGGCCTGAAAAAGGGTGAGTACACCAAAACTCCTGTAAAGAGCCAGTTTGGTTACCATGTTATTTTGTTGGCCGACACACGCCAGGCAACCCCACCCAAGCTCGAAGAAATTCGCCCACAACTTGAACAAAAAATGATCAACGACAAATGGGAAGAATATCAGGGCAAGCTATTGTCTGGTGCGAATGTAAAATAAGCGCCACAAATACCTTAAACACTGGTTAGCCGCTTAGTCGCTGTCAGTCAAAAGGCCAAACAAAAAGCCGTCAACAACAATTACTGACGGCTTTTTTAATTTTGCTCGACGGAAATTTTCAAGCATTAGTGATTCGGTCAATCGCAGCCTGGTACATGTAACTTTGGCGCAAACTTTCCCAATTCAGCGATTGCCCCGATAACAGGCGGCTTAAGCGGCGATTTCGAACCTGCGCGTTTTCATGCACCTCCGGCACAGGGTCGTTTACCAAAGTATCAATGTCGTCAAAATTATTGCAAACAAGCACCGCATCACAACCAGCATGCAAGGCTGCACTGGCACGCGCGCGAATGTCTCCAACACCATGTGCACCCACCATGTCCAGGTCATCGCTAATTACGGCACCATCAAAACTGAACTTCACCCGCAACACCTCTTGAATCCAGAAACTGGAAAAACAGGCTGGCATGGGGTCTACCTCGGAATACACCACATGCGCCGGCATAATGCTGGCCATATTTAAAGTCGAGTTCAACTGATAAGGCAGCGCATCCACCTTCAAAATTTCGTTTAAAGGGCGATTGTCGTGAGGCAAAGCCAAATGGCTGTCCAAACTCACCCAGCCATGGCCTGGAAAATGTTTTCCACAGGCTTGCATGCCCGCCAGGGCCATGCCATTCATCAATGCCGAGGAAAGCCGGGCAACCATTCTTGCGTCTCTGCCAAAAGAGCGGTCACCTATAATCTCGCTATTGCCCCAGTCCAGGTCCAACACCGGTGCAAAGCTCATGTCAATGCCACAGGCGCGCAATTCAGCGGCCATCACGAAACCAGCCTCCCGGGCCAACAGCACAGCATCGTCGAAATCCGTTTCCGCGCGCAAGCCAATTTGCCGCATTGAGGGAATCGCCGTAAAACCTTCCCGGAAACGCTGCACCCTGCCGCCTTCGTGATCCACAAAAATCGGCTTTTTCAACCCACCACTGGATCGAATAGATTCTACTAAATCAATAAGTTGGGCTTTACTCTCAAAGTTCCGAGTGAAAAGAATAAGTCCGCCAACGGCCGGGTTTTGAATGCGCACAATGTCCTCTTTGGACAAAGTCAAACCCGTCAAACCAATGATGAATGGACCTAACATATTGAATAAATTCCTTTATATAAATTATTGTTTTGAAAATAAAATCACAGTGGACATAACATAATTTTGTTCATCACTGATTGAAATTTTTGCTTCGGCCCTATTGGACTGTAACCAACTCTTCAAGCGCTCGGAATAGACCAAAATGGGTGCCCCGAAATCGCTGTTCAACACTGACAAATCCTGAAACGAAAAACTGGCGCCAATTCCCGTGCCCATCGCCTTGGAAAATGCCTCTTTGGCGCAATAACGGGTGGCCACGAAAAGAGTGCCCCGAATCGCCGACTTTTCCGACCTGCGTTCAAACTCCTCAATCTCGGCAGGTGTCAGCACGCGTTTAATAAACGCCTCCCTGCCCTTGCGCATCAAGCCTTCAAGTCGACCCACTTCAAGAATGTCGCAACCCAAACCCAGAATATTGTCGACCATGGCATTTTTTAAACCTGTATTTACCCTATCGGGGTCGAATTGTTTCCAACTTCGCGGAAACCATCAGTTCTTTCATTTTCTTTATAGCGCCTTCCCAGCCCATGAATACCGCATTGGCCACGATGCTGTGGCCAATATTCAATTCTGAAATGGTTTCAATGGCAGCAACTGGCTTCACATTGTCATAATTCAAACCATGCCCAGCATTCACCCTCAATCCCTCCGCCACTCCAAAATTCGCAGCCTTCCGAATTCTGGACAACTCAAGATCGACGGTAGAACCAACTGCATGTGCGTAACGCCCCGTGTGCAACTCAATCGCATCTGCACCGCATTTTAATGCAGCCTCAATTTGATCCATGTCGGGGTCAATAAACAGGGAAATTCTCATCCCCTGGTCTTTCAGGCGAGCCACCGCAGGCGCGATAAGGTGAAAACCACCAATTACATCAAGCCCACCCTCAGTAGTCACCTCCTCCCGGCGCTCGGGCACAAAACATACATCCTGTGGTTTTATCTCTTCCACCAGACGAATCATTTCCTCAACCACAGCACACTCAAAGTTCATGCGGGTGCTGATCAATGGCCGAATACGCCGCACATCATCATCCTGCATATGGCGACGGTCCTCGCGAACATGCACGGTGATGGCATCAGCGCCATATTCTTCGGCCAGCAATGCAGCCCGCAAAGGGTCGGGCTCGTGCCCCCTGCGGGCTTGTCTAATTGTGGCAACGTGATCAATGTTTACACCTAATTCAATCATGCTCTTAACAAATGCTCCATCCAGACTCTAGACATCAAACCGCTGGGCGCAATGTGCGTCATCAACAGCTTGCGGGTAATCGGTTTTAAGGCACTCGCAGCAGGCTTCGACCAAATGCCATTCCGAATTTCGTCAATCAACAAGCCTTGGATCACCTGATCAACGCCGCTGCTCGTCGAATTGTTTACAATTCCCCCGTTCGAGGGACACCATCCTTCTTCATCTAACCAGACATAGTGACTCTCGGGATCAATCGCCGCACCAGTCCTGTCGTGCTGCCAATCAAGCCCGTAACCCAGGCATTGAAGCAATCCCACTTCAAACTGACGAATGCACACATTCATGTCATCGCCGCCAGCCAATCCCATCAGTGTATTTTGATAAAGTTCAAACAAATCGGGGTGTGTGTCTTCTCTGGTTAAACCGCGCATTAGCAGTTCGTTCAGGTAATAAGCAGCGAACAAGGCTTTGCCGTCGGGTGACATCAACCCCCCAAGCCACTCAGCCTGCACCAGGGTTTTCACTTCAGACTTACCGCTAAATCGCACTGACAGTGGTTGAAAACTGACTAATACAGCCCGTAAACCAGAGTGCGGTCTTTTTGCACCTTTTGCCACCACAGGCAGGCGCCCGTGTTCCTTGCAAAACAGCTCTACAATAAGGCTTGTTTCCTTGTACGGCACACTGTGCAGCACATAGGCGAAATCAGTATTGGATCGAGTGTTATTCATACCCCAGGCTTTGCAACAGGGTTGCGTTGTCAGCCCAACCACTGCGCACTTTCACCCAGGTTTCAAGGTGTACGCTGCCGCCAAACAAACGTTCCATGTCTTGGCGAGCCTCGGAGCCAATTCGTTTAAGCTTTTCACCACCTTTACCGATAATCATCGCCTTGTGGGAAGAACGATCAACCAGAATTGAAGCATAAATAACCCTTCGACCATCCTCAATCTCGAATTTGTCGATTACCACCGTGCAGGTGTAAGGCAATTCATCGCCCACCAAGCGGAAAAGCTTTTCTCGAATGCGCTCAGCGGCTAGAAACTTCTCCGGGCGATCAGTCAGGGTGTCTTCGTCGTAAAAGAAAGGCTGCTCGGGCAGCAAAGCCGACACGGCCTCTTTTAGCGCATCCAGGTTTTTATTGCCTTGTGCGCTGAGCGGAACAATTGCATCGAAATTTCTTTGCCCGCTAACCTTTTGAAGGAAAGGCAACATTTCCGCTTTCTTTTCAAGTAAATCCACTTTGTTGACCACCGCAACGAGTGGCACGCCCTTTGGGCAAAGCTCAAGCACTTTCATGTCTGCAGGGGTTAACTTACCTTGCTCAATAACCCACAGAATCACGTTGACGTCAGCCAGCGCAGTTAAGACAGCGCGGTTCATCGTTTTATTCAAGGCATTTGAATGCTTGGTCTGAAAGCCAGGCGTATCCACGAAAATAAACTGGGTGGGTACGTCCTTGATGGTTTCAGTCATCACACCCAACACGCGATGGCGCGTGGTTTGTGGCTTGCTGGAAGTAATTGACAAGTGCTCGCCGATCATTCCATTCATCAGAGTAGACTTGCCCACGTTGGGTCGCCCTACCACGGCAATCACGCCGCATTTTGGTTCGGCCATGTTATTGCCTCCTGCTGGCTTGATTGGGATCAGGGTACTCCCGTTCAAGCAATTCGATAAGTACCGCTTGCGCGGCGTGCTGCTCTGCCACCCGGCGAGAATGTCCTTGACCAACCTTGGTAATTTCAAGGTCTTCCACTGCACACTCCACACTGAAATCCGGGCTGGCCGATGTACCCCCCTCAATCAAGACGCTGTAGGCAGGCAGCTTGAGACGTTTACCCTGTAACAATTCCTGCAAGCGAGTTTTTGGATCTTTGCCCATAGACTCAATCGGGGTTTCCAGCATAACCGGTGTCAACAGGCGCACTACGCAATCACGCGCTGCGTCAAAACCGGAATCAAGAAGAATGGCACCAAAAAGGGCCTCTAACGCGTCGGCCACAATACTGTCTTTGATGGTTTTCGCGCTTCGAAGCTCACCTGCACCCAGAAACAGATACTGATCGAGCAACAAATTACGCCCAACCAATGCCAGACAATCTTGCTTGACCAAATGAGAACGGACGCGCGACATCTTTCCCTCATCCATATCAGGATGCGTCTGGAACAACAAAATGGAAGCCGCGCAATTCAGTACGCTGTCGCCCAAAAACTCCAGCCGCTCATTGTGATGGCCGCTGTAGCTGCGGTGAGTCAGGGCCAAGCGAAGCAAGCCCTGATCTTTGAAGAAGTAACCCAATTCAGATTCAAGATTTGAATACTTTGAACTATCCACTCAATACCTCATGGCTGGCTTTATTGGAAAAAGCCAATTCGGGAAAAGTTATTGAAGTTCATCCAAACCAGAAATGCCTTGCCAACCACCTGTTCGTCAGCAACAAAACCCCAAACGCGGCTGTCGCTTGAATTGTCACGATTATCGCCCATCATGAAATAGTGCCCCTGGGGTACCACACAGCGAAATCCTGTGACATCGTATTTACAATTCTCGCGATACTTAAAGGATTGCGCACCAATCACAAACGGAGGAGCTTCAGCGTCATTCAGAACCAGGTGTTTCCCATTGCCCAACGATTCCTCAAACTGAAGTGAATATGAAAAATTATTCGGATCGTAGTACTTGTCCAGTTCCTTGACTGGCAGCACTTGGCCATTCACCGACAATCTTTTGTTTCGATATTCAATCACGTCACCACCCACGCCGACCACGCGCTTGATGTAGTCAAGCGAGGGGTCAAGGGGGTAGCGAAACACCATGACATCACCACGCTGCGGGTCATTCAGAGGAATAACTTTTTTATCAATAATCGGCAATCGAATGCCATAAGTAAACTTGTTTACCAGAATTAGATCACCGATCAACAAAGTGGGAATCATCGAACCGGAGGGAATCTTAAATGGCTCTACAACAAATGAACGCAACACAAATACAAACAAAATAACTGGGAAAAAGCTGGCGCTGTATTCCAGCCACAAAGGCTGTTTCATGTATTGGTGCCGAATTCTTCTTTCAGCCTCATCATGCAGTTCAATGTTTCCTCCTGCACTTGCCCCAAACAAGGCCCTCTCTGTCGCAATTATGCGTTTGGGCTTGAACACCAACAAATCAAGCACATAAAAAATCCCGGTGAACAACACCAGCAAAAACAGGATCAAGGAAAAATTCATTTTTATTTGTCTTCCACTTGGAGAATAGCCAAAAACGCTTCTTGTGGAATTTCCACATTACCAACCTGCTTCATGCGTTTCTTGCCCGCTTTCTGCTTTTCCAACAGCTTTTTCTTGCGTGAAATGTCGCCACCGTAACATTTGGCCAACACGTTTTTACGCAAAGCCTTCACGGTTTCGCGGGCAATAATATTGGCACCAATCGCCGCTTGAATCGCGACATCAAACATCTGACGAGAAATTATCTCCCGCATTTTGCCAGCCACCGCACGGCCACGGTACACCGCATTGCTTCGGTGCACCATAATGGACAAAGCATCCACCTTCTCGCCATTAATCAACATGTCCACTTTAACAATATCTGCAGGCCGGTATTCCTTGAAGGAATAGTCCATAGATGCATAACCACGGGAAGTGGATTTCAATTTATCGAAGAAATCCAACACGATTTCAGCCATGGGCATCTCGAATGTAAGCCGCACCTGGCGCCCATGGTAAACCATATTCGTTTGAGTGCCACGCCGCCCCGTACACAAGGTCATCACCGAACCCACGTACTCTTGCGGCATTAACAAATTCACAGTCACAATCGGTTCGCGAATTTCGTCAACTTTGCTCAGGTCTGGCATCTTTGATGGATTATCAACCCGAAGAATAGTGCCATCACGCTGCTTGATTTCATACACCACCGTTGGGGCGGTGGTAATCAAGTCCATATCAAATTCTCGTTCAAGGCGTTCCTGCACAATGTCCATGTGCAACATACCCAGGAAACCACAACGGAATCCAAAACCGAGGGCCTGCGATACCTCAGGCTCGTAATTCAAGGCTGCATCGTTCAAGCGGAGTTTGTCCAAGGCCTCGCGAAGAGCCTCATATTGATTGGATTCAACCGGAAACAAACCCGCAAAAACTTGAGATTGAACTTCCTTGAAACCAGGCAATGGCTTGTCTGCAGGTTTGCCGGCCAAAGTGACTGTGTCGCCAACCTTGGCACTTTCAAGTAACTTGATACCCGCATTGATATAACCTACCTCGCCTGCTGAAAGAGATTCACGCGCAACCGATTTGGGCGTGAATACACCAACATCATCAGCAATATAGGTATCGCCAGTGGCCATCAGCTTGATTTTGTCCTTGCGGTTCAGCACACCGTTGATCACGCGGACCAACATCACCACGCCAACATAATTATCAAACCAACTGTCAATAATCAAGGCCTGCAAGGGCGCATCCCGACTGCCGCGGGCAGGCGGAACCTTGTTCACGATCAGCTCAAGCACATCATCCACGCCCAAGCCAGTTTTTGCAGAAATTGCAATCGCCTCAGAGGCATCAATACCAATCACGTCTTCAATTTCCGACTTCGCATTTTCGGGGTCGGCCTGCGGCAAATCAATTTTATTCAACACAGGCAAAACTTCGACCCCAAGATCCAAAGCCGTGTAGCAATTGGCCACAGTTTGCGCCTCCACACCCTGAGAAGCATCAACAACGAGCAGCGCACCTTCACAGGCCGACAATGACCGGCTTACCTCGTAAGAAAAGTCGACATGACCGGGTGTGTCAATCAAATTGAGCAAATAGGTGTTGCCGTCTTTGGCTTTGTAAGTGAGCGCAGCAGTTTGCGCCTTGATGGTAATGCCACGCTCCCGCTCAATATCCATTGAATCAAGCACTTGGGAATCCATTTCTCGGTCACTAAGGCCTCCGCATTTTTGAATCAAGCGATCGGCAAGCGTGGATTTCCCGTGATCAATGTGGGCGATGATCGAAAAATTGCGTATGTGCTGCATTTGCATCATTAAAAAGGGGGCTGCTTGGCCCCCTGAAAATTTCGGTAACATGTCATTTTACCCGATCAAGCCTTGCTTTACAGCATTTTTCGTGAGGCTTGACCAGTTGCTCAAAAGTTCAAGTTCAGGGCGTCAACACCACAAAGAAAGAGTTTTCACCACGGCGAACCAACATGGGTACCGCCTGCCCTTTTGGAATTGCCTTCACCAAATCTGCAAACTGCTTGGCAGAAGTAACATCCGTCCGACCCACGCGCAAAATCAAATCTCCAGCCGTAATACCCGCCGATGCAGCCAAACCTGCCGCATTGCGCACAACAACCCCTCCCGTCAGGTTCTGCGCAGACTTCTCCTGCGCAGTTGGATCGGTCACAGTCAAACCCAGCTTGTCGGCTTCAACAGGCTTTGGCTTCTCGGCGGGCGCTGCTGGTTTTGCAGCTTCAACTTCAAACTCCGCCACCGTAATAGGCACAGTCTTTTCAGCACCTTTGCGCCACAACACCATATTCACTTTGCTACCAGGCTTGGTTTCACCCACGATGCGCGGCAGATCGGAGGCCTTTTCAACCTTCTTGCCATCGAACCGCAAAATAATATCGCCCGCGATAACGCCCGCTTTGTCTGCCGGGCTGTCCTTTCCTACAGACCCCACCAAGGCACCTACTGCAGAATCAAGTCCCAAAGCTTTGGCAACATCTTTGTCTACCTCGCCAATGCCAACGCCGATACGGCCGCGACTTACTTTACCGTTCTCGCGCAATTGCTTGGCTACACGCATGGCCTCGTCAATCGGAATGGCAAAAGAAATCCCCATGAAACCGCCTGTACGGCTGTATATCTGGGAATTAATACCAATTACTTCTCCATCCAGATTTAGCAAAGGGCCGCCCGAATTTCCCGGATTCACCGCCACATCGGTTTGAATGAAGGGCAGATACTCACCTGTGTCCCGCCCTTTGGCACTCACAATACCAGCTGTTACCGAGTTTTCAAGACCAAATGGAGAACCAATAGCAACAACCCATTGACCAACCTTGGTGTTGTTCACATTGCCAATTTTAAGGAAAGGCAGGCTCTTGCCCTCGATTTTTACCAAAGCCACATCAGTGCGCTGGTCTGAACCAATCACCTTGCCCTTGAACTCGCGCTTGTCAGGAAACGTCACGATAATCGACTCGGCACCGTCCACAACATGGTGATTGGTCAGCAAGTAACCATCAGAATCAATTACAAACCCGGAGCCCACACCACTGGGTACTTCACGCTCAGGGGCTTGCTGGCCTCCACGCGGTGTTTGACCAGGCTGTCCGGGCATGGGCGTACCCGGTGGCATGAAGCGGCGGAAAAACTCGAAAAAGGGGTCGCTAGGATCCATACCCGGAAAACCAGGAAAGCCCTGCTGGTTCTGGCTAACTTTCTGTGTGGTGCGAATGTTTACAACCGCGGGGCCTACCCGATCCACCAAATCCGAAAAGTCGGGCAAACCACGCGAATTGGTTTGCGCATGTGCGGGCGCCGAACCAGTAAAAAAAGCAATGGCCAACAAAAAAAGGGCCATCCATACACAATTTCGGGAATTCAACACTTCAGATCTCATTTAAAAATTTCCTTGTTATTGAGACTTCCAACGAACGGACTTTAAAAAAAGTCCCAAGGTTTTCTCAGGAACTTCTCCCAGCACCGTCACCAGGTGCTGCCCCTGAGTTTCAGACTTCGACATTACCGCGCCGTGGCTCATGGGCACCTGCGGCATAGAATGACTGGTCTGAACTTTCTGAACAAACACAGACAACGTCGACAAACCATCTGAATAAACTGTTTGATGAATTTGATCTTCTTTCGACTTTACCCTACACACCGTGTTGGCCTTCTTGAAACCGAAGGCAATGTCTGGCAAATCATAAACCAATTCATTATCAGCCAGTGTACGCACTTCAGTGCTACTGGTTCTCCACCCTGGCCCAGCTTTAACCAAAGAAGGCTTGTCGATCAATTCTGGTTCGAATGATATTTCCTTGAAGCCAACATGTTCAAGTACCTCGCCCTGCGGCGAATAAAGCTCTGATCGCATCAACAGCTTATTGTCGCGATCTACATACAGTCGGTATTCGTAACGCAAATCGTCTTTGGGAGCCAACTTCAATACGCGTACTGCGCGCCCAGCCACTCTGCGGCCCGGCAATTCGCTGATATTGTAAAATTTCTCTAGGGATGTGGCGCCATCAGCGCCTGCGAGCACTCGAGGAAATGCGATCGAGGTGTGACGTCTTTCCGTCACAATCATTTTCCGGTCAGGAATGACGCATTGAATTTGGTCATTGTGACGAATCCATTTTGCTGGTTGGCCGTCTAATCGCTCAAGAACCTCAAACTCATCGCCTGCTGTTGCCTGATGCAACAATTTGCTGGTTTGGGAATGTTTTCCGGACTCAGTGATCAACAAACCTGAATAACTCAGAGATTTGGCTTGATCATGGCTAGCCCACACCAGACTCCACAAACTTTCATCGGCCCGCGCTGAAAAAGCCACCGAAACGAACAACACGCCGGTTATAACATGTTTGGCAAAATTAAACGGGCGGTACATCTTCATGGCTTCAATGTCACTTAACGGCTTGATGAAACGTAATTAAACTGAATAGTAGGATCATTGCCATGTGTAGAGGGCTCCCAAACATTCATCCATTCGCCTGCCTCTGAATCGTTCACAATCACTCTTTCGGTGTTATCCATCATTGGGCGATCCGCTTCTACCCGTGCGATTGGTGATACACCCGACAAGCCACCTCGAATGCTGTTTTGTTGGTGGGCCATGAAATATTCTTGCCACAAAGCCAACTCTTCATCAGTGAACGAATTTTGAACCGCCTGCTTACGAACCATTTGAACCTGACTTTCCAGGGGTGGGATAGCCTGATTCAAGGCAAAACTAAAAAACCCCACTGCAGCCACAGAGGCCAACAAACGACGAGAACGCCCAGCGTTAAATAACTGTTGAAAGGCAGTTTTCCTTGCCATTTGAGTGGCTAGCACCGGTGCAAACACGGTAGGTTCCTTTTCGATGCAAGCCGAAATTTGCTCAACCAAATTCGGAGAGTGGAAAGATATCATCTCGTCAGAACGAATCAAATCGCCCACCGCGCAGTAGCTCTGCCACGTGTCAGCCTCTTCGGCATCCATGGCCTCGAGCAGAAGTTTAAGCTCAACTTCGTTAAGCTCGCCATCCAACATCGCGGAAATTTGTTCGTTTCTGTTCATTTTCACACTCACCGGTTTACCAACGCTTGCTGCCTTTGGGTTCCAACAAAGGCTTGATCTTTGCTGCTATAGACTCACGAGCACGGAAAATTCGAGACCTAACCGTGCCTATGGGGCAATCCATTGCCTCAGCAATTTCTTCATAACTCAAGCCATCGATCTCGCGCATGACAATTGCGGACCGCAACTCTTCAGGCAACTCTGCCATCGCCTCATTGACCGCTTCACCAATCTGTTTGGTTTGATAAAGCGATTCCGGCGTGTCAATGTTACTAAGAGCAGCATTGTCTTCAAAAGTTTCACCGTCCACGTCATTTGATTCTTTCAGGGTAGAAGGCCGACGCCCCTGAGTTACCAACAAATTCTTGGCTGTGTTGATTGCAATGCGGTATATCCAGGTGTAAAAGGCACTATCACCCCGGAAATTACCAATTGCCCGGTAGGCCTTGATGAAGGTTTCCTGAACCACGTCCTCAATGTCTTCCTGATTACGAACCATGCGCGTGAGCAGGCGCGCAACTCGCCTGTGGTACTTCGAGACCAATAGGTTGAATGCGAGCTTGTCACCAGCTTGCACACGCTGAACTATCAACAGATCATCATCTTTATCGGAGGACATTCATCCTCCAAAAATAGCGGGAAAGTGATGGTTTATCCGCATTTTCATGTGACTGCAGCCGACAGGCCAGCATGCACAACTGCCTAAATGCTGGCGAAGAGGCAGGCACAAACAACGGCTTTGCTGTTATCACAAACGATTGCTCTGGAAACAGAAACACACCAAAAGGCAAAACCCAGGCGCGATGAAATGAAACCAAATGATATTCAGCACCCGATGGCGAGGCACGGAGCAAAAAAAACCGGGGGTCGAACTTAACATGCCCGCTCGAATGGCATTCCGAAGTGAATTTAAAGGCAATCTTTTCAGAGTTGCGACAAATCGAGAAAACCCGGGCAGCGAATGTAAATTCATTCAATATGCTGCCCGTCCGTGTGTTTGACAAGGAATACCCCGTTACACCCGTGCAATGGCCAAGGTACCGTTGGTACCACCAAAGCCAAAGGAATTAGACAAGGCCAGTTTGATGTTCATCTCACGGGCTGTGTTCGCGCAATAATCGAGATCACAACCTTCACCGGCTTCAATCAGATTGATGGTTGGTGGCGAAACCTGGTAGTGAACTGCGAGCGCCGTGAATACAGCCTCGATACCACCCGCCGCACCCAAGAGGTGGCCGGTCATGCTTTTGGTGGAATTGACCACTGTTTTGTAAGCATGATCGCCCAAGGCGCGTTTCACGGCCATTGTTTCAGCCACATCACCCAAGGGGGTCGATGTGCCATGTGCATTCACGTAATCAACAGCATCGGGATTCATGCCCGCATTTCGCAATGCTGCCTTCATGCAACGCGCTGCGCCATCACCATCTGCACAAGGAGCGGTCATGTGGCTGGCATCGGCACTCATGCCATAGCCAACTACCTCGCCATAAATTTTTGCACCCCGTTTTTTGGCGTGCTCATATTCTTCAAGTACCAATACGCCAGCACCCTCGCCCAACACAAAACCATCTCGGTCTTTGTCCCAGGGACGGCTGGCCGCCGTGGGGTCGTCGTTGCGAGTAGACAAGGCACGCATGGCCGCAAAACCGCCTATACCGAGCGGCGAAACTGTGGATTCCGCGCCTCCAGCGATCATGACATCGGCATCACCGTATTCGATAATGCGTGCAGCCTCGCCGATGGAGTGGGTGCCGGTTGTACAGGCAGTAACCATGGCAATGTTCGGGCCTTTCAAACCATACATGATCGACATATGGCCTGAAATCATGTTGATGATACTGCCCGGCACGAAGAACGGGGAAATGCGGCGGTACCCTTTATTGATCAAATCAGAGTGTGTGTCTTCGATCATTGGCAAGCCGCCAATGCCCGAGCCAATGCTCACGCCAATTCTCTCGGAATTTTGTTCGGTCACTTCCAGACCCGAATCTTTAAATGCCTGAATTCCGGCAGCCAGTCCGTAATGGATAAAAGTATCCATTCGAGCGGCCTCTTTGCCTGGAATGTACTCGGCCACGTCGAAGCCTTTGACTTCACCCGCAATTTTTGCGGTCAGGGCCTCTGTTTCAAACCGGGTAATGGTCGAAATACCAGATTTACCCTGGGTCAGGCTTGTCCAAGCCTCGGCAACAGAATTACCCACAGGGCTGATGATGCCCAAACCGGTAATAACAACACGTCTACGGCTCACAAGCCCTCCCTTGATCTAATGTTTGCCTGAACAGACAAGAGCCGGGAAAGAAAGAACTTCCCCGGCATCCCTTCAAATTCAGCCATTAAGACTTCGAGTTTGTCTTAACGTAATCAATCGCTTGTTGCACTGTGGTGATCTTTTCAGCTTCTTCGTCAGGAATTTCTGTTTCAAATTCTTCTTCCAAAGCCATGACCAGTTCCACTGTGTCCAAGGAATCAGCGCCAAGATCATCTACGAAAGAAGATTCGTTTTTGATTTCCTCTTCTTTTACGCCGAGTTGTTCGGCCACAATCTTTTTAACGCGCTGTTCAATGTTTTCCATTACGGAGCCTCCGTGGGTTTTTAATAAAATTGAGAGAGAATAGCAAAGCAATATGACGGATCATATTCTAAATGCCCTGCCATTAGCCCATCCACATTCCACCATTCACGTGTAATGTGGTACCAGTTACATACCCCGCCTGGTCGCTGGCCAGGTACAACACAGCCGCAGCAATGTCGCCAACCTGCCCCATACGACCCAACGGGATTTGTTGTTTCAACTGATCCACCTGTGTTTCACTGAGTGCATCAGTCATATCAGTTTGAATAAATCCGGGCGCCACACAGTTTACCGTGATATTGCGGCTTCCCAGCTCACGTGCAAGCGCTTTTGTCATTCCTGCTACGCCAGCCTTGGCCGCCGCATAGTTGGCTTGCCCGGCATTTCCGCTTGTACCCACCACCGAAGTGATGTTGATCATGCGGCCTGCGCGCGCCTTCATCATGGGTTTCATGGCCAACTTGGACAATTTAAATACCGCTGACAAATTGGTTGCGATCACCGCATCCCAGTCTTCATCCTTCATTCGCATCGAAAGCTGGTCACGCGTAATTCCCGCATTGTTCACCAAAATCGACAAAGGACCCAATTCTTCGGCAATTCTTGAAAACAAGGGCTCAAGGCTTTCAGAATCGGTTACGTTCAGCACGGCCCCAAAACCCTTCACACCAGCCGCCTTCAAACCTTCAGAAATATCGGCTGCGCCCACTTCAGATGTGGCAGTACCCACAACGGTAGCGCCTGCCTTGCCCAGGGTGATTGCAATTTCACGGCCTATACCGCGGCTGGCACCTGTTACCAGGGCCACTTTTCCGGTCAAATCAAACATGGTCATTCGTTTCGTCCCTTTTATTCGGCACCAAGCGCCGCTTGAATGCTGTCCGGATCAAAAATATTGATCACAGGCACATCACTGATTCGCTTGACCAAACCCGCCAAAACCTTGCCTGGCCCGCATTCAACAAACAGTGTTGTTCCGGCAGCAGTCATGGCTTGAATGGTTTCAACCCAGCGAACCGGGCCATAAGCCTGACGCACCAGGGCGTCACGAATTCTTGCGGGGTCGGATTCTACAGCCACATCTATGTTGTTGTACACAGGTATTGCAGGTGTGTTGAAATTCGCATCCGCCAAAGCCGCCGCCAATTTGACAGAGGCAGGCTTCATCAGGCTGGAGTGAAATGGCGCCGACACCGGCAGTTCAAGCGCGCGCTTTGCACCCAACGCTTTGGCAGCGTCACAGGCTGCCTTAACACCTTGAGCACTTCCCGCAATCACCACCTGGCTAGGAGCATTGAAATTCACCGCCTCAGCAACTTCACCATTTACAGAGGCTTGATTGCAAGCCTGCTTGACCTGCTCGTCAGACAAGCCAAGAATTGCAGCCATGCCGCCCTGGCCAACTGGAACAGCCTCTTGCATGGCCTGAGCACGAATGCGAACCAAAGCAAGGCCTTCGGAGAGAGTAAATACCCCCGCAGCCACCAATGCCGCGTATTCTCCAAGGGAATGTCCTGCCAGCAAATTGGGCGCACTGCCCCCCGCAGCAAGCCAGGCACGCAACACCAAGACATTGGCCATCAACATGGCCGGCTGGGTGTTGGTGGTCAAATTAAGGGATTCGGCCGGCCCATGCTCAATTAATGCCGCAAGGTCTTGGCCCAAAGCCTGCTGCGCCTCGAGTGCTGCCGCGGTGTAAAGGCTGGCCGTGGTGCTGTTGCTTTTGAAGGCGTTCAGCATGCCCACCGCCTGCGAGCCCTGCCCTGGAAACAGAAAGGCAATTTTCTTTGTCATTTTCGAGGAATTCATCTAATTTATAATTGGCGCTATTTTACATGCGAACAAGCACGCTACCCCACGTAAAGCCGCCCCCGACACCTTGTAACAGCACGTTATTGCCTTTTTTAATCAGTTTTTGCTCGACCGCATGACTCAAAGCCAATGGAACTGAGGCCGCGGAGGTGTTGCCATGCATACCGACAGTGACCACTACCCGCTCTTCAGGTAGCTTCAGTTTTTTGGCCACAGAGTGCAAAATTCTGACATTGGCTTGATGTGGTACCAAAAAGTCGAGATCTTCAAGCCTGAAATCAAGGCTATCAAACAGCTCTAACGCACTGGTGCCAAGCACCGACACCGCTTGGCGAAACACCGCTTGCCCATCCATGCGCAAGAAGGGATCGCCCACAACCTGCCCACCTTCAATACGGCCTGCCGTGTTTAAAATACAGCCGAGCGTGCCATCGGATTGCAGCTTGCAGCCCAAAATGCCGGGCTCGGCGCTGGCTTGAACAAACACCGCACCCGCGCCGTCGCCAAACAACACGCAGGTAGTTCTGTCATTCCAGTCCATTAGGCGGCTAAACACCTCGGAACCAATCACAAGCGCATTGCCTACCTGCCCGGAGCGGATCATTGAATCGGCAACAGTAAGCGCATACACAAAACCACTGCACACAGCCTGAATATCGAAGGCCATGGCTTTTTTGGCGCCAATTTCGGCTTGAACTGCGCAGGCAGTGGAAGGGAAAACCTGATCCGGTGTCGAGGTGGCCAAAATGATTAAATCGACCTGATCGGGCAGCACGCCTGCTGCTTTCAAGGCTTGGATTGCAGCCTTACTGGCCATTTGACAGTTGGTTTCATCAGCTTCGCAAAGGTATCTTTGCTTGATTCCGGTGCGCGTTTCAATCCATTCAGCGCTGGTTTCCACGCCCTTTGAGGCGAGAAACTCAGTCAATTCCTGGTTGGAAACGGCACGCCTTGGCAGGCTTGAGCCTGTGCCAAGGATTGCACTGTATTGAGACATTAAATCACTTGGTCTGGTTTTGCCTCGACTGGCGTTGCTACTGCCTCTTGGGTGCTGCTGGGCGCGGGTGCGGCCAACGGCACATAGTGCGACATCGTAAGCCTGATGCTGTCCAGCAAATTGCCATTTGCAGCATCGTAAGCTCGTTTGATCGCATAAAAGAAGGAGTAGGCGTCTGCCGAACCGTGGCTTTTGATCACAATCCCTTTAAGCCCAAGCAGCGCTGCTCCGTTATAGCGGCGGTGGTCCACCCTTTTTTTGAATCGAAGCAACACTGGCGCTGCAAATACCGCAGCAACTTTGGGCCACAGGCCTCTCTTGAACTCTGTCTTTATTATGTCGCCCAGCATCTGTGCCAGGCCCTCTGAAGTTTTTAGGGCAACGTTGCCCACAAAACCATCGCACACCACTACATCGGTGGTGCCTTTATAAATGTCATTGCCTTCTACATTGCCATAGAAATTCAATTCGCTGGCGCGCAACAGCTCCGAGGCCTTTTTGACCACCTCGTTGCCCTTGATCACTTCTTCACCAATGTTCAACAAGCCCACCGTAGGCCTGTCGATTCCCTCGGTACCTTTGACAAAGGCCGAACCCATCACCGCAAACTGAAACAGGTGGGCGGGCTCGCAATCTACATTGGCCCCCAGATCAAGCATCAGCGTGCCCTTGCCTTTCATGTTGGGCAAGGCCGATGCGATTGCGGGCCGATCGATGCTGTCGAGGGTTTTAAGAACAAAACGGGAAATGGCCATGAGTGCCCCAGTGTTACCGGCACTGACGAACGCAGACGCCAACCCGTCTTTCACAAGGTTGGCACACACGCGAATGGATGAATCTTTTTTGTTACGCAGGGCTTGCGCCGGGGGCTCGTCCATCTCAACCACTTCACTGGCGTGACGAATGGTGATTTGTGGATGCTCCAGCGCTTTCTTCTTAGCCAACGCCGCTTCAATTTCAGGCTGCTTCCCGACCAGCACCAGCTGAACATCGGGATGCTGCTTGAGAAAGCGCAAACAGGCGGGGATAGTGACCGACAAACCGTGGTCGCCACCCATGCAATCAATCGCTATGCGAACCATCCGTTCTTAGACCTTTTGGTTTTCATGGCAACATGACTGCAGTTGCCTTGTTGATTTGTAAATAATTACTCGTCAGCTTTGGTTTTAACTACTTTTTTGCCACGGTACATGCCGTTGGGGCTAATGTGGTGGCGTAAGTGTGTTTCACCAGAAGAGGAATCAGCGGACAAAGTTGGCGCTGTCAGGTTCTGGTGTGAGCGGTGCATGCCACGCTTTGAAGGTGATTTTTTGTTCTGTTGAACGGCCATTTTAAAGCTCCATGTATAAAATTGTTACTTCTTGCTTCCCTTGAGCAAATCGCCAAGGTTGGCAAAAGGACGCTGTAATTCCTGTGTAGGGCCATCAGCAGTGTCATCCTGATGGTCGTCAGTATCTTCCTCAAGGTCGTCGCCCTCCTCCCGCCAGCTTCTCCCGGCTTCTTCAGCACAGGCATCATGCTTGGGGAACATTGGGCACGCCAGCAAAATTTCGTCTTCCAGCCAATCTCGCAAGTTTATCGCACCCGGGCATGCAACAACGTCTGTGTCCTCATCCAGGGTGGTTTCATCATAGCTGTCAGCCTGCGCCTCGGAGGTCATTAAAATCAAATGACGATCGAAATCGATGGCGTGCTGTACACCTGAACCACACACTACACAAGAAAGCTCTGCGGTAAACCGGCCCTTAAACCGGATAACGCTTTCAGACTTGGCGTTAATTCGCCCGGATACTTCCCAATTTTCGACTCGGCTGGACAAAATATTCTCATCACTGGCCAGCCTTGGGAAATCAAACTTTACGTTTTCACTGCAAATGCTTTCACCCAAGCGAGAAAACGACCACGCGTCGAATTCGTCAAACTGTTTTAATGGGCCTTTTTGGCGCATGCCGATAAGAAAAGCAGGAAACGCGCGATAATACTCTGCCTAACGTAATCTGTCAAAGCCAGCGCGCTATTCAAATGACCCGTTCACTGTATCTAGCCTCCAGTTCAAAGTACCGTCGCGAGCTACTGACTCGCCTGCAGATCAACTTCCGATGCGAATCACCGCAAATAGATGAATCGCCAAAACCCGACGAAACTCCGCTAGACACCTGCAAGCGCCTGGCCCGGGAAAAAGCCATGGCTGTGGCCTTGGAGCACCCGTCAGCAATTGTAATTGGCTCAGATCAAGTGGCCGATGTGGGTGGCACTGCAATTAGCAAACCGGGAACCCACGACCGGGCACGCGCGCAACTGCGCAGCATGAGCGGAAAAACAATCGTGTTTCACACCGCCGTTTGCATTTGCTGCCTTGAAACCTCACAAACCGTGGAATTTAGCGTACCCACTTCAGTGGAATTCCGGGAATTGAGCACCGCTGAGATTGAGCGTTATTTGATTGCCGAGGAACCCTACGACTGCGCAGGCTCTGCAAAAAGTGAAGGCTTGGGCATTTCGCTGCTAAAACGGATTGAGTCGAGCGACCCTACCGCCCTGATCGGGCTGCCATTAATAGAAGTCGCAAATGCGCTTCGACAATTTGAACTCACCCTGCCCTGACATGCTTTATTTAGTACCCAGCCCGCTTAGCCAGAAAACCCCGAAACACCCCCTGTTGGCGGCAGATTTGCCATTGGTCCAACAATGCAACACTTGGCTGGTCGAAAATGCCAAACCCGCGAGGGCTGCACTGGGACATTTCAATATGCCGGTTGCAATTCGCGAGCTTCAAATACTGGAAATTGCACAATTAAGCTCGCAACAACGTCAAGATGTTATTCAACGGTGCAAGGCGGGACAAGCTGTCGCAGTAATGAGCGATGCTGGCTGCCCTGGCGTGGCCGACCCGGGAGCAGAAATTGTTGCCCTGGCACACAAGCTGGGCTGCCCTGTTCACCCCTTGGTTGGTCCAAGCTCCATCTTGCTGGCGCTAATGGGAAGCGGCCTGAACGGCCAGAATTTTCGCTTTTATGGCTACCCACCCTTGGACGCGGCCCAGCGTGATGCATGGATCAAGCAAACCGAACGCGAATCAAAGGCTCAACAGTGTACTCAAATCGTGATTGAGACGCCTTTCAGGAACGAGAAGCTGATCGAGGCGCTGCTCAAACAGCTATCTGACACCACCTTGCTGTGTATAGGCTGGGACCTCACCGGCGATGAACAGCACATTCACACCAAAACAGTGGGGCAATGGAAAAAACAGTTGCCAACACCAGGCAAGTCGCCCTGCCTGTTTTTGTGGCTTTCAGCTTAAGCGCTTACAAAAAAGAATACTGAAACCAGATTATTGAAAACCAAGGTTTTGGCGACCACCGATTTCAGGAAATACGCTGCGCACCCCCAGGCCGAATACAACCCCAACTCGCTCAGCAAAACGCTCTGCAAATGAATCCTGCTCGGTGTAATCCAGAATTTTCTCGGCTTTCAACACATCGCGCGCCACGGTGTCAATCGAACCCAGCTCATCAATCAGCCCCAACTCAACGCTCTTGGCACCAGTCCACACCAAACCGCTGAACAATTCAGGGTTTTGGGACAGTTTTTCGCCTCGCCCCTGTTTGACCACCTGAATAAACTGTTTGTGAATTTCTTCGGCCATTTGCTTGGCAAACTCAACCTCGTAAGGATTAACTTTACTGAATGGGTCGAGAAAGCCCTTGTTCTCGCCAGAAGTAATGAGGCGACGCTCTACCCCCAGCTTGTCCATGGCTCCAGTAAAGCCGAACCCATTCATGACAACACCGATTGAACCAACCAAACTTGCCTGATCAGCATAAATTTTGTCGGCTGCGACCGCCACGTAATAACCACCCGAGGCGCACATTTCCTCCACTACGGCATAGAAAGGTTTTTCAGGATACTTGGCTCGAAGGCGCTTGATTTCATTATTGATCAGTCCAGCCTGAACGGGACTACCCCCTGGGCTGTTGATGCGCAAAATAACACCGACCGACCCCTCACTTTCAAATGCTGACCGCAGGCTGGAATTAATTCGGTCTGCACTGGCAGTGCTGTCACTGGAAATAACCCCCTCCAAATCGACCAAAGCGGTGTGGCGATTGACCTCCAGGCTTGCAGGGCTTGCAAGACCAAGCGCAGAGACGATGATTACGCCTACATACACAAAGCCAATGACTTTAAAGAAAATACCCCAGCGGCGCTTTCTTCGTTGTTCGACCAGTGCCTCAGATGCAAGCTTCTCGAGAAGCTTGCGTTCCCATTGATTATTTTCTTCACTCATTTGTTTTAGTCCTCAATGCCGTCAGAAGGCACTGTAATTAGTTCACTCGGTGTCCAGTACACTGCACCGTCTTTCTCTTCGACATTCAATCGCACCAATGGGTTGCCGTCGCAGGGGCCACCCAGGCACGCGCCATCGGTTGCGTCATAACTTGCACCGTGTGTGGCGCAAACTACAATTCTGCCGGAATCATCGAGAAACTCACCGTAGTTCCAGTCCAGCTCTACGGGCACATGGGAGCAGCGATTCAAAAAACACCGGACCGCATCATCAACCCGCACAACAAAGGCAGTAGTTTCCTCATTGTTATACAAAACCTTGAAGCGATAACCTGCACCACCTTCTTCAAGATCACTGGACTGACATACCTTAATTTGCTGCATGGTCGATTATCGTGACGAGATTGTTTGAATCAGCCAAGGTGCCAATTCATTGATTGAACGGAAAGACTGCAAATGGGGTACCTGATTCAAAAGCTTGGGCGGGTGCGCGCCAGTCTGAACAGAAAGCGCATGCACACCTGCTGCTTTAGCCATATTCAGATCATGCGTAGTATCACCAATCATCACCACATGGGCTGGCTCAGTGTTGAACTCCTCCATCAACTCCAGAATCATTTGGGGGTGCGGTTTGCTGTGGCACTCGTCTGCACAACGCGAGCCCATGAAATAGCGTGCCGTATCCGAATTCAACATGGCGCGGTTTAGACCCTGCCGGCTTTTACCAGTGGCTACTGTGCAAATTACTCCAATTTCATTGAGCTCTTTCAACAAAGGTATTGCGCCAGTGAAAAGTTCCAGTTCGTGGTCTTTGCTAAGGTAGTGTTTGCGATAACTTTCAACCAACATGGCGATTTGCGCTTCGCTTGCGCCAGGGGCTGCATGGCGAAGGGCATCGCTTAAACCAAGCCCGATGACATAAGACGCTATTTCTTCACCAGGATCAGGCAAACCTGCATCCAAACATGCATGTTGAATGGCCCGGGTAATTGCACCGGTGGAATCGAGTATGGTGCCATCCCAATCAAACACCACCATTTTATAGCTCATCTGCTTTGTACTACCTGTAATGATTTTAAAAAACTGTTCAATTCTGGCGCCAAAGGCGCTTCCAGTACTATAGGTTCATTTGTGGCCGGATGAACCAATTGCAAGCGTGCTGCGTGCAAAAACATGCGCTTCAAGCCATGCCTGGCAAGTTGTTTGTTCATTTCAAAATTGCCGTAGCGATCGTCGCCTGCAATTGGAAACTTATTGGCACTTGTGTGCACTCTGATTTGATGGGTTCGACCAGTCAAAATTTGGGCTTGTACTAAAGTAAAGTTTGAATAACCTGACTTATAGCATTGAATTACCTGAAATTTGGTACAGGCTTTGTCACCGCTTTCATCGACAAAAACCCTTGCCTCTTTTTCGCCTGCTTGTGTTTTTAACAAAGGCAAATCGACCTGTTTCAGCGTTTCCGGCCAACAGCCAAGAACCAGTGTTTTGTAATATTTTTTCCAGGATCTTGCTCTAAGTTGCTCTTGTAACTTTCTGAGTGCACTGCGTTTTTTTGAAATAATCAAAATGCCGGAAGTTTCACGATCAATGCGATGAACAAGCTCTAAATCTTGATGGGTTTCAGACCTAAGTGCCCGAATACATTCAATTAAACCGAATGTAGAACCCGAGCCACCATGAACTGCCATGCCCGAAGGCTTGTTAACCACCAACATGTGTTCGTCTTCAAACAAAATTGGTATTTCTGCCGCCGCTTTCAAAAGCTGTACTTTATTTAAAGTACTACCTGAAGATAGTGAATCAAAGGTTTGCTTCTCCACCACCTGAATGGGTGGAACGCGCACCACATCGCCAACACAAAGCTTGGTTTTGGCCTCTGCACGCTTTCGGTTAATTCGCACTTCGCCGGAGCGAATGATACGAAACACATGGCTTTTGGGCACACCCTTGCAAACGCTGCACAAAAAGTTGTCCAAACGCTGATCTTGATGTTTTTCGTCAATTTCGAGCAAAACAGCCCTGTCGGGATTGGGTTTTTCCTGTGTATTCAATTCTTTGTTTTACCAATTGGGCAGGTTCAGCATATAATCAGATTATCGCTTGGGAAGCGTCCGAAAACACTTCTGGATACGCCCCACCGCGGTTTTATTTAGTGGGTGTGTCGCCTACCCTGGATGGCGACAATGATGGCTGAAAAAGAGGCGCGCGGCTGAATGCCCGCCTTATTCTGGAAACAAAGAATTTTACGCACCAGCGCACACAAGAAGCGCTGGGTACTAACAAAAACGACGCAGGCCCACCTTACGCAGGTGAAATTTGAACCAATATTTATTATTAAATATCAATGCCTTAGCTTAATCGCTGCTCTTGGTTAAAGCCGAGCGGCGCTTTGTTGTATTCGTTTTTGCAGCTCTTTGTTCCTGCCGCTTTTTCAGCATCTCTTTTCGCACTGCGGTGCCATTGGAGTGTGCATGAAGCGCATGTTATTTAATGCAACTCATTCAGAAGAGTTGCGGGTCGCAATTGTCGACGGCCAAAAGCTTATCGACATTGACATTGAAACAGCTGGCCGTGAACAACGGAAAAGCAATATTTACAAAGGTGTTATTACCCGCGTAGAACCCAGTCTTGAAGCCTGTTTCGTCAATTACGGCGAAGACCGTCACGGTTTTTTGCCTTTCAAGGAAATTTCTCGACAGTATTTCAAGGAAGGCGTAGAAGCCGGCAAAGCCCGAATTCAAGACGTCATCAAAGAAGGTCAGGAACTTTTTGTTCAGGTTGAAAAGGAAGAACGTGGCAACAAGGGCGCAGCCCTGACCACATTCATTTCCCTCGCCGGCCGTTATCTGGTGCTTATGCCTAACAACCCGCGTGGCGGCGGTGTTTCCCGCCGTATTGAGGGTGAAGAGCGCCAGGAACTTCGTGAAGCACTCGACAAGCTGGAATACCCCAAGGGCATGAGTATTATCGCCCGTACTGCAGGTATTGGGCGCTCGGTTGAAGAACTGCAGTGGGACCTGAATTACCTGTTGCAACTGTGGACAGCCATTGACGGTGCCGGCAAGTCAGCCAACGGCGCCTTCCTGATTTATCAGGAAAGCAGCTTGGTGATTCGCGCCATTCGAGACTATTTCAGCCCCGATATCGGCGAAGTGCTGATCGATACCGATGAAATTTATGAACAGGCCAAACAATTCATGCAGCACGTGATGCCCGACATGATGAATTTGGTGAAGCGCTACCGCGATGACATTCCGTTGTTCAGCCGTTTCCAGATTGAACACCAAATTGAAACCGCCTACAGCCGCATGGTTCCCCTGCCCTCGGGCGGCGCCATTGTGATTGATCACACTGAAGCTTTGGTGTCGATCGATGTGAACTCGGCCCGCTCCACACGCGGCACCGACATTGAAGACACCGCCTTGCGCACCAACCTGGAAGCCGCCGAAGAAGTGGCCCGCCAATTGCGCTTGCGCGACCTGGGTGGCTTGATTGTGATCGATTTTATCGACATGGAAAAAGCCAACAACCAGAAAGAAGTTGAAAACCGGGTGAAAGACAGCCTGCATTTTGACCGTGCACGCGTGCAAATGGGCAAAATCAGCCGCTTCGGCCTGATGGAACTGAGCCGCCAGCGTATTCGCCCAGCTTTGAATGAAGGTTCGCACACAACTTGCCCGCGCTGTAATGGCACAGGTGTGATTCGCGACACCGAGAGCACCGCCTTGCATGTGCTGCGTATTCTGCAAGAAGAAGCCATGAAAGAAGGCACAGCCAGCGTGCATGTGCAGGTTCCTGTTGACGTGGCTACCTTTTTGTTAAATGAAAAACGTTCAGAAATTTACAAGCTGGAAGCGCGCCTGAAACTGAACGTGCTGTTGATTCCAAACAAGCATTTGGAAACACCGCACTATGAAATTACGCGCTTGCGCCACGACGACGAGCGCCTGGAAGACCCACGCCAAAGTTTTGAGTTGGCCACATCCAAAGACGAGCAAAGCTACTACGACAAAAAAGTAGAGGGCGAGGCGGTAAAACGCCAGGAAGCAGTGATCAAAGGCGTTATCCCCACTCAACCCGCGCCCCCCCATCAGGAACGCAAGCCCAAAACTGAATTGGCGGTGGTTGCTGCGGCGCCCGCGGGCCCCTCATTGATTCAGCGAATAATTGGCTGGTTCAAGCGAGACACCGCTGTGGAAGTACCAGCGGTGGTGATCGAACAGAAAACAAACGACCGTGGTGGCCGCGGTCAAAACCGTTCGCAAGGTGACCGCAACGATCAACGCAATGGTCGCGGTGGCAGAAACCGCCGACGTGGTGGTGGTGGTGGTCGTGGTCGTGAAGACGAGGCAACTGGCGCGGCAACTACTGATGGCGAGGAGCTGAAAGCTGCAGATAGCCAGCAGCAAACACGTTCTACCCAACAAAACCGTGGTGGCCGTGGCAAGCCACGGGAGGAACGTGCAGCCGGTGCCGAAGTACTTGAACTGAAGCCTTTGGCGGCAGTGGAGGCCGCGGCTGGCGATGAGGCAGAATCTGCTGCTGATCAAAACGAGCGCAACGGTGGGCGTCGTCGCCGCCGTCGTGGGCGTGGTGGCCGAGGTGCAGGTGACGTTGAAAGCGGTACGGCAATTGAGCAATCTGCAATTCAGTCCGAAGAATCTTTACAGGCTGCAGAGACTGCTGATCAAGAGGATTTAGCCAACAAAATTGCCGAAACCATGTCGTACGGCAGTGACGAGGACGCAGGAAGTGACGAGCCGCGCCGCCGTCGCCGTCGCCGCGGACGTGGTGGTAACCGTGATGGTGCTGGGCGTGACAACACTGACAGCAACCAGTACGCAGAAACCTCTGAGGAAAAAACGGAACAGCCAATTGCAGCAACCGGCATAAGTGTTTCAGAAATGGGTTTGCCAGCCGAACCAACTCAAATGGGTTCTACGGAAAACAACCCGGATGATTCCAACATCACAGTTGCAGATGTACAAACTGTGCAGTCGGTGATTGCTGCTGTGGCCCAGACAGAGGAAACCGCACAGCAAGCTGCGGCAACTGTTGCCGTGGCAAGTATTGCGGAAAATACAGTGCAAGCCCCTGTCGAATTGCCGGTGGAGAAAACAGTAGAAAGCCCGGCAAGCGAGACGCCCGCGGTTGCAAACGAGTTAATTCCAGAGCCAGTAGTTGCTACAAATTCAGAGTCAAAGCCTCAAAAAGCCAAGGTCGCTGCGAAGCTGAACAAGGCAGAACTGGTGCAAATGCTGAGCAACGCAGGTATGTTGTGGGTGGAAACTGACCATGAAAAGTGGTCAGTAGTTCAAACCAGCCTGGCCTGCGCAGTGAAACCTGTGCGCACTCCCCGTGAACGCAAGCCGGTTGTCCAGATTGCGACTGAAAACCTGGTTTTGGTGGAAACGAGACCCGAGTTCAGAAGCAGTCATAACTAAATCCAATCAGGGCAATGATTTGCCTTGAGGTCAGCGCCCGAAGAGGCTTTGCCTCTTCGGGCGTTTTGACTGGTGGAATGCAAGTGATTGGTGAATCCAAAAACAAAAAACCCGCTCGTTGCTGAGCGGGTTTTTTATTGTCATGAGACATCGGTTTACAGACCTTATTGGGCCATTACCTGAGAACCCATGGCGGTTGCACCCTCTTTTGAGCGCACTGGTGAAATTTTGCCGGATTTGATGTCGTCATACCAGGCATCATGATGGGCCTTGGCCCATGTTTCATCCACATAACCATCACGCATAGCCTCAAGCGCACCTTCCATACCGATCGAGCCGATATAAATGTGGCCCATGGACATGATGATAAACAACAGTGCTGCGCTGGCGTGAATCACATGTGACTGCTGCATCAACAAACGCTCTTGGTCAAAATTCGGGAAGTTGAGAATAAGGCCTGTTGTGGACACGACGATACCGAGCACCGTAACACCACCCCAGAACCAAATCTTCTCACCCATATTGAAGCGACCAGCCGGGGCATGCCCAAACAAGCCACCACCCTTCTTCAGCCATTCAATATCGTTTTTCTCTGGCAAATTGTCTTTCACATACATGATGAAGAACACAATGATGCTGACTGCAAACAAGGGTCCAACAAAGTTGTGAATCACGATGCTGATTGATGCAAGCCATGAATTGAGCGTAAGCCCCATCCAGGGTGCAAGCACGTATTTGCCAAACATCAACAACAAACCAGTCAATGCCAAGGCCACAAAACTGAATGCCATGGTCCAGTGGGCCACACGCTCAGCAGATGTGAAACGCTCAATCAACTTGCCGGTACGTGGTTCGGGCAACTTTACAGGGCCTTTCACCAAGTGAGCGCCAACAATAGCCAGAAATACCAACGCGACGGCCCAGCCGCCATAGTAGGAAATCCAGTCATTGCGTATTTGGCGCCATGTTTCACCACTTTTGTTGATCAACACGCCAGTTTCACGGCCTTTGGTTACGGTGGTGAATGATTCACCCGATGCAACCCCGGACCAAACCGGTGAGTTATTCAAGGGCTGCGCCTGTTGCTTCTGAACTTGCGCTTGCGAGCGTTCAGTCGCATCTTGCGCCATGGCCCCCATTGACCAAAATGAGCACACAGCGAAAACCAGCGCTGTAAACAAGGCCAACATCGCCCTGCTCATGCGTGGTTGAACTGCAGCCCGTATGGTTGAATGTGTCATGATCGACTCTCCTTATTGGGCCTTTGCCGAATCGCCAGTGCGAACGTATTCGTTCTGGGCCTTGGCTCGAACGTCAAGGGTTTCTTTCCAGCTTTCCTTGTCACCTGCCTTGAAACCACCAGCGGAGTATTGGCCGCCGCCAGTTTCATAAGCAGGTGTATCTGCCTTGCCAGCGTAACCCTTGCCACCATTGGCTTGTTCCAGTTTCGAGCAACCTGTTATCAGCAACAGGCCCGCGACTGCACCAGAAAGAATCAACTTGCTTGAAACCGCCATGTTATGCACCCTCCTTCGCGGGTTTGCCATAAGCTGAGCTCCAGCCCCACACTTCTGCGCCCTTGCCACGAACTACCACGCGATTGCGGAAGATGTCGGAAACGATGTCACCGTCACCTGCCAGCAAGGCCTTTGTTGAACACATTTCAGCGCAAAGTGGCAACTTGCCTTCGGCCAAGCGGTTGCGACCATATTTCTCGAACTCGGCTTCTGACGCATCTTCTTCCGGACCACCCGCACAGAATGTGCACTTGTCCATCTTGCCGCGCTGACCGAACGCACCTTCTTGTGGGAACTGTGGTGCACCGAACGGGCATGCATAGAAGCAATATCCGCAGCCGATACACAGGTCTTTGTCGTGCAGCACAACACCCTCATCGGTTTTGTAGAAGCAGTTAACCGGGCATACTGCCTGGCAAGGCGCGTCTGAACAGTGCATACAGGCCACTGAGATTGAACGCTCTCCGGGTTCGCCGTCGTTGATGGTTACCACGCGGCGGCGGTTGATACCCCACTCCACCTCGTGCTCGTTTTTACAGGCGGTGACACAGCCATTGCACTCAATGCAACGCTCGGCATCACATAGAAACTTCATACGTGCCATTTTCTTATCTCCTTTGCATTAGTGCTTAAACCAGCTTCTCGATCTGGCAAACGGTGGTCTTCGTTTCCTGCATCATGGTCACCACGTCATAACCGTAGGTGGTCGCCGTGTTCACGGATTCGCCGCGAACAATAGGCGCTGCACCTTCTGGGTAGCTGCTGATCATGTCCTTGCCTTCCCAGTGCCCTGAGAAGTGGAATGGCAGGAATACAGTATCGGGACCCACGCGGCGTGTAACCTGAGCCTGAACTTCGATCTTAGCGCCAGTTGGTGTGGTTACCCGAACCTTGTCACCATGCTTGATTCCACGGTCGTTCGCTGCCTTGGGGTTGATTTCAACAAACATGTCTTGTTGAAGTTCAGCCAACCAGGGGTTGGAACGAGTTTCTTCACCACCACCTTCGTACTCCACCAAACGGCCTGAAGTCATGATCAAGGGGAAGGACTTGCCAATGTCGGCATTCTTTTCCTGAACAGACTTGTACAGGGTTGGCAAGCGCCAGAAGGCTGCCTTGTCATCGTGTGTTGGGTACTTGGCCACCAAATCGGGCTTGGTTGAGTAAAGCGGCTCGCGGTGCTTGGGCACTGGGTCCGGGAAGTTCCACACCACCGCACGGGCTTTGGCATTGCCAAATGGATGGCAACCATGCTTCATGGCGACGCGGATAATACCGCCAGAGAGATCTGTCTTCCAGTTCTTGCCCTCAGCCTCTGCTTTTTCTGCCTCGGTCAAGTCATCCCACCAGCCCAGTTCCTTGAGCATGTCGGCTGTGAATTCCGGATAACCGGTGGTGATTTCGGCGCCGAGAGAATGCGATCCGTCTGCCGCCAGCAAACTTACACCGTCTTTCTCAACACCGAAGTTGGCGCGGAAGTTGCCACCACCGTCCATCACGTGTTTGTCGGTTTGGTACAGGTTCGGTGAGCCTGGGTGTTTCATTTCAGGTGTACCGTAGCATGGCCATGGCAAACCGAAGTACTCACCGTCACATGGGCCGCCCTCGGCTTTCAATGTGCGCACGTTGAAGGTGTGCATGTTTTTCATGTGCAGCTTCAAACGCTCCGGGCTTTGACCGCTGTAGCCAATGGTCCAAGTACCTTTGTTGATTTCACGCAAGATGGACTCGATTTCTGGTTCCATCATGCCGCCCTTGCCTTTCACCATGGTCAGGTTCTTGGTCAATTCAGCAGCAAAACCCAGCTTCTCAGCCAACTGATACATGATCATGTGATCATTGCGACTATCGAACAGAGGTTCGATGACTTTTTCGCGCCACTGGATTGAGCGGTTAGAAGCGGTGATTGAGCCGTAAGACTCAAACTGGGTTGTAGAAGGCAACAAGTACACTTCTCGATTCGGGTTCAAGCCAGCGGGGTCGCCTGGCATGGCGGCCATCGCAGCGGCAGCTGTAGGATACGGGTCAATAATCACTAACAGGTCCAGCTTGTCCATGGCTTTTTTCATGTCCAAACCACGGGTTTGCGAGTTGGGTGCATGGCCCCAGAAGAACAGACCACGCAGGTTACCTGCTTTCTGGTCAATCAGTTCAGGGTTTTCAAGCACACCGTCTACCCAACGGGACACTGTCATGCCACCTTTGGTGATCATGCCTTCTGCGTAACGGCTTTTCACGTATTCGTAATCGAGCCCCCACACGCGGCACCAGTGCTTCCATGAACCTTCGGCAACACCGTAGTAGCCTGGCAGTGAATCTGGGTTGGGACCAACGTCGGTCGCGCCCTGGACGTTACAGTGACCACGGAAGATGTTTGCGCCGCCACCGGAAACGCCAATGTTGCCCAGTGCCAATTGCAAAATGCAAGATGCACGAACCATGGCGTTGCCGATGGTGTGCTGGGTTTGGCCCATACACCACACGATGGTTGAAGGCTTGGCCTTGGCCATCATTTCGGCCACTTTGTACATTTGAGCCTCGCCAACACCGCAAGCTTCTTCCACTTTGTCCGGTGTCCAGTTGGCCATCACTTCAGCCTTGATCTGGTCCATACCGTACACGCGGTCGTTGATGTATTTCTTGTCTTCCCACTCATTTTTGAAAATGTGGTACAGCAAACCAAACAGGAATGGAATGTCTGAACCGGAACGAATGCGAACATATTCGTCAGCGCGAGCGGCTGTGCGTGTGAAACGGGGATCAACCACGATCATCTTCGCGCCGGTTTCCTTGGCGTGTAGCATGTGCATCATGGAAACTGGGTGCGCTTCGGCTGCGTTTGAACCAATGTACAACGCACACTTGGTGTTCTGCATGTCGTTGTAGGAATTGGTCATCGCGCCGTAACCCCAGGTGTTCGCCACACCAGCCACGGTGGTGGAGTGGCAAATACGCGCCTGGTGGTCACAGTTGTTGGTGCCCCACAAGGAAACCCACTTGCGCAAGAGGTACGCCTGTTCATTGCTGTGCTTGGATGAACCGATGAAGAACAGCGAATCCGGGCCATTGGCCTCACGCAGTTCCATCATCTTTTTACTCACAGCTGCGAGAGCTTCATCCCAGGAAATTTTTTCGTACTTGCCGTTCACCAGCTTCATGGGGTATTTCAAACGGTGTTCCCCGTGGCCGTGCTCACGCAGCGCAGCGCCCTTGGCACAGTGTGCACCCAGGTTAATGGGGCTATCGAACACAGGGTTTTGACGAACCCACACACCGTTTTGCACTACGGCATCGGTTGCACAACCCACGGAACAGTGCGAACAAATTGTGCGTTTGATTTCGATTGTGCCGCCTGCAGCGCCGCCTTCAGCTTTTGCTTCGGCCTTGCGCACCATGCCAAATGGCAGGCTGCCTGCAACCGCGCCAGCACCCACGCCGATACCGGAGCGCTTCAAAAAAGCACGGCGGTCCATGGTGGCACCCAAGCGGGACCCAATTTTATTGAGCAGGCTGTGGTTGTGATTGGGAATCACTTTGGCCACTGTCTTTTCGTCTCTTCGCTTTAACATCTTGGTCTCCTTGAATTACACCAGCAAGGTTCTGTAATAGGTTTTCACATGCTCAGAGAGCTGATAACCCTTCGATTTTTTATCAGTGCCTGTGTCAGCGGCTTGTTCGACCACTTCAGGTTGTTTGCTCACTACGAGTGCAGCACCGGCAGCAGCAACACCTGCGCCAGCACCCACCAGAAATTGGCGTCTGGCCAGTTTTGGCTTGTCTTGACTTATCATTTTCTTGGTCATCTCATCACCTCCAATCAAACGGCACTTTCAAAATCGAAAGACTGTGTTTCAACATCAAAGAACACGCGGGTTAAACGACCCACAGTTTTATAAAAATCAGTATTGGCAGCGGCCTCAATGTCGTCGGCCATCTGGTTGTACCAGCTGGCCAAATGCGCATAGAAAAAAGCCCGTTGCTCGGAAAAGGCCACGGGTGGATCGTCTGCCAAAATCAGGTAGCGCATCACTTCGCACAAAAACGCGATGTGATCTTCTGTTTCAACCAAAGATTCATCGCGAGTCAGGCCGAATTTCGCCAAGTCGTCGCGCAACAACACCAGCGGCTTCTCATTAAGATAACCGGACATGAAATACGATCCGTAAAGCATCACTTCAGGCCTGCCAATGCCGATGAAGTTGTCGACAAACTCTTGGTTGATTGCTTTGCTGTCGAACTGCTTCACCACACGCAGCAATTCGGAAAACTCGAACCCCAACGGGGTTGTCACATCCAGGCTGGCACGGTCAATTTCCCTAAACTTGGCGAGAAAATCGTCGGTCACCTTGCCTGAGTACAAATGGGACAACAAACCATAAAAATCGGCACGTGCCCAGTCTTCACCAGCGATCAGGTTTTCATCTTGTTGAGCTGGGGCGATCATTTCTTCACCTCAAAAATTGTCATTTCATCCTTGGCGCTGTACATGTCGGTTACACGGCAATCGGCGCACATTTTCAGGCGGTTTGCATTGCGCTCGAACATACTGTGCTGGCTCAACTTGGCAAACATGTTGTCGATCATGTGCTTGGTTCCGAAGGCCTTGCCGCAGCTAATGCAATGGAAAGGTTGGGATTCATTCAACACCCGCTTTTCACGCGCTGCGGGCCCAAGCAACAATTGGGGCACCAACTGCATTGCGTTTTCCGGGCAAGTTTCAACACACAAGCCGCACTGCACGCAGTTGCGCTCGATGAAGCGCAGTTGTGGCATTTCAGGGTTGTCGATCAAAGCCGATGCCGGGCACGCACTGGTGCAACTCATGCACAAGGTGCACTTGTCTTTGTTCACCAACACCGCACCAAACGGCGCAGCAGCTGACAGTGCAATGGGTTCTGCAAAGCTGATTTTTGATTTCGCCTGGGCTTGCTCAACCAAATGGTCGATTGCAAATTCCATGCGGGTACGCTTGTTGGAAGACAACTCAAAGCTGGCTGCTGCTACGCCACTGGCTTGCAGATCGCTGGCAGCAAACAACTGATCAGCCTGGCCGATGTGCAACAGGCGAACACGGCTTTGCATACCGATCGCTTCCAGCAAGGTATTCACCCAACCCACTTGCGCTGCCAGTGGCTCGCCATAGTGGCTGGCTTCAACAGCCGATTGCATTACAGTGACCCGATCAGCGCCGAAAGCCAAGGCAGACAACCACAAATCGGGGCCAACACTAGCGCTGTGGTTCAATTCAATGGGCAACAAACTGAAATCTGACACTGCTGCTTTGCTTGAGGCTGGTTTGGCAGCCTTCTTGGCAGACTCCAACCAATTGTGCTCAAGGTCAGGGCCATGTAGAACCACTTCAGCTTTTTTACCGCCATTGGCGCGGAAAGCCTTCAAGGCAGTTTTAAGTGAACGCCCCTGCACGGTGGCTGGGCTTAATGCAAACTGAATGGCGCCAGTCGGGCAAACGGTAGTACAAGCACCGCAACCCAAACACAAATGCGGATTTACTTCAATTTTCTCGCCGGCTGGTTTGATGGCTTTGGTGCTGCAGGCATCAATACAATTGCTGCAACCTTCTTTGTTTGAACGGCTGTGAGCACAAATGCTCTGCTTGTATTCGAAAAACTTCGGCTTCTCAAATTCTCCAACTGTTTGAACCGCATCAAGCATGGCTTCCAGCAACAACTGGTCACTGTCACCCACATGCCAGTAACCCAAAGGCGCCTGGCGGTCTGCAAACAAACCGGGCATGGTGCAGTCAATCACCATGTCATATTGCCGCGCAATAACAGAATTCATGTCAGCAAATGAAATTGCTTTGAAGTCGCCACAGGCCTTGATGCATGCGCCGCTTTGGTCGCAACTGTTCAAATCAATGGTCAGCGACTCTTTGGAAATGGACTGTGTTGGGCATGCATCCACACAAGCGCCACAACGGGTACACATTTCCATGTCAACAGGGTTGGTCTTTCGGGTATTTAAAGTGAACGCGCCAAGGTAGCCCTCAGCAGTGTCTACGCTCAAAGCCAACACGTTCAGATTGCGCTTGGCTGGCAACACGATGCCCGAAGGATCTGACACCAAAAGATCAACGGTCAGGTTGTTTGCAAGAGTTTGTGCGTGATGCAATTGCTTGTCATTGTTGGCCACAATTGCAATACACCCCTGCGATTTGAATAACACAGCGGGCACAGGCTCAACCTGAAAGTCAGTTTCATAAGCAGCCAAAGCCGCCACAGTAGCCGCTGTTTCGGGAGAATTTTGGGATGAAGGTTGGCCACGCAGCAAACCGCGCAGGTTAAAAAACTCAATAGCTTGAGAGGCAGTGCTGTCCGCGAGAGATTCAAACACCGCTTGCTCTTGGGTACAACCCACGAAACAACGCGCTCCGCTGGATTTGTTTTTAGCATCGAGCACCGCGGCAATACCATCGCGACAAGCACGCTGGGCCGACACAAAGCGGATACCTTCGACTTTCACGTTTTGCAACGCCTTGTCGATCGCCTCACCGCTGCCCTGGCAACCACACACAAACACATCCGAGTTGGTCATTTTTTGAATACTTCTATTTTGGTTATTTGGCAATTATTTGCAAAACTTGTGCCAGAACGGCTTAGGAAATTTTCTTATTTAGAATCAAACGTCTAGAAACAAGCGGCCATTTATGCTGCGGCACTGTGGTTCATTTTGTCCGCATCATGTTGGACAAGACAAAGACAAAATGTACCAGGTAGCGACTATTCACCACCCGATTTTTCAAGCGGTTGTTTTTTAAATTCTGCATTTAAATCATCACCTTGCAAACCATCAGGGATAACCCTAAGATCTGAAGAGGCGATCGTTTCATGAGTACCAGGCAAATCAGCCTCATGGGATTTGTCTAATACAGCAACATCGGAATCGCCCGGAGCATCAATTTCTGAGTCAAGCTTTTCAAGCCTCTGCAGCCCCTGCTCCATGTCACTTATTTTTGGTATCTCAAGGTCTGGCCTGCTAAGCAATTGCTTGGACAAAGTCATCTTGCCAATGTCTTCTTTGCTAAGCGGCGTGAATTTGTTGTAATCGTCAATGTAGATATCAAGGCCATCCATGACATTGAATTCCGGGCGGGAAAACAGCGCCTTGAATGCCTTGTTTTTAAGTTCAGTGGATACCTTCTCAGCCATGAAGGCCTTAATGTCTCCGCCCTGCTGCACAGCCAATAAATCCGCCTCGGTGGGCAATGGTAGCTGGGGCTCAGGCGCAGGCTGCGCCCGCATACTTTGCTGAGCTTCAGCAATACCGGTTGTGGTAGCAACAGGTACAGCGTCCATACCAACAGTTGGCAACTTGGGCTGCGGCGGCGTAGGCTGCTCAGCCAGCTTTTCCTGCGCCCGAACTTCAAGTTTTCGCTTGGACCATCGACTTAAAAAGTTCTCGCTCATCGATTTAGCCACGCTCCTCGGGTTTCAAAAACGACTGGGGGCGCCTGCGCTGTTTTGGCTCGGGTTGATATTTGGCCTGAACCAGTTCGGCAAGCCAACTGGCCACCGGCCCGGGCAAAGGCAGGGTTTGAACTTCTTCGTTGGAATCCATCCACCGTGCCGCTTCGTCGTAACTGAATGTGGCATCGAATACAGAGGGCATATTTTTTTTGTTGTCATCCGGGTAACGAACCCCGAAAAAAATAAACGGCGTTTCGTTGTCCAGGTTCAGGAAATAACCTTGCAACTGATCCTGATAAACCTCCACCGTAACCTGTTGAACCCGTTCATCAGCGCCTTGTGGCATTTGAGCATCCGCCGGGCCCATTTCAACCACCTGCCAGCGAAACGGCTGCCAAGGCGAGTTTTGTACCACCTTGCCAATTTTCACATTCAAAGCCAGTTCACCCAGCACCAAAAATTTTGCGCTCAAAAAACACCTCAGTTAGTTGCCGGTACCCGCCAGTAAGGGCACAATTCATGAAGACTAGATTAGAAGATACATTACAAGTATCACAATAGGAGTTTGCCCCATGAGGCGAGGGACAGAACGATGACAGACCGAGTTATTCAACTGGTCCAAGACAATTCGCGTGTTATTCCTTTGAATTTCAGCGCACCGCAAAACAGCGAAGTACCGGCAAAAGATCACTTCAATCGCAGACTTCACGACTTGCGGATTTCCGTCACCGATCGCTGCAACTTTCGTTGCGTGTATTGCATGCCCAAGTCGATTTTCGACAAGGACTACCAGTTCCTGCCACACAAAGATTTACTTAGTTTCGAGGAAATTGTGCAGGTTGCCCGAGAATTTGTGGCGCTCGGTGTGGAAAAAATTCGCCTGACCGGGGGCGAGCCCCTGCTTCGAAAAAACATCGAAATCCTGATCGAACAGCTTGCGCGCCTTCGCACACCGGGCGGCAAACAAGTTGAAATCACGCTGACCACCAACGGCACCCTGCTGCGCAAGAAGTCAAAAATTCTGAAAGAAGCGGGTTTGAATCGCGTGACCGTGAGCCTTGATGCGATCGACGACGCAGTTTTCAAAGCCATGAACGACGTAGACTTTTCGGTGAATGAAGTGCTGGACGGAATCGAAGCCGCCCATGAAGCAGGCCTCGGGTCAATTAAGGTGAACATGGTTGTGAAAGGCGGCATGAATGACAACCAGGTACTGCCAATGGCCAAACATTTTAAAGGCACGCCCCATATACTTCGGTTTATCGAATACATGGATGTAGGCAGCAGCAACGGTTGGAAAATGGATGAAGTGGTGCCTTCAGCGCGAATCATCAACATGATTTCGCAGGGGCTTTCTCAACTACAAATGGTTGATGCCAATTACATTGGCGAAGTGGCCGAGCGCTGGAGATACAGCGATGGAACGGGAGAAATCGGTGTTATTTCTTCAGTAACCCAGGCCTTCTGCAAAGACTGCACCCGCATTCGCTTGTCCACTGAGGGCAAGCTTTATACCTGCCTGTTTGCCAGCAAAGGCCATGATTTAAAACCACTGATTCGCTCCAATGTTTCACCTGAAGAAATCGGTGAAAAACTGAATTTTGCAATCAGAAACCTGTGGGCTGTTCGGGCTGACCGCTATAGTGAAATTAGAACCAGCAACACCACACAGCCCAAAGACCGAATTGAAATGTCGTATATCGGTGGCTGAGGACCTTATTGAACCAATCTATGGCAGCACATATACAAACCACCCACGCAAGCATACCCAGTACCGTTGAAATTACGGCGACGAATGAACGTGGCGAACAGGTTCCGGTTCAAATTTCCGGCGAACACCCTCTTACCTTGTACTTCGACAAAAAAGAATTACTGACCATCATGACCCTTGGTGCTCAACCCGAGGCTTTGGCACTGGGCTGGCTGCGCAACCAACGTTTGGTGTCGGATCCTTCAGAAATTGCAGCCATTCATGTGGACTGGGAAACTGAAAGTGTCGCAGTTACCTCAACTGTCTTGAAAAACGCAGGCCAAACCATTTGGGAAACCACTGAAAAGGCCCAGAAGCTGGAGAAGAAAACTACCACATCGGGTTGTGGGCAAGGCACTGTGTTTGGCGACCTGATGGAAGATCTGGATAAAGTGCAACTTAGCAATGCCTACAACCTGTCGCAAGATGTGTTGTATGGTGTGATGGACCAGGTACGCAAACACGAATCCATTTACAAACAAGCTGGCGCCGTGCATGGTTGCGCACTGTGTTCCAACAGTGGTGAAAACCGCGGTGAAATTTTGCTGTTTGTTGAAGACGTAGGCCGCCACAATGCAGTAGATGCAATAGCTGGGCAAATGTGGTTTCATGGCATGACTGGCGAAGACAAAATTTTTTACACCACAGGCAGGCTAACTTCTGAGATGGTGATCAAATGTGCCCAAATGGGCATTCCCGTATTGGTGTCACGTTCCGGGCTTACGCAAATGGGCTACGAAATTGCCCAGAAACTAAACATCACCATGCTGGGCCGCTGCCAAGGCAAACACTATTTGCTTTACACCGGCACCCATCGATTCAACACATTAACCAACACACAATTCGCATGAGTATTTCACTGGATGACATTGCTGGCGTGATTCTCGCCGGAGGCATGGGCCGCCGAATGGGTGGCGTGGACAAAGGTTTGCGCAATTTCAAAAGCGCCCCCCTTGCGCTGCATGCAATGATGCGGCTGAATTCGCAGGTTGGTAGTTTGTGTATTAATGCCAACCGCAATATTGGCGTGTACGAAGGCTTTGGCGTCGATGTGGTATGCGACATTCAACCCGACTACGCAGGCCCATTGGCAGGCATGCAAGCAGCCCTTGCCCACACCAATTCGCCTTTTCTGGTTACAGTACCCTGCGATGTACCCATGTTCCCTTTTAACCTTGTGGAAAAGCTGAGTGCACCCTTTGAAAAGAATGTAGGGCTGATGTTGACTGTTGCGTCAACGAAAGGCCGGCACCACCCCGTGTTCTGCATGATGCGAACCGAGCTGCTGCCCAGCATGGAGGAGTTTCTGCGCAAGGGCGGCCGGAAAATTGACGCCTGGTATGCCAACATTCCCCACGAAGCGGTTGAATTTGATGACGAAGCTGCTTTTCACAACGTGAACACGCTTGAAGAACTCAAAGAACTTGAACAGAAAAGTTAAGCAGCAAGGCAAGTTATGGAAACTGATTTTCAAACGGTCAACGAAGCGCGCACCAAAATACTGTCTCTACTACGGCCAATTACAGGCACCCGCACGGTGGCCATACGTGATGCACTGGACCAGGTATTGGCGGCAGATTTACTCTCGCCCATCAACGTACCAGCCCATGATAATTCCGCGATGGATGGCTATGCCTTCAACGGCAACAGCATAAAAAACGGCGATATCACCCACCTTAAAATGATTGGTACCGCGTATGCAGGCAAAGCATTTAATGGCAGCTGTAGCCACGGTGAATGCGTGCGTATCATGACCGGCGCTGTGATGCCAGAAAATTGCGATACTGTGCTGGTTCAAGAAAATGCCACCGTGAACGGCGACACCATCAGCTTTCCGCCAGGTGCAGTAAAAGCAGGCGACAACCGCCGACTGGCGGGTGAAGATTTAACCGTTGGCAAACCCGCCCTGCCCGCTGGCAAGGTACTGCGCCCGGCTGATCTGGGTCTGCTCGCTTCGCTGGGTATTGCAGAAGTTTCGGTACGCAGAAAACTACGGGTGGCCTTTTTCTCCACGGGCGACGAACTTCGGTCCCTCGGCCAGCCTCTTGACGAGGGCTGCGTGTACGACAGCAACCGTTACACCTTGTATGGCATGTTGACCCGACTTCGATTCATCGAACTGCTGGACATGGGTGTGGTACAAGACTCCCCCGAAGCCCTTGAACAGGCCATGTTACAGGCCATGGAACAAGCCGATGTGATCGTGACATCAGGAGGGGTTTCTGTGGGCGAAGCCGATTACACCAAACATGTCATGGAAAAACTGGGCAGCGTTAATTTCTGGAAAATAGCCATGCGCCCAGGCCGCCCAATGGCTTTTGGTCAGGTAAACAATAAAACCACCGGTGACTCTGCTTATTTGTTTGGCCTGCCCGGAAACCCGGTTGCGGTCATGGTGACGTTCTATGCATTTGTTCGGGACGCCTTGTTCAAGCTTGCCCATGCCAACGCGCTGCCAATTCCAATGGTGACAGCCAGGTTGGCGCAAAACGTGCGCAAACGCCCTGGGCGAACTGAGTATCAACGGGCCAGGCTAGTGATGGAAAACGGCATGGTGACAGCACAGCTCACCGGCGCGCAGGGATCAGGAATTTTGCGAAGCATGTCTGAATCGGATTGCCTTCTGGTGCTTGAACATGATCAAGGTGACCTGAAGGCTGGAGACACAGTGCTGGCGCTACCATTTGAGGGATTGATTTAAAACATGGCGATCCCCACCCTGGGGAGTGAACCAAGTGAGTGATTTTCAGGGTTAAACTCAAGCGCTACCATGGGCGCTCTCGAACGACGGCCCATGACATGCTCCAAGATCCTCGCCCTATCAAACCATTGCAACACGCATTTCGCAGCTTGCTTGAGGAATTGGGACTGGAATTTTTACCCAGCCAATGGGCGCTGCAGGCTGATCTGGCCGAACCAGGAAATGATCCGGAACTGAATCAACTTCTGGCTTATCTTTCAGCCTGCAATATCAACCAAAAGCTTTTTCAGAATGTATCTGCCAGCGAGATAAAACACCTCGATCCGCACACACTGGTCATGCTTCACAATGGCCAGTGCCTCAAACTTGAAGAAATGCTTGAATCTGGCTCACCCGCGGAATCATTAAAATGGGCTCTTCAAATTGAAGCAGTCAAACCTGGAAAAAAAACTGGTGCACAAGGGGAACTCGAACAAACGCCAGCAAGCTTGCTGAATTTTTGGCAACAGCTTCGAAACAGCAACTGGTTGCGCAAAGCACTCGATTTTGAAAACGGAAGCTTCAAGCCAGTAATCTATGCCTCGTTGTTGATCAACTTGCTTGCCCTAGCCGGCCCACTGTTCTCGCTGCAAGTTTACGACCGCATTATCCCCAACCAGGCCTACGCATCAATGCTGGCATTGCTCACAGGTGTGTTCCTGTGCCTGGGCTTTGAACACTCCCTGAAACATGCGCGCCATCGCTTGATGGAAATTGCGGCCACCTCGATCGACACGCGTTGCACCATGCACCTGTCAAAAGCACTCCTTAATGTACCAATTCACAAAACAGAACCAACCTTGCTTTTGCAACACCTCCGCTCATTCGAGCAACTGCGCGAACTGGTCACTGGCGTATTTCTTCTGGCACTGATCGACTTGCCGTTTCTGGTGCTTTTTCTGGCGGTCATTACCCTGATCCACCCTGTATTTCTGCTGATCTCTGGCGGGGTTATTGTATTAACCCTGCTGTTCATTGCTACATCGCACCGAACAATTTCGGTACTGGGTCAAACGCAAACAAGACAAAGCCGCGAAACCCAAAGCCAATGGCTCGATTCACTGGCCTGCCTGGACAACATTCAGGCCCACGGCGTAGAACAGGCACACAGCAAACTCCTGAACAAGCTCCAACTAAAATCGCGCTTAAGCGGAAATGCGGTTCGTGATCAAATGTTTTTGGTGAATCAGCGAATCCATCTGCTACAACAAAGCAGTTGGGTTCTCACCATCGCGCTGGGCGTTTATTTCATTGTTGAACAGCAACTCACCGTGGGTGGCTTGATTGCGGTTTCCATGCTGACCATGCGTTGTTTTGCTCCAATTCAAAAACTGCAATCACACCTCGTGCAAACCCATTCAGCCCAAGCGAGCTTCGAAGAACTCGACCGGTTTTTGGGGCAACAAAATCAAAGCACAGAACAACGCTCCGCGCTCGAGCGCATCGAAACCATCGGGCTGGACTTTGCAAGTGTATTGAAACCAGGGCGTAATAAAGAAACCGCTCAACCCTTTGACTTCATTGTTCGCAACCTCAACCTGAAACTTCAGGCCGGAGACCGGCTTGGAATCATCGGCACCACTGGGTCCGGGAAAACCTCCCTGCTTAAACTACTGGCCCAACAACTGAAGTGTGATCAGGGGCAAATGGCAGTCAACAAATTGTCGATCGATCACTTTCACAGCAGTGAATTTCAATCCAAAGTGGGCTATGCAAGCCAACCCCCAGTATTGATCAAGGGAAGTTTGCTCGACAACATTCGCTTCATGCGCCCACACATCAGCACCGCCAATTGTTGGCAAATTTTGCAACAACTTGGGCTAAAAGAATGGGTAGACCAACACCCGGACGGCATTCACATGGCCATCGAAAGTCAGGGTAATAACCTGTCATCCGGGCAAAAACAGGCGGTTTCGTTGTGCCGGGCATTGGCGGGTCAACCTCAATTGTTACTGTTGGACGAGCCCACGGTTTGCCTTGACCAGCACATGGAAAACCAGTTGATGCAATACCTGCAACAGCTTCCTGAACAAACAATTCTGATATTCACCACACACAAGCTTGGTTTACTCGCTTGCGCCAGCAGCCTTGCTCTAATGCATCAAGGCCAAATACATGCTCATGGCAACAAGCCTGAAGTCCTGCATGCGGCCAACGCACTGGCAATGCAACGCAAACAGAAAATCCAAAACGAAACATGAAAATTCAAAAGCACCTAAAGCAATTTATTGACTGGCTAGCCGGGCGAAACGGCGAACATCACATGCCCGCAACTGCGGGACTTGATCAGTCAAGACTTTGGCAGGAACAACAAGTGCTGACCAAACGCTTGGTTCACGGCTGTGCCCTTACTTTGCTGGTACTACTGGCTTGGTCCGCTATTGCCACAGTGCCTCAAGCGGCGCATGGCGAAGCGCGCGTGGTGCCATCGCAGCGTTTGCAGGTTATTCAAGCCGTAGATGGAGGCGTGATCAACCAGGTTTTTGTTCGTGAAGGCCAACTGGTTAAAGCTGGCGACAAACTGGTTCAAATTGACATTACGCGCTTTTCCTCCAGTCTGAAGGAGAAGGAAGCGATTGATGCATCGTTTCAATTTCGCGAAGCCCGTTTAATGGCACAACTGAACAATACAACACTGAATTTGCCAGCCTCTTTAATAAATCAGTACCCCGATTTGTATTCGCAGGAATCCAAGCTGTTGCAAACCAAGCTTCAGGAATGGGAAGCACAAACCCAAATATTCAAACAACAGCTAGATCAGCGGCAACGCGAACTTGACGAGGCACAAAGCAACGCCACCGCAGCCAAGCGCAGTCTGGAAATATCCGAACAGGAACTGGCCAGCATGCGACCGTTGCTGAAGGGCGGTGCGGTGTCACCAGTTGAAGTATTGCGAATGGAGCGAGATGTATCCAAAGCCAAGGGCGACTATGAAGGTGCCAATGCGCAAATCAGTCGCTTGTACTCAGCCATTCGCGAAGCACGGCAGAAAATTGAAGAGATACGCCTGAAGCAAATTAATGAAGCGCGAACCGAACTCTCTGAAGTGAAGGCACGGTTGGCAAGCCTGGAGCAAAACCAGATCGAGCTGACCGACAGGGTTAACCAAGCCACCTTGAAAACACCAGTGGATGGCCTTGTACAACGTATTTTGTACAACACGCGAGGTGCTGTAGTACCTGCAGGCAAAGAGGTTATTGAAATTGTTCCGATTGATGAACAATTGGTTTTTGAGACGCGGATTAATCCAAAAGACATCGCATTCATCCGCCCTGAGCAAAGAGCCAACATTCGCGTAACAGCCTATGACTATTCAATTTACGGCGCGCTGGATGGCACTGTAGAGAGCATTTCTGCAGACAGTTTGCTGGATGAATTCGGACGCCCCTACTTCAGCGTGAAGGTGACTGTTCCACGCTTAAATGTGGATGAAAAAATACGCCTGATGCCAGGTATGGTTGCCAATGTCAGCATTGAGACCGAAGACCGTACCGTGTTGTCCTACCTGACCAAGCCTGTGATAAGGGGTTCAGTGCAGGCCTTTACTGAGCAGTAAACCACCACAGCCCCTCTAAATAACTCCATAGAGTTAACTCTCACTTATCCTGACCCGATCAACTGCTTGGCACGCAGTTGATATGGAACCAAACTCGCGAGTCGATTACTTACTTATGATATCGAATCCGAGGACCCCCCATGAGTGAAAAGCCAGTTGTAAAAGCCCAAGAATGCGATCCAAGTACCTTGGGATTGGCCAGAAAACCACGACCAGCCCTGAAGCGCAAGCCACAAACCGAGGTGGTTGTTCAGCTTGGACCATTCACAGATGGTCAAATTACAGCACCTGAAATGGTTCGCCCTCTGGAAGGGCCCACCGAATGGCTGATTAAACCCAAGACTGGCGAGATTGTTCCTTTCGATGCGGACACACCGCCCGAGAAAGACGTTGTTCGCAAATACATTACGGTTGGCGCACAAGACAACGACGTGCCAGAAGACCTGCCAAAACTGAGTGAAGGCTACGTAGTAGAACGTGTAAACCAGGATCCATTGCCAAGCATGGATGGCAAGGTTGGTGAGAACGGTACCAACATTGTTCGCGTGGTTGAAAAAGAAGGCCCCGCCAGTGTGGAATGCAAAGACATGCCCCCACCGCCCCCACCCGTGAACGAAAACGAAGAGCCGCCCCCTCCTCCTCCCCCGGTTGACGAGGAAGAAGAGTGCGAATGCCCTACGCCGCCCACCTGCCCACCTGTGGACCAGCACGAAGAATGCAAACCCGAGCCCGAGTGCAAGCCAGAGCCCGAGTGCAAGCCAGAGCCCGAGTGCAAACCAGAGCCAAATTGCCCTGAAGTGGACGCTGTGGATGACTGTGCGAGTACCAAAGTGGATTGCCCGGTGATCATTGATGTTTTGAAAAACGACCTGGGATGTGGCGATTTGACCATCAAAGAAGCCACTGCGGAAAACGGCACAGTAGAAATCAAGGATGGCAAATTGCATTACACGCCCAATCAGGGTTTTTGTGGAGAAGATGTAATCAGCTACACCATGGGTGATGAGAACTGCCTGACCGATACAGCGCATGTTTACATGAATGTTCAGCCTGGATACGTGCCAGTCACAGGCAGTGATAACTGCCCACCAACTACTGGCTACCCAATCTGTCCTGATTACGTAGACGGCAAGGACTATGGCTTAGACCTGAAAATGAACGACTATGAATTCTCGTCGGAGCATTACTCGGTCGACGCAATCATTGAGGCCACCGAACAAAAGGTACAGGCTTACCTGGATCAAGCCAACGAATACATACAAAGCAAAACAAACTGGATCTCCAGTTTCGGTTCCAGTGGATTCGATTCTTCGTCGAATGTACCCACCGAAGAAGCAGCCGCAGTTTGCTGATGCAATTTAACGAACGAGTCAACATGATTACAAGTCACAACTTCAATACCACGCTGAAAACTTTGCCAGCGGCCCTTATTATTGCCTTTTACTCGCTCCAATCGCCACCAGCGTGGGCGCAAGAAAACATGGCCATACCTGCGGTTGAGGCGCCCAGTACCACTGATCAAGCTGCTCTGCCAGAAGCTCAGCCAGCTGAAAGCAACTCGCCCAATCCATTGCAGCAAAGTGTCATCAAGGGTTTGAGAAACAGCCCTTCTCTGGATGCGGACGTACACGCACTGGAAGCACAAATTGAAGAGGCCAACGTGGTTTTCGGTACCATGTTACCCACCGTCGATGCCAGAGGTTCAGCAGGCCGCGAACGCACCCGGATTGAAGACGCTGATACACGCACTTACAACGCAAACTCATATGGTATTGAAGCGCGCCAGAACCTGTACAACGGTTTTGCTTCACAGGCCCGTTACCTTGCAGCGTATTCTGGAGCCATGCAAACCTACTACAGGTACTTGAACAAGGCCAACCAGGTTGCTTTTGAAGCCTCTAGCGCACACATTGACGTATCCCGCTTTCAGGCACTAACACGTTTGTCGGAAGACAACCTGAAATATCACCTTGACCTGATGAACCGCATTGAGGAAAAGGTAAAAAGCGGTTTTACTCGCCAGTCGGATTTGGAGCAAGCTCGCAGCCGCTATACCCTGGCTTTGGGTAACCTGGCCACAGAAAAAGCCAACACTTTCTCTGCAATGGCCAATTACCAGCGCATAACCGACACCGTTTGGCCTGTTAACCAGACTGGTGAATACATTGTGAATGCCAACTTTGAGGTTGAAAACCGCGAACGCTTGTTGTTTGCGCTGAACAACCACCCACTGCTCAAAGCATCCAATGCATCCATTACAGAAGCCAAACAAGAAGTGACTGCTGCCAGCGAAGGTTTCCATCCACGCCTGGATTTGCGTGCGAAAACTGATATTTACAGCAACTACCTGTCAACATTCGATGAACGTCAAATTTCCTCGATTGACCTTTTGGCCACAATCAACCTCTACCGTGGTGGTTCCGATAGCGCCTCAAGAAACGCTGCAATTAAACGCCGGCTGCGCAGTATGGATGACAAACTGGTAATTTGCAGATCTATTCGGCAATCGACCCAAACCTCTCTTTTTGATGTAGTCAGTTCGCAGAAAAAGTTGAATTACTTCCGTGAGCAGGCGGCTGCAATCAGCAAGGCACGTGCCGCCTATGAGCAACAGTTTGCAGTGGGCCGACGCAGCTTGCTTGATTTGTTGAGTGCTGAAAACGAGTACTACCAGGCGCAACGTGCGTTAATCAACATTGAAGCAGACTTAAGCATTTCAAAACTGAAATTGCTGGCTGCAACTGGTCAACTTACCACCCTGTTTGGTGTTGATGAACTGGTGAATGCAGATGAGCCCACAAGGCGCAACGTGTTGTTGTACAAGGAACAGGCGCAAACCGGCGCGGAAGCAGAAGGGTGCCCCGCAAGTTTGATCAACCTGGAAGATTTCAATTTGCCCAACATCGGATTTGACGATGCCTTTAAGTCTGTGGATGCTACAAACAGCCTACCCCCAATTCAACTTGCACAGCTTGACGTTGCAGGCGGAACTGGTCAGCAAATTGCTGCATTCGGTGATCCTGCTGAAGTATCCAAAAGCTTGATCGACAAAACCAAGGCCTGGGCCAAAGCCTGGGAAAACAAAGATGTAAATAGTTACATCTCTTTCTATGCGCCAAACTTCAAACCAGAAGAAGGCAGCTACGAGGCCTGGCTCAATAATCGTCGCGATCGAATTTCGAAAGCGCAAGGAATTGACATCGAAATTTCAGACTTGCAAGTTGTACCAAGTTTCGACAAACCCGATGAATACGAAATCAGCTTTATTCAAGATTATCGTGCGAAATCCTATCAGGAACGCTCAAAGAAAATCTTGACCTGGAAAGATCGCAAGGGTGTTTGGCAAATTATTCGTGAACAGAATATGCCAATGACTACGACACAAACCCAAGGTAAGAAAAATTTGAATCTCGCTGAGGCCAAAGTCGAATAAAGTGATTAATGCTGTTAGGCATTACCAATAAGGCTGCGGGCCAACACTCGCAGCCTTTCATACACCACGCACTTACTCAGGCTCAAGCTGCCAGATTCAGAAAACAAAGCGGCGTTTGTCGAATTTACGACCTCCCGAAAAGCGTCAAGTGCATTAAACTCCCCTCCCTGCACTACACCACCAGCGGCAACACGACTTGCACGCACTACACTGACACCATTCAAAAGCAAACGACGCAATACAGGGACACAATTTTCGGGAATATTGCCATGCCCAGGTGCTGCCACCACAACAGAAGCAGGTTTGCGATTGAGCAAATCTGTTAGCTGTCGCAAAGGCCCGTTACCGGGTGCACAAAATACAATCGCAATTTCCATAGCCTCAAACAAAGGATGTATTTGAGTCGCTGGATCAAACAGTGTGGAGAACTGCCCCTGTGTGCCAATATCGGCAGGTGCACCTAGCGCTTCGAAATGGCCCAACCATTTTTCGTCAGGCAGCACTGAATAAGGACCATCAAATGCATCAATTCCGGCAGTACTGTGCTTTTCAACACATTGCGCAGGGGTGAACAAGCCTTGCATGTACAAACCAAAAGGAAGGTCCACGCCAATCGGGCCACCTTGCGCACTCTCTAATGCAAAGTCGAAGGCACCACTCAAATTGGCAGGTCCGTCGGCATTCTCGGCATCCGAGGGCAACATCGCACCCGTAAAAATAAGTGGTTTAATCAACAAGCCGGGAGGCAGCGTGAGGTACAGGAAGTACAGCATGTCTTCCATGGTGTCGGTGCCGTGGGTCACCAAAATTGCATCGATATTCGGGGCCTGAAGCAAGCGAATTAACACCGCGCGAAGTTGCAGCATGTGGGCCAATTCAAGGTTTTGACTGCCAATGCTGTAAGGCTGCTCGAAGTGCCACTGAGCACGGCGCAACAAACCCGGTATGCCCATGACCAAGCGTTCACCACTCAACTTCGCAGATTCATAGGCCCAGTTTTCAGAGCCTGCTGTTAAGGTGCCTGCAATGGTTCCACCAGTAGCCACCAAAGCCACTCGTGGCAGCGTTTCAGGTATTTGGGGGCGTGTCGTCATCATCAAGTGGGTCGGCCTTGCTGTCATTTAAACCAAGCAAATCTATAGCATCTTTTTCTGGCAGTTCATCAACGCCTTTCAGTTTGCGCTGCATAACACGTGAACGCGTTTCGGCCTGCTCGATATTTTTGGCTGCGCGTTCAAGGGTATCGCGTGTTTTTGCAAGAATATCGCCGAATTTGCCAAACTCGGTTTTAACGGCGCTAAGCACGGTCCACACTTCGCTGGAGCGTTTTTCAAGTGCCAGTGTTTTAAAGCCCAACTGCAACGCATTCAACAGCGTGGTCAGGGTAATTGGGCCAGCCACTGTTACGCGGTGCAAGCGTTGCAAATCGTCAACCAAACCTGGGCGCTTTACCACTTCGGCGTAAAGGCCTTCAGTGGGTAAAAACAAAATACCGAAATCGGTGGTGTATGGCGGTGCCAAATATTTCTCTGCAATGGTTTTGGCCTCAGCACGAATCGCCATTTCCAGGGCTTTGGAGGCAACGGCAACGCCATCGGCATCTGCACGGTCGAAACATTCCTGCAAGCGCTCGTACTGTTCTTTTGGAAATTTTGAATCGATTGGCAACCAAACGGGTTGATCGTCTTCTTTGCCGGGTAGGCGCACTGCAAATTCAACTATGTTGTGGCTGCCGGGCACTGGCTTGATGTTGCGGCCAAATTGCGACGGGGTCAGCATTTGTTCAAGCAAGGCTTGCAATTGAACTTCACCCCAGGTGCCGCGGCTTTTCACATTGGTGAGTACGCGCTTCAAGTCGCCCACACCGGTGGCCAGTGTTTGCATTTCACCCAAGCCTTTATAAACCTGTTCAAGGCGCTCACTTACTTGCTTGAACGATTCGCCCAAGCGGGTTTCAAGTGTGGCATGCAGTTTTTCGTCTACAGTTTTTCGCATCAACTCCAGTTTGCCGGCGTTGTCTTCTTGCATGTCTTTTAATTTTTGTTCAACAGACAATCGAATTTGCGTAAGCTGATCTTGAATCAGGGTATTCGTGCGGTGAAGGGTTTCAGAAAACTGATTCAGCTTTTCCGATTGCAACTGGTTACCCTGGGTAAACTGCCCCACGATTACCTGCTGCAAGCCGTGTGCAGCCTGCTGGCTTTCGGTGCGCGCCTGTGCAAAGGTTTGCTGCAACAACTCGGCTTGCTTGCCTTGGCGTGCTTCAATGTCCTGGTTCACCAAGCGCAGTTGCTTGCCCAGTTCTTCAGACACAAAACGTTGCTGTGCCTGGGCGTCCATCACTTCATTCAGGTTGGCCAACACTTGCTGCTGAAACTGGGCCAACTCGGCTGAATTGTCGGCTGACATTTTTTGGTACACCACAAACAAACCAACCAGCACCAGTACCAGCAAACCCAATACGGCGTAGATCAAAAACGCTTCCATGTTTTACTGGCCCTTGATTGAAATGGTGTTCAAACCCTTGGCACTGCCTTCGGGATCGGGTTTGTTGCGCATCCAATCAGCGGTGCGGAAAAATGAAAGCATCAGCCCTTCGATTACTTTTTCTGGCAATTGCATGGCCCGCAAGGCATTCACCATGCACAGCAACCATTGGTCGCGGTCTTCACTGGAAATTGGAAATGGCATGTGGCGCATGCGCAAACGCGGGTGACCGAATTGGGGAGAATACAAATCAGGGCCGCCCAACCAACCGGAGAGAAAGAGATAAAACTTTTCGCGGGAATGATCCAGGTGCACGGGGTGCAGTTTGCGAATACGCTCGAAAGCGGGGTTTTGATCCATTTCATCATAGAACAGATCAACCAGTTTGCGAACACCGAGCTGTTGGTCCTCAGGTGTGCTGCCAAAATAAACAATCGGCGGCTTGGGTTGGGAGTCGCCGCTGTTGTTGGTGCTGGTTTGGTCGTTGTTGCTCATGAGAATGCCGGTTTGAATGTGGATTTGGTGCTTATTTGGTGCTTATTTGGTGCTTTATAATCAGCTTCTCACATTGTACCGGCATGCCACAGGTTTAAGCGTTGGCCTGCCTCAAGGTATGCATTACGGGTGCGCGGCATACCTTGCTAACAGACCAGGCCCCGAACAACACCGACACCGCAGCACCAGCCACCACGCCAGCAACAATGTGCAAAGGCGACAAGAAGTATTCAAACTCGAACACAAAATGAGCCACACCCCACCCCAAACCTTGCGCAGCAATTGCCGCAACCAGTCCAGCCAGCGCACCCAACACAGAAAGTTCAAGCCATGCAGCGCGCTGCAATTGCGCTGTTGAGGCACCCATGGCACGGTAAATTGCAGCCTCGCGGGTGCGAACACGTGCACCAGTCATTACACAAGCAACCACCACCAAGCCACCCGCAGCCACTGTGAACAAAAATACAAATTGAACAGCTTGGCCCACCTGCCCCAGAATTTTACGAAGCTGCGTGATGACCAGTTCTGTGTCCAGCACAGTAAGGTTGGGGTAAGCGCGTACCAGTTCACGCGACACGGGAATGGCCTTGTCTTTTTGCAAACTGACCGAGGTGATCCAGGTTTGCGGAAAACTTTGTAGCACTTCAGTTGGAAACACCATGAAGAAATTCACTTCCATGGAATCCCAACGCAGTTCACGAATGCTTGTAATTTCCGCGGTAAGCGGTGTACCTGCAATGTCGAAAGTCAGTTGATCGCCCATGCCAATGCCCAAGCGTTCTGCCACGCCATCTTCAACGGAAACTTCCGCTTTTGCTGGTGTTTCATCAAACCAAGCACCTTGGGAAATGGTGTTGTGCGTGGGCAAGGTGTCGGCAAAACTCAGGTTCAATTCACGCTCTACAGTGTTGCGGGCGCGTTCATCAGCGAAAGTATCAGCAGTAATGGTTTTACCGTTGATGGCGCTTAAACGGCCACGCACCATGGGGTATAAGCGAACCGGGTTTTCAGTGGCGGTGTTCAGGGTTTGCTGTACCCCTTCAACCTGGTCGGGTTGTATGTTGAATACAAAGCGATTGGGTGCGTTTTCAGGTACGGCGTCCTGCCAGCGATCGATTAAATCGCCCTGCACTACGGCCAGCATTAACAGTGCAGCCAGCCCCAGTGCAAGGCTTACACCCTGTAGCACCAGGGTGCTGGCGCGTTTGGACATGCTTTGAAACACAGCAATGTTGCTACCTACGCTTTTTCTGCCTTTGCCCAAATAGGCCAAGGCCTTTAACAAACCCCAGAACAACAATGCAAACACCAGCGAGGTACCCACAAAACCTGCAAACAACAGCAAGGCCAACACCACGTTGTTCACGATCAACAAACACACCGCGATTGCGGTGAGCACGCCAAACAGCACCGACAGCACCAATTGTCCACTGCTGCTTTTCAAGGTTTGGTGGCGAATAACAGCCACAGCGGGTGCACGCAGTGCATACCAGGTGGGCACGGCCGCAAAACCCAATAACAACAGGGCCGACAGCAACATGCCCATGGGCAGGTAATGCAAACCAGCCAGTGGCAAATCAACGCCCACTAATTCAGCCAGCAGGGTTAACAGGCCCCAATGGGCAACCCAACCCAAGGCCACGCCAAGCGCACCTGCGCTAAGGGTTAGCATGGCCATGCCAATTGCCCACATGCGCAACAAACATTTGGGTGTGTAACCCAGGCTTTTCAGCACAGCCAGTTCGCTGGCTTGTTCCTTCGCAAACAAATGCGCCACCAGCGCAATGCCAACGCAAGCCACCATGGTGCCAATCAAAGCGGCCATGGCCAGGAAATCGTTGGCGCGTTCCAGCGTTCCGCTGACCTCGGGGCGCCCATTTTCCAGCGTTTCAATTTCTTCGACAGGCGACAACACCGGGGTTAATTCGGCAATTAATTGATCAAGAACTGGCTGCGCGCCGGTGAAGTAAATTCGCCAGGTGGCGCGAGAACCCAAGCCCAGCAGTTTTGATTCTTCGAGGTCGGCTGTGTTCATCATCACGCGCGGGGCAAAATTAACAAAACCACCACCGCGATCGGGTTCCACCAAAATAACCCGGGTAACCGGGCGGGTAATTTCACCCAATTGAATGCGCTCGCCCAGTTCAATATCCAGCGAACCGAGCACGCCTTGATCAACCCACAGTTCACCAGGCGGTGGGCCACTGGCCACTTTCTCATCCTGGCCTTGAGGATTGCGTACGGTTAGTTGACCGCGCAGTGGATAGGTGTTGTTCACCGCTTTCAGCGAGACCAGCAAATCCAAACGTTCGGAGGGCACCACACTGGGAAACACAACGCTGTCAGCTTGCTTTAAGCCCTTGTATTCCGGTTTATCGAGAATGGATAGCCACGGCGCGTTAGCCACGTTGCGCTTTGACTCGATCACCAAATCGCCACCCAGCATTTGGCTGGCATCGCGCACCAGGGCGGCCTCAATTCGGGCAGAAAATACGCCGACCGAGGATATGGCCGCTACAGCCAACACCAATGCCACGAACAAAATACGGAACGACGCACGGCGTGACTGCCGGGCCCAATACTGAAAGGACTGCATGTAGGGTAGCACTTGCTTGGTAAAACACCAGTTTAGGACAAACAGCGGAAGTACAGGTTCCCCTGTTTGTTGCAACGCGGGACTTTCAGCCAGAATAAAAACACGCAAAAAATTGACCGATCGTGCTATTTTGAGTGCAGATTTGAGCACAGACTCCAACAACAAAGATTACTTTTCAGTAACATAAGGAAATATATTACAAAAAACTACCGATTTTTAAGGAGACGGTAACGTGCAAGACGCATTCCCCAATTTGAATTCTCCGCTTGATCTCGGCTTCACTACCCTGCGCAACCGCATCATGATGGGTTCGATGCACACCGGCCTAGAAGACAAGTACAAGGAATTTGACAAGTTTGCAGCCTACTTCGAAGCACGTGCCAAAGGCGGTACGGCCTTGATTGTGACCGGTGGCTTTTCACCCAATCTGGAAGGCTGGCTATATCCATTTGCATCAAAGCTAAGCAGCAGCGGTGCAATTAAACACCACAAAAAAGTAACCGAAGCTGTGCACAAGCATGACGGAAAAATTGTCATGCAGCTGTTGCATGCCGGCCGTTATGCCTACCACCCTCTTAGCGTATCGGCATCGAATGTGAAATCATCGATCAACCCGTTCAAGCCACGCGAAATTGGCGACTTCGGCATTCGCCGCACGATTGCGGCCTTTGCACGGTCTGCAAAAATTGCACAAGAAGCGGGCTACGACGGAGTTGAAGTAATGGGGTCGGAAGGCTACCTCCTGAACCAGTTTATTTGTAAGCGCACCAACCACCGCACGGATCGCTGGGGTGGTTCGGTTGAAAACCGTGCGCGTTTGTCAGTGGAAATTGTTCGCCGCATTCGTGAAACAGTGGGTGAAAAATTCATCATTATTTACCGCCATTCACTGCTGGATTTGGTGGAGGGTGGAAACACTTGGGATGAGGTCAGCTACATCGCGAAGGAAATTGAGAAAGCTGGCGCCACGATGATTAATACCGGTATTGGCTGGCACGAAGCCCGCGTACCCACGATTGTTACTTCGGTGCCCCGCGCGGCTTTTGCCGAACTAACCGCCCGCCTGCGCAAGGAAATCAAGATTCCGGTCGTTGCATCGAACCGGATCAACAAACCTGAAGTAGCCGAACAACTGCTGGCCGATGGCGCTTGCGACATGGTGTCCATGGCCCGCCCCTTGCTGGCTGACCCGGAATTTGCGATCAAGGCCAAAGAAGGCCGCGCTGATGAAATCAATGTGTGCATTGCCTGTAACCAGGCGTGCCTTGACCACACTTTCAGCCTGAAGCGTGCTTCTTGCCTGGTAAACCCGCGCGCCTGCCATGAACTTGAAATTGTAGACAAACCACTGGAACGGAAAAAGAAAATTGCCGTGGTTGGCGCAGGCCCCGCAGGTTTGGCTGCTGCCACTGAACTGGCGCGCCGTGGCCACAGCGTAACGCTGTTCGACAAAGCCGGTGAAATTGGCGGTCAGTTCAACATGGCCAAACAAATTCCGGGCAAAGAGGAGTTCCATGAAACCATCAGCTACTTCAAACGCCAACTGGAGTTGAAAAAAGTGGATGTTCGCCTGAACACCACTGTGAATGCGGCGCTGATTTCCAAGGAACGTTTCGATGAAGTAATCCTGGCCACGGGTATTAAACCACGCACGCCGGATATTGAGGGAATCAACCACCCCAAGGTAATGAGTTATATCGACGTGCTGCTGCACAAAAAAGAAGTGGGCAAAAAAGTGGCGGTGATTGGTGCGGGCGGTATTGGCTTTGATGTGTCGGAATACCTGACGCACGACTTCGCCCACCCTTCCCCAACCCTTGACCTTGAAAGCTGGAAAAAGGAATGGGGCATTACCTTTGACCCGAACAACGCAGGCGGTATTGATGGCGTGCAAGCCGAACCACCCAAGCCCGCACGTGAAGTATGGCTGTGCCAGCGCAAGGATGAACCACTTGGCAAACGCCTGGGCAAAACATCGGGCTGGGTGCACAAGGCCAGTTTGAAAAGCCGCCGTGTTCACTTCATGCAAGGGGTTGAGTACTTGAAAATTGACGACCGTGGTTTGCATGTGATGAGCGCCCATGGCCCGCAAATTCTGGAAGTGGACAACATTATTGTATGCGCAGGCCAAGACCCCTTGCGTGAACTGGTTGAGCCCATTGAAGCGCTTGGAGTGCCGGTGCACTTGGTGGGTGGTTCTTCAGTAGCGGCAGAACTGGATGCCAAACGTGCAATTAATCAAGCCACTCGCCTGGCTGTAACCCTGTAAGGGCGGAAGAAGAAATGACACAAAAATCGATGCTGCAAAAGGTGTACGCGCAAGTGGACAAACTGCCCACGCCTTTAAAAACCCGCGCCTTTACCCTGCTGTTTGGCCGTGCGGTGAAATACTTTAAAACCAGTGGTTTGAAATTTGAATGGATTGAACCCAACCATTCAATTGTGGTGATTAAAAACCGCCCATATGTACAAAACCACATTGGCACAGTGCATGCCGTGGCCATGATCATGATTGCGGAATCGGCGACTGGCGCATTGGTGGGCTTGAATGTGCCTGCAAACGCCATACCTGTGATTAAGCGCATGGAAGTGGATTACCGCAAACGCGCTACTGGTGATATGAAGGCCGAAGCCATGCTGACGCAAGAACAGATTGCGATGATGCAAACCGAAGAACGCGGTGAAGTGGATGTGGCTGTAACCATTACCGATGGTGAAAGCAAAGAGCCTATTTTTGTTCGCGCCATTTGGGCCTGGACACCAAAGCGCAAAAACTAAAAAAACAAGAAACCGCAGGGAGACACGCACATGGTGCCATTTGAATTCAGAACCGTGAACCGCATTGTGTGCGAATCCGGAAGCTCGCTTCGAATGGCTGACATGTTGATGCCCTTGTTAACCCAGCATGGCCTGAAAACCGCAAGAGTGTTCATGCTGGTCGACCCCTTCATTGCGGGTACTGATGCCTTTAGAACCATTTGTGAAAACCTGGCCGCTGCAGGCCATGCGGTGCATAGTTGCAAGGACGTTGAACCCGACCCACCCGAGGCCTTGGTTCACCGAGTAACTGCACAGGCCAAGGAATTTAAAGCCGATGTGGTTGTAGCCATTGGTGGCGGCTCAACCTTGGATGTAGCCAAGCTGATTGCCGTATTGGCACGCGGCAAACAGGAACTAAAAACCATGTACGGCGTTGGCAATGTGCACAGCGACCGCCTACCCTTGGTATTGGTACCCACCACCGCAGGCACGGGCAGCGAGGTAACGCCTATTTCGATCGTGACCACGGGAGTGGACACAAAAATGGGTGTTGTGTCGCCCGTGTTGTATGGCGACCTGGCTATTCTGGATGCTGACTGGACGCTTAGCCTTCCCCAACATGTAACCGCTGCGACGGGAATTGACGCAATGGTTCACGCCATTGAAGCCTACACCAGCAAGCGCCTGAAAAACCCTTATGCTGATTTTTTGGCCTGCGAAGCGCTGCGCCTGTTGGCAGCAAACCTTCACACTGTGTGCAAAGAGCCAGCCAACCGGGAGGCACGCCAGGCAATGATGCTGGGTTCTTGCATGGCAGGCCAGGCTTTTGCCAATGCACCTGTGGGTGCGGTGCATGCATTGGCTTATCCAATCGGCGGTATTTTTCATGTGCCGCACGGGTTGAGCAATTCGCTGGTGTTGCCACATGTGTTGCGCTTTAACCTGCCCGCCGCAGAACAACAATATGCCGAACTTGCACAGGTATTGAAACTGGGCCACCAAGGCGACAGCGCAGCGCAATTGGCACAAGCTTTTATTGATTACACGGCTACCCTCTCGCCCTCCACTGGCTTGCCGGTAGGCCTGCGCGAAGTGGGCATTGCCGAAAAAGACTTGCCGGTAATGGCCAGCGCGGCCATGCTGCAAACCCGCCTTCTGAGCAACAACCCACGGGATGTGAATGAAGCGCAGGCTTTGGCTATTTACCAAGCAGCATATTAATTAATAAAACAATTGCATCCATGACAACACCGGCCCAATACCCACACCAACAAGCTGTTCAAACCCGTTGGCATGACAACGACATTTATGGCCATGTGAACAATGTGGTGTATTACAGCTACTTCGACAGTGTGGTAAACCGCTACCTGATCGAAGAAGGCGGGCTTGATATTCACAACGGTGAGGTTGTGGGTTTTGTGGTGGAAAGCCAGTGCAAATACCTAAAGCCCTTGGCCTACCCGGAACCTGTTACCGCAGGCCTTCGGGTTGGGAAACTGGGCAACAGTTCCGTGCGGTATGAATTGGCCTTGTTCAACGCCAAAGGCGAATTATGCGCTGAAGGTTATTTTGTTCATGTTTTTGTGAACAAAGCCGACAACAAACCCACACCGATTCCAGAGGGTTTGAGGGGGGTATTGGCTAAACTAATACCCTGTATCTAAGGCCAGACCGCTCATACGCATTTTCAACACCACAAAAAATAAGTAAATTACGGACGCCCACTGAAAACGCAATCTATATCCGGCAACATATGCGTGGCTTAATCAAGCACACGGCAAAAGGGTAATAGGTAAATGGCAAAGAACGACACCGCCAAAAGCGGCAACGGCGCTACAGAAAAGAAAAATCAGCTCGGCTTCGAGGCCGAGCTTTTCAAGACAGCCGACAAACTGCGCGGCAACATGGAGCCAAGCGACTACAAGCACGTCGCGCTTGGGCTCATTTTCCTGAAATATATATCTGACGCCTTTGAGGCCAAACACAAGGCACTGCTTGCTGAAGACTTCCAGGCCGCTGAAGACAAAGACGAATACCTTGCCGACAACGTGTTCTGGGTGCCGAAGGAGGCACGCTGGTCCCATTTGCAGGCCAACGCCAAGCTGCCCAGCATCGGCACCTTGATTGATGACGCCATGCGCGCCATCGAGAAAGACAACGAATCGCTCAAAGGCGTACTGCCCAAGGACTACGCCCGCCCCGCACTGAACAAAGTGATGCTGGGTGAATTGATCGACCTGATTTCAGGCATTGCACTGAACGAGGAAGGCGACCAATCCAAAGATATTCTTGGCCGCGTGTACGAATATTTTCTGGGCCAGTTCGCCGGGGCCGAAGGCAAGCGCGGCGGCGAATTCTACACCCCGCGCTCGGTTGTTCGGGTTATGGTTGAAATGCTGGAGCCTTATTCGGGCCGTATTTACGACCCGTGTTGTGGATCGGGCGGCATGTTTGTGCAATCAGAAAAATTCGTGAAAGAACACGGCGGCCGCATTGGTGACATTGCCGTTTACGGGCAGGAATCCAATTACACCACGTGGCGGCTGGCCAAAATGAACCTGGCTGTGCGGGGTATTGACTCGGACATTCGCTGGAACAACGAGGGCAGCTTTCACAAAAACGAACTGCGCGACCTGAAAGCGGACTACATTCTGGCAAACCCACCATTCAATATTTCCGACTGGGGTGGTGACCGCCTGCGTGAAGACGTGCGCTGGAAATTTGGCGCACCACCCACGGGCAACGCCAACTACGCGTGGCTTCAGCACATTTACCACCACCTTGCGCCCAACGGCACGGCGGGCGTGGTGCTTGCCAACGGCTCGATGAGTTCCAACCAGTCTGGCGAAGGCGACATTCGCAAGGCCATGCTGGAAGCCGACACGGTGGACTGCATGGTGGCGCTACCCGGGCAGCTTTTCTACTCCACGCAAATTCCCGCGTGCCTGTGGTTTTTGGCCCGTAACAAGAACCCAGGTAATGATTTGCGCGACCGGCGCGGGCAAGTGCTGTTCATCGACGCCCGCAAAATGGGCCAGCTGGTGGACAGAACCCGGCGCGAACTGACCGATGCAGAAGTACAAAAGATTGCAGACACCTACCACGCATGGCGCGGTGAGAAAAACGCTGGGGAATATGCCGACGTAGCTGGGTTTTGCAAATCGGCCACACTGGAAGAAATAGCCAAACATGGCCATGTGCTAACACCGGGGCGATACGTGGGTGCTGCCGATGTGGCAGACGATGGCGAACCCTTTGAAGAAAAAATGGCACGGCTTTCAAAACAGTGGCGCGAACAAAGGCAACAAGCCGCCAAACTGGATGCAGCCATTGAGGCCAATTTAAAGGCGCTGGGCTATGCTGAATGACCTGAACACTGGCAGCGCCAGCGATTACCACCAGTGGCTACGGGGCCTAAAAACCCGCTTTGTTCAAGTGCAGTTGAAAGCCGCCGTGGCGGTAAATACCGAACTGTTGCAGTTTTATTGGGAACTGGGGGCAGACATACTGGCGCAACAGGCCAGCCAGCGCTGGGGTAGCGGTTTTTTAGAAAACCTAAGCCGGGACTTGATGCAGGAATTTCCTGACATGAAGGGTTTTTCCAAGCGCAACCTTGAGCAAATAAGGCGTTGGCACCAGTTCTGGAGCCAACACCCAGCAATTGCGAAGCAGGCTGCTTCGCAATTGTTTGCCATTCCCTGGTGGCATCACGTGGTTATTCTCAGCAAATGCCAAAGCCATGCCGAAGCCCTGTACTACGTGCAACAAACCCAAGCCCACGGCTGGAGCCGTGTGGTGCTTACCCACCAAATCGAAAGCGGCCTGTGGCAACGTGAAGGGCAAGCCCTGACCAACTTTGCCCACACCTTGCCCGCCCCGCAGTCTGAATTGGCGCGGCAAATGCTGAAAGATCCCTATGTGTTCGACTTTTTATCGCTTACACCCGAACACACCGAACGCGAACTGGAAAAAGCCCTGATAGACCACATAACCCATTTTCTATTGGAACTGGGCGCAGGCTTTGCCTACATGGGCCGCCAAGTGGCTTTGCAAGTGGGCGAGCGCGAGTTTTTTCTGGACCTGCTTTTCTACCACGCACGCCTGCACTGCTATGTGGTGGTGGAACTGAAAACCGTGGACTTTGAACCCGAGTTTGCAGGCAAACTGAACTTCTACCTGAAAGCCGTTGACGAACAACTGCGCGGCGAACACGATGCCCCAACCATCGGCCTGCTGCTGTGCAAAAGCAAAGACAAACTGGTGGCCGAATACGCACTGAGTGATATGAGCAAACCCTTGGGGCTGGCCACCTACCAACTGTCAAATACCCTGCCCGATGAATTGCAAGGACAATTGCCGAGTATCGAGGAGCTGGAGGCGGAGTTGAAGGGAGTGGGGAATGACTAATATACAAACGCTAAACGCTATTTGCTCGTTAATTGTTGATTGTCCGCACAGCACGCCTGCTTGGACTGATTCTGGTTACTTGGTCCTTCGTAATCAAAATATCAAGAATGGCAAGCTTGATTTATCAAATCCATCATTCACCGATGAAAACCACTTCAATGCGCGTAATCGGCGTGCGAAGCCGTCATTTGGTGACATCGTGATCACACGCGAAGCTCCGATGGGTGATGTTTGCATGATCCCTAATGGTCTTGAATGCTGTCTCGGTCAACGTCAGGTATTGCTTCGCCCAAATCCTGAAGTAGTGAATCCACGATATATCTTGTATGCGTTGCAATCGGAGTTTGTGCAGCATCAGATTTCTTGGAATGAGGGAACTGGCTCAACGGTCAGCAATCTCCGTATTCCAGTGCTCGAGTCATTAAACGTTCCGACACCATCAATTGAAGAACAACATGCCATCGCCCACATCCTCGGCACGCTGGACGAAAAGATCGAACTCAACCGCCAACAAAACGAAACGCTGGAGGCCATGGCCCGCGGCTTGTTCAAAGCATGGTTTGTCGATTTCGAGCCCGTACGCGCCAAGATGGAAGGTCGCTGGCAACGTGGCCAATCCCTGCCCGGCCTGCCCGCGTACCTCTATGACCTGTTTCCAGGTCGGCTTGTGGAATCGGAGTTGGGGGAAATTCCGGAGGGATGGGCAGTTGGCAGCTTTGCTGATGCCGTTGAGATTATCGGAGGCGGCACACCGAAAACTTCGGTTAGCGAATACTGGGATGGTGATATTCCTTGGTTTTCAGTCGTAGACACGCCTGCAGCAAGCGATATCTTTGTTGTTCAGACTGAAAAGTCGATTACCCAGACTGGATTGAATGGGAGTTCGGCGCGGCTGATTACTAAGGGAACGACCATCATTTCTGCTCGGGGGACTGTTGGCAATCTAGCCATCGCTGGGTGTGACATGACCTTCAACCAATCGTGCTACGCACTTCGGGGCAAGAACGGTTCGGGTAATTACTTCGTATTCCTTTCGGCGCAGTACATGGTTGAACAGCTCAAATCAATGGCGCATGGCTCTGTGTTCTCGACCATTACGCGGCAAACATTCGAAGCCGTGCGTGCTGTGCTTCCGCCAGAAAACATGCTTAAACAATTCGAGAGGAATGCCACTAGCTTACTCAATCCAATTCTCGGCAACGTCAACGAATCCCGATCCCTCGCCCAACTGCGCGACACGCTGCTGCCTAAGCTGATTTCTGGAGAGTTGCGGGTTCAGGATGCCGAAGCCTTATGCACGGAGGAGCGCACGCGATGAATCAAACTATTCATGTTTATTGCGATGAATCCTGTCATCTGGAAAACGATGGCATGAAGGCCATGGTGTTAGGGGCTTTGTGGTGTCCGGCCTCACACCGAAAGTATTTGGCTCGCAAGATCAAGGCGTTGAAAATGGCGCATGGCTTGCCTGCTGAATTTGAAATCAAATGGGTCAAGGTTTCGCCCGGCAAGCTGCCGTTTTATTTACAACTGTTGGATATTTTTTTTGATGAGCCCTTGTTACACTTTCGCGGCCTAGTGGTGCCAAACAAGCAGCTGCTTAGCCATGGTAATTTTTCGCAAACCCACGATGATTTTTATTACAAACTTTGGTACGTCTTGCTCAATCGCTTAATTGATCCTGAGAAACATTACCGGATTTTCTTAGACATTAAAGACACGCGGGGACATCAAAAAGCCACGAAGTTACATGAGGTGTTGTGCAATGCCAATTATGACTTTGATCGTAGCATCATCGAGTCGATTGAGTTGGTGCAATCTCACGATGTTATGTTGCTGCAATTGGCAGATTTGTTGATTGGCGTCCTCTCCTATGTGCATCGAGACTTGCACGAAAGTGCAGCCAAACAATCTCTCGTTACCCATGTCCAGCGTCGTTCTGGTTTGATGCTGGAGCAAAGCTCATTGCTACGTGCCGAAAAATTCAACCTGTTAGTTTGGACAGCGAGGTCTTGATGCTGGCCCCAGATTTAGTTCCATTGAACGATTTTGCTGGGTGGGAGGCCTACGAGAACGCGATTTACGCCGCTTATCTGAAAACAGTGGCACATGCAAAGCTCACCTTTTGTGGCAGCCCGATAAAGGTGCGTTTCAATCCCGAGACCAAGCGTAAGGGCTATGGGTTCTGGCACCTGATCTCGGAGGCACCAGATCAAAATAACCGCAACGAGGAGGATCGCATCCCGGACATGCGGCGTTGCGAGCGAATCAACTGGGTGGCTTGGTGCATACAGAACGCTGATGCAAATAAACCGGGCTTCTCATGGTGGGAAAACCGACGTGGCAGCGAAACACATGTGGTAATTTGGGCCGAGCAACACGATTTTGCAGTGGTTCTTGGTAAACGTCACCCTACCGAGGGGGGGCGATTTTACCTGCTCAAGACCGCTTATTGCATCAATGAGCGTACGATCCGAAAGTTCACCAAGGAGCGAGATGTATGGTTAGCATCCAAAAAAGACTGAAGCCCCGACACATTTCTGTGTAAGGGCTTCGGATACTTTTTCTACGCATGGCAGATGAGCTAGATGAATGATAACCGCAGTCAAACCAAAAGTAAAGACCAAAGGAGACTTACCATGATTGTTTTTGCTGGGAAAAGCTACGTAAAGGTGCGTCTTCAAAGCGAAACAGCCGAGGATTTCTCGATAGTTCGTCGAGAAGGCGCCCAGCGGTTCTAGAGTAATTGGGAGAAAGCGAATGGCATTTCTATCTGAAGCAGCGGTCGAACAGGCTTTACTCGACCAATTGCAGGGCTTGGGCTATGCAATTGCGCATGAGGAAATGATTGGCCCCGATGGTGCACAACCTGAACGGGCAAGTCACGATGAAGTGGTACTCAAAAAACGGTTCGAAGACGCTGTTGCACGCTTGAACCCTGCCCTGCCGCTGGAAGCGCGTCAGGATGCCATTCGGAAGGTAACCCAGTTTGAACTGCCATCATTGCTTGAAGAAAACCGCCGACTTCACAAGCTGATAACTGAAGGTGTGGACGTTGAGTATTACGCGAACGATGGCACGCTGACAGCGGGCAAGGTCGCGCTGATCGACTTCGAACACCCTGAACAAAACGATTGGCTGGCGGTAAGCCAGTTTGTGGTAATCAACGGCCAGAACAACAGGCGGCCCGATGTGGTGGTGTTCGTTAACGGTTTGCCGCTGGCCGTAATCGAACTGAAAGCACCGGGTAGCGCTGGGGCGCACCTGCTGGGTGCCTACAACCAACTGCAAACCTACAAGAAGCAAATTCCAACGCTGTTCAACACCAACGCGCTGCTGGTCACTTCAGACGGTATTGCCGCCCGGGTGGGTTCGCTGTCAGCAGACCTTGAACGCTTCATGCCCTGGCGCACCACCGACGGTACAGCCATATCGCCCAAAGGCGCGCCAGAATTGTCAACACTGATTGAAGGCATGTTCGAACACCGCCGCTTGCTCGACCTGCTTGCGCACTTCACGGTGTTTGGTGAAACCGGTTCGGGTTTGGTCAAAATTATCGCGGGTTACCATCAATTCCATGCCGTGCGCCGGGCCGTGGATTCAACCGTTCGTGCATCTGCGCTATTTCAAGGCCCGGAAGAAGACCCTGCGGACTATGGTTTTCCCAGCGTTAAATCGCAAGCCAAAGGCGACCAGCGTGTGGGTGTTATTTGGCACACGCAAGGTTCTGGCAAAAGTTTTTTAATGGCGTTTTACGCAGGTCTTCTGGTGAAGCACCAGGCAATGGCCAACCCAACACTGGTGGTGCTAACTGACCGGAACGACCTTGACGATCAGCTTTTCTCCACGTTCTCAATGTGCCGCGACCTGATACGGCAAACACCGGTGCAGGCCGAAAGCCGCGACGATTTGCAGAAGGTATTAAGCCGGGCATCAGGTGGCGTCATTTTTACAACCCTGCAAAAGTTCGGTGAAATTGCAGAGCCACTTACCACGCGCCGCAATGTGGTGGTGATGGCAGATGAAGCGCACCGCAGCCAATATGGCTTCAAGGCGAAGGTGGATGCAAAAACCGGTCAAATTTCCTATGGCTTTGCAAAGTACATGCGGGATGCCTTGCCAAACGCGTCCTTCATCGGCTTTACCGGCACGCCCATCGAGGCAGACGATGTGAACACACCCGCGGTGTTCGGCAATTACATTGATGTGTACGACATCAGCCGTGCTGTGGAAGATGGCGCAACCGTGCCGATTTACTACGAGTCGCGTTTGGCACGTATTGAACTGAATGAAGAAGAAAAGCCGAAGATTGATGTGGAGGTTGATGACCTGACCGAAGAGGATTCCGAAGCCGACCAGGAACGCTTCAAGAAAAAGTGGTCAACGGTTGAAGCCTTGGTTGGCAGCGACAAGCGCCTTGCCTTGGTGGCCCGCGACATGGTGACCCACTTTGAAGACCGCGTGGCAGCGCTGGACGGCAAAGCCATGGTGGTGTGCATGAGCCGCCGCATCTGCGTGAAGCTGTACGATGAAATTGTGAAGCTGCGCCCAGCTTGGCACAGCACAGATGACAACGCAGGCGCTGTCAAAATCGTGATGACAGGCGCAGCAAGCGACCCGCAAGAATGGCAGCAGCACATTGGCAACAAGGCACGGCGGGATTTGCTGGCCAAGCGTGCCCGCAATCCCAAAGACCCGCTGAAGCTGGTGATTGTGCGCGACATGTGGCTAACCGGCTTTGATGCGCCGTGCATGCACACCATGTACATTGACAAGCCGATGCAAGGCCACGGTTTGATGCAGGCGATTGCGCGGGTGAACCGCGTGTTTCGCGACAAGCCCGCCGGGCTGATTGTGGACTACATTGGCATTGCGCAAAACCTGAAATCGGCACTTCAGCAATATTCCAAAAATGATCAGGAAAATACGGGGGTTGATGAAGCGCAGGCTGTGGCTGTGATGATGGAGAAATATGAAGTTGTGCGGGACATGTACCATGGCTTCAACTATTCATCTGCAATGAACGGAACACCACAAGAGCGTTTGGCAATGATGGCCGGGGCCATTGAGTGGATTCTTGATTTACAACAGAAGTTGGCTGCAAACGAAAAAACAGCAGAGGGCAAGAAGAAGATTCACCGGCGATACCAAGACGCGGTGTTGGCCTTGTCCAAAGCGTTTGCCCTTGCATCGGCATCCGACGAAGCCCGGGAAATTAGGGAAGAAGTCGGTTTTTTCCAGGCAATCCGTGCAGCGCTGACGAAAAGTAGTACAGGTTCCGGGGTAACGCAACAAGAACGCGAGTTGGCGATTCAGCAGATTGTCAGCCGTGCGGTGGTTTCGACGGAAATTGTAGACATCTTGAGTGCTGCGGGCATCAAAAGCCCGGACATTTCCATTCTTTCCGATGAATTTCTGCTTGAAGTGCAGCAGATGGAACGCAAGAACCTTGCGCTGGAAGCGTTGCGCAAGCTGATCAACGACGGTATTCGCTCACGCAGCAAAGCCAACGTGGTGCAAACCAAGGCGTTCTCGGAACGATTGGAAGACGCTGTTGCACGCTACCACGCCAACGCAATTACCACTGCCGAGGTGCTGCAGGAGTTGATTCGACTGGCAAAAGATATTCGCGCGGCGCGCCAGCGTGGCGAGGAGCAAGGCCTTTCAGAGGAGGAAATCGCCTTTTACGACGCTTTGGCTGAAAACGAAAACGCGGTGCAGATGATGGGCGATGACAAACTGAAGTTGATCGCCCACGAATTGCTGATGAGCCTGCGTGCGAACGTTTCCGTAGACTGGGCCCACAGGGAGGCTGCCCGCGCCCGGATGCGTGTTCTGGTGAAACGCATTCTGCGCAAGTACGGCTACCCGCCTGACCTGCAGGACACAGCCGTGCAAACAGTGCTTCAGCAAGCTGAGGCGCTGTCGTGGGGGTGGAGTGTTAATCGACAAACAAATTAAATGAGTAGGTTTGATTTTTGCCTTGTGGCGGGCTATCACTTCTTAAAGCTTATCAAACTGCTCACGAATATTTTTAGCCACTCCCTGCAACCCAGCAGGCGACAAATCGTTCAATTCGATCAAAGGCGATTCATCAATATTTGGGTATTCGCGCAAAATTGAACGGCGGTAGGCCGGGTCGTAGTGGTTGCTCATCAGCCGCTCAAACAGCTCAGGCATTTTGTGCTGGGCGGCCAGTTGCTCCCATTCTTCAAACTCTTTACCGCCAACCAGGCTGCGAATAAAACGCAAACGCTCTAGCAGCCCTTCGGGATCTTCTTCAAAGTGTTTGTAATCTTGACGCCACAACTGCACACGCTGCTGCATATCGGCATGTACACGAATGGTTTTACCCTTGCGCATGGAATCGAGCATGGCAGCAGGAATTTGAACATTGCCAATTTTTTTGCTTTCGGCTTCAACCCACACAGGGCGCGCGGGGTCGCACTTTGCCAATTCTTGCAGCAACAAGGTATCAAAATATTTTTGGGACGGTTGCGCAGTACCAGGCACAGCACCAATAATTGACCCCCGGTGGCGGGCAATTGCCTCCAGATCTATCACTTGGCAACCTGCTTCACGCAGTGCGTGCAGCAAGCGGGTTTTACCGCAACCTGTAGGGCCGCTCAACACGTGGTAACCAAACTTGGTGGGGGCTGTTTCCAGTTGTTCATTTACCCAGCGCCTGTAGGCTTTCCAGCCACCGTTCAGCTTCTGTACGTTATACCCAATCGTTTCAAGTGCATCAAACCAAAGCTTGCTGCGCTTGCCGCCCCGAAAACAGTACACAAGCACTTTGGCGTCTTTTGGGTATTTGGGAAGGTCTTCGCTAAGGTGGCGGGCAATATTGGCCAAGGAATAACGCACGCCAATGCTGTAGGCCGCCATTTTGTCAGTGCGGTGCAGGGTGCCCACCTCTGCATATTCATCGTTGTTAACCACCGGCATGTTAACCGCACCGGGAATGTGATCTTCTGCGAATTCGCGGGGCGAACGTGCGTCAATAATCAATTGGTAAGTAGAAAAATCATGCATGAAAAAGGCCAGCTTAAAAACAAATGTTCAGCCCGGCAGGATAACGCAAAACCGGGCTTTGGGTTTGCCACTAGCTCGGCAAGTTTCTACCCGGCAAGGTTTTAAGACCGTTGGCAATAGTTTTCAGTTCTTTCCAATCGGTGGCCTTTCGCTTTTGTAGCATGGGCCACAACTTCATCAGCAGTTGCGCAGTGGCCAGTACATCGGCTGCGGCCTGATGGCGTTGTTCACATTCAATGCCGTAGCGCTGCATCCAGACATCCAGAGGAAGCTGATGGTTTTCTTTATGCAATACTGCTGCCAGATGTTCAAGATCAAGCCAATGCCGGTGGGTTGCGCGGCCCAGCACTTTGCGTAAGGCCTTATTGATCAAAATTTCATCGAACCAGCTGTGAAAAGCGATTAGTGGAGAATTGCCCACATAACGCAGAAACTCAGACAAAGCCACTTCAGCTTTTACCCCTTTTTGCTGCGCACCTAGGCCAATGCCATGTATCAAAATATTGTTTTTATCAATCGCCTCAAATTCGATCATGTCGACAATTTCAGGGGGCTGTTTAATTACCACCTCAAAAGTGTCGGTGAGCGATATGCGTGGGCGACGCTGGGCATCAAACTCAATCGCAGTGGCAGCGATTGAAATAAGCCGGTCCTTTTTCGGATTAAGGCCCGACGATTCAACATCCAACACCACCCAGCGATCGGGATTGGGGCTCGAAAAATCGAGTGTTTGGACAAGTCGGTTCTTGATATACCCAGCCCAACCTTGAGTAGGTAGCAATTTGCCATGCAGGGCGCTGTTCAACGTATGTGCTCCGTCTCGATTCGTTGCTGCAAACGGCGCCCTACCCTGAAACATTCCTTCAAAATGCGGCGGTCAATATTATCCAGCACGTCGTAGTTCACCACATTGGGCTGATCCGGCAAATTGGGCACAGCCACGCCCTCGTCAAGCTGAATGCGAAGGCGCATCATTTGCAAAAACTCAAACGCGCTTACCCAGGCATCACGGCGTTGCTCTTCAACACTTAATCGCTTTGCCACGGCCTCAAACCGGCGGCGTGTATTCACTTCATCAATACCAAACGCCAGCGAGAAAAAGCGTGCTGCATCAACAAACACTGCTGTACCCTGCTTTTTCAGATCCAGTGTGCGAATGTCCTCTATCTCAGTGGTATCAATGCTGCCGTGCCAGTTCAAAGGTGGGCGAAACCTCATGATGTTCTCAGCCAGCAAGCGCAGGAATATGGTGGACTCTTTGGCACGGGTCACAATGTAATCGCGCAGCGGCTGTGCCAGCGCTTTGTTGCCAGCCAGGGGGCGCAAGTCGAAAAAAATGTTCACACGCAACAGGTTTTCAGGTGTAGCCACATCGATCCATCGCGCGAATTTGTTCAGCCACTCGCCAGCTGTCATACAACATTCAGGGTTGCTGGCCATAATATTGCCTTTGCACAGCGGGTAGCCGCACTGGTCGAGGGTTTGGTTTACTTCCTTGCCGAAAGCAAGCCAACGTGGTCTGTCCAAGTCAGGTTTATCGCTGACAAACAACAGACCATTGTCCTGATCGGTGGCAATGGTTTGTTCCGAACGGCCTTCCGAGCCGAAACTTAACCAGCAGTATGTTTGGGGATCAATACCCATTCGGTTGCCCACCACTTCAAGAATGCGCTCAGTGAGAACGTCGTTCAGGTGACTGATCAACTCTGTAAGCTGCTTGGCGGCAATACCCTGGCCCAGCAGGTTTTTGGCAAAACTGCGAATGTCGTTCGCACAGGTACGCAGCATGTCAGCGTCTTGAGCCGAGCGAATGTTGCTGCTGATCTGTTTCAGCGACAAACGCTGCATGGCAAAAATATCGCGCTCGGAAACTATGCCGCTGAGTTTGCCGCTGCGGGTTACCGGCACATGGCGAATGCCAAACTTCGACATCAGCAAAGCGGCATCTTGCGCGGTGCAGCTTTCATCGAGTGTGTGCACTGGGGTGTTCATCACTTCTGAAATTTGCGCGGTGAGGGGCTTTTGTGCCATAGCCACCTTGGACAACACGTCCTGGCGGGTCAAAATTCCCTCTACCACCATGGATTCATTCACCACAATCATGGAGCCAATTCGATGCTCATGCATTACCTCCAGCACCTGCTTCAGGGGGGTATAGGGTGAACAGGAAAAAGGTTCGTGACGACAAACGTCCCGCAATGGTTTCTCAAGCGTTTGTTCGGCCAATGTTTGCGAGGAGTAAGCCACCTGAATGGCCTTTCTGGACAAGTCCAGAAACTGCATGGTGCGCCTGGTCAGATAATCGGAAAAAACCGGGCTTTTCCGGGCCAGTGCCTGAACACCCTCGAAAGTAAACATAAGGCAGAAAGTGTCTTCCCGGGCCGTGTAAGTGGCTGTCACTGCACGTTTGGCCAAAAAGGCATTGACGGGAAACATTTCTCCAGCCTCGTACTGAAAACCGGTGGAAGATAAATCGGCCAAACCTTTGCGGCCAACAGCAGAGCCTTTTTCTACGTAGTAAAGGAACTGGGGGGGACCATCCTCGGGCCGAACAATCACTTCGTTCGGCGCGAAATAGGTTTCGGCACACCCCTGAAGCAAACAATCCAGGTCCCGCAGGGGAATCTCGCTGAATGGCGCGTGCTTGGCTAGCCTTTGTTTGATGTAGTCCAGCATTTGCCCGGAGGGGCTGGTACTGGTTTGGGCTGACTCCAAGGTTGCTTGCCCTGAATCAGCCACGGAAGTAGCCAAAGAAGCGGCCCCTGAGCCGGAAAAAGGTCGATTCACAATGTCTCCATTTGCAGCGCAATATGGTTTTTATAATGGTTTTCCCTATTGTAGCCTTAGCACCTTGAAAAAAGCTTGCTTACTCCATACCGCCTCATCTGAAAATAGTGCTTGCTTTGCGCCTGAGGCAGGAATATATTCGCGCAAACTCTCCTAATGGCTGTTTTTTCCGAGGTTAAATTGCAGTCGACCCCCACCACAATCATTGTTGACGGCGCCGGCGTTGAAGCCCTGTGCCAAAGCTGCGGCGTTTGTTGTTCCACCTTCCGGATCAGTTTTTACTGGGGTGAAACCACGGCGGCTGAGGGTGGCGTTGTGCCGGTCGAGATGACTGAGCAAATGAACCTTTACCGCAGTTGCATGAAAGGCAGCTCGCAAAGCAAGCCGCGTTGTATTGCCTTGGCAGGTAACCTTGGCGAGTCGGTAAGTTGCACCATTTACGAAAATCGCCCCTCACCGTGCCGTGAATACGATGTATTCGATGCACAAGGCGAGCTGAACCCACGTTGCAACCAGGCGCGTGCCAAACATGGCTTTGCACCACTTAATGTGCGCTACGTGCCCGCTCAAGTGGTTCCAGACAATATTACCCTGCCCACAACTGACATTAAGCCCGATAGCTGATCAAGCTGCGCCGCTTTGTGTGCCTTGGTCGAGCTCAGTTAGCGCAGCACGAACAGCCTTTGCGTTTTTCAAAGCCTGCAAACTGTCGCCGTGCACGCACAGTGTTTGAGCGGTTACAACACGGCTTGCGCCGTCGAGGCACTGCAACGGGCCACCCCGAACAATCGAGACAGCCTGAGCCTTGACCTGTTCCGGATTATTGAGCAAAGCCCCAGGCTGGTTGCGGGGTGCCAGTGCACCATTGCTCAAATAGGCCCGATCCGGAAATGCCTCCTCCACCACCACTACACCCGCCGCACGGGACAGGACCACTTGAGGACTTTCAGCAAGCGCCACCAATTGAAGATGTGGATACATCTTGGCAAGTTCAATCAACAAGATTGCGGTTGATGCATCAAATGCCGCATCGTTGTAAAGCTGTCCGTGAGGTTTGAAGTGCGCACTTACACAGCCCACTTTTGCAGCAACGTTTTCAAAAAGATCAACTTGCCGCTTCAGTTCGGCCAATAACTTTATGGGTGAAATCAAGGGTTTGGTCCGGCCAAAACCAGCCTTGTCGGGATAACTGGGGTGTGCCCCAACCTGAACACCGAATTCAAGTGCGAATTCACAGGCTTTTCTGATGCTGTTTTCATCACCCGCATGGCCACCGCAGGCAATATTGGCCCAATCGGTGATTTTGAAGAGTTCTTCATCATGGGCACAGCCCTCACCCAAATCTACGTTAATCCAAATGGGCATGTTGCTGGTTTGACTCAATAGCATGGTAATACCGCCTCAGTTCACTTTGATGCTTGAGCTGCAAGCGTTTGGCCTGTACTGCATCAACCACCACCCAGTTTACACCTTGCCCAATCCGCAATTGTGACAACTTCCAGAGTTCACAACTGAGCACTGCGGCAATACGCGGATAACCGCCAGTAACCTGGCATTCACTGAGCAACACCACTGGCTGGCCGCTTGGAGGAAGTTGTACCATGCCGGGATGCACTGCGTGCGATAGCAAGCTTAGAGAATTCCTTAATTCAAGAGGAGCGAATTCACCCACAAACCGATATCCCATACGGCTGCTTTGAACGCCGAGTAAATGGCCTTGGCTCACAAATAATTGCTGTGAGGACTCGGTCAGGCAATCAAACTCGGGGCCCGGTAAACAATGCACCACCAAGCGCCCGCCACGGTCAACATCGGCCAGCGGCATGGCCAGGCGTTTTTGCGGCACAACCGGCTTGCCTGCCTGCGGCAGAAGATGAATCTCATCGCCTACCAACAAAGCGCGCCCCTGATAGCCACCAAAGCCGGCTGCAAGGCAAGTGCTTCGAGAACCCATAATCTCGGGCACATCGACACCCCCCTGAACACACAACACATTCCAAAAACCCAAGCCTGGTGGTTTGGTACGCAGAACATCTCCTTCAAGCAAGGTCAATACACAACCGCTAGACACGGGTTTGCTGTTCAACAAGGCCTGAGCACCCCGGTTTGCAAACAATACTCGACAAGGTTTGGCGCAAACAAAATCAAACTGCCCCATCAGCTCAAGGCAAGAAGCATTTGGAGAGTTGCCGAGGGCAAGATTACCCAAGCCAAACGAGACAACATCCAGCACGCCACCCACAGGGACACCCAGGTGTTGGTATCCCCACCGCCCTTGGTCGCTAACAATACCCTGACCCTGCGCCCTGACAACTTTAAGCATGCTCAGCCTGTATGAATTGCACAGTGTCACCGGGATGCAGCAAGCAGGGGTCGTCACTTGTATCCGCGGACTCTGGATCAAACAAGACCTGTTCCACATGCCCCAGTAAATGCCATCCGCCAGGGCTTTCCACGGGATATACGGCGCAATACCCTGCCCCAATCGCCAAGGTTCCGGCTGGCACTCGGGAACGCGGGCTGCTGCGGCGGGGTAAATGGAGTAAATCAGGAAGGCCACTCAAGTAAGCAAAACCGGGCAGGAAACCAAGAAACTGCACTGTATAAATTACGCTGCTGTGCAAACTGATCAATTCACGGGTGCTTAAACCCGTTTGCGCAGCGATCCAGTCCAGGTCTTGCCCTGCACTGCCACCATAATTCACAACAAGCCGGTGGTGACGAACGGGTATTTTTAAAGTGTTGGTCGCTTGCTGCAATTTCGGAAGCAGCGGTTTTAGCACGGCCACCATGGCAGACAAACACAATTGGCCCACAGGTGGCTCTAAAAATACCAGCGAGAAAGACTGGTCTGCCTGGATCACTTGAAACAAAGGCCATTTCAATTGAATCAATTGCACGGTTAATGCGTCTGCCAAAGCCATTAACTCCGACACGGAACAAGCTGGGCAGTCAATCTGTATGGCCCTGTCAGAGACACTATAAACCTGCAGCATTTTGAATCCATTTGGCTTGCAGCAAACAATTTCGGCTAATTAGTGTGGCCATTTGAAATGCGGGAGAGGCCTGCCCAAGATCGGCATCAAGTACCCTAAACTGAATTCGATAAGGAATACTGCCGACATTTCGCCGCAACAAATACACGCGACCTTCTTCAACAGGAACATTAACTGGCCATGGCGCATGGCTTTGGTCAGAATCCCATTGAACAGGCTGATAGAAACCATCGGACGCGCGTAATTGCGCCTGCTCCGCAAGGGGTGATCGTTTACGTACCAGTTGTAATGGCCCACCGGGCACAACGCACTGAATTCCATCATGCTCGGCAGAGATCAAATTCCAGGCTTGGTTGTTCTGTGTGAGAAACCAATCGGTCGACGCGACCAAACGCCGAACTGTGCCGAGAGTCCGAACATTATCACTGCGTTCACTCAGGATTCGGCCAAGTACCAAACGGACATTAACAGATTCAGCCAGCTGCGATTTCAAACTGCCCAGCGCGCCACGATAAGGCCCTGTTACCACATGGGCTTCACCGGTTTGGGCTATCAGCGTCAGTTTTTCCTGGTTGCGCAACTCGAGATTGAATTGCGGATCAAGTATGGCACCCACCGTGATGTTTTTCGCACTGGACTCAATCACAACAAACTGCTGTGCGTGGCTGTTCAACGCAAGCAAAATCAAAAGCGTGGTGAACACAATTCTGAACATATTTACTTGCCTTCCAGAACAATCAGGGAGCACGGCAATTTGGTATTCGACCACCCCGGGGGTAAATTCGAATGGAGGGTGTAAACACGCATGGCGTTTGCCTTGCCTTTCAGAACTACCCGAGCAACCTCTTCAATACCCAATTCATGATGCTTGCTGCAATTTATTGCCAGCACTGTATTTTCACTAATGCAAATGCGGGTGGAAAGGTATTTGTTGGCCCCTTCCAAGCGAGATGCAATGTTCATGGCATCGCCCACGGCGGTGTAATCAAAACGCTTTTCTCCACCCATGTTGCCCACGATCACCTCACCTGTGTGCACGCCAATTCGCGTTTCACCCCAAGGCAATCCTTGGGCGTTGGTATTTCGCATGAAAGCCTGGGCAAAATGATCAAGCTCTGATGCACACAAAACGGCCTGTAGCGCGTGATCAGATACGTCCAGCGGTGCATTAAACAAGGCAACCACTGCATCACCAATGTACTTGTCAACGATGCCATGGTACCTGGCAACAATCTCACTCATGCCGTGTAGGTATTGGTTCAACAAATCCAAAAGAATTGGGGGCTCCAACCGTTCAGACAAACTGGTAAACCCTGCGATGTCAGTGAATACCATGGACAACTCTTTGCGCTCACCTCCCAAGCTCAACTTCTCAGGGTGCTTTTGCAAATCGGCTACAATTTCAGGCGCGATATAATGTGACATGGCCCTGCGGATAAAGATCTTTTGCGAACGATGCTGCCGGCTGGCCACGACAACACCTGCGCCCGCTGCCAGCAGTAAACACAATAATGGGGTAAGCACCAACGGCACAAGCTGAAAATACAGCATTAATCCGATACCCACAGCCCAAAGAATAACGCTCAGGCTGGCAATACACAAAAACTTGATCGACCAGTGCCAATCGCTTTTTCCAACAAGCAACGCAAGCCATGTAAACAGAAGAAATACTGGCAAATGTGCTGCTGCACCCAATCGTTGGTAATCGCTTTCACTGTTTAAGTTCGAAATGGCATGCGCATGAATTTCCACACCGGGCCTTGCACCCTCCTGCAAACCATACAGGGCTTGAAACGAAGTGGGATAGCGATCCTGCATGGGCAGGCTTGCCCCAACAAGCACTTGTTTCCCCTTAAACCAAAAATCAGGCAAACTTTCAATAACATGGGCGGGATACACTGGAAATGCGCTCAGAGATTCACCGCTGCCGCGTTGCAGAGCGAGAATTTCAATTTGACGCTTGCTGTTGGCCATTACATTGGCCAAACCCTGTAAACCCGAACTATCCTCGGCCAGCACCCCGCGTACAACGCCATCTACGGAATCCCGCCGCAAATTAACCAGGGCTCGCTTTGCCTGGGGAACAAACATGTTCAGGTAATCAAGCTGTCTTTTTGTTAAATTGTCCTGTGGCGTGGCATATGCTACAAAAACAGGTGTTTCCAGTGTTTGTAACACGTGCATCAAACGTTGGTCTTTTTCTGGCTCCGTAGCTTGGTCAAGCAAAACATCAAGCCCGATTACAGTTGGGCTGGCACGGTCTATTCGCTCAAGTAAATTAGCCAGCAAAGCGCGGTCAACGGGTTGACGATAGCGAAGGCCTTCAAGAGTTTCCTCGGTTATGCCAACAATCACTATGTTGTTTGTATCAGTTGCTGGTTGCGCCAACAAGGCCACGCGCAGGTCGAGCAACCAGTTTTCCACCTGTGTCAATGGAGAAAAATACACCGATGAAAACCAGCATGCCAAACTGATTAACAACGAAATCGCCAGCAGACCGAATGCCTGCATTGGGGCTTTGATCAAGGTGCCACCGAATAAGGTGTGTAACCATTCAAGACAAAGGCGGCATATACGGATGGTGGATGCCCTGCCCGTTTACTGGCCTGCACAGCCTTATTGATTGCTGTGCCACTGCCCAAATGCAAGTGTTCATGAAAAACTGTCATGAATTGCTGCACACCTTGATCAGATACAGGCCACAAAGTATTGACGGCCTGACTGGCTCCGTTCATGTAAAAACTGCGCAGCAAACCCACAATGTCGTTGTCTTCCAGCACCTTCCCGATACCGGTTTCACAGGCGGACAGTACAACAAGGTCAGCACGCAAAGGGCTCCAAAAAATATCTTCAGCAGTCATGGTTTGTGCGCCACCGCCCGGATTACTAAAATACAAAGCCGATTGCAACGGCCTCTGATAATCAAACACACCATGCGTCGCCAAGTGCAACACCTGCATCCGGGTCTGTGCAAGCGTAACCACCGTTGATGCTGTGGCCTGCTTGCCCAACAAGGGCTCAACATCATACAAGCGGGAAATGGCAGTGGCTTCGGCGCGTGCACCCGGTAATTGTGGTAACTCACCACCAAAATCAGGATCCCCGACAATTAATTGACCTTGAATTTTGGCGCGATTGTTCACGGTTCTTAATAACCAACTGCCATTGGGCAATACAGACACCCACTGGCCCAACCCAATTGCAGACCATGGCACGTAATTCAACTGTCGGTTGGGCACAATGTAAAAAGATTCAGCCTTTGGCCATGATTGCAATTCAAGCACTTTGGAAATGCGAATAAGTGATTCTTCCTGCTTGCGTTTGTCTGCCAACGCAATCGCGTCCGTGAATTCAATCAAGGCCTGGTTCAGGGCCACTTGCCCGTTAGGAATGCGTTTAATCGTGGCTGAACCTGCCTGAACAAATAACAAATCCATGTCATTTGGATTGCTGCCAGAAACGCCGTACACCAGCATTTCACGCGTGGCCAGTCGGGCCTGCACCTGCTGCAGGGTCGCGTAACGAACGCTATACGCCGCCGCCCACTCGGTGTTGATGGCGGCTAGCTGATCCATCAGTTTGGCGCGCTGTTCCAGCAAATCATTAAGTTCAGTTTTTATGACGTTGCTGCGTTTACTTCCAGGGCGTTGAAGGCTGAATTGAAAACGCTGGGTTCTTATTTTTTCGTCCAATGTTCTCACACGCTGGTTAGTCTCCCGATCATCGCTCAGGCTTAACTCTGTCTCGGTGAGCAAATCCACAAAAGCGCGGGCACGGCCACGTTCAGCATCTTCAAACAATTGAGTGGGATTATTTGCTGCAATGTCAAAATCAATCAAACGCGCAGTAATTTGGCTTTTACCAATTCCAAATTGCAATTTAACCGAGTCACTGGACAAACTACCGTTAACCAAATCCACGGCTGCCTGTGCCCCCCTAAACGCCTGTTCGGCAAGGCTGGCTTGACCCAGCCTTAGATACGACTCACCTAAAAGCACCTGCACTCGCCAAATCAAATCAGGAAACTCGCGCTCCGTTGCGATTTGAAGTGCTTGCTGCCCCAAACGAACGGCAGATTGATATTGCCCATCCTGAAAGGCGAGACTGGCTTTGGATGTCAGGCTATTGGCATTTTGCAAACTGCCGGGCTGGGCCATAACCTGCATTGACAGACACATCGAGAGAGATACAAACAATAAAAATACAACTCGAAAGGTTTGTGCCATGGGGCTTGTCGTGAATTGTTCAATAACCACCAGTTTAAACAAAAAAAAAGCAGCCATAGGCTGCTTTTTTCAAAGGCTCCGGGGCAAACATCAGGCCGCGGCTTGTTTGTCCTCATTTGCCTCGATGGTTCGAAGATTTGTCTCACCAATCGGAATTCGGCGCGCTTTCATTTGCTCTGGGATCACCTTGCGCAACTCAACCACCAACAAACCGTTTTTCAGGTTGGCACCCTCCACCTGTACATAGTCTGCAAGGTTGAATTTACGCTCGAAACTGCGAAACGCAATACCTTTGTGCAAATACTGTTTGCCCTCTTCATCAGCTTTCCGACCGCGCACGGTTAACACACCACGCTCTACTTCCAGTTCAAGCTCTTTCTCATCAAAGCCGGCCACTGCCACGCTGATTTGGTAACGGTTTTCTTCAAGTGCTTCAATGTTATAGGGTGGATAACCTGTTGAATTGTCGGTGCGCATTGCAGCATCCAGAATGCTGGCCATGCGGTCAAAACCGATGGTGCTACGGTACAAAGGGGTGAGGTCGATTGTTGCCATGATTCATTCTCCTGAGAAGCAAAAAATCAGTTGTTCAAAACACGGGGAAACTCTCACAGAGACATTTCCCACACCACTCATTTATGAACCACCCTGAAAAATTTCAAGGCCTCTTTTTAAAAAATTTTTAATCTTAAAAAAGATCACCATCCACGTAATACCAGTGCCCGTTTTCCAGCACAAAACGGCTTCGCTCATGCAGGCGACTGGCGGGCCCCTGGTTAGGCTTGTAACGGGCCACAAACTCCACTTCGGCCGTGTTGCCTTGTGGCCAATGCCCCTTCACACTCAAACCCAGCCACTTACCTAGTGCAAGTTCCCCCTGCAAATCAAGCTGATTCGGGCGTGTACTTTCATGCCAAGTTGACAGCACGTAGCTGCTCAAACCCAAGGCATAGGCACTGTAACGCGAACGCATCAGCGCTTCGGCTGTAGGCGCTGCCTGAAGTTGAAGGTGAAAAGGTTGGCAACAAGCCGGGTAAGCGCTGTTGCCACAGGGACATGGAGCAGAGTACGAACCATGGGGCGGCAGTAATTTATTTTTTTGAACCATGTAAGGCTAAGTGAGTAAACGCAACAAACATTTCATTTTAGACTGAAGGAAGAGACAGCCATGCAATGAGCAACAACGCAGACCAATAACAATGACAATTAATCCAACACAAATACACGCCTTTAACAATACTGACGCCTTGGGCCACCATGATGCAGTGAGCCTTGCCAGGCAACTTCAACGCGGTGAGACCACTGCAACCGCATTGGTGCAAGCGGCCTACCAGCGGCTTGAGAAAGTAAACCAGGCGCTGCACGCTACAGTGTGTCTTCAAAAAGAATCGGCGCTGGCCCAAGCCAGTTTTTACGACAAGCAAGGCAACTTCAGGGCATTTCAGGGCATACCTGGTTTTTTGAAAGACAACCTGGATTTGCATGGCTTGCCCACACGGCATGGCTCGGCAGCCATGCCCGACACCGCAAAAAAATACACCAGTGCAGTAGCACAACAAATGATCGACACTGGTGTCGTGTTGCTAGGCAAAACCAAACTGCCTGAATTCGGGCTTACAGCAACCACGGAATACAGCAAAGCAGAGCCGGCACACAACCCTTGGAACCCAGGGCACAGCACAGGAGGTTCATCGGGCGGTTCCGCGGCGCTGGTGGCTGCAGGTGTTGTTCCAATCGCCCATGCCAACGATGGCGGCGGTTCAATTCGCATTCCCGCAGCCTGTTGCGGGCTGGTGGGTTTAAAGCCAAGCCGTGGGCGCTTGCTGATGAATGAAATGGCGAAAAGCCTGCCCATTAATATTGTGAGCGATGGGATTGTCTCGCGCAGCGTAAGAGACACCGCCGCCTTTTTCGCCTTGGCTGAGGAACATTACAAAAACCCAGCCCTGCCACCCTTGGGGCACATTACAGCCCCAGGCCGCAAGCGCCTGAAAATTGGTATGTTCACCCAGAAAATTTCTGGCCATGAAACGGATGCCGCCTGTGTGGAGGCCGTTCACAAAGCAGCCGCCTTGTGTGTGGAATTGGGCCATGAAGTACAGGAAATCAAGGTACCAATCAACGCCCAGTTTGCAGATGACTTCTTGTTGTACTGGGGCATGCTGGCTGCGTCCATTGCTCACCTTGGCAAGCTGGCAGTGGACCGTCAAATGGACACAGGGAAACTTGAACCCCTCACCCATGGCTTGGCCAAACACTTTACAAGCAATCTGCTGAAGTTTCCGTTTGCTTTGCGCAGGCTTTATCAGTTTGAAGCCCAATACGCTACGGCATTTGCCGAGCTTGATGTACTGCTAAGCCCCACGCTGGGACAGCCCGCGCCTCCCCTGGGCTATCTGGCACTCGACCTGCCCTTTGAGCAGGCACGGGAACGGTTGATTAATTTTGCATCATTTACGGCAGCACAAAACGTATCGGGCGCACCTGCTATAAGCTTGCCGATGCACCACACGCCTCAAGGCATTCCAGTGGGTGTGCATTTTGCTGCTGCCATGGGGCATGAATTCAGGCTGATTGAGCTTGCACTTGAAATTGAGCAAGCCCAACCCTTCAAGATGCTGGCATAAATTCCAAGTGGGCTTTGTAAACCAGCGAAGCCCTATCAACCATCGGGCAGTGGCCCGTGTTTTCAAGCATTAAGTCGACGATTGCGGGTTGGGCCTGTTTCAACACAGCCAGCCCACTGGGATGCACCAATTGGTCTGAATCACCCCAAACCACCATCAGGGGCACGGTGGTTTTCTGAACCATCTCGTTCAAACTCACATTCGAATCGGGATTTACGAATTCCATGAATACCCGGTCAAGCAAGGCCTTGTTGTTAATTGACATTCGGCCAAAATATTTGCGCATGACACCGGGCATGGGTGGTGCTTTGCCGTTGAAACACAGGTCAACCACTTTTTCATATTCTTCAAAGTTGGTGGGAGCCAGAATAATTTTCCCTTCATCCGCAAAAGCACGCCCAACGGCAGTGTGCTCCGCGCCCTTCACGCCAGCTGGGTTTAACAAGCAGGCACTGAGCACGCGGTCCTGGTAATTCGCAGCCAGTGCACCGGCAATGTAGCCGCCCATGGAATTACCCATGACATGATATTTCTTTACACCCTCGGTATCCAACCAACGTGCCACGCGGGCAGCCTGTTCCTCAATGTAATAGCGCGCGTTGCCGGGGCGGTCCGATTCACCAAAACCAATCAGATCCGGAATCCACACCGTGTAATGGCGCATCAAGCGCGGGGCCAGTGCCAGCCAGTTCTCCTTGTTGGCCCCAAAGCCATGAACCAACACCATATTGGGCCCTTGCCCCCCCTTGAAAAACACTGTGCGCCCGTCAACCGTGTTAACACTGCTTTTCAACAGGCCCATTTGTTTGCATTTGGAGTCAATCAGCTTGCGGCATACCCAATTCATGAATGTATTGATCATTGTTGTTTCACCCGTCTCGTTGTCTGGTTTTTTCTTACAAGCGCTGTGGCTGCTCACTGATCTCGCTTACAGCAGTTGGCTGGCTTAGTTATTTTTTCATTTCATCAACAATACATTCACTGGGATCGATGTCTGTGGGAAGCGTCGAAACCCTCTTAAAAAAATTGCTTGATTTGAATAGGAGGATGTTCAAAATGAAAGCAAATGAACTACTGGAACAAATTCGCGAAGCCAATTTATCTTACCTGCTTCTGGCCAAACAACTGATTAACGAAGACAAAGCCGAAGCACTCATCCGTTTGGGTATCGACGAAAATACTGCCGTACTGCTGGACCAATTGACTACTGCACAGGTTTTGCGCATTGCAGCAAGCAATATGCCCATGTGTAGTATTCGTTTCGAAGACCCAACGGTTTGGAAACTACTCTCCGACCACGGAAAAGACCGCGCTATTTCAGGCATGCATGCCGCCATTTTGATGGCTGGCCGCAGCGCAAAAACTGAAGTTTAAGCACACTGGCAATTAACCGTGGTTCATGCACCGGTAGGTGCGCTGGAGAAAAAAATGTCCAAGATTAAATCTTTGATGGCTGAGGCCATCCAAATCCAACTTGCAACTGAACTCATCAAACTGGACGCCCGTTTACAAGTTCTGGAAAGCGAAACCCAGTTGTCACGTGAACGCCTCATTCGCCTGTACAAAGAAATTAAGCAGAAATCGCCACCCAAAGGCATGCTGCCATTTTCCACCGACTGGTTCATGACCTGGCAACCGAACATTCACTGTTCGCTATTCATGAATTTTTACTCCACATGCATTAAGCACACGGACCTCGAAGACGGCGAATGCCTGGTAAAAGCTTACAAACTTTATCGCGAGCAGATCACAACGCTAGGCTTGCCTGAAGTGCTCTCGCTAACCCGCGCTTGGCGCCTTGTAAAGTTTTTTGATGCGGGCATGTTGACCACCACCGCATGCAAAAAATGTGATGGCAATTTCGTTGTACACACCTATGAGCTGGTGGACAACTATGAATGTGGTCTTTGCAATATGCCCTCAAGGGCAGGCAAAACCAAGCAGGATGCAGCTGCTCGCTTCTTCAACGAAGAAAGCATGCTTGAAACCGTTTAAGAATTGTATTGCAGTGCCGTAATACATTTAACAGCAGTAAAACCCGTAGTACCCGTTGTAACCAGTAGTAGCTTTTTTTCTCTCTCCTGTCCGTAGTACCAGGACAATTCTGACACCTGTGGGGTTAAAAACCACAGGTGTTTTTTTAAGCCATGAAACGGGCAAGAATTTGTCGGCTTCGGGAGTCAAGCGCAAACAAGTCTTCAACAATAAACTGCATGCCATTGGCATGGGTTAATACCAAGCGATTACCGCCAAGGCGGCGAATGCTTTCATCCGTGGGTAATTCAAACTTGCAGGGACCTTTGTCTGTTTCCAGGGTCCATATACTGGGTGTGGAGTAGGTGGACACCGAGGTAATTCGAAGGACCATAGGCCTGAATTCGCGCACGGCCAGGTAGTTCTTCACCACAGCCTGGGAATTAACATCCAGCTGGTCAAGCCTGTCCAGCCAAGCCAGCTCCTTGCTGTACTCGTCCACAATAGAAATGCTTTCATCGGGTGCTGAAAAGGGAAACGCCAACACGGGCATTACCTGGTCAGCCACCAATGCATCGCCTTTGTACAAAGCCAATTTGCCTTGCGTTGATTCACGCAATTGCCAGTTACTCATATTGGGCTTGCTCCTGCTTCAGTTTTTCCTGGGCCTGGTGCAAATGCCAGAAATGCGACTTTGCGGCCAGCAGTTCATCATGTGGCCCTTCTTCCACCACCTTGCCGCGGTCCATCACCACAATGCGGTCGGCCTTGCGCAATGTTGAAAGCCGGTGAGCGATCGCAATCGTGGTTCTTCCCTGCACCAGGTTGTCCAAGGCTTTCTGTATTTCTTTTTCGGTTTGAGAATCGACCGAGCTGGTGGCCTCGTCGAGAATAAGAATTTTTGGATCAATCAACAACGCACGCGCAATTGAAATTCGCTGGCGCTCACCACCCGACAAACTTTGCCCGCGCTCACCCACCAAGGAATCGTAACCGTGCTGCAAGCGCAGAATGAATTCATGCGCATGTGCAAGCCGTGCCGCGGCAATAATTTCTGCACGGGTGGCATCTGGGCGGCCATATGCAATGTTCTCTGCAATGGTGCCAAAAAACAGATAAGGTTCTTGTAACACCAGGCCAATGTTGCGGCGGTAACTGGCCATTTCAATTTGCCGAATGTCGATGCCGTCAGCCAATACTTCACCGTCACTTACGTCATAAAAACGGCACAGCAAATTCACCAAAGTTGACTTGCCGGAACCACTGTGACCCACCAGGCCAACCATTTCGCCCTGTTTTACCTTCAGGTTCACGCCATCGAGCACCTGCCTGCTGCCGTAACGGAATGACACATTGCGAAGTTCAAGTTCACCTTTTAGCTGATTAATTTTTACCGGGTTCTCTGCCTCGGGTACCGAAGACTTGTAATCGAGAATGTCGAAAATTCGCTTGGAGCCCGCTGCGGCTTTTTGGGTTACCGACACAATTCGGCTCATGGAATCAAGCCGGCTGTAAAAGCGGCCAATGTAGGCCAGAAAGGCTGTAAGCACGCCCACGGTAATGTCGTTATTCATGATCATCCAGATACCGGATGCCCAAATCACCAAAATACCCAGTTCGGTCAGCAAGCTGACCGTGGGTGCAAACAACGACCAGGTTTTATTGATTCGATCATTCACCTCCAGGTTGCGGGTATTGGCTTTTAGAAAGCGGTTCGATTCCCTGCGTTCCTGTGCAAAAGCCTTCACCACACGAATACCTGGAATAGTGTCGGTAAGAATGTTGGTGACTTCACCCCACACACGATCTACCTTCTCGAAACCGGTGCGTAACTTTTCTCGAACCAGGTGGATCATCCAGGCAATAACCGGTAACGGCAGCAAGGTGAGCAAGGCCAGTTCAAAATCGATGTTCATTAAAATGATGGCAGTCATCACAATCATGATCACATCGGTGATGAAATCGAGCGCATGCAACGACAAGAACAGATTGATTCGGTCAGTTTCAGCACTCACACGAGCAATTAAATCTCCAGTGCGCTTGGCGCTGAAATAGTCCAGCGACAAACCCATTAAGTGATTGAACGTGGTGGTTCGCAAATCCGAGCCAATCCGCTCGGAAACCAGCGCCAACAAATATGTGCGGGCCCAACTTAAACCAGCCGCCACCAAAGCCGAAATCAACAAGCCACTGAGGTAAAACGTGGCCAGTTCGGTATTCATGGGTTGACCATTTTGAAAGGGAATCAGAACCTCATCCATCAGCGGCATGGAAAGGTAAGGCGCCACCAGGGTTGCGGCGGTAGACAACAAAGTAAGAATCAAACCTGCAAACAGGCGCCAGCGGTAGGGGTGCGCAAAACGCCACAGGCGCAACAAAGCTCGGGAAGAAACAGGCTCTTCAAACCCGCTTTCTTGCAAATCCTCGTCAGCCAGCAAGCGCGGCACCGGGTGCTGAATCTGCGTGGTGTGCGAGGTGCCCTGCTCGAATTCACGCACAGCGGTTTCAAGCAACTCCACAAATTCCTCAAGCGCACGGTGCAAACTGAAGCTTGCATAGAAGCGAAATGCCGGCCCGGAATCGAGCTGAATTAAAACCGAAGAAAGACCCGAGTGATCAGACATGGAAATTTTCTCGATACTTGAGAAAGGTGCCTTGAAAACCGGCATCTGCAATTCCTTGTCTACCACAATTAATTCATCGGCGTTAAAAGCCACCAGGCTGCGAGAAAACTCACACCGTGTATTCATGTCAGCCACAAACACCGCTTGAATCGGTGAATTTGCGGCCCAAACCTCTGAAAGGCGTTTTACTTCATTTTCAGACGGTGAAAATCCAACGATTTTCAATGAGATTACCCCCTCAGTTCGCGAATTCGCTGATGTTACACCACTATTTCCAGCGACACGGAGTTAACATTGATCGAAAATCCAATCCGAGACACTAAACCTGCTGACACTTCGCTTATGACGCAAAAACGCCTTGTAGTACTCCGCACCATGTGGCTTGATGGCCCCAATATCTGGACCTATCGAAGCTGCATTGAAGCGCTGGTCGATATTCAAGAACTGGAACAATTTCCTTCAAACCTGTTACCAGGTTTTTACGAGCGATTAACGGCCTTGCTACCCGGTTTGGTTGACCACCGATGTGGAATTGGTGAGCCAGGCGGATTCCTTCTGCGTGTGCGCGAAGGCACCTACGCCGCCCACATGCTGGAACACATCGTGATTGAACTGCATACACTGGCTGGGCTAGAGGTTGGTTTTGGCAAGGCGCGCATGACCAGCAAGGAAGGCGTGTACAAAATGGTGTTCCGCACCCCTGACCCCGTAGTGGGCATGGCTTGCCTGGAGGCAGGCGTGCGCCTGTTGCACGCTGCAATCGATGGCACCGATTACGATTTGCAAGCCGAACTGAAAGTAATTAAACGCCACTGCGACATGCATGGCTTGGGGCCCAGCACACAGCATATTCTGGATGCAGCCTACGCAAGGCGCATTCCAATTGTGCGCTTGAACGACGGCAACCTGGTGCAACTTGGGCATGGCAACAAACAGCAACGAATCTGGACTGCCGAGACATCAAAAACCTCGGCAATTGCCGAAGGAATCGCCGCTGACAAAGACCTGTGCAAAGAACTGCTTGCACAATGCGGAGTACCGGTTCCGGAAGGCGCGTTTGCCAAAACAGCCGAGCGCGCTTGGGAAATTGCACAGGAAATTGGACTTCCTGTGGTAGTAAAACCAGTGGATGGCAATCAGGGCCGTGGCGTTTCACTTGAACTTGAGAAGCAAAGCGACATTGAAAAAGCCTGGGCCTTGGCCTACGAAGAAAGCTACAGCGGCGTAATTGTCGAGAAATTCATCCGGGGCGCCGAACACAGGGTGCTGGTAGTAAATTACCAAGTAGCCGCTGTTTCGCGCGGTGAAGTAGTCGGCGTGCAAGGCGATGGGCAATCAAGTTTGCAAACACTGATCGACCAGCAAATTAATACCGACCCAAGGCGTGGGGAAACTGAAATTACCCCTTTGAAAACAATTCGCCTTGCATCAAACCCGGTCGCCTCACTTGAAGCTCAGCGCCAAGGTTACCAAGCCGATTCAATCATTCCAGCTGGAACCCAGGTGATTGTTGAGCGCAACAGCAACGCATCCGAAGATGTAACCGATCTGATTCACCCTGAAATTGCTCGCCTATGCTGCATGGCAGCACGCGTGGTTGGCCTGGATGTGGCGGGTATCGACCTTGTTTGCGAGCACATCGACCAAAGCCCCAAGGGGCAGTCGCTTGCTGTGGTCGAGGTTAATGCAGGCCCCGGCCTGCTGATGCACATAAAGCCAGCGAAGGGCCAGGCTCGCAATGTAGGCAAACCCATCATTGAATCGCTGTTTCCAGGTGAAGAAAACGGCCGTATTCCAACCATTTCCTACTCTGGCGGTACTGAAATTGATGGTTTTGGGCCTGAACTCACTGAGATACTCGAAGATCAAGGCCATCGAGTTGGCTTGGCCTGTGAACAGGGTTTGTTCATGAATGGCAGAACAATCAACAAAGCTCCCTCGGCAAACTGGCAATCGGGCCGCAACTGCCTGATCAACAAAAACCTGGACACCTTGGTAATGCAGGTCAAGGCAAGCACCATTTTGTCTGAAGGCCTTCCCTATGACCGCGCAAGCTTGGCTGTGATCACAAGCTTGGGCGCCATTGACGGGCTGGAAGAATGGGACATCCTTACCAAAGAGCAACACTTCAATGTGATGCGCACGGTCATAGACCTGGTTCTGAGCAGCGGCCATGCCGTTGTCAATGCTGATGAAGTCAGCCTGCTCCCATTGAAAGACCTGTGCGACGGAAAAGTAATCTGGATAAGCAGCACCAACAGCAACCCTGTGGTCGAAGAGCATGTGAAAAACGGTGGCATGGCCGTAACTTATCAAGGCGAGAATATCCACTTCATGGGCAATCGGGCCGAGTCCGAGCGACGCAGCCCAATACCGTTGAAACAGCCACCGCAAAGCTTGACCAAAACATTGGCACTTGCAGCGGCAGGCTGGGCCATGGATGTACCGCACCACCTGCTGCGCGCCGATATTCGCAAGCGCTATTAAACCCAATGCAGATGCACACAACAGGTTAATAAATCATGAAAATTGAACGAATTCGCGCCTTGCGCGGCCCCAATTTGTGGAGCAAAAACACCAGCATCGAAGCTTTGGTGTTTTGTGAGGAAAATGAACGCCTTTACGACCGGTTTGCCAGCATTGAAATGCGGGTTCGCAGTGCCCTGCCCGGTATCGGCTCACTTCGAGCCACCGGGTTCGAACAAAGTAATATAGCATTGGCTCATATATTAAGTCGTACCGCCCTGCGCTTTCAGGTTGAAGCTGGCTCCCAAGTAACCTTTGCGCACGTTGCAGACAACATCAATACAGGTTATTTCCGTGTAGTGGTTCAGTACGAGGAAGAAGGGTTGGCTCGTGCCGCCTTTGAAGAGGCACACCAACTTATATTAGCCGCATTGGCTGGTCACGATTTTGACGCAAGCGCAGCAATTGAAAAACTGAAAGAACTTTATGAAGACTGCAAACTTGGGCCAAGCACTGGTTCAATCGTGAATGCAGCCTTGCGCCGCGGCATACCGATTCGCCGCCTAACCCAAGGTAGCCTGGTGCAATTGGGCTGGGGTTCCAAAGCACGCAGAATTCAAGCAGCAGAAACGGACACCACCTGCGCCATTTCTGAAGAAATAGCCCAGGACAAAGACCTTACCAAGGCCATTCTCTCCGCCGCAGGTATTCCAACCCCAAAAGGTAAACTGGTTAAAACTTTTGAGGAAGCAGTCGATGCTTTTCGAGAACTGACCTCAATCACCGGCAAGGGTGTTGTGATCAAACCCAGCGACGGCAACCAAGGCAAAGGCGTTACCGTAAACATTGTCGACGAAGAACACTTGCGTGTTGCCTTTGATGCCGCAAAAAAATATGGCAGTGGCGTACCTATCGTTGAGGACTTCATCCCGGGCCATGATTATCGTTTTCTGGTGGTGGGCGACAAGCTGGTGGCTGCGGCACGCCGCGAGCCTCCTTCCGTGGTTGGGGACGGCGTACACTCAATAGCGCAACTGGTTGAAATTGAAAACCGAAACCCCTTGCGTGGCGAAGGCCATGGCAGTGCATTGAGCAAACTGCGTCTTGATGAAATCGCAATTGCGCGAATCAAAAAACAGGGCTTCACCGCCGACTCGGTACCCGAGCAGGGCGTACGGGTTGTACTTCGAAACAATGCAAACCTGAGCACCGGCGGCAGCGCCACCGACGTGACTGACAACGTACACCCTGCCCTGGCCGAAATGGTCATTCAGGCTGCCCAACAAATTGGCATTGAAGTATGCGGCGTCGATGTGGTGTGCGAGCGCGTGGACGAATCACTGGAAGCCCAAGGTGGCGGTATTGTTGAGTTGAATGCGGCACCCGGTTTGCGCATGCACCTTGAGCCATCAATTGGCAAAGGTCGTGATGTGGGTGCAGCCATCATCGATCTGATGTTCAAGAAAGATGAAAACGGCCGAATTCCAGTGGTGGCAGTAACCGGCACGAACGGCAAAACAACTACAGTTCGGTTAATAGAACAAATTCTTCGATACCACAATTTGCGCGTTGGCTTTACTGGCACAGAAGGCGTTGTGGTGAATGGCCACCTCATCGACACAGGCGATTGCAGCGGCCCGAAAAGTGCACACAAAGTGCTGGTTCACCCCGAAGCAGACGCAGCCGTCCTCGAATGCGCGCGCGGTGGCATGTTACGTGAGGGCCTGGGTTTTGACATGTGCGATGTGGGCATTGTGACCAACATCGGCGAAGGCGACCACCTTGGCTTGAACTTTATCGACAGCGTTGAAGACCTGGCCCTGTTGAAAAGCGTACTGGTACAAAACGTGGCACCCAATGGCCTAGCCGTGCTGAATGCCGATGACCGCCATGCCGCAAATATGGCCAAGCTGACACCGGGGCGCGTGCTGTTTTTCACCAGCAACCCCGACAACCCAATTGTGGCTGCGCACAAGGCCAAGGGTCGCCCTGTGATTATCCACGATGGCCGGGTTATCAATGTAAGTTATGACGGCATGGAAACGACCATCGACCTGATGGACGTGCCCTTAACCAACAACGGCCTGTTTACCTTCCAGGTGCAAAATGTAATGTGTGCCGTGGCAGCCGCATTGGGTGTGAACGTGCCGTTCAACACCATTCGGGCAGCACTGGCAAACTTCCAGTCTACCCCAGCCACAGTACCGGGTCGCTTTAATTTTTTCAAACACAAAGGTGGCTCCGTCATTGCCGATTACGGCCATAACCCCGATGCCGTGTCCACATTGGTAAACACGCTGAAAACAATTCCTGCAGTCAAACGCACTGTGGTTATTAGCGCTGCAGGGGACAGACGAGACCAGGACATCATCGAACAGGGGCGCTTGGTTGGCGGTTTTTTTGATCACATCATTCTCTACGAGGACGCCTGCCAACGTGGCCGCCCCGATGGCGAAACACTTGTGCTGCTACAAAAAGGAATTGCTCAGGCCACTACCGATAAAAAGCCGTCCGTTGTTGAAGTTCGCGGTGAATTCAAAGCCATTCAAATGGCGCTGGATGAAACCGGTGCAGACCATTTGGTATTGATCTTGATTGATCAAGTGAACGAAGCACTGCAATATTTGCAGGAAAACACAACGGGTGAATCCATTAGTAACGCTGTCTGATTTCCGGAAAGTTTAAAAACCAAGGCGCTTTAACATTCGATGAAAATTGCCAGAATCGAGCCCCAGTTGCCTTGCTGCTGCGGCGCGGTTTCCGGCATTGTGCTGAAGCACCTGCTGTATCAAATTTTTCGAAAAAGCATCTACCGCATCCCGATAGGTCATAGGGCTTGTTTCTAAGCCCGTAGGGGTGCCGGTTTGATTGCTTGTCCTTGTTACCAAGCGATTAATCATCGAAAGGTTGTCAACAGTTAAACCAAGCGCAGGCTCTAATTCATCCACTAGGTCCAGGTGCTCAAGCCCAACGGTCACAATAAGCCCAGGCTCGTCTCGCCGCGCTTTCAAGGCTGCACGCCCCAAAGTATGTTCCAGTTCCCGCACATTGCCCGGCCAGCTGTAACGCTTCAATGCGGCTTCACAGCCACGCCCCAAACGCAAGTTGCGCAACCCCAAACGGCTGCGGTTTTGCTCCAGAAAATAACCAGCAAGCAGAAGCACATCGTCGCCGCGTTCGCGAAGCGGTGGCACATACAAAGGGTAAACACACAAACGGTGATACAAATCAGCACGGAAGCGCCCCGCTTTCACCTCAGCAGACAAATCGCGGTTGCTGGCCGCCACAATTCTCACATCCACGCGGTGTTCCTTGTCGCTACCCACGCGCTGCACCTGCCCGCTTTGCAAAACCCGCAAAAGCTTGGCTTGGGCCGATGCGCTTAGCTCCCCTACCTCATCCAGAAACAAAGTGCCGCCATTTGCCAACTCAAACTTGCCTTGCCGATCACGCTCAGCTCCGGAAAACGCTCCCTTCACATGACCAAACAACTCGCTTTCAATCAATTGGTCTGGCAATGCAGCGCAATTAATAACCACCAAAGGCAAATTTGCCCGGTCAGACATCGCGTGCAAAGCCTGCGCCACCAATTCTTTACCAACACCAGTTTCTCCATGGATAAGCACTGCCAGCTGGCTATTGGCCACAGTCAAGATTTCATGTTTTAACTCACGAATGGACTTACTGTCTCCGATCATTTCCCGGCGGGCCAGTTGAACCCCCTCCAAGGCCCTCAAACTCTCACCGCTATTTTGGCCCAGTGCCAAAGCGGTTGAAGTACGTTCAGCCAATTCAGCCACACGCACAACCGCCTCACCCAAACGTGCAAACATCGCCATGGCCCGCTCTACTCTCACATCAAACACACCAGCCTTTAGTGAATCAAGGGTAATGGCCCCCCACAGCTTGCCATCTACATGCAGAGCGCAACCCATGCAGTCGTGCACATTCAAATCACCGACATGTACGCCTTCAAGCAAACCATCATAGGGGTCAGGCAGCGTGGATTTGTTCGGAAAATGAGTCACACCACGGTAAGTCACGATCGCATTTAACCTAGGGTGCTCATTCAATTCAAATCGACGCCCCAGGCTGTCAGGTGTCAAACCACGAACGGCCAACGGCTTGAGAGCCGAGCCTTCTTTTTTGAGCAAGGCACACGCATGCCCAGGCAATGCCGCTGCCAATGAATTGACATAGCGCATGTAGCGGGTTGAAGAATCCAGGTCAGCACCAAGATCCTCAATTACCGCAAATACAAAACTGGACATTTCCATGGCTTGCAACCCTATTGTCATTTAAACAAACATTGTTTAAATGACAATAAACACAAATTGTTAAAAATACAAATTATTTAAATATTTAACAAACAACAAAAATATTTTATCTTTTATTTCAATAATTTAAGCAATAACAAACAACTGGCACACATCTTGATAGTGATTGTCATCGAGAAGTATGTGGCAATTTACAATCCAATCAGAGGGAAGAAAAACATGACAGTCAGCACAGATCAAAAACAGTGGATCAAGGCAACCATTCCGGCACTTGAACAAGGTGGCGAGGCATTGACAACACACTTCTACAAACTGATGTTCAGCAAATACCCAGTTACGGCCACCTTTTTTAACCCCGCTCATCAACAAAAGGGCACACAGCCCCGCGCACTGGCCAATGCAGTGTTGGCATATGCCAAACACATTGACAACCCAGCCGTGCTAATGGGCGCGGTTAACCTGATTGTGAACAAGCATGTAGCGCTGGGCGTGAAAGCAGAGCACTATCCCATCGTTGGCGAATGCCTGCTACAGGCCATGAAAGAGGTACTGGGCGCTGCAGCCACTCCGGAAATTATCGACGCCTGGGCTGCCGCTTACGGCCAGCTTGCCGATATTTTGATTGATGCAGAAGCCAATCTATATACCAAACAAGCCATGTCCACTGGAGGGTGGGAGGGGCAACGTACTTTCACAATTGCCAACAAAGAGCAAGAAAGCGAGCTGGTCACCTCTTTTTACCTGAAACCCGCTGACAGCAAAGAGATCATGACCTTTAAACCTGGGCAGTACATCACCTTGCACATGAACATTGATGATGCAACGGTAATGCGCAACTACTCCTTATCTGATGCACCTAACGGACACTATTATCGAATCTCTGTGAAACGTGAAGAAGGTGGAGTAGTTTCAAACTACCTGCACAGTAAACTTGCTGTAGGCGATACCGTAAAGCTAAGCCCACCTTGTGGCGAATTTGTACTTGATGACAGCAAAGACCCCTTGGTGTTGATTACCGCTGGCGTGGGGCTAACACCTGCCATTGCCATGCTGAAGGCAGCCGCAGGCCAACGCGAGGTGCGATTCATTCATGCCTGCAAAAATGAATTGCAGCATTCATTCAAGAACCTCACAGAACAACTGAGTAAACAACACAGCAACATCGCCACCGAATACATTTATGAAAACCAGCATGGCTTGATTAAACCGCAAACCATAGAAAACAACCTGCCCAACAATGCACAGGTTTACTTTTTGGGCCCAGTTGGTTTTATGAGCGCCGTGAAAAACATATTGGAAAAACTGGGAGTACCAGCCGAGCGGCAGCACTTTGAGTTTTTTGGCCCAGCACAGGCTATTTGAAAATATGAAATAAAAAAAGGGATCCCAAACGGGATCCCTTTTCCATTCTGGCGGAGACGAGAGGATTCAGCCACCACCGCCAGCAAAGGCTTTCGGCCATTAGCCGTTACTCAGACCCCTTATCTGACCCCTTATTCCAGCGCAATGGATTGACGGACCGAGTAGTCATTCACCGCCTTCACTGAGTCAACAAAACCCGGCGTGTCTATTTTTTCCTTGGGAACACGGGAACATTGGGAACAAATCGTTGAAACCGTTTACTGGCTTACGTTTAGCTGTTCCCAAGATGGGTTGAAATTGTTCCCAACGTTAGCAAATGCTGGGAACAAATTCATGCACTGACTGGCTCAGCGGCTTTCAAAATTCGATACACAGAGGCAACACCAATACCAGCCAGCGTGGCTATTTCGTCATTGGTCAATGCCCCGGAGGCCTTCAACCGTAGCACTTCAGCGGCTTTCGCCTGGGCGGTGGGCTTACGGCCCTTGTACTTGCCCTGCTCTTTTGCCTTGGCTATCCCAACGGATTGGCGCTCTTTCATCAGCTCACATTCCATTTGGGCTACGGATGCAATGATCGTCAACGTCATTCGGCCAATGGCTGTGCCTGTATCCAGCTTCAGGTCGAGAATTTCCAACCCAGCACCAACCGCCTCTAAGCGTTCCTGAATGTGGCCAAGGTCTTTGGTGGCACGACACAGGCGGCTCATGGTTGTTACCACCAAGCTATCCCCTGCCCTTAGCATGGCCAAGGCACGGTCAAACTCGGGGCGCTCCCCGGCCACCGCCGATACATGTTCAGCAATCACCAGGTCACAGCCATAGGCGTTCAGGTCACTTACCTGTTTTTCAATACCGGCTACTTGGTCGGAGGTGCTTGTTCGTGCGTAACCAATTTTCATGATGCTGCCTTTATCACTGGGATCAAGGCTTTAATGATAGTCTATCAATAGAGTCTAGTAAAGCATATTTTTGATAGCCAACAGGGGCAAAGTGCCAACCAATCAATGGGGCTTGCCCTATTGAAAGCACGAACCAATCACGGGCCACTTACCCAGTGGCTTAATGACTAACAGCAGACAAGGTGAAATGAATCTCTACTGAGTCAAAAGGTACGTACACCTTTTTCCCATCGTCTGTTCTGGCCACCAAACCGTGTTCAATCAGTTTGGCCACATCACTGTGGACATTGGAGTAGTTCCGACCAATCAGCTTGGCCAAACCATAAATGGAATGTGGGCCTGCGTTGCGAAGCTCTTCCAGCAACGCAATACGTGCGGTGGTTAACTCAGCCAGTAGCAGCTTTGAAGACTCGAAGGCAAGGTGATAATCACCGGCAACGGTCTTCCCCGCATCCAGGTTACGGGCAGACTTCAGCAACCTTGTGAACATGCTTCCCTTGGGGCTTACCTCGATAATCGCTTTCATTGGCTTGGTCTCCATTGCTCTATGTCACGTTGAAAGTCCAGCAGCAGACTTTCCAAACTGGTGAACTGGTATGGCTCTTCTCGCTCATTCACATGGCGATGGTCGCCCTTACCCAATTCATTGTCGTACCGCACCCGACATATGCCTGGCACACCATAGAAAAGCCTGTACTTGAATTTGTGGGTGCATGGCTCAAGGCTAGCGGGCAGCTTCCAGACCACCACTTCAATGATGGTTCCATCGTCCCGAACTTCTTTGGCTTTGATAACTTGGGTGGCTTTCATGTATTGCATTATAGCAATACATTGCCAGCAAGCAATATACCTTGATTGAGTAGGCTAGACCATGGGTTCCGGGTTGCTTACGGGATCATAGCCACGGTGGTTGAAGCAACGGTGACCGGCGGACGTGGTGATGCATTGTCAATAGCACTTGTGATTCGCTTTCGTTTGATCGTTTCGTTCCAAGGATGGCATGTTGATGACGTTATCAACAACCGGAGCAAATCATGCCCCTGGCATACTATCCGTTCGAAATCGACCTTTACCAAATCGGCACAAATGAACTTCGCAAGCCCAGAACCACCAAAGGCCATGCCTGGGCACGCAACCCGAAGCACCTTGAGTCAATCATCAAGCGAGACCTGAAAAAGCAACATGGCGTTACCTATGTTGACTTTGATCTTAGCTGGTGGGATTTGTCTGTTCTGGCCCATTAAGCCCACCTACCCGTGTTCATGGCCATAAACCCGAACACGGGTCATTCCTGCCCAAACACTTCCGGCTTGATCACATAGCACCTGGTTAAGCTCAAGCCCGGAAGCCTCACCTTTTTATCCAACCGTGGGCGACCACCGCCAGGGGCAGCTTCACCGGGTTC